>Ga0210409_10001850_pt1 | contig 26595 bp, 27 predicted proteins | sample IncBWH17MmetaG_FD_161649 | JGI IMG/M metagenome (GOLD analysis project Ga0210409, IMG submission 161649) | Forest soil microbial communities from Barre Woods Harvard Forest LTER site, Petersham, Massachusetts, United States - Inc-BW-H-17-M | ecosystem: Environmental > Terrestrial > Soil >...
GCATGTAGGGACCGTCGCACAGGTATTTTTCGAGCGTGTCGACGGTGGCGATAAAGCGTTCGTCGGTGGGCGCCACCAGGCCGACTTCCACCATCAGCAGGACGCTGGCGTCGAGATCGCGGCCGCCGAAACTCTCGGCATAGGCTTGCCGTTCTTCATTCCACGATTCGTCCAGGATGCGGGCGCCGATGGTTGCCGCGCGCGCATGCCAGTAAGCGGCGCGTTCGTTCAGCTCCAGCTTGCTGGCGATCTTGCCCAGGCGATCGCAGGCAGCCCAGCTCATCAGCGCCGACGAAGTATGGATGCGCGAACGGGTGCGCAGTTCCCACATGCCGGCGTCCGGCTGGTCGTAGAGGGCGAAGGCACGTTCGCCCACCGCTTCCAGATGGGTGAACTGCTCGACGCCGGAGCGGTGCAGCAGGCGCTCGTCGTGAAACGACTGCGCCGCGCCGAGGATGATATTGCCGTAGACGTCGTGCTGGAAATGCTCGTAGGCCTGGTTGCCGACCCTGACCGGCGCATGGTGGCGGTAGCCGGGCAGGTGGTCCAGCACCAGTTCCGGCAAGGCTTCCTCCAGGCCGATGCCGTACAGCGGCTGGACATGGCCGCCGGCGCTGCGCACCACGACATTGCCGAGCCAGCGCAGATAGTCTTCCATGGTGCCCAGTTCCGACAGGCTGTTGAGCGCGCGCACCACAAAAAAGGCGTCGCGCAGCCAGCAATAGCGATAGTCCCAGTTACGCGCGCTGCCGGGCGCCTCGGGTACGCTGGTGGTCATGGCGGCGATGATCGCACCGGTGTCTTCGTACAGCGACAGCTTGAGCGTGATGGCGGCGCGGATTACGGCGGCCTGCCATTCCAGCGGCGTCGCCAGCGCCCGGCTCCAGCTGCGCCAGTAGGCCAGCGTCTCCTGTTCCAGGTGACGGGCGGTATCGCCGATGCCCTGGCTCAGGATTTCGTCCGGCCCGAGGATGAAATTCAGGGGGCGGCTGACCACGAAGGAAGTTTCTGCCAGCAGGTAGCTGATCGGGGCATCGGTATTCAGGCGCAAGGTTTGCGCCGCACCGATATAGCGCACGTGGTTGCTGCCGCGGCTGATCGCCGGCAGCTCGCGGCCCCAGTCGAAACGCGGGCGCAGCACGATGCGCAGGCGCGGTGCGCCGCTCAGCGGCTGGATGCGGCGCACGATGGTCAGCGGCCGGAAGAAGCGCCCGCGGCTGGGAAAGCGCGGCGCGAAATCGGTAATCTCCACGCCCTGGCCGAGGGTATCGTACAAGCAGGTGTGCAGCACGGCGGTATTGGCTTCATACCACTGCTCGCTGTGCGAAAAATTTTCCAGCTGGAAGCTCCACAGGCTGCCGTTGTCGGTGGGGTCGAGCAAGGCGTTGAACACCGGATCGCCATCGAAGCGGGGCAGACAGCACCAGACTATGCGTCCCAGCTTGTCGATCAAGGCGTTGAACGAACAATTGCCGATCACTCCCAGGTCGAGCGACGAGGTAGAGGGCGTGGCGGCATCGGCGGCAACAGTGGCCGCGTCCGACGTTGCCGTGGGGAGCGTGGTCATGGTTTTTCCCTTCTCGATGGTTATTGCAGAATCCGAGCCAGCATGGTGCGCACCGCGGCGGCGCTGGCGATGCGGGCATGTGCCTGGCTGTCGCCGGGGCCGACCTTGATGCCCAAGCCGCCGGCCGACTGCACCCAGGCAAAGCCGGCTTCATCGGTGATGTCGTCGCCGATGAAAACCGGGCGCCGGCCGACGAACGGCGGCTCCTGCATGAAGGACGCGATCGCACTGCCTTTATCGGCGTCGGCAGCCTTGGCTTCCACCACCATCTTGCCGCGCAGTAGCGTAAATCCGGCTTCTTGCTGCAACGCGGCCGTCATTGTCTGCACACATGCTTGTTCCAGTTCCGGCGCCCGGCGGTAGTGCAAGGCCAGCGCGCCGCGTTTGACTTCCAGCAGCAAGCCTGCGTGCTGCGCCACTAAGGGATTGAGACGTGCCAGCAGGCGTTCGATCGAGGGCACCGACAGCTGCGTCAGACGGCCATCGCCGCTGCGCCGCTCGACGCCATGGACGCCGGCCGCGGCCAGCCGCAGCGGGGCAAGGAAGTGATCGACCTGCTCCAGCGGGCGGCCGCTGACGATAGCTAACGCGCCATCGGCGGCCAGTTGCAGCCGTTGCAAGCTGGTTATCAGGCCTGGCGGCACCAGTACGCTCTCCGGGCGGGGAGCGAGGTCGACCAGGGTATTGTCGAAGTCTAGAAACAGCGCGTCGACCTTAAAGTCGTAAGCATGATTTGGTAGGGGCATGCTATGTATGGCGGATTCGGCAAGGATTAGTTCCCATGACAAATATGACGCATGCCTGTTTGATAATATCGTAGCTGCACAAAACAATGGCAGGTTTGCGCCATGGCGGCGGTCGAACAGAGCCCCAGAGCGGGGTTTTAGAAGCCCTGTGCTTTCATGGCTTCCAGTTCCATGGCGGCGTTGCGCTCTTCGCTGGCTTCGATCGGCTCCATGGCGTCGTCGACAAACATGGCGGCGCGCTCGGCAGCGCCTTTTGCCGAATCCAGGTTGAGGCCCGGCTCGTCTTCTTCGTCGCCGCCGGGCGGCTCCAGCATGTCTCTCAGCATGGCGCTAAGTTCCGGCGTGTCCCACGGCTCGCCGTGGCGCTTCTTGAGTTTGATGTAATGGCGGATTTCCGCATCTTGCTCTGGCGTCAACGGCAGCCCGCGAAAACTGCTCTTCGGATCAATCTCGGTCATGATGCGCCTCCCGATCTGCTCGAACTTCGAGTGTAGACCTATTGGGCCGCCGGTGGCAACCCGGGAGGATTTTATCGGCGATTGCAGCGGGCGGCGAAAGGCTGCCCGGCTGGCCGGTTTCTTACAGCTTGGGGATGCGGATGCGGCTCACCATCAAGGCGCCCGACACGGCAAACATCAGCACCAGGGGATGGAACTGGAAGCCGCCGACGTACACCACGCCAAACCACAGCTGTTCGCCGAGCGCGCCATCCCAGGCTGCGGCTGCCAGCACCAGCACCAGCAGCATGGAAGTCGGGATCGGCGTACCTTCGAAATATTTCACCTTGCCGCCGCCATCGGACAGTTTCTCCGAAGTGACGTTATAGCGCGCCAGGCGCGAGACGCCGCAGGCGACGAAAAATACCAGGATGATGCGGTCGACCAGCCCTTGCATGCCGCAGCCATAGGCAATGATCGCAGGCGCCACGCCGAAGGAAATCACATCCGCCAGCGAATCCAGTTCGCGCCCCATGGCGGAGCTTTGCGAGCGCCAGCGGGCGATGCGGCCATCGAGGATATCGAATACCAGCGCCGCCGGAATCAGGGCGCAGGCGATGAACAGATGCAGCACTTCGCGCGTCTGCAGAAACGTCATTACGGAAAACAGGGAGCCGACGCCGCAAAATGCGTTGCTCAGGGTGAACCAGTCGGCGAGATGGAACTCGCGGATCATCGAAAACGGCTTTGGTTTGGTCATTAATAGAATCCGGGGGCTGATGGCGATAGTGATAGGCAGAGAAGAAAGGTGCCACCCCTGAATTTATCACATCGCGTGTGCGCACCGGAAATTGTCTCTCCTGCCAGCGGGCAATGGCGCTGACAGGAGCCTGCATGAAAAGCGGCGAGTACGGCTGCTCAAAAGCTTAGCGCAGGTCTACCTTGGCCAGCACCGGCTGGGTCCGGTACATATCGGGGAACAGGCGCTTGAGATCGTCGATCTTGGGCATATCGTTGACCACGATGTAGGGATAGCTCGGATTGCGCGTCAGGAAGTTCTGGTGGTAAGACTCGGCTGGATAGAAGCCGCGCAGCGGCTCCACCTTGGTGGCGACAGTGTTGCTGAACACCTTGGCATGATCGATCTGCGCCACGTACGCCTGCGCAACCTTGCGCTGCATGTCGTTGGCCGGGAACACCGCGGAACGATACTGGGTGCCGCTATCCGGTCCCTGGCGGTTCACTTCGGTCGGATCGTGCGCCACCGAGAAAAATATCTGCAGCAGCTTGCCGTAGGTGACCTGTGCCGGGTCGTAGGTGATCTGCACCGATTCCGCATGGCCGGTATCGCCCTCGCTGACACGCTCGTATTGCGCGGTGTCGCGGTTGCCGCCGGCATAGCCGGAAACCACGTTGCTGACGCCGCGCACGTGCTGGAATACGCCTTGCACGCCCCAGAAGCAGCCGCCGGCGAACACCGCGGTTTCTGAGTGCTCGCCGGCGGCAACCTGTTCATCGCTGACAGGGGCGGGAACCACTTTTGCCGCTTCCGAGGAAAAGGCGAGCTTCTGGCTAAGCAGCAGCGCAGCACCGAGCGCACAGGCCGCCAGCACGCCCTTGGTCCAGGGCGAGCCGGCGCTTGCCGGCTTGGTCTTTGTTGATGATTTGTCCATGATGGTCATCCTCTTCGTTGTGATAAGCCGGTCGGCAATGCTGCTTAGTCGGTAAGGAAGCGGTTTCCTTACGGCAGACGCCATCCGCTTGCGTTTATCGCCAGAACCGATGTTGCTTTGCCAATTTTTCCGTGGCAACATGCCCTAGGACTTATCTACGAGAGAGAGTGTATGACGGTTTCAATAAGGTTGCCGGTGGCGGCGGATTACGTCGTCATTGCCGGATGGATTGCCGATGCCGCGGCCTGCGCCCGCTGGGCTGGTCCGCAACTGGCTTATCCCTTTGATCCACTACAGCTGCCGCAGTTGCTCCAGGTGGCGCCCGGCGCCAGCTATGTGCTGCGCCAGGATGATGGCGAGGTGCTCGGTTTCGGCCAGTACCGGCTGCGCCAGCCTGGTGTCGCTCATCTGTGCCGCATTGCCATTGCGCCGCAAGCGCGCGCCAGAGGACTGGGCAAGAAATTGTGCAGCTTGCTGCTGGCTGAAGCAGTGCGCGCACATGGCGTGGACGCCGCCACCTTGCGCGTATATCGCGACAATCCGGCGGCGCGCGCGATTTACGCCGGGCTCGGGTTTGTCGAGGTCGAAGCGGAATCGAGCGCTGAGGTGTTATGGATGCGTGCGCAGATCAGCCGCGCTGGCCCAGCGACGCCGCTGCCGGCCGCGGGCGCAGCAAAGTCTTCCTGAGCCAGGCATTCGCCGGTTCCGAATAGAAGCGCGCGATCAGCCCAGCCGCCAGTGCGGAGAGCAGCAGGAACAAGGCCAGCAGCGGCAGCTTGTAGGCATACGGCATGGCGCCTTTCGGCACGACGCTGCGCATCAGCCCGAGGATGATGATATGGAACAGGTACAGCTCATAGCTGTGCCGCCCCAGCCAGCGCACTGCGGCCAACAGGCGATTTTTCTGCAGCCAACCCGGTACGTTTTCATTGCGCGCGCCCAGCAGCAGGACGGCGGTGGCGGCGGCGATCAGGCTGAAGCCGAAAATCTCATGGCCATCGATGCCGCGCAGGTAAACGCCGACCAGCAGGCCGGCGGCGGCAAGCTGGACCAGACGCCAAAGCAGGCCTTGCAAGCGCAGCTTGCTGGCGCACAGTGCGGCAAAACAGCCGAAGGCGACGGCATCGAAGCAGGCGGCGTAGCCGTACATGAAATAGATTTCGTCGGTGGTGTGGAAGCTGCGATAGAGCGGCCCGGCGGCAATCGCTGTCAGCCATACGGCAGCAATGGCCCACTCGCGTTTCAGGCCGAAGCAGAGCAGGGGAAACAGCAGGTAGAACACTTCTTCCACCGACAGCGACCAGTAGATATTCATCGCGTAGTTGAAATACCAGGCGTGCTGCATCAGGACGTTGTGCCAGAAGGTCAGTACCGACAGCAGCGCCAGCGGCATGCCGACGGCAGGCCAGCCTGGCTTGGCGACATTCATGAACGCCGGCTGGCCGAGCGCGCCGAGTATGGCGATGATGGCCAGCGCCGCCAGCAGGCAAGGGAAGATGCGCGCCATGCGGAAGATGTAAAAACGTCTGACGTCGACCTCGGCCAGGCTGCCGTAGCGCTTGATGGTGGTAGAGGTAATCAGGTAGCCGGAAATCGCGAAGAACATGGTGACGCCGTAGTTGCCGTTGAGCGTCAGCGCGTGGATAGCTTCTTTGGAGAGCAGATAGTGCAGCGGGCTGTCTACCAATGAATAGGACAGCTGGTAATGCAGCAGCAGAACCAGCAAGATGGAAATCCCTCTCAGCAAATCTATTCTGAAGTTGCGGTCAGCAGCATGGAGCGTCATCGGGCTTTCATTTTCTGGCGATATTGGTATGGCAGATTCTACTTTTTATTCGCGCACCGCTGCGGACAGAAATGCGCTTTTTCTCGCACGGATCAATTCACGCTTGCCGCCGCTGGCAGCAAATGCAGCTGGGCGTATTGCAGCAGCATGATGGTTTTGCCATCGGCGATTTCACCGCTGGCGACCATCTGCAGCGCGCGTTCCAGCGACAGTTCCAGCACCTGGATATCCTCGCCCTCGTCCTGCAGGCCGCCGCCGCCGATGCGCGCGTCCGGCGTATATTCGGCGACGAAGAAATACAGTTTTTCGGTCACCGATCCCGGGCTCATGAAGGCTTCGAACACCTTGCGCACCTCGCCCACGCTATAACCGGTTTCTTCCTCGACTTCGGCCCTGATGCGTTGTTCCGGACTGGCGTGGTCAAGCAGGCCTGCAGCTGTCTCGATCAGGAAGCCGTCATGGCCGTTGCCGAAAGTGGGGAAGCGGAACTGGCGGATCAGGATGACGCTGCGGCGCTCGCGGTTGTACAGGAGGATGGTGGCGCCGTTGCCGCGGTCGTAGGTTTCGCGCGTCAGGGTTTGCCAGCTGCCATCGCCGCGGCGATAGTCGAAGGTGGTCTTTTTCAGCAGATACCAGTCGTCTGACAAAACTTCAACCTTGCGGATCTTGACTCGTTCATCGTGCATCTGGCGCTCCTGGGTTATGCGGGTGGACTTGCGTGCATCGAATTTATCATGCAATATCGTGAAATATCAAGAAAAAACGTGCAAATAAAATTATGCTTACCCTGCAACGCAAACAGCATTTGCTGGAAATACTGGAGCGCGACGGCCAGATCGTCGCCAAGACGCTGAGCGAACAGCTCGGCCTGTCGGAAGACACCATCCGCCGCGACTTGCGCCAGCTGGCGCAGGAAGGGCTGCTGCAACGCGTGCATGGCGGCGCCTTGCCGGCGTCGCCGGCGCTGGCCGCTTTCGCCGAACGGCAGCAGATCTCGGTCGACGCCAAGCCGGCCATCGGCCGCGCTGCGGCAGCCATGATCCAGCCGGGCCAAGTGGTGTTTATCGATGGCGGCACGACGGCTCTGCAACTGGTGCGGCAGCTGGCGCCGACGCTGCGGGCGACGGTGGTGACGCATAGCCCTTCGGTGGCCGTCGAACTGGTGTCGCATGCGCATGTCGAGGTGATCATGATCGGCGGCCGCCTGTTCAAGCATTCGATCGTGGGCGTCGGCGCGGCAGCACTGGAAGCGATCGGACGGATTCGCGCCGACCTGTATTTCATGGGAGTGTGCAGCTTGCATCCCGAGGCGGGCATCAGCACCGGCGATTTCGAAGAAGCCTGCGTCAAGCGCGCGCTGAGCGACGCAGCCGCCAGGACCGTGGTGCTGGCCTCGCCGGAAAAGCTGGATACGGCGTCGCCGTTCCAGATCGCGCCGCTGAGCCAGGTCAGCGACATCGTCGTCAATGCCGGCGTGGCGGATGCCTTGATTGCACCTTATCGCAAGATGGGGATAGCGGTTACCTTGGCTTAGCGTGCTTCTATATCTGGGAATGATTCATGAGGTGTGCGGCTTGGCGCAGCAGCATATCGTGCAAAGCTGCAGACAGTTCATCGAACTAGGAATCTCCTTGTTCGATGAACTTGGTATATAAACTTATTTGACGCAAATCCGGCCTGCCTTGGGCAGGCGGCCTTGAAATCAGAACGAGATTTTCAGAATCTGCGCGCCGCCGCCACGGGTATCGATAAACAGGTTTCCGTTACTGTCACTGACCATCGAAGTGATGAATACAGAGCTTATGCCGGTGTTGAACGTGGTGACATTTCCCTTGGAATCCAGACGGACGATGTTTGCGAAGCCATCGGTCGTGTAGACGTTTCCGGACGGATCAACAGCAACAGGGCTGCCCAGCAAGCCTAATGTCGCGATAGTGCTGACGGTGCCGCTGGCCGTGATTTTTCGAATGGTCGATTTCTGCTGATTGGTAGCCGTATCGGTAAAGTACAGATTGCCGCTGGCGTCGATCGCCAGGTCGGTCGGGTTGTTCAGCGCTGCGGCGGTGCCAACACCGTCGGTACTGCGGCTTGCGCCACTTCCCGCAAACACCGACATGACGCCAGCCGCTGTAAATTTCACGATGCGATTGTTTGGTCCGTCAGCCAGATACAGATTACCGCTACCGTCAATCGCAAGGCCGCCCCAGCCGATGGAGGGGTTAGTGGTCGAGGTTTCCCAGTTTAAGGCAATATTCTTAACCGCTCCCGCTATAGGCAGCTGGTAGATGGACGCGCCCCAGGTTGCCGGTGAAGTCGAGACGAATTGCGGAGAAGTGCCTGCGCCGTAAATGTTCCCGCTGCTGTCTATGGCGAGGCCTTCCCAGTCAGCCGGCTGAGAACCGGGGACCAACGTGGTTACCACACCCGCCTGTGTCACTTTTCTCAACGCGCCACGATCGGATGCGATGATGTTGCCGCTGCTGTCGAGAACCAGGTGGCCGCCGCCCCAAAATACGGCGGCGGTTCCCGTGCCGTCAACCAGCGGGCCACTGACTGTCGCCGATCCCGCAATGGCAGTCACCGTCGCCGCGGAGGTGGCGAGCACACCGCTTGGCGCCGTCCCGGTCGATACCAGGTTATTGGCCGGGCCGGTGGCATTGGCTGGCACGCTGACGGTCGCGCCAACCTGGGTGTAGATGGTGTTTGAGGTGCCATTGATGGTGACGACGCTGCCATTGGGCGAAGCCACCGTGGTGCCCGCCGGCACCAGTACCGAATTGTTTTGCGTCATGGTGATGGTGCTGCCATTTGGCACGACTGCCGGCGTGGTCGCCGCGGTAGTCGTTGTGTTGGCGGGCGCCGCCGTTCCACTTGAATCACCACCGCCGCCGCACGCCGCTAATATCGAGATAAGTGCCAGGACCAGCGATGACCGAATATAGGGACGCATGCATTTGCCTCATTGTTGTTAGTTATATAGGAAATCCTGATTTGCGCTGGGGAGTATAAATTGGCATTTATCCATTTAGAAACAAAGTTGTTTCCAAATGTTTCTATACGGATTGTTTTGCTGACGCGACCATATGAAGCCGATATGATGCATTTTTCTACATAACAATCCGCTCCAATGAAAACCATCGTTCTCGGCCTGATCGGCGCCGTCTTTGCAATGCCTTGCTTTGCACAATCCGTTGATGCGCCTGCCGTCAAGGCCGGCGACAGCTGGACCTACCGCACCACTGTCGAGAAAGGTCCGTCAGGTTGGGGGCAGAGCCAGTCCGAAGTGACGGTTTCTCATGTCACGTCTTCCAGCATTTACTACACCTCGAAACAGAGCGGTTCGACCCAGCCGGCGACCGACGCGTTTTCCGGCACCGACTGGAGCCGCAGCCGCGACATCAACGGCAAAGAGACGGTGGTCAACAAGCCGTTTTCCTTCCCGTTAGTCGCCGGAAAAACCTGGGAAGTGCAATATACGGAACAACATCCGAACAAGATGCACCGGTTCGAGCAATGGAATAACAAGTTCACGGTGGTCGGCTATGAAACGGTCGAGGTGCCGGCTGGAAAATTCAAGGCAATCAAGGTCGAAGAAGAAGGCCACTGGAACGCCGAGCTGGAGCCGGCGCAGAACGTTGTGCAGGGCGCGCAAGTAAAGCAGGGCAGCACCACCATGGTCACGCAAGTGCAGAAGACCACGGCAGAGCCGTCTACCGGCAGAACCTACAAGGCATTCTGGTACGTTCCGGAAATCAGGCGCTGGGTCAAGTCGGTGGAAGAATATTACGGTAGCAATGGCGTTCGCAATGAGCGCTATACCGGAGAACTCCAGTCATATAAGCTGAGCGAGTAGCCGCTCGGTCCCGGTCAGCCTTGACCGGCCTCAAGCCGGTTTGACGACGCCGGATTCGGCCAGGCGCGCCTCTGAGCGGTCGCCCAGCAGGTAGCGCGGGCCGCTGCCGCGCCGCTGCGCCGTATCTTCCGGATTGTAGAGCGCGCACTTCTTGAGCGACAGGCAGCCACAGCCTATGCACGAGGTGAGCTGGTCGCGCAGCGCCGTCAGGGTGTCTATGCGCTGCTGCAGCAGCGGCTGCCAGGAGCGCGACAGGCGCTCCCAGTCCTGCTTGGTCGGGGTGCGCTGCAAGGGCAGGGTGGACAAGGCCTGTCTGATCTCGTCCAGGCTCAGGCCGACTGCCTGGGCCACGCGGATAAAGGCAACCCGGCGCAGCACGTCGCGCGAGAACTGCCGTTGTCTGCCGGCTTCGCGCTTGCTGGCGATCAGGCCCTGCTCTTCATAGAAGCGCAAGGCGCTGGCGGCAACGCCGGAGCGTTTGGCCAGCTCGCCGATAGTGATCAATTGATCGTTCATGATGTCCCTCGAAATTCATGTTGACTTCAAGTTTACTTGAACTTTCATAATCGGGCGGCGATATCAATTTCGGAGCGATGCAATGAGCGAACTGATTCAAGACCTGACACTGCAGCAGCTGCTTGACGCCAACGGCCGTTTTGCGTTGAACGGCAAGGGCACCACCAACCATTGTCCGATGGCGCTCTGGGCACTTGCCGCCATGGGCGCGCCGCCGGCGCGCCTGCACGAATTCTTTGTGCAGTGGGAGCAGCGTTTTGCACGGCCGGAAGCGCCGCCAAGCCTGCGCATCGGGCGCGTATCCTGGACGGCGCATATCAGCCAGCCTGAGGCGTTCTCAGCGCTGCGCCTGTGTTTCCAGGAATGGATCATGGAAGAGGGACCGGATGCGGTGATCGCGCAGATCTTGGGCCGGCTGCCGTTTGCGCCGGCCAGCGGCGCATTTCATGCCGTGATCCGGCTTGCCTACGGATTGGAGGCAATGCATGACGGCGAAATCGCCGCCGGCCTGGCCGCGCTGGTCAGCGGCAATCTGCCGATCGAGATTGAAATCGATGAACATCATGCAGCGGCGTCTGTCGGCGCCGGCCTTGCCACCTTGTCGGAAGCCTTGCACGGTGCAGTATTCAATGGCGACATGATTACCACCCGCCTGCGCGCAGTGGCGCTTAATCCGCTGTTCCGCTCGGCGTTGCCGGCGCCGCCAAGGCTGACGCCGCTGAATGCCAAACTGCTGGACGACATGGCGCGCGCGGCAATCCAGCTGTATTGGCAGACGAATAATTTCACGGCCCTGCATATGGTGACCGGACTGCACGCAGTACGTCGTGTTTTCAGTCATGTGCCGGAACAGATTGCCGAGAGCCTGCTGTCGGACTTGTGGAAGGCTTTCTGCGCCGCCTATGTCTCGATCGGGGCGCCGCCGCTGGCAGAGGGTGCCGGCCATGCCCTGGCGGACGGCGCCGATCCCTGGCCGCAGCTGTTCAGGCTGGCGCTGTCGTCCGACGATGATCACGACATCAAGACTGTCTATACCTGCTATTGCGAAAACCTGCGCGCGCCGTCGCTCCTGTATTCGGCCGCCGCGGCAAGGCGGGTGCGGCATCTGGGTTGACGGCCGGCGGCGGATTCGTGGTAAATTTTCAGTCTTGAGAGATTGGGAACCGTCATGATAGACGCCATACAAACAGTCGAGGCGCATGACCTTGAGCAGTTGCGCCAGTTCACGGAGCAGATCATCGTCGCCGAAAAGGTCGCGGACGATCCGGCCGTGCAAGCGGAATTGATCCATAACGTCCATCAGAATTTTGACTGGTGGCTGGCAAACCGCGAGCATTGCTGCCATCTCAAATACACGCGCGACGGCAGGATTGTCGCCGTGGTGCTGGTCAAGAATTTCTGGAACCTGTGCAGCTTGTTCGTGACGCCCGAGCTGCAGCGCCAGGGTATCGGGCGCGCCTTGATTCTGGCGGCGGTTCAGCACTGCCGCGCCCTAGGCGACAGGTCGTCGATCCGCCTTAACTCGGCTCCCAATGCTGTGCCTTTCTATGCTGCCCTGGGATTCCAGCCTGCGGAAAGCACGAGAACGCTGCCGCCCGGATTCCGCGCCATGGCGTTACGTTTGTGAGCGAAGCCTGGTGGCCGCATCGTCATCATGACCAGGCGCAACCGAGAGGAGTGCTGAATTGAGCGAGAAGCCGACGTCAAAGAATGCCGAAGGCGTGTTCGAGCCTTTCCATGTCAGTCGCGTGCCCTGGGTGGAATACGCGCGCGGGGAGCGCTTCGGCCTGCGCTACCAGCATCTCAGCGAATTTGGCGGCGGCTCGCAGATCGGGGTCGCCATGGAAGTGCTGGAGCCTGGCAGGCAAGCCAACCAGTCGCACTACCACCTGCTGGAAGAGGAGCATGTGTTTATCCTGGAGGGGAGCCTGACGCTGGAGCTGGGGGAGCGGGCTTATGAACTCTCGGCCGGCCATTACGCCTGTTTTCCCGCCGGCCAGAAAGTCGGCCATGCCTTGATCAATCGCAGTCTGGCGCCATGCCGTTACCTGGTGTTCGGCAACTCGCATGCGGGCGATGTTGCGGTTTTCCCCCAGAGCGGGCGGGTGGACGTGAAACTGATGAAAGAGGGTTACCGCAAATCGGCGGTTATCGAATACTGGGAAGGCGTCGATGTCGGGCCGCAGCCCGATAAAGCATCTTAAAGTATCAGCGTTCCCAGGTTTTCCTGACGCATCTGCCGGTGCTTAGCACTTGGCAAAGAACATCTTGGTTTTTGCATCCTTGCGTTCCTTGTCTATCCATTCCTTGGTCTGCACCGGACTTTGCTGCAAGCCGACATGTCCTTTGCGCGCGACCCGTTCATCGTCCATGCGGTCCAGCTCCTGCACGCGCTCTTGCAGACGCCGGCATTCTTCGCTGGCGCCGGGTTTCGCATTGTCCAGCGAGGCGCGCGCGCCGTTATCCTGGGCGTGCACGATGGAAAAGCCGGCAGAAGCCAGCAGCATGGTGATGACGAGGGATTTCTTGATGCTCATGTCCGTCCTTGAACTCTGTCTATATGAAGGGTTGCCGGCCTGGCGTTCAAGCCTTGCCGGCTGCAGCAAAAATCAGCGATAGCGGTGATCGTTGCCGCGCTGGTGGTCGCGCCGCTGGTCATGGCGTCCGCCACGGCCGCCGCCATGCTGCCAGCCGCCGCGGTGCAGTTCCCAGCCGTTGCGGCCGTGCTGCCATTGCGGGCGATCGTAGCGATAGCCGTTGCGCGCTCTTTCCCAGTGTCCGCCGGCCCAGACGTGACGCCGGCCATCCCAGTTCCAGTAGCCCGGCGCCCACAGGTAGCCGACGCGCGGCGGCGGCATGCGCTCGTAGCGCGGCGGTGGCGGCGGCGTGCCGATGATGATGTTGACGCCGACTTGCGCCATGGCCTGGCCAGGGAGCAGGGCGGTGGCGCTGAGCGCGGCCAGCGCGAGTGCGCAGAGCATACGTTTCATAGTCATTTTCTCGTGTTGTTCATTTCGGGTTAACTATACCTGCAATTGTTTAAGCGCCAAGTAATGACGCACTTAATTATATTCAGCGCTGTTACCTTACATGCATAGTCGATATTTCCCACCACACAGTGGAAAGGCCCTATAATTATGTATGCATGCATACATAATTATAGGGTTGGGCAGATGCAAGACTTCCGCGCAAAAATGATCTACAAGGCGATCCAGCTATTGCCGACGCATGGCTATGCCGGCATCACGCTGATGCACGTTGCGCGCGCATGCAAGGCGCCGCGCGGCTCGCTCTATCATTATTTCCCGGGAGGGAAGGACGACCTGATGGCTGCGGTGCTGGAGGCGGCCAAGGAGTACGGCCTGGGTACTTTCATCATTTCCAGCTCGCGCGCGCCGACCTTGCAGGGTTATTTCGCCGACATAGGCAAGGCGTTGGCGGCCGCGCTGGGCGCTTCGCACTACGGCCTGGGCTGTCCGGTGGCGGCGATTTCCATGTCGACCGAAAAGAGCAATCCCTTGAATCAGCAATGCAAAGTGATCTACGCCGACTGGTGCCTGGCGCTGCAAGCCCGGCTGCAGGCTTACGGGGTACCGGCCGCACAGGCGGCGGCCCTGAGCGCCAACGTTCTCAATACCTTTCAAGGAGCGCTGCTGCACGCCCGTCTGGCGGGTTCCGCCGAACCCGTAGTGCAGGCAGCCATGCTGCTGCAACGGGAAACCCGGCAATTCGCGCAGCAGAACTAAACCTTACCTACCGGAGCACGCTATCCCATGAATCTGTTTTTACGCCTTTTCTATGTGCTGATTGCCTCGTTCTTCCGTCCTCGGCTTGCAATCGGCAAGGCCGTCAGCGACATCCAGCTGATGACTTTTCCTAACGATCTCGACCTCAACCTGCACGTCAACAACGGCCGCTACCTTACGCTGTGCGACCTCAACCGGGTCGATCTTTTCATCCGCACCGGGCTGGCGCGGGTCATGATCAAGCAAGGCTGGATGCCGATTATCGCCGAGCACACCATGGTCTACCGCAAGTCGCTGGGCGCCTTCAGGAAATTCCAGGCGAAGCTGGAAGTCACCCATTGGGACGAGAAGTATTTTTTCATGCAGCACTGCTTTTCGGTGAATGGCAAGATCATTGCAGAAGGTAGCTCCAAGGGTGTGGTCAAAGGCAAGCAAGGGGTAGTGCCGCCCGATACGGTGGTCGCCGCCGTACTCGCCGCCAAGGGCGGCGTGGCACTCTCCGATCAATAGCCTTTGCAAGCCGAGCATCCGCAATCCATGGACCTGTCCTCTCGCCATCTCGCATTCCACGCCGCCGTCGTCTTGTTTATCGGCTTGCTGTACGGCGCGCCTTACGCCAAAGCCATCAAGCGCGGCGCCTCCGCCCAGGTTGTTAATTCCTGGCGGGTCGCTCACCTCAGCATCCCGCTCGGTGCGGTCTTGATGTTCGCCATCGCCGCAGTGCTGCCGTCGTTTGCAGTGAGCGCCGGGTTCAAATGGTGCATCGTCGGCACGCTGTTACTGTCTTCCTATGCCTTTTGCCTGGCTACGCCGCTGGCGGCGGTGACCGGCGATCGCGGCCTGGCGTCCGGCGCGCAAGGCTTGGCACGCCTGGTTTACCTGGGTAACATGGTCGGCGCCGGCAGCTCTCTGCTGGCTGCAGCGCTGCTGGTCTGCGCCGGCTTTGTTTCGCTCTGGTAGCTTGCTCTGGCATCGTTTGCACCGCTGCGCTCGCCCGAAAGGCTCGCCATGTTGCATGCTTGCATCGATCATCTGGTGATCACGGCGCCGTCGCTGGCGGATGGCGCCGCCTATGTGCGGCAGGTGCTTGGCGTCAGGCTTGCGGCCGGCGGCGAACACCCGCGCATGGGCACCCATAATGCGCTGCTGCGCTTGGGCGAAGGGCTTTTCCTTGAAGTGATTGCCGTCAACCCGGAGGCGCCGGCGCCGGACCGGCCGCGCTGGTTCCAGCTTGACCGGCTGAGCAGCGACTGCCGCCCGCGCCTGGCGACCTGGGTTGCGCGCACCAACAACATTGCTGCGGCGGTAGCGGCATCTGCCGTCGCGCTGGGAACAATTACGCCGATGACGCGCGGCCAGCTGCATTGGCTGATCACGATTCCTGACGACGGCGGCCTGCCCATGCAGGGGATTGCGCCGACGCTCATCGAATGGCGAGCCGAGCCGCATCCGGCCAGCAAGCTGCCGGATATGGGTTGTTCTTTGCTCGGCCTGGAAGCAAACCTGACAGCGGCCGACGCCGTGCAACTCAGCGACATGCTGAGGCAGACCGATTTCCAGGGCGCGCTTTCTGTCAACCTTATCGGCGCCGGCATGGCGCCCAGCCTGGTGGCGAATATCTGTACACCGACTGGTGTACGCCGGCTAGGCCTTCCTGCAACTGTCATTCCCATGTAATTTTCCATCTGTATATTTGTTGATTAATTGCAATGAGAGTAATTCATTTGAGCAACAAATATTCGCCTCAAATGCGCATTTGACGAATTGTGGTTTGTCAGGATCTTGTCAGCTTTGATTCAGGTTCCTGACAGGATAGGCCTGTAGTCTGTAGCAGTCCCAGTTTGGGGCCATGTACGGATTGCGCCAAAAGGCGCTTGTACCTGTCAGATTTTCGTAGGCGCAGAGCGGCTGCGGATAGCGATTCATGGGCATTAACTGGCGTTATTTTGATGTTTAAAAATTCTTTATTGCCGAGGCGCCAAGTCCCTGTCATTTGTCTCCCTGATGAGCGCGGGCAGACATGCGCATTGAAATTCCATCTGATAAATACTCCCGCGGACCCTAGCCCCTGACGTTTTCCCAACCCGGAACGCCGGCCCGCCAGCGCAGCAGCAATGTGGCTGGTGCGCGGTCCCGGTGCGGCTTGCCTGCCGCGCCGCATTAAACCGGAGCGCTCCAGATTCCGGTTGCAAAAAATAGTATCCCGCCTTTGCCTCGTGCCAGATGGCGGGATGGCGTGAAAACCGATTTACCAATACGAGCATCATCATGAAAAACACTATTTTGCAGCGCAAGCCCCTGACGATCCTTGCTGTCGGCGTGCTGATTGTCGCCGGCATTGCGATTGCCGGCTTTGACCGCCAGGGCAAGGCCGCTGCCGCCGAGGCGAGCGCCGAAGCTGTTCCGAATTTTGTCAGGCAGGGGGAGCGCATCACGATCCCGGCAGGTTCGCCATTGCGCTCGCGCCTCGCGGTGCAAGCTGTGAGCTCGCTGGATGCTGCGCATACGCTGGAATTGCCGGCACAGGTGGAAGCCGATCCGGCGCACACCACCAATATCTTGCCGCCGGTGACCGGCAAGGTGCTGGAGTTGAAGGTCGGTCTTGGTGATCACGTGCGCAAAGGGCAGTTGCTGCTGGTGATGACATCGGGCGATTTCGCCCAGGCTACCTCCGATCTGCAAAAAGCCCGCGACGCGCTGCAACTCGCCAAGCGCATCGTGGAACGCCAGCGCGGCGTGCAGCAAGCCGGTGCCGGCGCCGCCAAGGACCTGGAGCAGGCTGAAAGCACTTACACCCAGGCCCAGGCCGAATTTTCGCGGGCCGATACGCGTCTGAAGTCCTTGAACGCCAGCGGCGCCACGGCAGCCGACAGCGGCGGCCAGCGCCTCAACCTGGTCGCTCCGGCCAGCGGCAGCATTACCGCGCTCTCCATCAGCGCCGGGCAAACTGCCAACGACGCCACTGCGAGCCTGATGACGATCGCCAATCTGGAGCAGCTCTGGATCACCGCCAACGTCCCGGAAAACCTGCTGGCCGCCGTCAAGAAGGGGCAGCCGGTAGCGATCCGCCTGCCGGCTTATCCGGGCGAGCAGTTCCACGGCACGGTCTCTTTCATCAGCGATATCCTGCAGCCAGACACGCGGCGTTCGCTGGTGCGCATCGCTGTCGCCAATCCTGACGGCAAATTCAAGCCGAACATGTTTGCCAATGCGGCGTTTGCCGTGCCACAGGCAGTGGAGCCGGTAGTGCCGACCTCGGCGCTGCTGATGAACAATGACAACACCACGGTGTTTGTGGAAGTGGCGCCGTGGAGCTTTGTCCGCCGTACCGTCGAGACCGGCTACGAAGAAAACGGCAGCGCGCGGATTCAAACAGGCTTGCATGTCGGCGACCGCGTAGTCACTAAGGGTGGAGTGTTGCTGAATGATTAATAACATTGTCCGCTTCTGCCTGCACAAGCGTTATGCGGTCATTCTGGTCACGATTCTGGTTGCATTGTTTGGCTACTATTCCTGGACTCGGATGGCGGTAGAGGCTTATCCTGAGCTGGCCGATGTTCAGGCCCAGGTCACCACCCAAGTGTCTGGACTGGCTGCCGAAGAAATCGAACAGCAGATCACCATTCCGCTGGAGCGCGTGCTGAGCGGCACCCCAGGCCTGGTCAACATGCGTTCGTCGTCGACCTTCGGGCTGTCGCTGATTACCTTGACTTTCCGCGACGGCGCCGAAGATTACTGGGAGCGCCAGCGGGTAGTGGAACGCATCGCCACCGCCACGCTGCCGACCGGCGTTACGCCGACCCTCGATCCGGTCAGCAGCGCGGCAGGCGAAATCTATCGCTATACGCTGGAGTCGGACAGCAAGAATCTGATGGAGTTGTCCGAGATCCAGCGCTGGATCGTGATGCCCGCCTTGAAGCAGGTGCAAGGAATCGCCGACGTCAATAATTTTGGCGGTTTTACCAAGGAGTATGAGCTCGAGGTCGATCAGAAACAGTTGCTGCGCTATGGCGTGTCCTTGTCGGATGTGACGACCGCCATCGGCAACAACAATACCAACGCCGGCGGCAGCCGCATCACCCGCGGCGAGCAGGGCTATGTAGTGCGCGGCATCGGCATGATGCGCAGCCTGACCGATCTTGGCAATGTCGTGGTCAAGCAGGTCAACGGCGTACCGGTACTGGTGCGCGACCTGGGCAAGCTGCAAAACAGCCACCAGGAACGGCAAGGCATTCTGGGCAAGAACAACAATCCGGACACGATCGAAGGCATCGTGCTGCTGACCAAGTATCAGAACGCTTCCGAAATCATCAAGAATGTGCACGCCAAGGTTGACGAACTGCAGAAGCAGCTGGCGCCGCAGGGAGTAAAGATCGTCCCGTATATCGATCGCGACGACCTGATCGAACTGACCGTGCATAAAGTCAGCCACACGGTGCTGGAGGGGATCGGCCTGGTCTGTATCGTGCTGATCCTGTTCCTCGGCAGCCCGCGCAGTGCGCTGGTGGCGGCGGTGACGATACCGCTGGCGCTGGTGGCGGTGTTCATCATGATGTATATCACCAAGATGCCGGCCAATCTGTTTTCGCTGGGGGCGATCGACTTCGGCATCATCGTCGACGGCGCGATCGTGGTCACCGAGGCCATCCTGCGGAGGCGCGAGGCCAAGCCGACGGAAGAGCTGACCCAGGCCGAAGTACGGGCGGCCACCACGGAAGTCATACGGCCGATTTTCTTTGCGACGCTGATCATCATCAGCGCTTATCTGCCGCTGTTCGCCTTCGAGCGCGCCGAAGGAAAACTGTTGTCGCCGATGGCTTTCACCGTCAGTTATGCCTTGATCGGTGCGCTGCTGTGCAGCCTGGTGCTGGTGCCGGGACTGGCCTATATGGCCTTGCGCAAGCCGCGCAAGATTTTCCATAACAAGCCGCTCGAATGGCTCAGTGCGGGCTATCGCAATACGCTGGGGCGCCTGTTGCAGAATTCCTGGGTCTCCTATGCGATAGGCGGCGCGGCGCTGGTTGGCGTCATCGTGCTGGGCATGGCGACCGGCCGTGAATTCATGCCGGTGCTGGACGAGGGTACTTTGTGGCTGCAGGTTCAGCTGCCGTCCGGCCTGTCTTTGGAAAAGGCCAGCGAAATGGCGGGTGAACTGCGCCACGCCTTGCTGGAATTCCCGGAAGTGGCGACCGCCGTGACCCAGCTTGGCCGCAGCGACGACGGCACCGATCCGTGGACGCCATCGCATATCGAAGTGCCGGTCGGGCTGACGCCTTACAATACCTGGAAGAATGGCGAGACCAAGGCGCAGTTCGTGCAGCGCCTGACCGAGCGATTCAAGCAGCTGCCGGGCTTTTCGATCGGCATCAGCCAGCCGATCAGCGACGGCGTCAATGACGCCGTGGGCGGCGCCCACAGTCCCTTGGTGATCCGTGTCTATGGCGACGATTTCAAAGAGATGCGCCGCATCGGCAACCAGATCGTGGATGTCTTGCACGGCGTGCAGGGCACCGCCGACGTCTCCATCTTCCAGGAGCCGCCGGTGCCGCAGATGGTGCTGGATATCGACCGTGCCGCCGCGGCCCGCCTCGGCATCAACGTTGCTGATGTCACCACCCTGATCCAGACTGGCATGGGCGGCGCTTCGGTGACGCAGATGTATGTGGCAGACCGTATGTATAACGTCACGGTGCGCTACCCGAAAGCCGATACCAATACTCCTGAAGCCTTGGGCAACCTGCTGCTGACGGCGCCGGGCGGGGCGCGCATACCGCTGTCCCAGGTAGCGCACATTCGCACCGCCAACGGTGAAAGCACGATCACGCGCGAGAATACGCACCGGCAGCTGACCGTGCGCCTGGATTACGCCAACCGCGATCTGCTGTCCTATTATCAGGAAGCCCAGGCCAAGGTGGCGCAGAAGGTGCATTTCGATAACAGCAAGTATCGCCTCGAGTGGGCCGGCCAGTTCGAGAACCAGGCCAGGGCGCAGGCGCGCCTGATACTGGTGTTCGGCCTGGTGCTGGCGCTGATGCTGATCATCCTGTTCGCCGGCTTCGGCAAACTGCGGCAGGCGCTGCTGATACTGGGCGTGGTCCCGCTGGCAGCGCTGGGCGGCCTGATCGCCTTGCATATCACCGGCAGCACCATCAACGTCGCCAGCGGGGTCGGCTTCATCGCCCTGTTCGGGGTGGCGGTGCAGAACGGCATCATCATGGTGTCCAACATCAACCGGGTACGGCAGCAGGGCATGGCCTTGCAGGAAGCGGTGCTGGCGGGCGCCTTCGAACGCTTCCGTCCGGTGCTGATGACCGCGACCGTGGCCTCGGTCGGCATGCTGCCGGCGGCGCTGGCGACCGGAGTCGGCACCGATGTCCAGCGCGGCCTGGCGACAGTAGTGGTGGGCGGCCTGATCGTCGCCACCATGCTGACGCTATTCATTCTGCCAGCCTTTTACTTTTCGCTGGAGAGCTGGGTGGAACGTCGGCGCGGCGTCAGCGTGGTGCATGATGGCCGTTAAGCAGGTGACGCTGTCGTCGGATGGCCAGGCGCGGCCCAATCCCCGGCGCCAGCCGTCCGCGGCTATACCAGACAAGAATCTTGAGCAGGTAAAAAACATGAACAAAGTCAAATCGCATAAAGCATCCTGGAGCGCAGGCGCCAGTCTCGCACCGGCATCCGCGCTGGCCCTGGCGCTGCTCTTGTCAGGCTGCGCTGCGGGACCGGATTTCAAGCAGCCCGAGGCGCCGGCCGTCAAGGGTTATACCAAGGAACCGTTCGCAGCCAGCACTTCGTCTGCGCCAACCGCCGGCGGCGCAGCCCAGCAGTTCGTCGACGGCATGGACATTCCGGCCCAGTGGTGGACCCTATTTAATTCACCGGCATTGAATGCCGTCATCGAACAGGCGCTCAAGGCCAATCCGGACCTGCAGTCGGCGCAGGCAGCCTTGCGCGCCGCTCAGGAGCAAGTGTCGGTGCAGGAAGGTGCGTTCCTGCCGAGCGTCAACGCCAGCCTGGCGCCGACCCGGCAAAAGCAGCCGCTATCGGCCGGCCAGGGACCGTCGCCGTTCAACCTGCACACCGCCCAGGTCAGCGTTTCCTACACGCTGGATGCGTTCGGCGGCAACCGCCGCCAGGTCGAAGGATTGCAGGCCCAGGCCGAACAGCAGAAGTTCCTGCTGGAAGCGGCTTATCTGACGCTGACCTCGAATGTCGTGGCCGCTGCGGTGCAGGAAGCTGCCTTGCGGGCGCAGATTGCGGCGACGCAGGAAGTGCTCAAGATACAAAGCGAACTGCTGGCGCTGTTGCAGCGCCAGTACCAGCTCGGCGATGTCGCGCAGGCCGACGTGCTGGTGCAGCAGGCCGCCCTGGCCCAGACTCAGGCCAGTCTGCCGCCCCTGCAAAAATCGCTGGCGCTGCAACGCGACTTGCTGACGGTGCTGGCCGGGCGTTTCCCGAGCGAGGAGCTGGAGCAGAAATTCGACCTGGCCAGCCTCAGCCTGCCGCAGCAGTTGCCTGTCAGTCTGCCGTCCAGCCTAGTGCAGCAGCGTCCAGATATCCGCTCGGCGGAAGCGCAACTGCATGCCGCCAGCGCCGCGGTCGGCGTCGCCACCGCCAACATGCTGCCGCAGATAACCCTGAGCGCGAATATCGGCAGCGCCGCGGCTCGAATGGGCGACCTGTTTACCTCGGGCACTGGCCTGTGGAGCCTGGTTGGCGGCCTGACGCAACCCTTGTTCGCCGGCGGTGCGCTGCTGCACAAGAAGCGCGCCTCGGAAGCCTTGCTGGAACAGGCCGCGGCACAGTATCAAAGCACGGTGATCCACGCCTTCCAGAATGTCGCCGACAGCTTGCGCGCCCTGCAATACGACGCCGACGCACTGCAGGCTCAGTATCTGGCCGAACGCGCCGCTGCACGCAGCCTGGAAATTTCGCGCAAGTCGGTGCAGCTGGGCGCGGCCACGCCGCAGACCTTGCTGACCGCGCAGCAGACCTATCTGCAAGCCGTGATCGCCTTGGCGCAGGCGCAGGCGGCGCGTTTTGCCGATACCGCGGCGCTGTTCCAGGCGCTGGGCGGGGGCTGGTGGAATCGCGGCGAGACCTTGGCTGCAACGGCCAAGTAATCGTTGCTTGCATAGAGAAATCATTGAAACAGATTGTCCGTCCGCGTGTGCTCGGGCGGGGCTTGCATCGCCGCACTGGAATTGCCCGTCTCTTCTACCTGCATGGCAATTCAAAAATCCTCAAATCGGCTTGCATCGGCTGCCGCTGTTGCATCTTGCCGCATTTGCGGGACAGCGGGGGGATTTGATGCGATGTAATTTATGGGATACAGTTGTCAGTGAAAACCATTCAAACAACGTCTGTATTTTATTATTGGTTTGCCTCGTTGCGTGACCGCAGCGTCAAAGCGCGGATCCAGGTGCGCATTGACCGTGCCGAGCTGGGTAATTTTGGCGATTGCAAAGCTGTCGGCGAAGGTGCTTCCGAGATGCGGGTTCGCTTCGGCTGTGGCTACCGCGTGTACTTTGTGCAGCGTGGCGATGAGATAGTGATATTGCTTGCGGGCGGCGATAAATCGACGCAGGACAAGGACATCAACACCGCGTTGGAATTGGCGCCTCAACTTTAGGAGCGATGCATGGGAACGATCAAACTGCGTCAGTGGGATTCTGCGGAGCATCTGCAAACCGCGGCCGATATTGCCGCCTATGTCGATGCCTGCCTTGAAGAAGCGGGTGACGATCCCGCCTTCATCGCGCATGCCTTGGGCAACGTTGCGCGCGCGCATGGCATGAGCCAGGTGGCGCGCGATACCGGACTGGCGCGCGAAAGCCTTTATAAGGCGTTGTCCGGCGAGGGTAATCCCGAGTTCGGAACCATTCTGAAAGTCATGAAAGCACTTGGTTTGAGATTGCACGCGAGCGTGGCATAAATTGCGCTGACCGGCGGCCGGCAATCTGATTGTGGGCAATGTTGAGGCATGGGCTGGGCATGGGGCGCGACGCGGACTCTGTTTTGGCAAGTGTGCAACACTCCACATTGCGCACTTGCCATGCCGCATACATTTTCTGGTATGATCGGAAGCATCCTGTTGCCGCCGTGGTTGTTACCGTAGTTATTGCAATTTCCGGCGGCCGGCAGCAACGAATTCACCATCTGTAAGAGCGAGAAAGGCATCCCGGTTATGACACCGCGAACTACCACCACAATCTGTGAGCGACACTAGTCGAGGCCTTTTTCTACCTGCATGATGAAAAAAGCGCGGCTGGTCCGCGTTTTTTTTCGTCCGCGTTTTTGTAAAACGTTTTTATAAAATATAAGCAATTAACTTAATTCAATCCGGTCTGGCCTGGCTCAGGGGCCAGCACTGATATGAGGCTAAAAATGATAGCAGTCAAACTTCCCGATGGTTCACAGCGTCAATTCGAAGCGCCGCTGACTGTGGCGCAGGTCGCCGCCAGCATCGGCGCCGGCCTGGCCAAGGCGGCTTTGGCCGGCAAGGTCGATGGCAAGCTGGTCGATACATCTTTCCTGATCGAGCGCGATGTCGAACTAGCCATCGTGACCGACAAGGACGCCGACGGCCTGGAGGTGATACGCCATTCGACCGCGCATTTGCTGGCTTACGCGGTCAAGGAACTGTTTCCTGACGCGCAGGTGACTATCGGGCCAGTGATCGAAAACGGTTTTTACTACGATTTCGCCTACAAGCGTCCGTTTACTCCGGAAGACTTGCTGGAAATCGAAAAGAAGATGGCAGAGCTGGCCAAGAAGGATGAGCCGGTCACGCGCAAGGTAGTGGCGCGCGACGAGGCGATTGCCTATTTTGAATCGATCGGCGAGGCTTACAAGGCGGAGCTGATCGGCTCGATTCCGCAGGATCAGGAAGTCTCGCTCTACACGGAAGGCAAGTTCACCGACTTGTGCCGCGGGCCGCACGTGCCGTCGACTGGCAAGCTGAAGGTGTTCAAGCTGATGAAGCTGGCCGGCGCCTACTGGCGCGGCGATGCCAAGAATGAAATGCTGCAGCGGGTGTACGGCACGGCCTGGGCCAAGAAGGACGAGCAGGAAGCTTATTTGCACATGCTGGAAGAGGCGGAAAAGCGCGACCACCGCAAGCTGGGCCGCGCGCTGGACCTGTTCCATTTCCAGGACGAGGCGCCAGGTTTGATTTTCTGGCACGCCAAAGGCTGGACGATCTGGCAGCAGGTCGAGCAGTACATGCGCCGCGTCTATAACGACAATGGTTATCAGGAAGTCAAGGCGCCGCAGATTCTCGACCGTTCCCTGTGGGAAAAAACTGGCCACTGGGAAAACTATCGCGAAAGCATGTTCACCACCGAGTCGGAAAACCGCAGCTATGCGCTGAAGCCGATGAACTGCCCGGGCCATATCCAGATTTTCAATGCCAGCCTGCACAGCTACCGCGACCTGCCTTTGCGTTTCGGCGAATTCGGCCAGTGCCACCGCAATGAGCCGTCCGGCGCCTTGCACGGCATGATGCGGGTGCGCGGCTTTACCCAGGATGACGGCCATATTTTCTGTACTGAAGAACAAGTGCAGGATGAGGTTGCGGCTTTCGACAAGCTGGTGCGCAAGGTCTATCTCGATTTCGGCTTTACCGAAGTGGCGGTCAAGCTGGCCCTGCGTCCTGAAAAACGAGTCGGCGAGGAAGAAGTCTGGGACAAGGCGGAAAACGCCTTGCGCGAAGCGATCCGCGCATCCGGCGCCGAGTGGGAAGAATTGCCGGGCGAGGGCGCTTTCTATGGTCCGAAGATCGAGTATCACTTGAAGGATTCGATCGGCCGTTCCTGGCAGTGCGGCACCATGCAGGTCGACTTTTCGATGCCGGGCCGCCTCGGTTCGGAATATGTTACTGAAGACAATGGCCGCAAAGTACCGGTCATGCTGCATCGTGCTATTGTCGGCTCGCTGGAGCGTTTTATCGGCATGTTGATTGAAAATCACGCCGGCGCCATGCCTTTGTGGCTTGCTCCAGTGCAAGTTGTTGTTTTGAATATCTCCGACGCCCAGGCCGACTATGTGCAGAATGTTGCACAAACGCTGAAAAAACAAGGGTTTAGGGTAGAGACTGATTTGCGTAATGAGAAGATTACCTATAAAATACGGCAGCATTCTTTGCAGAAGCCGCCTTATATACTGGTTGTCGGTGATAAAGAGCGGGATGCAAACACAGTGGCCGTGCGAGCGCGGGGCAATGTCGACCTGGGTGTGATGCCTATCGACGTACTGGTGGAGCGCCTCAAGAACGAGGTCGAGACCAAAGCCTGAACGGGGTGACCCAAGCGCAAGAGCACGGCTTAATTATTTGATTTTTAAAGGAAACTGCAATAGCTACGGACAAGTCACATCGCATCAACGGCGAAATTACGGCGCCAGAATTGCGCTTATCCGGTGTCGAGAACGAAGCACTCGGTATCGTCAGTCTGGCTGAGGCCTTCCGCCTGGCGGAAGAGGCGAACGTTGACCTGGTGGAAATCGCACCGACAGCGCAGCCACCGGTAGCCCGTTTGATGGACTACGGCAAGTTCAAGTACCAGGAACAGAAGAAGGCACACGAGGCCAAGTTGAAGCAGAAGGTCATCCTGGTGAAGGAAGTCAAATTCCGCCCGGGTACCGATGATGGTGATTACAACATCAAGCTGCGCAACCTGACCCGCTTCCTGGACGAAGACGGCGACAAGGTCAAGATCACGCTGCGTTTCCGCGGCCGTGAAATGGCCCACCAGGACATCGGCATGCGCATGCTGGAACGTCTGAAGGCAGACCTGGAGCCGTATGGACAGGTCGAGCAGTGGCCTAAGATGGAAGGGCGTCAGATGATCATGATCATCGGTCCTAAGAAGAAAAAGTAATTCGATTTTAGGCGGCTTGGATGAGTAATTATCCAAGTCGCCCAAAAGCAGCAGGCTAGATCCTGCTGCGAAATCCAGTTGCGGCTGTCGTGCAGCTGGGTTTAAACAAGTGAGAGCAGGCATCCAAGCGTAACGATATTGTTGCCACCTGCAATCATGTTAAAAAAGGAGCTGTCCCTAGAGGACAGATAGTGTCATGCCTAAAATGAAAACGAAGAGCAGCGCCAAAAAGCGCTTCCGCGTCCGTCCGGGTGGTACTGTTAAGCGCGGCCAAGCGTTTAAACGTCACATCTTGACCAAGAAAACCACCAAAAACAAACGTCAATTGCGCGGTTCCGTTGGGGTCAATGACCACAACATGGTATCCGTTTCGCGCATGTTGCCGAACGCTT
>Ga0210409_10001851_pt1 | contig 26568 bp, 22 predicted proteins | sample IncBWH17MmetaG_FD_161649 | JGI IMG/M metagenome (GOLD analysis project Ga0210409, IMG submission 161649) | Forest soil microbial communities from Barre Woods Harvard Forest LTER site, Petersham, Massachusetts, United States - Inc-BW-H-17-M | ecosystem: Environmental > Terrestrial > Soil >...
CCGCTTCGGCGCTTTTCAACTCCTCTCTCAAATCGCCCTCATGCACGAACTGCCTCGCGAAATCAAGCCCGCGGCAGTCCGCTCCGCATTGACGGCCGTCATTCGCCGGATGATCGAGGCACCGGAAACCTTTGACGGCCATGGCTGGCTTCGGGTCGGCGTGGTTGGTTTCCAACCCTCAATCAAGGAGTCTTACATCTCCACGGGTAGTCTTTACTTGTGCGCCGAAGGACTCCTTCATCTGGGATTGCCGCCCAGCGATCCATTTTGGACCGATCCCCCGCAGCCCTGGACCCAAAAACGGCTGTGGTCAGGCCAGGATCTGACCGCCGACCATGCCCTAAAATAGACGCCCACTCGGCACCGCCATGCTTATGAAAACAGGTATCCGGCTCATCGTCCTCGGGTTGCTTTTTGCATCCGCCACTTCCGCAAAGCCGGTCGCGATTGAACCATCCGAGTTAAGCAAAGCCCAACGTTGGTTTGCGGTATGCTTTAAGAGTGTCAATCCAGTTGACGGGCGGGTCGGCGGCCTTTCGACCCGTTTGCCTTTTTCTTTCGTCTACGGCGGTAAACCTTCCTCCGAGCTGCTTAAGAACTGGCAGCCAACGACCGGCGAGCGCCCATTGGATGAACAGCGCACCGAACATACCCTCAGTTTCAGCGACCCTAAGAGCGGACTGCAATTGCGCTGCGTGGCCGTTGAATACCATGATTTCCCCACGGTAGAATGGACGCTCTATTTTAAGAATACATCCAGGAATCAGACAGCCATCGTGGAGCAAATTCAGGCGCTCGACTTGTCGCTGGAACGGAGCAGCAATGGGGAATTTCTGTTGCATCACAACATCGGTTCGCCCGCCGACGGTAACGACTACGGCCCGCTGGAAACCGAGCTCAAGCCTGGCAGTACCAAGCGCATCTCCGCCGCTGGCGGCCGCCCAACCAATACCGATTGGTCCTATTTCAATATTGAATGGCCGAGCGAGGGACTCATCGCCGTGGTTGGATGGCCAGGGCAGTGGGCTGCGGAGTTTGCTCGGGACAAGGCCCGCGGGTTGAGACTGCGGGCCGGACAGGAATTGGCACATTTCAAACTGCTTCCGGGCGAGGAGGTGCGAAGTCCCCTCATCGTTCTACAGTTTTGGAATGGAGATTGGATTCGCGCGCAGAACGTCTGGCGGCGCTGGATGATGGCGCATTCCATGCCCAAACCCGGCGGCCATCTGCCTCAGCCCCAGTTTCTGGCTTCGAGTTCGCGCCAGTTGGACGAGATGATCAAGGCGAACGAACAAAACCAAATCCTGTTTATCAAACGCTATCTGGAAGAAGGGTTAAAACTGGATTACTGGTGGATGGACGCGGGGTGGTATGAGAACTATGGCGCCGGGTGGCCGCGAGTGGGCACGTGGGAGGTCGACACCAATCGATTTCCTCATGGGCTTCGCGCTGTTTCTGACTTCGCTCACCAGCACGGCATTAAAACGTTGCTCTGGTTTGAACCTGAACGGGTCACGGCTGGCACCTGGCTCACCGAGAATCATCCCGAATGGATCCTGGGCGGTGCCAAAGGTGGGTTGCTGAATCTTGGCGACGATGCGGCGCGGCGATGGTTAACCGATCACGTCGATAAGGTGCTGACCGAACAAGGCATCGACCTGTACCGCCAGGATTTTAATATGGACCCGTTGAGCTATTGGCGCGCCAACGACGCACCGGACCGCCAGGGGATCACTGAGATCAAGCACGTCACCGGTTTCCTGGCCTTCTGGGACGAGCTGCGCGCTCGGCACCCGAACATGCTCATTGACTCGTGCGCTTCGGGTGGCCGGCGCAACGATGTGGAAACCATGCGCCGGGCCGTGCCGCTATGGCGCAGCGATTACGCCTTCGAGGCGATCGGTCATCAATGCATGACCTATGGAATTTCGCTCTGGTTGCCCTATCACGGCACCGGCACTGTCGCTGCCCGGAATGCGCCCTATTATGGAAGCGGCCCGACGCCGGTCGAGCCGTATGCCTTTTGGAGCAACATTGCCCCAAGCCTCGGTTGCGGCATTGATATCCGCATCAAAGAGATCGACTACGCCGCTTTGCGCCACCTGCTGGAGGGATGGCGCCGCATTAATCCGAATTACTACGGCGACTTTTATCCGTTGACGCCCTGGACTCGTGATTCCCATGCCTGGATCGCCTGGCAATTTGATCGCCCGGAAACAGGCACCGGCATGGTCCAGGTGTTTCGCCGCGACAAGAGCTTCTATGAGGCTGCGCGGCTCAGGCTTTACGGCCTGGACCCTGATGGCCGCTACTCCCTCACGGACCTGGACTCCTCGGCCTCCTCTCAAGCGACTGGCCGCCAGCTCGCTGATGAAGGATTCCTGGTCACCTTGAAAGACCAGCCGCAAGCTGCGGTTTTTCTGTACCAATTGACCAAATAAGGACTGTTCCAAGGTCTAACCCGGCATCAGCGTACTCGCTGCGCCGAACAAGGCGATGATGACCAACCGCCACTGCTGGACTCCGCTCGTCGCCAAGCAAGAGCTTGAATGACCCCTTCACGCCCCACCTTTACTTCCGATGGCGGTCGCATATCTTGGTTGTTAGCCCGCGAAAGAGTCTTAGGTAATTATGATTCAGACTTACGGCCTTACGCACATCAATCTCGCCGTCCGAGACCTGGGACGCGCCCTGCGGTTCTACGAGCAGGTCTTTGGTCTGCGTGAGTACGGGCGTGGAGATGGACTTGTCCATACTCGGGCTTCTGGCAGGCACGACATCCTCACCTTCGCCCAGGACCCAACGACGGCCGGTCTCAGCGGCGGCGTCACACATTTCGGCTTTCGACTGGTGGAGCCCGACGACATCGACCGTGCCGTCGCCGAGGTCGAACGCGCCGGAGGGCGCCTGCTCCGTCGTGGCGAGTTCGCTCCAGGCCTCCCCTACGCTTACATCGCCGATCCGGATGGCTACGAGATTGAGATCTGGTTCGAATGAGCATTGCGAGGCATGCCGGCTTACTGTCTCCGGACGTGTTGAAGGCTGCGGGAAAGTGAACTCAGGCTCGACTAACAATTCGATGATGACGAACCGCCACTGCCTTACTCCGGTCGCCGCAGAACCGGAACCCGCGCGCGCCCTTCGCGCTCCACCTTTACTCCTGGTGGCGGTCGCATATCCTTTGTCCTTAGGAGCCTGATATGTCTGGTATCGAAATCATGATCCGGCTGGCCGTTGTGGCGGTGCTCGCGAGTTATTTAGGTATCAAACACCGCCAGAGGAAACGCCGTTCGCCCTACCGATACGATCCCGCAAAGTGGACCGGACAGGCCATTGATGTCACAAAGCTCAAGCCGAGGGTGGAGGAAGTGCGCCGCGACCACCTGCGAACGCGGGCGCCCGCGAAGGACCTATGCGCGCACCGGGCCTTGCTCACTTTGGCGCGGCGAGTCGTTGCTCGATTGGCATACTTTCAGGACAGAGAGTCGGATAATCACGCGCACACGCACGGCCGCTAACCAAAGTCGATGAAACATCGCGGAGGGACGAGCTCCCGCGAGTCCCTGATCGATGCGGCACGGCGCAGTTCATCAGCGCCAAGATTGGCTTATCCACGTTGGCGCGACGTGCGAATGAGGCAGGCCGTTGGCCTGCAAGGCTCATTTGGACACATTTTTCCTAGGGCTTTGCCCTGATATGAATGACGCCGTTGGCGTCAGGCGGCTAAGATTTGGTCGCAAGCGTACATCCCGAGCTCTTCTTGACTGGCCACCTTCTGCTATCGGCGAAATCCGCGTCATCCGCGGTTCAAAATTCGTGGGCGACGCGCGTGGTCTACGAAAAGGACTCCACGCTTGCTTTCGGTCGCCGGCTCCAACAGGCTGGGAGCATGTCACCTTTGGCCATGCTTTTTCCGCTTCTATGCGCGAGCGCCCCGGTGGCAGCGTCAGGGATTTCGCAAGGTTGGCGGAGCGATGGGTACCATGTGTTTCCCGGGGGAGATCTCCAACAGGCGGTGGAGGCAGCGGCGCTCAATCCTACGAACAAAGTCGTCCGGGTCCATGCAGGTATTTATCGGCCCCTGACCAAGAGGCAGGCTTTGATTTGGTTCAACCGTAGTCACAACGGAGTGCGCCTGGAGGCTATTGGCGAAGTGACCTTGACGGCGAACAACAACGAATTAGCCGGCAGCGACAGCTCCGCGCCTGCTGCGGTTGTGAACCACGTGGTCTACTTTGGAGATGGCATTGGCGGGGACACCGTCCTGGTGGGGTTTCGCATCAGCGGGGCAAACCATTTTGTGACGACCCAGCCTCCGGAGATCGAGCCGGACACATCGTTCAAGAAGGACTTGTTCTTCTACGCTGACGGCGGGGCGATCAAAATCTTCGGACATTCTGCTCCAACATTGCGCCGGTTGGAAATTGTCGATAATTACGCCAGCCCGTGCGCCGGAGGGATCTCCATCCAGCAAAAATGGGCGGCGGACACTCCCGCTCCCGCCCCCGTGCGAATTGAGAGTTGTCTCTTTTATCGGAATCGCTCGCAGATTACCGGCGCGGCCGTGGATCTATTGCCTGGCAGTTCCGCGGTCATCAGCAATTGCCTTTTTGTCGGCAATGTGGCCAATCTAGGAGTCAACTTCATTTCCGCCGATCAAGCCCAGCCGGAGTTTACAAACTCAGCTCCCTTGACGGTCTTTCCAACTTCTCGCGCGGTGGTTCAACAATGCACTTTCACCGGTAATCGCAACGGAATCGAAGACCTGGGCCACCGGAGCATTTACCAGAACTGCGCTTTTTGGCGGAACGAGTTGCGCGGAGGATTTTATGGAGAAAATCCTTACGACCTGTACATAGAGGACGAGGCGCAAGTGACCGGTTGCGTGTTCGGCGGGTCGGTGATGGATCGGCGCGGCGTGGTTTCCAAGCTGGCCAACGCCTTCAAAGCTCCGGACCCGCGCTTCGACTCCCAATTCAAGCCGGCCTCGCTCCAGTACGCGAGGGCCGGAATCCGATCACCCATCAGCTTGCCCAAACCGACTGGGCAGTAATCCCGTCAACCGGAGGTCTCGAATATGCAAATAGTTCACTACGCGTTTTGTGGTTGCCTGTGTTGGGCGCTTTCGACCGTGAATTCGGTTATAGCGGAGCAGGGGAGTGCGCCGGATACAAGACGGGAAGAAGTCCCGCTGGATGCGCCGTCGCGCCTGGCGTATCGCCAGCGAGCTCAGCAAAAGGCCGCCGCTACTCAAAAGGCTTTTCACGATTTCCATTTTACGGATCGGACGGCCGAGAGCGGAATTACCTTTCATAGCCATTGTGTGGACGACGTGGGCAAGCACAACAAACCTATCCATTACGACCATGGCTGTGGCATCGCGGTGGCCGATGTTGACGGCGACGGCTTGCCGGATATTTATTTTGTCAGCCAGCTCGGCGGAAACGAATTGTGGCGAAACCTCGGCAACGGCAAGTTCGAGAACATCACCGCTTCCGCCGGAGTGGGGCTTACTGACCGCATCTGTGTTGGCGCTTCCTTTGCCGATTTTGATAACGACGGACTGCCGGACTTGTTTGTCACAACCGTGCGTGGCGGCAATGTCTTATTTCACAATCTCGGCGGAGGAAAATTCAAAGATATTTCCCATGAGGCCGGCGTGGATTATGTCGGACATTCCTCCGGCGCAGTGTTCTTTGATTTCGACAACGATGGCTTGCTCGATCTGTTTGTCTGCAGTGTAGGTAAATATACAACCGACGAGCGCGGGGCGGGCGGCTATTACAAGGGCATCGACCGCGGCTTTTCCTCACATCTCAATCCCAAACTGAGCGAGCGGAGCCTGTTGTACCGGAATCTAGGGAACGGGAAATTTCAACTCATGCCCATCGATGTCCTCGACCACGTCGCCTGGAGCGGGGACGCCGCGTTTGCGGATGTCAACGGTGACGGCTACCCGGATCTGTATGTTTTGAACATGCAGGGAAACGATCACTTTTATCTCAATCAGGGCGGCAAAAAGTTCGTCGAGAAAACGGATGAGTATTTCCCGAAGACTCCCTGGGGCTCTATGGGCATTAAGTTTTTCGACTTCAACAACGACGGCCTGCTGGATCTCTACATCACCGACATGCACTCGGATATGACAACCGCCCAGATCAAATTGCAGTACAGCGGCCGGCCGGGCAGTGAGAAGGTCAAATCCGAGCAATTTTGCCGGATCGAAATGACTGATGAGTACCTGCGCGGCTCCTCGAACAACATTTTCGGCAATGCCTTGTGGAAGAATCTGGGCGGGGGGCGTTACCAGGAGGTTTCGGACGAAACCGGTGCTGAAACCTGGTGGCCCTGGGGCCCCAGCGTCGGTGATCTCAACGCCGACGGCTACCCGGATGTCTTCATAGCGGCCGGGATGGGTTATCCCTTCGATTACGCAGCGAATAATGTCTTGCTGAACGAGAGCGGCACACGATTCATCGATTCAGAATTCACTCTCGGGGTTGAGCCACGCCTGGGCTGGCGGACGACGACGGACTATTTCATCCTGGATTGCGGGGGAGCGGACAAAGGCCATCCGCTGTGCCAGGGCCAAACGCAGCGTGTCATGGTAGCAGGGACCGTCAGCAGCCGCTCGGCTGTGGTGTTCGACGTCGACGGAGATGGGGACCTGGACATCATCAGCAACGAAATCAACGACCGCCCGCAGGTGTTGATCAGTAATCTGACTGAAAAGAAACGGATTCATTTCCTGAAAATCAAGCTGCGCGGCACTAAATCGAACCGTGACGGGCTGGGCGCGGTGGTGAAACTTACTGCCGGGGGTCTTACTCAAACCCAGCAGAACGATGGTAAATCCGGCTATCTTTCCCAAAGCTCGCTGCCACTCTATTTCGGTCTCGGTGAAGCGGCCAAGGTCGACCGGATCGAAGTCGCCTGGCCTTCCGGCCGAAAGCAAATTGTTGACCGCGACATCACGCCCAACACTCTTCTGTCGATCGTCGAGCCGGAGCAGTAGCGCAGACTTCCAGTCTGCTGCATCGCCGACTCTTAGTCGGCAGGCGCACGAAGCCGTACGATGCCGGAACGAGCCTATGCCCAGCAGACTGGAAGTCTGCGATACAGCCTAGCGCGGGCGAGCCGCAACCCAATGGAAGAATTAAACCGCGGATGGCGCGGATCACACGGATTTCTTCTGGTATCCGCGAAATCCGCGTCATCCGCGATTCAAAATAGGGGCGCCAAATTTCTTCGCAAGCTGCGACGATTTGGCCAGATACTGATAGACTAAAAGTCTGCGCTACGATTGGTAATCTCGAAGAATCCTCGACAAAACGGCGATGGCCGCGCAGTTTAGTTTTATGAGCCCAACCATGCGTGCGCCCATGGCTTTATTCTCTGCTCTTGCATTCGCCTACGGCATTAGCGTAAGCGCCGCTCCAGGGCCTACCGCGTCTGGTAACTCCTTGACGTATCTGGACAGCGCCGATCCATTTTATCTCGGGACACATTTTCCCAAGCTGACCACGCCCCAATGGGTCGGCCAGCCTGGCGTGGATGCCGTGGTCATCCTGGCAGTCGACGACATGACCGATAGCCCCAAGTATGAAACCTTCCTTCGCCCGATTCTCGAGAGATTGAAACGAATCGACGGGCACGCCCCGGTTTCGATTATGACGCGATCGGTCCCTGTGGACGATCCACAGGTTCAGCAATGGTTGAAAGAAGGACTCTCCCTGGAGGTCCATACACTGCAGCATCCTTGTCCTTTATTGGCTAAGGGAGATTTCCACAGCGCAGCTACGAATTACTACGATTGCATGGATCTGCTCAATCAAATCCCGGGAAACAAGCCCGTGGCCTTCCGGATGCCGTGCTGCGATTCCATGGCCAGCGCGAGCCCTCGGTTTTACGCCGAGCTCTTTAGCCGCCCCAGTCCGAAGGGCAACTTCCTTTCGATCGACTCCTCCGTGATGGATTTGCTTACGACCAACGATCCCGCCCTGCCGGCAGACTTGCTAACCGACCCGGATGGGAGGGGGCGCTTCCGGAAATACTTCCCCGCTGTCACCAACAGCACCACCCACGTGAGTCTTGATGCCTTTGCCACGACCATCGAAAATTATCCTTATCCCTACGTCATCAACCGGCTTTGTTGGGAGTTTCCCTGTGTGGTTCCTAGTGATTGGGAGGCGTTCAACTATCACGGGGCGACCAACCAGGTGACCGTGAGCGACTGGAAAGCCGCTTTGGATGCGGTGGTGCTTAAGCAAGGCGTCTTCACGATGATCTTCCATCCGCATAACTGGATTCGGAACGATCAGCTGGTTGAACTGATTGATTACGCCGTGAGCAAATACGGCACGCGGATTCTGTTTCTCACATTTCGCGAGGCGCTCAAGCGGATCAACCAGAACTTGCTTTCGGGCCAATCTCTTCGCGCTGCTGACGGAGCCGATAACGGCGTTCGGCTATTGGACCTCAACGGAGACGGATTCCTGGACGCCGTCATTGCCAATCGGACAGTGCGCACCACCCGACTGTGGAACCCGGCGACAGGCCGTTGGACGGAAGCGGGCTTCCCGGCCAGTTTGGTGACAGATTCAAAGGACGCAAACCGTGATGCCGGCTTTAAGTTCGGCCTGGTTCGTCCCAACGGGCAGGTCACCGCCTTTTTTCGGACCGAGACCGGCAAAGGGGCGTGGTACTTCGATAGCGGACAGTGGCGCGAAGATCCTCAATTTTTTTCGGGTCTCACTCTGAGAGGTCGGCCGGTGCTTACCTTGGACCAGGGACGCGATCGGGGGGTGCGCTTGCGTGATGTCGATAACGATGGCCGCTGTGAGCTGTTGGTCGGCAACGAAATCCAAAATGCCATCTTCAAGTGGTCCGACACGGAGAACGCCTGGAAAAAGCTCCCCTTTGCTCTCCCGGAAGGCACCTCGATTGTTACGGCCTCCGGCTTGGACAATGGTCTCCGTTTCGCCGACTTCAACGGGGATGGTTACGATGATATTTTATTCTCCAACGAAGCCGGTTATTCGGTACATCTATTCATTGCTCATGCCAAACAATGGCTGGGCTGGGAGGTCGGCTGGTCTTACAAAGTGCGCTCCGGCCAACGCGGCCAGCCCCGGGATCTTCCCATGATTGTCCGAGGCGGGGCGTACCCCAATAATGGCGCCTGGTTTCACGGAAGCGAACTGTTCGTTCAGAACGAAGACACCTCAGGCCTTCCGGACAAAGTCGCGCGTGTGTCCTTTAACGATCTTCAATTGGGGGACGAGGCTCCGGCCAAATCGCCCGAGGAGGCTTTGGCGGCGTTTCGGTTGGCACCGGGGCTGAAGATCGAGGTCGTCGCCAGCGAACCCCTCATCCAGGACCCGGTCGCCTTCGATTGGAGCCCGGACGGAAAACTCTGGGTGGTGGAAATGCGGGACTATCCATTAGGAATGGACGGAAAAGGCAAACCTGGCGGGGAGGTCCGTGTCCTCACGGACTCCGCCGGGGATGGCCATTACGATAAAGTCACCGTTTTCATGGACGGAATCGGGTTTCCGAATGGAATCATGCCGTGGGGCAGGGGGGTGCTGGTGAGCGCAGCGCCCGACATCTTTTACGCGGAAGACACTGATGGTGATGGCCGGGCGGACGTGCGCCGATTGCTCTACACCGGTTTCCGCGAAGGCAATCAACAACATCGCGTCAACGGTTTCGAGTATGGCCTGGATAACTGGGTTTACGCCGCCAATGGTGGCAGCGGTGGAATCGTTCGTTCCGTGAGCAAAAACGAGCAACTCGAGTTGCGCGGGCACGACCTGCGCATCCGGCCGGATGAAGGCCTGATGGAATTGCAGCCGGGAGCAACTCAGTTTGGGCGCCATCGCAATGATTGGGGTGATTGGTTTGGCAACGACAACAGCCGCTGGCTTTGGCATTACTTCATCCCCGAACGCTATCTCGTGCGCAATCCTCACCTGGTGGTTGGGTCGCTCACTCGCATGCTGGCCAGCTATCCTGGTTCCGGCCGCATCTTTGCCGTGAGCTCGCCTCAGCAGAGGTTCAACTGGCCCGATCAAATCTTTCAAGTGACCTCCGCCTGCAGCGCCACGCCTTATCGCGACGAGTTGTTCGGCCCGGAGTTCGAACACAGCGTCTTCATTTGCGAACCCGCCAATAATGTCATTCGCCGCGAAGTGCTCGAGACGGACGGTGTGTCCTTCCTCAGCCACCGGGCTGCCACGGAAACTAATTCGGAATTCCTCGCCTCGACCGACAACTGGTGCCGCCCGGTGATGGTCAAAACCGGGCCGGATGGCGCGCTCTATTTCGCGGACATGTACCGCCTGGTCATCGAGCATCCCGAATATTTCCCCGATGAATTGAAGCATCGACCCGATTTGCGCGCGGGCGAGGACAAGGGGAGGATCTATCGGATCTATCCCGCGAACGCCACGCTACGGCCAATTCCCCGGCTTGATCAACTTGGCACCGGCGCTTTGGTGGCCGCCCTCGACAGCCCCAACGGCTGGCAACGCGATACGATTCAGCGGATGCTGGTCCAGTCCCGGAACACCGAAGCAGTCCCGAATCTCGAAGATCTTTTCCAACGAAGCAAGAATCCGAAGGCGCGGCTCCAGGCTCTTTGCACGTTGGCTGGCTTGAGCTCCCTCACCGGCGGCATGCTTGTTAAGGCTCTGAAAGATGAGCACTGGGCGGTCCGTCGCCAGGCCGTGACACTGAGCGAGACGCGTTTCGGACAATTGCCCGAGTTGGATTCCGGGCTCCTGGGCCTGGAGAACGATGCGGAGCTGCGCGTGCGCTACCAATTGGCTCTGAGCCTGGGAGACTGGCCGGACGCCAGAGCTGGCCGGGTGCTGGGCCGGCTTATGCTGAAGGATTGGGCCGATGCAACCATGCAGACCGCGGTTCTGAGTTCAGCCGTCCCTCACCTCAAAGTGATTTTTGAAGAGGTATTCCACGGGAACGGAGCCTTGCCGGCCAGCTTGGTCGAACGACTTGTCGGATTGGCCACGGACCTGTCACAGGAATCGGGCCTTGCCGAACTGCTGGGTAAGATCGCCAAACCCGCCAGTAGTAATTACGCGCCCTGGCAAATGGCCGGTTTGGCTGGAATGCTCGATTCCCTGGACCGACGCAGTCTGGATCCGACCACCTTCCAAACCCAGGCCGGGCCGGCGTTGCGAGAGGTGCTTTCCAGGCTGGGCCCGCTGTTCGAGCAAGCACGCCGCGTGGCAGCCGATCCACAAGCCGACGAGTCCGAGCGATTGATTGCGATCCGCTTGTTGGATCGGCAACCGCCCCTGCAGGAACAGGATCTTAGCAGTCTGGGCGAACTCCTCGGTCCCCAAAACTCGACTGCCCTTCAGCGGGCGGCCTTAATGGCGCTGCGTCGAGGCACCGGACCTCAGGTGGCACAAATCCTTCTAAAGAATTGGCGAGCCTGCGGTATTGAGCAACGGCAGCAGGTCCTTAACGCGTTGTTCAGCCGCCCCGAGTGGACCGAATCGGTCCTCGCGGCGCTCGAACAAGGCAAGCTTCTGGTGGGCGAACTGGGCCCGCTGCAGCAGCAGAAACTCTTGAATCATTCATCCGCGGCGATTCGTTTACGCGCGGCGAAACTGTTTTCCGCGATCGCTTCGGATCGCAAAAAGGTGGTGGACGCCTACAAAGACGTTGCGAAGCTGCAAGGCGATCGCGCCAAGGGTCACGAGTTCTTCACCAAGAACTGTTCCATTTGTCACCGGCTGCGGGGCGAAGGTCAATCCATTGGCCCCGATCTCGGCACGGTCGCTGACAAACCGGTTCCGGAGCTTGTGGTCGCCATTCTGGATCCAAACCAGGCCGTAGACCCGGCGTACACAGCCTATACCGTGGTTACCAAGGACGACCGCGAACTCAGTGGTGTGTTGGTTGCCGAAACCTCGAACAGCATCTCGCTGAGAATGGCCGGCGGCGCCGAGGAACAAATTCTGCGAAGCAACCTGAAACAATTGACCAGCTCCGGCCGCTCGTTAATGCCCGAGGGTTTCGAGGCAGGTCTCAAGCAGCAGGACTTGGCGGACGTAATCGCCTACATCCTGAGCCCCTGAATTCAGGATGGATTGATGCGAGGCTGTTGCTCGTTCACCCAAACGCGGGGAATATTCGGAATGCTCCAGGCGAGTTCTGCTTGAGGCGGAAACTGGTTGTGGCGCAGCCACCAGCCCTTCAGCAGCCGGGCGATTTCGACATATCCAGAGAAATCGGACGGCTTGATGATGAACGAGTTTGCTCCCAGTTCATAGGCCAGGCTGACGTCACCGACGTATTGCGCGGACGTAAAGATAATGACAACCGTCTTGTACAACCCGGGTTGAGTGCGAAGCCATTCCAGCACCTCTCGCCCCGAGCGGCGCGGAAGCTTTAAATCAAGCAGGATCAGGCCGGGCAGGGGATGCATTGCGCGATCGGCAAAGCGGCCGCGACCGCTCAGATAGTCTATCGCCATTTGGCCATCCGTTGCCACGTGAACGGGATTGGCTACGCCCGCTTGCAAGAAGGCGCGCTGCAAAAGAAAGACCTCGTTGGCCTCGTCTTCCACCTGGAGAATGCAAGTGCTTTCCATAGCCTTAAGTAAGGAAGTTAATCCACAATTGCTGCTGGTTCAATCGGCAATCACGGCGCGCTGCCTGGCAGGCCTTTGTAATCTTGGCTTAGCGGGCTGATGATGCTACTCTGGTTTTGTCGAATCTGGGACGTCGGCAAAAACTGTATGGATGAATTAGTTTTAGGGGAGGAAATCCTCCGAAGAAGAACACGGCCGTTCTGTATTCTAACGTTGAATGCACGGTTTGGCGGACTGTTGATCCTCCCGATTTTAACATTGGGGTTGCTGTGCTGCGGTTGTATTCCGCTCAAATTCACTACCAGTCCAGGCGCTCGGGGCACGGTAGTGGACGCCTCTACCCATTCAGCTCTCAGTGGTGCAGAGGTCGCTATCTCTCGCTCCACCTATCCTCCGGAGTCGGCTGACAAGGCATTCGAGAACGCTCGATCTCCGGTGGTGATGAGCCAGGAAACCGGCGGATTCTCGGTCCCGCCGGAGCGCCGATTGGACCTCTATTTCGTCCCGGTCGATGCCTTTCCCCGCTTCGGTCTGTTGGTTGTTAAATGTCGAGGTTATGAGACGACTTGCATCCCCTTCTGGTCCCGCTCTGTCGCCGATTTAGGCGAAGTCCAGATCCGGTCCGGCCCCGTGACAAAGTAGTCGGTTGACTCGCACTTCGGACTCTCATTCGTTGGGCTGACCTAATTTGAGAGTTGATTATCAAATTAGATGGGCGCACATTTTTACCGATGGTGTACTGGACTAAACAGAAGCAAGTGTTAGTGGGCATCTTTGAACGCGCCAAACGCCCGCTGACCGCCAGCGAAATCTGTTTGGAGGCTCGACGGGAGATTCCGTCATTGGGCATCGCCACGGTGTACCGGGCGATTAAGCAGTTTGTAACGGAGGGCCAAATCCGGGCGGTGGAAATTCCAGGCGTGGCTCCGCACTATGAAAGGGCCGCGAGCCGCCACCATCATTTCTTCCTGTGCCAGCAATGCAAACGCCTGTTTGACCTCATCGGTTGCGTCCGGGGCGTGGGCTCGCTGGCACCCATGGGCTTCCGCGTTCAGCAGCACGAGATAGTGTTATACGGGGAGTGCGCGTCCTGTGCCGGAAGGGCGGTTCAAGGCTAAGCCATGAGAGGCTTCAGGCTATGACTACCAGCCTTTTAGCCGGCTACGTCGCGCTCGCCTTTGGTCTGGCGGTGGGTGGGGGAGCGCTCGGAGCCTCGGTCGCAACCTCACATAAGCGGCTGTGCGCTCTTATCAGCCTGGGAGCGGGAACACTGCTCGGGGTGACGGTGTTTGCTATTTTGCCCGAGTGCTACGGCCAACTAGCCTGGTGGGGCCTGCTGCTCGCTCTGTTCTCGGGATACCTTCTCTTCGCGCTGATTTCAAAATATGTCTATCACGTTTGCCCCGCCTGTGCTGCCAGCCATTTCGACGAGGCAACCACTCACCGCTTTAGTGAAATCGCCACGGCTATGATGATCGCTTTGGCTATTCATTGCACCGCCGACGGCATCGCTATCGCCGCCGGACGCGAGGCGCATACCTCCAATATTACCGGAGGACGGGTCCTGGATTTATCGCTCGTGATGGCTATTTGCGTTCATAAGATTCCCGAGGGTCTCGCTCTGGGTGCTCTTCTGTTGGGTGCGGGCCTGAGCCGCACAGGCGTGATTCTCCGGGTCGCTGCTGTGGAAGCCACGACCTTGTTGGGCGGTCTGCTGGGTTGGTTGTTCTTGCAGCAGGCCAGTGCAGTCTGGCTGGATGCCGTTGTTGCCCATGTCGGCGGCGGTTTCCTCTTCCTCGCCAGCCATGCCGTCCTGGGCGAGATTCTCCGGCATCACAAAGCTTTGGTGCTTTCAAATTTCGTCCTGGGCTTTGGTGCGATAGGATTGTTGGGTTTGTTGCTGCGGCTTTATTGAGAAACCGTGAGCCGTGTATGAATCTAATTCCTGTTCTTGACTTATTGGCCAAATATCTCACATTGACGAAGCAGTGACAGTGATGACCGGGCTTCAAACGCTACACTGTCTACCACTGAAGGCATCAATGGGTCTATTGTAATCGCATATCATCCAATCATGAACTCAATAACAGATCTGACTCCTCGCCAACTACGTCAGGCGGCTGACGTTCAGGAAAGAATACTTAACCTCCAGCACGAGCTGGAGCAACTGCTGCAATCAGGCCTCCAGGCCGGGGCTGCTGTCTCCCGGACCGTCGGCAAGCGCAAGCTCAGCGCGCAAGGACTGGCCAATATCCGGGCCGGCGCGCGGCGGCGTTGGGCCAATGAACGGTCCGAAAACGGCGCGGCCCCCGTGCGTCGGCGCAAAATGTCGGCTGCCGGGCGGGCCAGGATTTCGGCTATGTTGAAACAAAGATGGGCTGCCGCCAAGAGGGCAGGACGCAACGCCCTATAGCTGCTGCGGCGGGTTTTGATCCGCTACAACTAAGAAAGGAGACAGACTATCCTTTCTTTTGCGGTACGAAGTCGATCACAAATACATCATCGACTAAAGGGCCAACCAGGCCGCCGAACGCCTTGTGTTCCGGATGTTCCAAGTAGGCGTCTCGATCTTTTTGGCCCTTGAACGTAAGGATGAAGCAGTGTGTGAAGCCCTTGTTTCTTTGCTCCTTGCTAACGTTGGTGCCCCATTTGAGTGACTCTATCCCCGGGATTTTATCTTGGAGTGCCGCAAAGGCCGCTTCCACCTTTTTAATATCTTCCGGAGTGGTAGTGCTCTTGAATTTGAAGCAGACGACGTGGTGAACTTTCCCGGCGGCATTTGCCGTGCCGGCAATACCCAGAACCAAGGTTGCCAAAATAATTGTTAGGATTGTTTTCATGGACCCCAGCCTATACCACAACTGGGTTTCCGACAAGCAGTTGCTGGCCAGCCTATGTCGCAGTGCCACCTATCACAGTGGGTAAGATTGCCGCCGGGGCCTATCGCCCCTGCCAATTCAAACGGTTTTCGCTTCGAGCGATTCCAAGTACTCCCGGACCGAGCAGGACAGGAGATAGAATGGCGTTTGGTATTCGGGCGATTCGGAAGGCAGGCTGAGCTTTCCAATCTGGAGCAATTGTTGCATGGCCTGAATGGCGACCACAAAACTTAGCGCCGCGCAGAGTTCGCGGCGAACGCTGACTCTGGCCGCTTCCTGAGTGGGGCAAAGCATCAGCGTTTCAGTAAATGCCAGCGCCCGGGCGGAGGACGTCGGGATTTCCCTGATCTCGCTAAATTTGGTCAAAAACTCCTCCTGGACCATGCGGCAAAATTCCGCCAACTGCCCAAAGAATATCTCGTCGGTTGGGGCTTGAGTAGCAATGGTCTTCAATTACTTAAATCCTACCGCCGCGCGAATTGGGCGGCAACTCGGTCCAGTACTGAACGGGTGAGGGGAACATTACGGATGGAGGGTAGGGATGGCGCGCTGCGCCGTCCCTACGCAGGCCCTCCTGGCGGCCTGCCGGTCCCGCGGCCCTTGCGCGTGAAGGTGACCCAAGGCAGAGTTAGCTATGACTTTCCCAGCCGTGGCCTTTTTTCGCAAATCCATGCTCGGGGCCCTCGTCGTTGGCTGTGCCATGTTGGGCCGGTTGACGGCGGCGGACACGCCCGCCGCAGCGCCCGACGATTGGCCTTGCTACGGCCGCGATCCAGGAGGAATGCGTTATTCACCTCTGAGCGATATTAACCCGGCCAATGTGAATCAGCTTAAGGTCGCTTGGATTTTTCATACCGGCGATATTTCTGATGGAAAGGGTCGCCGAAAGCGAAGTGGGTTCGAGACTACCCCGCTGCTAATCGATGGCGTGCTCTATCTGACCACGCCCTTTAACCGCGTGATCGCTCTCGATCCGGAAAGCGGCCGACAGCTCTGGGCACATGATCCGCACACGGAGCTCTCCTGGAATTTCGGCGACGGCCTGATCAACCGCGGGGTTGCTGTCTGGCCCGCTGCCTCAAGCGCCTCTGAACAAAATGGCAAAGTCCGTCGTCGCGTGTTTGAAGCTACCCTCGACGCCCGGCTGATTGCTCTCGACGCTCAGAGCGGTGTTTCCTGCCCGGATTTTGGCAAAAATGGCCAGGTTAGTTTGCGGGATGTGCCTCGCTACATTCCCGGCCAATATCACATGACTTCACCGCCCGCGGTCATTGATGATATGGTCGTCGTCGGCTCGGCCATCGATGACAATTCGCGGGTCGACATGCCCAGTGGGGTGGTGCGCGCGTTCGATGTCCGTTCGGGCGCTTTGCGTTGGAGTTGGGACCCGCTGCAGGCCAGCACAAGCCGCTCGGTCGGGGCCGGCGCCTCGAAGCCCTGGCGCACCGGCGCCGCCAACGCCTGGTCCATCATGGCCGTCGACCCCGCTCGCCACCTGATTTTTGTTCCGACCGGCAGTGCCAGCCCGGATTACTACGGCGGCCTGCGGCCCGGCGATAACAAGTGGGCCAATTCCATCGTCGCGTTGCGGGCGGACACCGGTGAAGTAGCCTGGGGCTTTCAGTTGGTCCACCACGATCTATGGGATTACGACTGTGCTTCGCCGCCCTTGCTCGCGAGCCTTCGGCGACAGGGTCGTGAAATTCCTGTAGTCATTCAGGGCAATAAAACCGGCCTCCTGTACGTTTTGAACCGTGAAACCGGCGCCCCATTTTTCCCAATTGAAGAACGCTCCGTGCCTCAAAGCGACGTTCCGGGGGAGCTGAGCTCTCCGACCCAGCCCTTTCCGGTCGCTCCGCCCCCGCTTGTTCCGCACTCGCTCTTGGTGAACGACGCTTGGGGTGCGAATGCTTCTGAGTGCGATGAGTGTCGCAGCCGGTTCCAGGCGCTCCGCAACGAAGGAATCTTCACGCCGCCCAGCCTGAAGGGTTCGCTGGTCGTTCCTGGAAACGTCGGCGGGCTCAATTGGAGCGGCTATGCTTTCGATCCCGTGCGAAGCTTGCTGATCGCCAACGTCAATAACCTGCCGGCCAAGGTCAGACTTATTCCCCGGGCAGAATTTCGTGATTCAAATCAGCGCCGCGAACGTGGCGAATATACAGAGCAGTCTGGCGCGCCCTATGGGCTCTTTCGTAATTTTCTTCAAGCTCCTTCCGACCTGCCGTGCGGCCCGCCTCCCTGGGGGATGTTGACGGCAGTTGATCTGACCGAGGGCAAAATCCGGTGGCAGGTGCCGCTGGGCTCGATGCAAGACTTCGGCGGGACGCATCCTTCGGTGCCGCCCGGATCGATCAGCCTGGGTGGGCCGATTGTCACTGCCGCTGGGCTTGTTTTTATCGCGGGAACGATCGACCCGTTTTTTCGGGCTTTCGATCTCGAGACAGGTAAAGAGCTTTGGAAGGCCCGGCTTCCCTCCAGTGGCGCGGCAACGCCAATGACCTACCGCGCGCGCGCCGGGGGGAAACAGTTCGTCGTCATCGCCGCCGGCGGCCACTCCAAAGTCGAGGAAGAAACGCAGAGCGACGCGCTGGTGGCTTTCTCGTTGCCGTAGCGCGGATTCTGACTCGTCTTCGGCAAGGCCACGTTGCTCGCGAAGCTTACCCCGGCAGTTCAAGCTCTCGAAAAGCTCGCGCCAGATTCAAAATACTTTTGGCGCTAATCTTCAGGGGGCGCTCCGGCAGAGTGAAAGCAAAATGGACCGAACGAAGCAACGCCGGCTCGACCGAGAACAAAGTATTGCCCAGGCGCTCCAGTAGACCTTTCTTTGAAAAGAAGCTGGCGTTGCGTCCGACATAGTCGTAAATGGACAAAAAGACCTCAGCTTTGTGCAGCGCTTCCCTTTGGTCGCCGTAACTGTCCGAGAAGTATTCCAGCACTCTGGCAGTATTGGCTCGGCTCGACTGCTCGCGGCCCAGGTGGCCAAATCGCAACGTGTGTTCCCACTCCTGGACCGTCTTCATCGCCTTCACGTGGTCCGCGAACTCCTCATAAGGATACCGGAATTGTGAGACCAGGGATGTATTCAAGTAAACACAGCATCGGCAAGGCGCCAGGCCCCTGCAAGACAGGGACATTACGGAAAGCGATCAGGGGCTTTTGCGGATGCCAAGTAGCAAATGGCGGAGCTGGCGAACGGACTTTCCTGTCCGCAGCAACATTCGAATTGGCGCGAGGCGCGGGATTCAGAGCGTGTTCGAAACTCAATTGAGCGCCTCCTTTCTGCTCGTCCTCATCCTCGTCCTCTTCCTCACAATCGTTTAAGGCCAATGTGGGTTTCCAAAAGAGAGGACGAGAAAGAGGAAGAGGAAGAGTAGGAAGATGAAAGCAACACGATGATTTTTCAAACATGTGCACTTGTCGAAATGCTACAAGTCCTCCAAGTTGTGGCCGGCAGCCGGCCCTATAGCGATGTATAAAACTATTTTGGTGACCTTAGACGGAACCACGACGGACAGGGCAATAATCGAGCACGTCAAGGACCTGGCGAAATTGGCTCAAGCCCGCGTTGTTTTGCTGCACGTAGCCGATGGCTGGGCCGCCCGAACGTACGGTCCGGATGCCGTTAGTCCAGAGATCACCCAGGACACGGCTTACCTGAAGACAATTAGAAGCGAATTTCAATCGGCCGGAATCTCCACCGACGCGGAGTTGGCCTATGGTGATCCGGTCACCGAGATAGTGAAATGGGTTAAGCAGAAAGGTTGCGACCTGGTGGCGATGAGCACGCATGGGCATCGATTTCTGGCCGACATTTTTTTAGGGACAACCGCCAATCGTGTGCAGCACAGCATTCGGGTGCCGGTACTGCTGCTGCGGGCCAAGTAAACGCTCCCGAAAGGATCAGGGCTCGGCAGGAACCTCGCCCCACCGGGTTGATGGTTAATGTGTGATGTTTGTCGATGAGCCAGCCGCACAGGAGTTTTTCGAAATCGTCTGACGTTTGAACGTTTTAACCTTTCAACGATTAGGCCCATTCCCTGGAGCGTCCCCAAGTGGCTTCCGTGGCCAACTCCTCTTGGTGGCAAAGGTGCGGAACGCGTCCAGTTGGGCGGGTTGCGCCCTCCAGAATTCGACCAAGTGCGAAATGATCTTCAACGTTTCGGGCCTTAGATGGTGTTCGATATCCTCGACTTCGCGGTTGACCGTTTCCGAGTCCAATCCCAGCAGTTCCAGCAACTCGGTAAGGATTTGGTGGCGGGCCTTGACATGTTGTGCCACCTGGCGCCCTGTCGAAGTGAGAGTAAAGCCACGGTAGCGCTCGTAATTGACAAAGCCGCGCCGGGCCAGGCGCCGGACCATGTTCGATACCGCCGAGGTGCTCAGACCCAAATTGGCCGCTAGATCAGCCACGCGCGCGTAGCCTTTCTGGTCGATCAATTCCTGAATCCGCTCCAGATGATCTTCTGTTGACTCTGAACGATCGAAGTCATGCTTCTTTGAATTGCGAGTCGATTTCACATCGCTTATGATAACAGAGGCCGGACATGATTGCTAGCCCGTATCGGATCCATCTTCCCTACCTTTATTGGTGGTTCAGAATTCCCATTTTCTGAACCGCCTCGCGGCTTTTTTCGGGCGATTCCTGCAGAATTACCTGCCAGCCGCGCGCGGCTCCTGCCTCGATGTTCTCCGGGCGGTCGTCCAGGTAGAGGATCTCCGCCCCGCGGCACCTTGAGCGCTCTTCGACCACTTCGTAGAGTTTGGCGTCGGGCTTCATCGCCCCGTGTTCGTACGACAGGATGTAGCCGTCGAAATTCCTGAAGAATGGAAAATTACGGCGAATAAAGCGGATCGCCAGTTCGTTGGTGTTTGAGAAAATATACGTGGGCAAGCCGTGGCGGCGCAGTGCGGATTGGAGTTGGACCATCGGCTCGATTGGGGTGAAGATGTCGGCAAACAGCGAGGCAAACTCTTCCATATCGCCCAGGAAACCACTGGCCGCGCGGACTTCCTGGAAAAACTGCTCGCTCGAGAGTTGGCCGGTCTCGTACTGAATGATCAGCGGCACGTGCACGAGAAACTGGCCAAGTTCCGCCGCCGCCATTTTGGCGCGGGCGGCAATTTTACGGCCGGCGATCCCGTAATCGAACTCCACCAGAACTTTGCCCAGGTCAAAAGCGACGGCCTTAATCATTGGCATTCAATTTCCCGGCGACCTTCCAGGGCGCGGCTCAGAGTGATCTCATCGGCAAACTCGAGGCCGGTCCCGGCGGGCAATCCATGCGCAATGCGGGTTAAACGCAAGCCCTCGCGGGCAAGCCGTTTGGCAAGGTAAAAGCTGGTGGCATCGCCCTCCACGTCGGTGCTGAGCGCCAGGACGACTTCCTTGATGGCCTCCCGCGATAGGCGCTGTTCCAGTTCGGCAATCCGCAGGTCCTCCGGCTCGACGCCATTGAGAGGAGAAATCTTGCCTCCCAGAACATGATACTTCCCGCGGAAAGTGCCGGATTTTTCCACGCTGAGAATATCGACCGGCCGCTCGACCAGGCAAAGCAGCGAGCCTTCGCGCCGGGCATCGGCGCAAATGTCGCAGATGGGCTTTTCGGTGAGCGCGCCGCAGATATCGCAGAAGCGGACCCGGTCGCGCGCTTCTACAATTGCTTGAGCCAGCAGTTTGACGGCTCCAGCTTCGGTCTGCACCAGGTGCAGGGCGATCCGCTCGGCTGAACGGGGACCTACGCCGGGCAATTTGCTGAGCGCGGCGATCAGGCTGGAGATGGGTTCGGGAAGAACAGGCACTTGACGAGGTGGCTGTGGGTCGTGGTGTCTCGCCCAGTGGCGGGAGCTTTAAAGGAGCATGTCTGGCCTAGGTCAGCCCCGGGAGATTGAACCCGGCGGTGACCTTTCCCATCTCGGAATTGGAAATCTCCTTGGCCTGTTGCAAGGCCTGGTTGGCGGCCGTCAAGACCATGTCCTCCAATAACTGGGCGTCAGCCGGATTGATCGCCTGGGGATCGATCTTGATTGCGGCCAGGCTGCCGTCGCATTTGGCGGTCACTTTGACCGCGCCGCCGCCACTGGTCGCTTCGACCGTCCGGCTGGCGAGGTTTTGCTGGATTTGCTCCATCTGCTGCTGCATGCGCGCAGCCTGTTTCATGAGTTTGCCGATGCTGGACATTTGGAAAGTGGTTGAGGGTTGGCAGTTGAGAGTTGAGAGTTAACGGATGGATTACGGATCAAGCGCGGACTTCGACGATCTGGCCTTTGAAGATTTCCAAAGCTTTTTGGATGAGAGGATCATTCTTGAAATCATCCTTGTTAAACGGAACTGAGACAGGTTTTTCCTTCGCCGGCGCTGCCTGAGTTGCGGCGGGCGCCGGATTAGGCCCGGGGTTCCTGGCCGGTGTCGCTGCAGGAGGCGCAGGAGCATTGGATTCTGGCGCCCGCCGCCAATCGGCCGGCGGTTCGGCTTTGATGAACTTAATCTGTGCTTCGGAATGTCCGAATTCCGCCAGCTTGGTTTGGAGCAGGGCATGGTTCCTGGGTACATCCACCAGGCCAATGTGATCTTCGAATTCCGGATCGAATCCGATGGTCAGCAGATTCTTAGTGAAGGAAACCGGATGGGCCTCGAGCAAGTAGGTCCGGGTGAAAGCGCTGACACGGCCAACGGCTTCGACGAGATTGCGCCACAGATCGTATAATTGGGGACTCTCAGCCTGCGCGACGGCGCCCACCGGTTGCTCGCGTAAGGTTGGCGCAGCCATTGCCGATCCGGTCACCGGCGTCGCCGGCACGGCTTCCGCTCGGAATGGCTTGGGTGCCCCAGGGGGCGGTGCGGCTGGCCGTGTGGGCAACGGGACGCTAATCGCCTCGGGTCCTTGCTCTTCGCGCAGTTTGCGCAATTGCTGCAGGACATTGTCGATGCTAACTGCGTTGCGCGCCTCAATGGCCTTGAGCAGGGTTACCTCGACCAGGATCTTCTTTGAGGTCGCATCGCGCAACCGCATCTCCGCCTCCGCGAACACCTCCATCAGCCGCGTCAATCCATGGGCATCGGCCAGCTTCGACTGCTCGGCCAGGGCGGCCGCCTCCGCCTCGGAGGTTTCGAGCATGCCCAGGTCGCCGCCGGACACCTGGAAAATGAGCAGGTTCCTGAAATGGCTCAGGAGGTCCGAAACCAGCCGGCTAAGATCTTTGCCATGAGTGGCCAACGCATGGAGCTGGCGCAGGGAATTCTCGACCTCACCGGTGAGCACAGCGCGGGAAAGCTCAAAGAGCTGGCCTTGCGCCGTCAAACCAAACATCGAAAGGACGTCGGCCTCTTCGATCGTCTCTCCGCAAAAGCTGATCAGTTGGTCGAGGGTGGACTCGGCATCGCGCATGGCTCCCTCGGCCCCGCGCGCAATGGCAAAGAGCGCAGCGGGCTGAATTTTGACGTTCTCGGCATTGGCAATGGAGGCCAGGTGTTTGGAAATGAGGTCGGCGGGAATCCGGCGCAAGTCGAAGCGCTGGCAGCGGGAAAGAATCGTGGGCAGGACTTTTTCGGGGTCGGTCGTGGCGAACATGAATTTCACATGCGCCGGCGGCTCTTCCAGGGTCTTCAGCAGCGCGTTAAAGGCCGCTGTGGAAAGCATGTGCACTTCGTCGATGATGTAAATTTTGAACCGGGAACTGGCGGGGGCGTACTTGCACGTCTCGCGCAATTCGCGCACCTGTTCGACGCCGTTGTTGCTGGCGCCATCGATTTCCAGGACATCCAGCGAACGGCCTTCGGCGATTTCGCGGCAGCGCGGGTCCTGGTCATCAAAGTCGACTTTGGGACCGTCGGTGCAATTGAGGCACTTGGCGAAGATGCGGGCGATCGTGGTTTTGCCGGTGCCGCGCGGGCCGCAGAAGATATACGCATGGGCAATGCGCTTCTGCTCGATCGCGTGGGAAAGCGTTTGGGAAACGTGTTCCTGGCCCACGACATCGCTAAAACGCTGCGGCCGATACTTCCGGGCGATGACCTGATAACTCATCGAACTATAAAGTGAAAAGCCAGGGTGACCACGGCAGACGCAGAGCAAACTACCGTTGCTGCCTTCCGGCCCTGGCGGGGTTCGTAAGTCCACATTCCATGGGCCCTGGCAGCCAGAATGTGCCGCAGCCGGGAGGCGGGTTCAAGGAGAAACCGGGACGGGGGCGCGGACTTTCCAGTCCGCAGCAACCCCAAACGCCAGCGGCCTCGCGTAAACTACGTTGCTGCGGACTGGAAAGTCCGCGCGCCGCTGTTCTGCGCGCCGTCACTAACCGATTACGACGGGACGTAATGCCTCAGTGAACGGCGGTGGAGCGTGGCGTTTACGCTGCCTTTACACCTGTTCATCGTCCGACAGTTCGTGTAACCCACGCAGCAGAGATTTCAGGGCGGTGTCTGGATGCGGTAGAAGCGTTGGGGGTAGGTTTGGAGGGCGCCGGGATCGGCGACGGTCGCGGGAGCAACGGCATTAGAGTTGCCGGGCAGATTGTTCGTAAGAGTAGTCCAACCACCGGCGGCAGGGTTGGTGGCGGACAGGACGCGGTAAAGGCCAAGCGGAGCGGTTGTGAAAGTGAGCTGGACATCATGCTTCGAGACTTGAACGCCGGTCAGCCCGGGTGTGCCCAAAGCTTGCTTAACGCTTTGGAGCAGGGGATTGCGCTGGCCCGCTGGGGCCGCGGCGTTGTAGTCCTGGCTTAGTTCCCAAATCATTAAACCGCCCAGGGCGTGATTGCGGAGGTAACTGACCTTTGCCTCGGTTGAGTGCTCATCGTCATAGGAAACAAACTCATCGTTGGTGGAAGCGGAGTTGGTAATGCTGAGGTAAGCAGCTTGGGCGGCACCGTCCCAGTGGTACAGATTTGATTGATAGTAGCTGGACTTGATCGAGGAGAAGGTTACCGCGGTCGTCATTGGGGCAGAAGTCCAGCTTTGGCGAGGCAGGGTCACTCCGCCACTCGGAGTGCCCGCTCCGCCGCGCCAAACGAAGCCGTAAAATGGTGTGCCGACCCCGAGCCTCGCCGCGGCGACGCCATTGCTGAGAAACGAGTTGACAGGAACGTCAATGGAGGGCAAGTGGCGGCTGTTACTGGGAAAAGTGGCACCCCCGTCGTAAATGGGAGAATTAAACCAGGTAACCCAGCCGGAATAAGGCCCCGAGAGGTCGTAGGTCATGAGATTGATCTGGTCGAGTTGGTTTTGGATGGCCGCGTACATAAGAAACTGCGTATTGGAGAAATCGGGGTACGGCGCATAGGGCGCCGCGGCAACGGTCAGAAGTTTCGGCATGGCCGATGAGTTCAAAGCGGAGCGTAGGGCAATGATTAGGTTAGTGAATTGGTTGAAATCCGACGACGGCAGCGGTTCCCAATCGATGTCGATTCCATCGTAGGAGTTGGTGGACATGAAACTCACGAGATTGCTCACGAAGGAAGTAAGATTGCCCGGGCTGGTGGCCCCTTGAAAACCGGTCTGGCTGCTGGCGCCTCCGCCGCAAATCAGAACTTTCCTGCCGGCCGCATGCGCGCGGGAAACCACGTCCGCCGAGCGAGCCCCTGTGATGCCGTTGACGCTGGTATCCAGCGTTCCGTCGGGGTTGGGAACAACTGAGAAATGAATAAGGTGCGTCACGACGGAAAAGTCGATCTCCGAAGCCGGCATGGAGTTTTGCTTGTAGCCGGGATAGTAAGCCGTGATTCGGAGGTCCGCGTGGGCGGTGACGGCCAGCAGGAGGAGAAGAGGAACGCCGTAGAGTTTACCAGGCATGGGGCGAAATTTTGAATTTTAAATTCTTAATTCTTAATTCCTGGAGCGCCGGCGCTCCCAGGACTTACACCGGCCTCTAGACTGACTATTCGCTTGGTTTCACTGTCGCGATGACCAGGGCGTCGGGTTTGAGGTATTTGCGCGCGACGGCCTTGACCTGCTCGAGGGTCACTGCTTCGTAGAGAGCGTCTTCGCAATCGCTGTAGGCGTAACCGAGGCCATAGAGCTCGTCGAGGGCGGTGGTCATGGCGAATCCACCGAGATCCTGGCGCGCGATTTTCTTCTGGCCGATCACTTTGGCTTTGGAACGCTTCAATTCTTCCTCGGTCAATCCATCAGTCCGGAGCAGCGCGGCCTCGGCCAGTAATTCCTGTTCAACCAATTCCGCTTTCTCGGGCATGGTGCCCGCGTAGAAGGCGAAATAGCCGGGCTCCAGGCCGAGGAAGTTCTGGGCGCCGACGTAGTAGGCCAGTCCAAGCTTTTCGCGGACTCGCATAAAGAGGCGGGAGCCGAGGTCGCTGCAGGATTCCTGAAGCAACTCCAGCGGGTAGCGGTCGGGATCGTGCAGGGACGCGCCACGGTAACCCACAATGAGGACGGCTTGTTTTTTGTCGCGGGATTCCGAGACGCGGCGTAACGAAGTCAATATTGAACCGGCGGGCGCAGCGTGGGCAGCCGCCGCACCGGCACTTGGTTTCCAGGCAGCGAACATCCGCTCGACCGCAGCCTTGACGTTGGCGGAATCGATGTCTCCATAGATTGCCAACACACAGTTCTCGGGAGTCGCGTGAAGGGCATGAAAACGCTGCAGATCCGCGGCTTGAATTCTTTGGACACTTTCCTCCGATCCGAGCACATCCAATCCGTAACCGGTCTCGCCGAACAAGGCCCTGCGCATGGCCTTGGACGCGCTCTGCAGGAGGTGGTCGCGCTGGGACCGGATGCCGGCCAATTGCACTTCGCGTTCGCGTTCGAGGGCGGAGCTGGGGAAGGTGGGGTTGAGCAGCACATCGGCCAGGAGGTTCAAACCGATATCAAAATCGCTGCTGAGGACTTCGGCGTTGACGCCGAAGCTGTTATTGCCGCCGTAGCTGTCGATGCTGCCGCCGATCGATTCGATCTCCTGGGCAATCCCCTCCGCCGAACGGGTTTTGGTTCCTTTGAGCAACAGTTTGCCCATGAGTTGGGTGATGCCGTTGTTGTCGGGTGTCTCGGCCAGCACTCCCCCGCGAAAGACAGTGCGAAATTCGACAAAGGGCAGCCGGTGATCTTCTTTG
>Ga0210409_10001852_pt1 | contig 26567 bp, 20 predicted proteins | sample IncBWH17MmetaG_FD_161649 | JGI IMG/M metagenome (GOLD analysis project Ga0210409, IMG submission 161649) | Forest soil microbial communities from Barre Woods Harvard Forest LTER site, Petersham, Massachusetts, United States - Inc-BW-H-17-M | ecosystem: Environmental > Terrestrial > Soil >...
ATCTCCGCCGCATCGATGCGCGCTACGCTCTGCAGCCACTCGAACACGGGGTCGACGCCCCAGCGGCGCCGCTCGAGCAGCGCCTCGAGCCCGGCGGGCAGCACACGTGGAATGTTGTCGGTGAGGCCACCGCCGGTGATGTGCGCAAGTCCATGCACCGGCAGTGCACGCAGCAGCGCAAGCAGCGGCTTCACGTAGATGCGCGTCGGCGCGAGCAGCCGCTCGAAGAGAGTGCGGCCTTCGAGCATGGTGGCAGGCGTCGCGCCGCTCACCTCGATGAGCCTGCGGATGAGCGTATAGCCATTCGAATGCGGCCCCGAGGAGGCGAGGCCGAGGATGATGTCTCCCGCGGCAACCGCGCTGCCGTCGATGATCGCCTGCTTCTCCACCACACCGACACAAAAACCCGCCAGGTCGTAGTCCGTGCCGTGATACATGCCCGGCATCTCGGCGGTCTCTCCACCGACCAGCGCTGCGCCCGCCTGTACGCAGCCCTCGACGATGCCGCGCACCACCGCCTCCGCGACCGCCACCTGCAACTTGCCGGTCGCGTAGTAGTCGAGAAAGAACAAGGGCTCCGCACCCTGAACCACCACATCGTTGGCGCACATGGCGACCAGGTCGATGCCGATGGTGTCGTGACGGCCGGTGTCGATCGCGAGGCGCAGCTTGGTGCCCACACCATCGGTGCCCGCGACCAGCACCGGCTGGCGCAAGCCCGCGGGCAACTCGATGAGCGCGCCGAAACCACCGATGCCCGCGAGCACCTCGCGCCGCTGTGCGCGGCGCACCAGCGGCTTGATGCGCTCGACGAGCTCATCGCCCGCATCGATGTCGACGCCGGCATCGCGATAGGTGATGGCGGGACCTTCTGTCATTGCGGCCTGGGTGAGGACGGTCGCCGTGGGAGGCGGGCGCGTATGGTATTGTACCTGCCGCTTCGCGCCGTTGCGCGTGCGCCAGAGCATGTCCTCACCGGCCTCAACACCAAATCCCGCGACGGCGTACCTGCGCGGACTGCTCGCGCTGGCGTGCCTGCTTTCCTGCGCGCTGCCGTGCGAGGCCGGTCGGCCGGTGCGCGCCTACGAGGTCGACATCGAAGGACAAACTCCTGCGGCACTGCAGGAGGCCATGCGCCAGGCGCTGGTGCGTGCCACGGGCCGGCGCGAATCCGCCCAAGACCCGGCACTCGCGAGTCTCCTCAGCGACGCGCCTCGCTACGTGAAGACCTACAGCACCGGCCCGCGTGGTGAGCCGCAGGTGGTGTTCGACGGCGCGGCGATCGAGCGCGCCATCGGTGCCGCCGGCCGGAGCGTCTGGGAGCGCGAGCGTCCGTTCACGCTGGTCGTGCTCGATCCGCCGCGCACGCGCGCCGCCGAGGACGCCGCACGCGCCGAGCTCGAGCGCGTGGCAGCGGAGCGTGGGCTGCCGATCACTCTCATTCCGCTGCCGCTCACCGATGGCGCGGGCAACGCGCTCGGCGCGGATGCGCTGCTGCAGGCCGCGCAGCGCTATGGCGGCGATCAGATCCTCATCGGCCGCGGTGCCGATGCGGGTCCTGAGAGCGCGCTCCAGTGGACGCTCTACACGCGCGCACTGACTACGAGCTGGAGCGGCCCGCTCGCGGCCGGCATCGATCACACGGTGGACGTGCTCGTGCCCCGGCCGGCAACTTCACTCGCCGAGGCGGATGCCCCGGCGCGCGTGCAGGTCGACGGGGTCAACTCGCTCCTCGCCTACGCGACCGTCGAGCGGCTGCTGCAGAGCACCCCGGGCGTGCGGCACGCCAACATCGCCGCCGCGGACGCGGGCAGCGTCACCTTCGATGTCACCGCGCGCGGTGGCGCTGCCGGGCTCGGGCAGGCGCTCGCTGGTTCCACCCGCCTGGTACGCGTGAGCGGCGCTGGCGAGTCCGTGGTGTACCGCTATCAACCTCAGGGCTGAAGCCCCGGCAGACTTCGAGATCGTGCGCCACCTGCCCAACCTCATCTGCCTGGTCCGCCTGGCGCTGATCTGGCCGATCCTCGCGGCACTGCATGCGGGTGACTATCGCACGGCGCTCGCGCTCTTCATCGTCGCTGCCGCTTCCGACGGACTCGACGGCTATCTCGCCAAGCGCTTCGACTGGACCTCCGAGCTCGGCAAGATCCTCGATCCGCTCGCGGACAAGCTCCTCATCGTCACGGTGTTCGTCGAGGCCGCGTGGCTCGCTCTCGTACCGTGGTGGATCACCGCCGCAGTGGTGGCACGTGATGTGATGATCGGCCTCGGTGCGCTGATCTACCGGCTGTGGTTCGGCCCGCTGCACGGGCGACCGACACGCTTCAGCAAGGTCAACACCGCGGCGCAGCTGCTCTATGTGTCGCTGGTGCTGCTGAACGCCGCCTTCGGTGTACCACCTGGGGAGATACTCGCGGCCATGGCGCTGCTCACACTCCTGACGACCGTGCTCTCCGGAGTGCACTACGTGCAGATTTTCACGCGGCGCGCCTGGACGCAGCCGCCGCGCACCGCCTGAGGCGAACCGATGCGGCAGATTCCTCTCGGCGTGCGCCTGGCGGACCGTGCGGTCTTCGGAAGCTATCTGCCTGCACACAACGCAGAAGCGCTGCAGCACCTGCAGCGACTCTCGCACGGCGCTGCCGGCGTGCTCACCTGGTTGTGCGGGCCGGGGAGCTCGGGCAAAACGCACCTGCTGCAGGCCGCCTGCGCCGCGGCGAGCGAGCACATGCGGGCGGGCTACGTGCCGCTCGCCGAGGTTGCCTCGCTCGGAGTCGGTATGCTCGATGGCCTGCCCCAGATGCAGTGCCTGTGTCTGGACGATGTCGACCGTGTGGCGGGGCGGCTCGAGTGGGAGCGCGGCATCTTCGGGCTGCTGCAGGAGGTCGAGGAAAGCGGGTCGCGCCTCATTCTCGCGGCACAGGTGCCACCGGCGCTGCTCAAATGGGCGCTCGCCGATCTCGGCTCCCGCTGTGCGGCGGCCGCCGTGTTCCAGCTGCGGCTCCTCGAGGAGGAGGAGCAGCACGCGGCGCTGCAGCTGCGCGCGCGCCTGCGTGGCCTCGAGCTTCCCGATGAGACCTGGCACTGGCTGCGCAAGCGCTTTCCGCGCGACATGCGCACGCTGTATCAGCTGCTCGATGCGCTCGATGAGGCAGCACTCGCCGCGCAGCGACGCCTCACGGTGCCCTTCATCCGCGAGGTCCTGCGCTCCGCGCGGATTGGCGCGGACTGAGAGACGCCGCGCGGCGCTCAGCTTCCTCTCAACCGGACAGGCGCACGGCGAGCGCTGCGACGCGGCGGCCGAGCGCCTGCGCCAGCGATTTCTCCGCTTCCGTGAGCACCGGCACACTCGCGCCGGAACCAACATGCGAGGCGCCGTACGGAGTGCCGCCGCTGCGGGTTTCATTGAGCGCGCGCTCGGTGTAGGGCAGACCCACCAGGTACATGCCATGATGCAGCAGCGGCAGCATCATCGAGATGAGCGTGGTCTCCTGACCGCCGTGCAGGGTCTGGGTGGAGGTGAAGACGCCCGCCGGCTTCCCCGAGAGCGCTCCCGAGAGCCAGAGGCTGCCGGTGCCATCGAGAAAGTGCTTGAGCGGCGCCGCCATGTTGCCAAAACGCGTGGGGCTGCCGAGCACGAGTCCCTGAGTCTCGAGCAGGTCATCGAGCGTCGCGTAGGGTGGGCCGCTTGCGGGCACCGGCGTCGCCGCTCTCTCGCTCTCCGCACTCACGGCCGGCACGGTCCGCAGCCGCGCGCTCGCGGAGGCAACGCTCTCGACTCCGCGGCACACCTGGCGCGCCAGCTCCGCCGTGGCCCCGCTGCGCGAGTAGTACAGCACCAGGATCTCGGCCATGGCGGCGTACGTTGCCACAAAACCGGCGTGCCATCATCTGGGCCCGGGCCACGGCTGCGGCCAACTCTAGTACTATCTCGCTTTCCCGGTGCCGAGCACGAAGACCCGCGCATGGTGTGCAAGAAGTGTCTGGTCGGCGGCCGGGTACAGGGGGTTTTCTATCGCGCGACAGCCGCGCGCCGTGCGCGCGAGCTCGGGGTTCACGGCCACGCCCGCAACCTGCCCGACGGCCGCGTGGAGGTGCTGGCTTGCGGCGATGAGGCTTCCGTGCAGGCGTTCGTGGAGTGGCTGTGGACCGGGTCCTCGGCCTCCAAGGTCACCTCCGTGGAGGTGACCGACGCCGATGCGGCGAGTGTGCGCCCGGGATTTCGGGCCGCTTGATTTGCAACAGATGTTGAATCGCATTCGTTCGCTCATTCTGATGCTGGCGCTGTCGGGCCCGGCGACGACCGGCCTCGCGCTGCAGTCGGCCTCGCCGCCCACGGGCACCGCGCCGGCACCCGGGGCGCCGGTACCCGAGACGCCGACGCCACCGGCCGCGGCGCCGCAGCCGGCGCCTCAGGCAGAAACCGCGCCGCCGCCGGTGCCGCCCCCAGCGGCGCTACCGGGCAAGGGTGAGACACCGCCGCCGGCAGTACACGAGGCGCAGCCCCCAGCGGCGGCCACGCCCTCCCCGAAGCGCTCCTGGTTTAGCCTTCACCGCCATCGCGGTCAGCCATGGGTGGCGGCTGCGAATCCGCTGGCGGTCGATGCGGGACTGGAGATTCTCGGCCGCGGCGGCAGAGCCGTGGATGCCGCCGTTGCCGTGCAGGCGATGCTCGGCCTGGTCGAGCCGCAGAGCTCCGGAGTGGCGGGGGGCGCCTTCCTCATGTACTACGACGCGCACAACGGCAAGCTGACGGCGTTCGACGGGAGGGAGAAGGCTCCCGCGGGGGCACGCCCGGACATGTTCCTCGATGAGCATGGCAAGCCCCTGTCATACGTCGAGGCGGTCCGGAGCGGCCGCTCGACCGGAGTGCCCGGCGTCATGTCCATGCTGTGGAGCGCGCACCACAGATTCGGCAAGTTGCACTGGAAGGATCTCCTCCAGCCGGCGATCCGCAGCGCCTCGCAGGGCTTCAAGGTACCCGCGCGACTCGCGATGTTTCTCGGCGAGGGCTCACCTTTTCCGCCGACCAACGAAGTGCGCAACCTCTTCTCGCGTCCCGACGGCGACATTATCGAGGAGGGCGATGTTTTCCAGAACCCGCAGTACGCGCACACCCTCGAGGCGATCGCGAGCGATGGGGGGCGCGCGCTGTACGAGGGCGAGATAGCGGAGGCGATCGCGCACGCGACGCACCAGGCGCCGCTGCCGGGCACGATGACGCTCAATGACCTCGGCTCCTACCGCGCGGAAGCCTCGCCGCCCCTCTGCCGGAGCTATCGCGGTTACACCGTGTGTGTCCCGCCACCGCCCTCGAGCGGAGTGTCGCTGCTCGAGATGCTCGCCATTCTCGATCAGACCGATATCGCCACGCGGCGTCCCTCCGATCCGCAGTCCTGGTTCCTATTCGCGCAGGCGAGCCGCCTGATCTATGCCGATCGCGACCGCTACGTCGCCGATCCGCACTTCGTGCCGGTTCCCGTCGAGCGCATGCTGGATCCGGCTTACGTGCGCCTGCGGGCGCAGCTGATCGGCGAGCACGCAGGCCCGGCCCCGCCGCCGGGAGACATTCCGCTCCCGCGCGGACACGATGCGACTACAGAGGCGGCGGGCACCAGTCACTTCGTGGTGGTGGATACCGATGGCGATGTCGTCTCCATGACCACCACGGTTGAATCGATATTCGGCTCGGGTCGCGCGGTCGGTGGCTTCGTGCTCAACAATCAGCTCACCGACTTCTCCTTCGTGCCCACCGAGGGCGGACAGCTGGTGGCGAATGCCGTACAGGGTGGCAAGCGGCCGCGCTCCTCGATGGCGCCGGTGATCGTTCTCGATAGCAGTGGTGATTTCGTCGCCGCGCTCGGCTCCCCGGGGGGCTCGGCGATCCTCGAGTACAACGCGAAGACGCTCGTAGCGCTCCTCGCCTGGAAGCTGCCGCTCAAGCAGGCGATCGAGCTGCCGAACCTGATCGCGCGCGGTGACACCTTCACCGGCGAGGTGACCCGGTTCTCGCCCGCAGTGCTCGCCGGCCTGCACGAGCGCGGCATCGAGCTCAAGAGCGGCCACGCCGAGAATTCCGGTCTCCACGGCGTCGTGCGTCTTGCGGATGGCAGCTACGTCGGCGCCGCCGATTCCCGCCGCGAAGGGGTGGCGCGGACACTCGCACCGGTGCCTGCCCGGCAGATACCGGCCGCCGTGCACTGAACCATCCGGGCGCTCTTGAACGAGGACCGGTCAGGGGTGTAGGGCCGGAAACCCCAGGTCATCCGCGCCGCGCCAGTGCATCCACTGGCTGATCACGAGGTCCGGGTAGTCGCGCCGGCCGATGCTGCCGTTGTAGCGCGCGAGCGCCTTGCGTACGTCGTTGTGCTCGTAGCCGAGGTAGAAGCGCAGAATGGCGCAGCCCATGCGGATGTTGGGTGCGACGCGCACCAGCTCGTAGCGGCGCATGCCGAGCCGCTCGGGCCAGAAGGGCATCACCTGCATGAGCCCCACGGCCCCCGCCGATGACACCGCCCAGCGGTCGAAGCGGCTCTCGACCGCGATCAGCGCCATGACCAGTCCCGGCGGCAGCCGCGCCTCTCCCGATCGGTGCGTCTCGCAGTACACCTGCTGGAGAATGTCGAGCCGCTCGTTCTGCTCCTTCACGATTGGACGCAGGCGCGGCTCCATCAGCGTGTACCACACCGCGGAGTCGTAGTGATCGGTGAAGCATTGGGCCTGGGCGATGGCTCGAGCGATGACGTCTTTGAGGCCAGGATCACGCTGCTGGTCGGCGGCCGCCGGAAGGCTCGCGCCGAGCGTTGCCGCGAGGAGTAGCTGCGCGAGCGGACGCAGCCGCTGCAGCAGCGGGTGCGGCGCCTTACCCGGTGAGGCGCGCGCGCAGGAAGGGGAGCGCTTCATCGGCGGGAAACTCGGTACTGCTGCTGTCACGGCGATGACGGTACTCGAGCCGTCCGGCGTCGAGCCCGCGCTCCGCGACCACCAGACGGTGTGGGATACCGAGGAGCTCCGCGTCCGCGAACTTGACCCCCGGCCGCGCATCGCGGTCGTCGTAGAGCACCTCGACGCCGGCGGCGCTCAGCTCGGCATACAGGCGGTCGCTGACTTCGCGGACACGGGCGGACTTCTGCAGGTTGAGCGCCACCAGCACGAGCTGGAAAGGCGCAATCGGCTCGGGCCAGATGATGCCGCGCTCATCGTGATTCTGCTCGATGGCGGCTGCCACGATGCGCGTCACACCGATGCCATAACAGCCCATGTGGAGCGTGACCTCCCGTCCGGCCTCATCGAGCACCACAGCCTTCATGGGCGTGCTGTACTTGCAGCCGAGTTGGAAGATGTGGCCAACCTCGATGCCGCGGGCAATCTTCAGCCGTCCGCGCCCGGAGGGGCTGGGATCACCTTCGACCACCTTACGGAGGTCCGCGGCGAGCATGCCGCGAACGTCCCGCTCCCAGTTTACCCCGGTCAGGTGCATGTCCTTCTCGTTCGCACCGCACACGAAGTCGGCGAGCGCCAGCGCGCTGTGATCGGCATACACGCGGCACTCGAGGCCCACGAGACCGACGTAGCCGGGCTCGGTGCCAGTGGCGGCGAGCACGCGCTCGGCGCTCGCCAGCGCCAACGGATTTCCGACGCCCTCGAGCTTCTGCGCCTTGACCGCGTTCAGCTCGTGATCGCCGCGGACGACGAGCGCCACCACACCCCCGTCGCTCCCTTCCACCACGAGCGTCTTCACGCAGCGCGAGGGCTCGACCTTGAGAAGTCGCGCGACATCGGCAATGGTGCGCGCGCCGGGGGTGCTCACCTTCCGCAGCGGTTCTCCCGGTGCCGGGCGCGGTGACTGCGGCGGCACTGCGACGGCCGCCTCGAGATTCGCCGCGTAGTCATCGCCGTCGGAGAACACGATGAGATCCTCGCCCGAGGCGGCGAGCACGTGGAACTCCTGCGACACGTCTCCGCCGATGGCACCGGAGTCGGCGCGCACGGCGCGGAACGTGAGGCCGGTGCGGGTGAAGATGCGCGTGTAAGCCTCGTACATCGCGCGATAGCCGGCCTGCAGCGATGCCTCATCGAGATGGAACGAATAGGCGTCCTTCATGATGAACTCGCGCGCCCGCATCACGCCGAAGCGCGGCCGCACCTCGTCGCGGAACTTGCTCTGGATCTGGTAGAAGTTCACCGGCAGCTGCCGGTAGCTCTGCAGCTCGCGACGCACGATGTCGGTGATCACTTCCTCGTGGGTTGGGCCGAGCACGAAATCACGCTCGTGCCGGTCCTTGAAGCGCAGCAGCTCGGGCCCGTACTCGCTCCAGCGGCCCGACTCCTGCCACAGCTCTCCCGGCTGCACCACCGGCATCACGAGCTCGAGCGCGCCCGCACGATCCATCTCCTCGCGCACGATGCGCTCGACCTTGTGCAGCGAGCGCAGCCCGAAGGGCAGCCAGCTGTATAGCCCCGCCGCCAGGCGACGGATGAGTCCGGCGCGCAGCATGAGCTGGTGGCTGATGACCTCCGCTTCCGCGGGGGTCTCCTTCATGGTGTTGATCGGGTACTGGGAGAGCCTCATCGTCCGGCTGCAGTCCAAGCGGGTTGGGAAGTTGCGCATCTTAGCGGATAAGATTGTCGCAGTAAGGCTCTCACCCCCATGGCCACCGATACCGAGGACTACCCGCGACCCCGCAGCAAGGGCATCTACCTGCTGCCGAACCTGCTCACCACATGCTGCCTGTTCTCGGGCTTCTACGCGGTGGTCGCAGCGATCGACAAGCACTTCGATCATGCCGGCATGGCGGTATTCGCGGCGATGATCTTCGATACCCTCGATGGGCGCATCGCGCGCCTGACACGCACCGAGACTTTCTTCGGCAAGGAGTACGACAGCCTGGCCGACATGGTGTCCTTTGGAGTCGCACCGGCGATCGTCGCCTATCAATGGGGCGTGGTGCGAATCGCCGAGTACGGCCACTACTGGGGCCGGTTCGGCTGGCTCGCCTGCTTCTTCTACGCGGCGGCGGCGGCGATGCGGCTCGCGCGCTTCAATGCGCGCGCCGCAGTGGCTGACAAGCGCTACTTCGAAGGCCTGCCGAGCCCTTCCGCTGCCGCGATCGTCGCGGCGTTCGTGTGGTTCTTCAGCGAATGGCACGAGCCGGGGCTCACCGGCCTCATCGCCGCATTTGCGGTGACCGCGACTGCGGGCGCGCTGATGGTGAGCCGCTTCGGTTATCCGAGCTTCAAGCAATTCCATCTCGACCGGCGCATCAAGTTCGTCTACCTCCTGCTCGTGCCGCTCTTCCTGATTCTCATCTTCAGCGATCCGCCGACGATGCTGCTCTCGATGTTCGGCACCTACGCGCTGTCGGCGCCGCTGCTGTGGGTCGGTCGGCGGCTGCGGCGGCTCGTGCGGCGCGTGCCGCCCGGAGGCACCTGATCCATGCTTTCCGCCCGGCGCCGGCAGTACCTCGAGGCGATCGGTATCGATCTGTGGGTGAGTCGCGCCCGCGGAGAGGGCGCGGTGCCCGTACCGACGCCGGCAAGCGGCACCGCGGAAGTCGACACGCAGTGGCAGCGTCTCCTCGATGAGGTGCGCACCTGCCGCCTCTGCCCATTGCATGCCACGCGCACGCAGGGCGTGCTCGGGGTCGGGCCGCAACGTACCGACTGGCTGGTGATCGGCGAAGCTCCAGGAGCGGAGGAGGACCGGCGCGGCGAGCCCTTCGTCGGGGCGGCGGGTCAGCTCCTCGATGCCATGCTGCGGGCCATCGGGCTCGATCGCCGGACCAATGTCTACATCGCCAACGTGCTCAAGAGCCGCCCGCCGAACAACCGCGACCCGAGGCCCGAGGAGGTCGAGGCCTGCCTGCCGTACCTCATTCGACAGATTGCACTGTTGCAGCCCAAGATTATGCTCGCGGTCGGCCGCATTGCCGCACAGAACCTGCTTGCGACCGATGCGCCCCTTGGCCGGCTCCGCGGCCGGGTGCATCATTTCGGCGAATTCCAGACTCCGCTCGTAGTCACGTATCATCCCGCATACCTGCTGCGCACGCCGGCCGATAAGCGCAAGGCGTGGGAGGACTTAAAATTCGCCCGCAGCGTGTACCAGCAACTGATGCAAGGCGCCGCCGATGGCCACCGCTCCTGAGCTGTTAGCACCCGAAGTCGTGATCCGTGCGATGCGCGGGAGCGATGTTCCCGACGTGGTGGCGATCGAGCGCGCCTCGTACCAGTTCCCCTGGAGCGAAGGGATCTTTCGCGACTGCCTGCGAGTCGGCTACATATGCCGCGCGGTCACGGTGAGCCGCCAGGTGATGGCGTATGGGGTCATGAGCCTCGGCGCCGGTGAAGCGCACATCCTCAATGTCTGCGTCGCTCAAGGGTATCGCTGCCGCGGAGTGGGCGGGCGGCTGCTCCACTCACTCATCGAGCGTGCCGGCTCCGCCGGCATGGCGGATGCGTATCTCGAGGTGCGTCCCTCCAACACCGCGGCGATCCGGCTGTATCTCTCGCTCGGCTTCGAGCAGGTGGGCATGCGACGCGGCTACTACCAGGCCGCCACCGGCCGCGAGGATGCCGCCGTTCTGCGGCGGGCGCTGCGCAGCGACCCCATCTCCTGACCCCTCTCGCAAGAACATGACCGAACTCGATGCCGAAATCCGTCGGCGGCGGACCTTCGCGATCATCTCGCATCCCGATGCCGGCAAGACCACCCTGACCGAGAAGCTGCTGCTCTTCGGCGGCGCGATCACCATGGCCGGCACCGTCAAGGGCCGCAAAGCCGCGCGCCACGCCACCTCCGACTGGATGCGGCTCGAGCAGCAACGCGGAATCTCGGTGACCTCCTCGGTGATGCAATTCCCCTACGGGGAGTGCGTCGTGAACCTGCTCGACACCCCGGGGCACGAGGATTTCTCCGAGGATACCTACCGCACGCTCACCGCGGTGGATTCCGCGCTGATGGTGATCGACTGCGCCAAGGGCGTGGAGGAGCGCACCATCAAGCTGATGGAGGTTTGCCGCCTGCGCGACACGCCGATCATGACCTTCATCAACAAGCTCGACCGCGAGGGACGGCCGCCCATCGAGCTGCTCGATGAGATCGAGAGCGTACTGCGCATCGGCACGGCGCCCGTCACCTGGCCGATCGGCATGGGTCGCGAGCTGCGCGGGATCTACCACCTCATCGAGGATCGCATCTACGTGTACAGCCCCGGGGAGCGCGGTCGGGTCGGCGAGAACCTCACCATCGAGCGGCTCGCGAGCGCGCCGGCGCAGGAGTTTCTCGGCGGCGAGGCGCGCTCGTTCGCCGAGGAGATCGAGCTCGTGAGGGGCGCGACCCACGCCTTCGACCGCCAGGCTTACCGGGCGGGGCGCCAGACGCCGGTATTCTTCGGTTCCGCGATCAATAATTTCGGCGTCGAGGAGCTGCTGACTTCCTTCACCACCCACGCCCCGGGGCCGCTGCCACGCGAGGCCCGTGAGCGCAGCGTGCAGCCCGGGGAGGAAGCGCTCGCGGGCTTCGTATTCAAGATCCAGGCGAACATGGATCCCGGTCACCGCGACCGTGTCGCATTCCTGCGCTTGTGCGCCGGCCGCTACATCCGCGGCATGCGCCTCTTCCACGTGCGCCTCGACAAGGAGGTGCGCGTCGCGGACGCGCTCACCTTCATGGCGGCCGATCGGGTGCAGGCGGAGGAGGCGTACGCGGGCGACATCATCGGGCTGCACAACCACGGCACGATCAACATCGGCGATACCTTCACGCAGGGCGAGCGGCTCGCCTTCACCGGCGTCCCGGATTTCGCGCCGGAGATCTTCCGCCGCGCGGTGCTGAAGGATCCGCTGCGCATGAAGGCGCTGCAGAAAGGTCTGTCGCAGCTGTGCGAGGAGGGCGCGACGCAGCTCTTCCGGCCGCTGCGTAACAACGACCTGGTGCTGGGCGCGGTCGGGCCGCTGCAATTCGAGGTTGTGGCGTTCCGCCTGCAGGATGAGTACGGGGTGCAATGCGTCTTTGACCCGGCGGCGGTCCATACCGCGCGCTGGGTCGACGCAGCCGATCCACGCAAGCTGGAAGAGTTCACCGCGCGGGCGTACGAGCACCTGGCGCGCGATCACAAAGGGGCGCTCGTCTACCTCGCCCCATCACGCATCAATCTGCAGCTCACCCTCGAGCGCTGGCCGGACATCACCTTCCGCGAGACGCGCGAACACGCAATCTGAGCTGCGGGCGGCCAAAGGTGCATATGTTGGCGCCCCTGCCGGGCCCGCTCACCGAATGGGGAGTGGCGCCGCCACGGGATTTGTGCGACACAAGCCGACTCCCCGGTCGCCACAGGGATGAGGTGGAGGTCCCCATGAACGATGTCGCCGCCACGAGCCCGTACGCGCAACGCGAGATCCTCGTCAACGCTTTGTACGAAGCGGCCGAGCTCGAGCACAACCTGATGTGCACGTATCTCTACGCCGCCGCGAGTCTCAAGGACGGCGAGGCCGAGGGACTCACCGCTTTCGAGGCGGAGGCGGTAAAACGCTGGCGCCGCGTGCTGATCGATGTCGCCATCCAGGAGATGGGGCACCTTGCGGCCGTCTGGAACATCACCTCCGCGCTCGGCGCAAGTCCGCGCCTCGGCCGCGCCAACTTCCCGCTCGATCCGGGGTACCTTCCGGCTGGCATCACGGTGAAGCTCGCGCCATTCAGCGCCGAGACGCTGCAGCACTTCATATTCCTCGAGCGGCCTCGCGGCTCGACCGAAGCGGAGGGTGCGGGCTTTGCCTGTGAGCGCCCCTACGTGCGCGGCACCGCCCGGCCGCACCTCACCCCGATGGGACGCGACTACGACACGGTAGGGGACTTTTACGCGAGGCTCGGCGAGGGACTGCGCACGTTCGTGTCGCTTTACGGCGAGGACACGGCCTTCGATGGCGATCCGGCGCTGCAGCTTTCTCCGGAGGAGGTGAACCTCCTCGGTGCGCGCCCGGTTCGATGCCTGAAGACGGCTCTCGCTGCCTTCGAGGCGATCATCGAGCAGGGCGAGGGCGCACCGCGCGACTCGGTGGACTCTCACTTCCAGAAATTCCTCGGCATCCGTGCTGAGCTCGAGTTACTGAAGCAGAAGAACCCCTCCTTCGCGCCCGCGTTCCCCGCGGCGACCAATCCGGTGTTGCGCCGTCCGCCGCGGCCGGAAGGCCGGGTCTGGATCGAGAACGCGGATGCCTTCGCCACGGTGGATCTCGCCAACGCGAGCTACGCGCTGATGCTGCGCCTCATCGGCTATGCATACGTGCTACGCGGCCCGGGCAAGGAGAAATCGCTCGCCGTCGATCTCGCCATCGGTCTCATGCAGGCGATGATGCCGCTCGCCGAGCGTGCGGCACGGCTGCCCGCCGGTCCCTCGAACCCGAACTGCAATGCCGGCATGTCATTCATCACGCTGCGCGACCCGAGTCCGCTCCCTCCGGGACCTGCGGCGCGACGGATGCTGCTCGAGCGCGTCGCGCAGCTCGCGGATGCCGGCACGGCGCTGCGGGCATCGGGTGATGCCCGTGCGCTCTCGGCGGCGGAGCAGCTCTCGAGGCTCGCGGGGCGCGCGGCACGCGAATTCGATCTCTCGGCTCCGGCACAGCCGGCAGCCGCAAAGCCGGCCGCGAATGCGATGGCGCCGGCCGCGGAGGCCGTGGCCTCAGCGAGCGCGGCGACGCCCGCAGCTCCCGCACCGTCGGCCGCCACCGCCCAAGCAGCGGATGGCGATGGGGTCGAGCGCGTGCGCGGCGAGAAGCTCGAGCTTACCTTCGAGGCGAGACGTTGCATCCACTCGCGCTTCTGCGTCACCTGGACACCTGAGGTCTTTCTCGCCAATGTGAAAGGGCCGTGGATCCATCCCGACGCCATGCCGGTCGAGCGCGTGGTAGAGGTGGCGCACGCGTGTCCCTCGGGCGCCATACGCTACCGGCGCCTCGATGGAGGGCGAGATGAAGCCGCGCCGCCGGTGAACCTCGTCACGGTGCGCGAAGCGGGCCCCTATGCTTTTCGTGCCCGACTCGAGATCGATGGCGCGCCGGCGGGATTTCGCGCCACCTTGTGTCGCTGTGGCGCCTCGAAGAACAAGCCTTTCTGCGATGGCTCGCATCATGAGATCGGCTTCACGGCGAGCGGCGAGCCTGCGACGGGCAAGACCGACATGCTCGCCGTGCGTGATGGCGTGCTCGCGATCGATCCGCAGTCGAATGGCCCGCTGCGGGTGCGCGGGAACCTGGAGATCGTGAGTGGCACGGGGCGCGCGGTGGCGCGCGTGACGACCGCGTATCTCTGTCGCTGCGGGGGCAGCGCCAACAAGCCGTTCTGCGACGGCACGCACGCCCGGATCGGCTTCAAATCTACCTGATACGTGTCAGGTCCAGTTAGCTGACGTGTGCGCGCTAACGGGGCGCGGGAGCGGCGCGTGGCAGCGACAGCCGTGCCACGGCCTGACGGAACGCCCGGATATCCTGCTCGCGCGCTGTGTGCGCAGAAGGCGGACCGTAGCGAAGCTCCGCGTAGCGCCTCAGCAGCGGCAGCACCGCGGCTTGCACATCGGGGCGGCGCGCGATGAGCGCCGCGGCGAACTCGAGCGGTCCCTGGTGCGGAGCACGCGGCGCAATGCGCGCGAGCTTGCGGCACAGGCGGGCGTAGCTGCGCGCCAGCGCATCCTTGCGCTCCGGCCGGATGCTGCGGCCGACGTGCCAGGCGATGAGGGCGAGCCAGCCGCACAGCGCCAGCATGAAGGCCCAGCCGAGATAGCGCGCATCGGGTGAGCTTATGCCGAGACGCGCGAGCACATCGAGCTGTGCCTCGTAGTCGAATCTCACCACGTGGTTGGTCCACCACGCGTTGGCCGCGTCCCAGCGCTGCAGCCACTCCATGAGCCACGGTGAGGCGTGCAGCAGGCGCTCGCGCCCCCGCAGCTCCTGCGGCAGGAGATCGAGAATCCCGCGTTGCAGCCGCTCGGGCGCCACGACCGCGGTCGGATCGACCCGCGTCCAGCCGCGGCCCGCGAGCCACACCTCCGCCCAGGCGTGGGCGTCTGCCTGCCGCACGAGGAAATAACCGCCGAAGGGGATCCACTCGCCCCCGAGGTAACCGGTCACGACCCGTGCCGGGACACCGGCTCCGCGCATCAGCACGACGAATGCCGAGGCATAGTGCCCGCAGAAGCCGACGTGGGTCCGGAAGAGAAAGTCATCGACCGCATCGGAGCCGAGACGCTCGGGCTCGAGCGAGTACACGAAGCCACCCGTGCGCAGGTAATCGAGCGCCGCCCGCACCAGTGCGGCGTCCGACCCGGCGCGCGCACGCAGTGACTCGGCCAGTGCACGCGTGCGCGGATTTCCACTGCGCGGAAGCGCCGTGTCCTGACGCGTTGCCGCCGTATCGAGCGGCTCCCGGAAGCGCGTATGGGTATAGGACACCGCCTCGAAGCTGACTGGGTCGTTGACGGGCTCGGCGCCGACGATCTGATCGTCGTAAGTGAGCAGCGCGCGGGCGTCGGGCGGCTGTAGCGGGGTGTCGAGCGCGAACCACCAGCGTTGGTGGCTGGCTTCCAGCTGCACGCGGTAGCGATACGCAGTGCCGAGGGTGTCGCGCGGCGCGCGCGTGCGCAACTCGGACGCCGTCGCCCGCCAGCTCTGGCCGTCGAACTCGTGCATGACCGGTCCGCGCCAGTAGCGCTCCTGCGGCGGCGGCGTGGGACCGAGGAACTGCACGCGGAAGGCCGGGTCGTAGCTGGTCGCGAGCAGACCGATGCTTCCTGGGGTCATGGTGTCGGACAGCCCGCTCAGCGCGAGATCGGTGCTCGGGATGGCCCAGAACGCGCCAGGCAGGCGCGGGAAGAACACGAACAGGAGCAGTGCGAGCGGCACGGCGAGCAGCAGCGCGCGCCCCGCGAGGGCGAGCGCGGCCCGAGCGGAGGTCGTCGGCGCGGCGACCACCGCCAGGGTCGCACAGCACAACCACGCCTGCAGACCATAGAGTGGCACGCGGGCAAGCTCCTGACGGTCGAGACAGGCCGCGAGCAGCAGGAAGAGACCCGCCGCCACCATGACGAACTGATCGCGCGGCGCGTGCGTCTCGAGGAGCTTCAATCCGGCCATCAGCAGAAGCAGCGTCGTGCCTGCGGCCAGCCCGTTGAGCGTGTGAAAGCGGACCAGCACGATCGCCACCAGCACGAGCGCGAGCACCGCGCGCGCCGCGATGCCGGGGTCGCCGCCCGGGCGATGGGCGTTCAGCAGCCGCCACGCAATGAGCAACAGCGCGATCCCGGCCGCCCAGGGCGGCACGCGGTCGGCGTGCAGCAGCACCCCGCCCGCGAATGCGGCGCAGGTCCACAGTAGCGGTCGCAGCGGCGCAGCGCTAGTTGCGGGGAGTGCCACGGACGAGCTCACGCGACACCGCCCCCGTAGAGTGCAAGCGCCGCGAGACAGCGATGCCGATGCTCCGGCCCCCGGTCGGGGGCGAGCCGCACGCCCGGGAGGACCAGGCCGTAACGCTCACCGTGTGCCTCGGCATCGACCACCCAGCGCGCGAGCTGCGAGAGCCGCGCTTCCTCATCGAGGTGGGCGAGCTGCGCAAACTCGAACAGCCGCAGCTCGGAAGCGCCCTGCACGTACTCCTTGACGAGGAGCGGCGCCTCGCGCGCGTAGGCCTTCCAGTCGACCTGGCGCGGGGAGTCGCCATCGCGAAAGGGTCGCAGGCCGACCCACTCGTCAGCCCCTGCCCCAGAATGACTGCGCACACCGGCAGTGCGCACGCTGTCCGCCGGCATCGGCAGACGGCCGTGCGGCTGCGGGTACACCAGCATCGCGACCTCCGTGTGCACCCAGGTCCAGGCGCGGAAGAGCCCGAAGGGATGCGCAGTCGAAAGCCGCACCCGCTCGATGCGCACGACACCGCGTACCGGTGCCGGGACTGGCAGCTCGACGCGTTGCTCGAGGTGCGCGGGCAGATCGGCGGTGCGCAGCGCTCCCTTGGCGAGCGCGGCCTCGAGGCGCATTCGCGGCGCGGCGCCACGATTGCCGAGAGTGAGCTGCAGCGCGCCGGTGCTGCGCGCGAACACTGCCGGCGCGATTTCTGCGACCACCTCCAGACCGAGGAGATTGCGATGGCACTGCTGCATCACCACCAGTGCGAAGCCGGTCAGCAGGAAGGTGAGAAAGAGCGCGAGGCTGTTGGCGTAGTTCAGGCCCGCTAGCAGCATCAGGAAGAGCAGAGCAGTGAACGCGACGCCAGCGCGCGTCGGCAGAATGTAGAGCCGCCGTCGCTCGAGCGTCACGGGCAGATGGTCCATTCCCTGGCGGCGGCGCATCCATTCTCCCGCCCGTGCATTGAGTGCGGCGGCGAAGCCGGCGAACGGACTCCACCGCGCGCTCTCGCCGGCTGTCGCCTCGCGCATAAGCTTAGCGGGGCCCCCGCGAAATTTCGCGTCTCGCTGATCGATAGATGCTCATAGGGTGCGGCAGGCGAAATTTTGCGGGGTGCTTTAGGGCACGGGGACCGCGCGGATGATCTCGGCCGCGACCTCCGCGCCGTCGGCGCCCGCGGCGGGATCGCGCCGCTCCAGCCGGTGCGCCACCACTGAAGGCAACACCGCCTGCAGGTCCTCGGGCAGCACCGCCCTGCGCCCGGCGAGATAACTCCAGGCTTGCGCGGCACGGATCAGGCCTTGACCGGCCCTGGGTGACAGCCCGAGCTTCAGTTCTGCCGCCGCGCGCGTACGCATGATGAGCGCCTGCGCGTAGTCGAGGAGCGCATCCGAGACGTAAACCGCGCGTACCGCGCGCTGCACGGCGAGCACACCTGCGGCCCCGAGCACCGGCGCAATTCCCGGCAGGAGCTCACGCCGGTCGCCCCCGCGCAGCAGCTCGCGCTCGTGCGCCGCATCGGGGTAGCCAAGGACGACGCGCATGAGAAAGCGGTCGAGCTGCGATTCGGGCAGGCCGAAGGTGCCGAGCTGCTCGTGCGGGTTTTGCGTCGCGACGACGAAGAAGGGCTCGGGCAGCACATAGGTCGTGCCATCCGCGCTTACCTGGCGTTCCTCCATCGCCTCGAGGAGCGCGCTCTGGGTGCGCGGGCTCGCGCGGTTCACCTCATCCGCGAGCAGCAATTGCGTGAAGATCGGCCCGCGACGGAAATGAAACTGCTGGCTCGCGCGATCGAACACCGACACGCCGATGATGTCCGCGGGCAGCAGGTCGCTCGTGAACTGCACCCGCTGCCAGGAGAGCCCGAGAATATGGGCGAGCGCATGCGCGAGGGTCGTCTTCCCGACCCCGGGGACGTCCTCGATCAGCAGATGCCCGCGGGCGAGGAGGCAAGCGAGGCACAGGCGGATCTGCGTGGGCTTCCCGAGGATCACGATCTCGAGCGTCGCCAACACACGCACGAGCGCCGCGGCATCCGCATCTGCCCCGGCGGCAATGGCAAGATCCGGCGCGCTCACGATTTCAGCCCGCGCACGCGCTCGAGTTGCGCGGCGAGCTCGCTCACCGAGCGCGCGAGCTCCACGGCCCGATCGCGCTTGAGCGCGACTACGTGTTCGCGGGCGTTGCGCACGAAGCTCTCGCGCGCGAGCAGTTCACGGGTTTCCTCGAGCTCCGTCTGCGCCCGCGCCAGGAGGCGTCCGAGCCGCTCGGCTTCGGCGTCAGGATCGATGAGCCCCGCCATCGGCACGAGCATGGTGAGGCTGCCCGCGAGCGCCATGGCGGACTGCGGGGCCCGCGCGTCCGGTGCGAGCAGCGTGATGCTCTCGAGCCCTGCGAGGCGCTCGAGCCAGGTGCGATGGCGCGCAAGATGCGCCTCATCCTCTGAAGTCGCATCTTTCAGCAGCAACGGAATGCGCTTCGCCGGGCTGATGTTCATCTCGCCACGGATCTGCCGCACCCCGAGCACCACTTTCTGGACCCAGGCGATCTCGCGTTCGGCCTCCTCGTCCACGGGAAAATCGACTGCGCGCGGATAGGGCTGCAGCATCACGGTTTCTCCCGCGACGCCGGCGAGCGGTGCGACCCGCAGCCAGATCTCCTCGGTGACGAAGGGCATGAGCGGGTGCAACGCGCGCTGCAGCGCCTCGAGGACGTGCGCGAGCGTGCGCTGCGTGGCGCGCCGCGCAGCAACTACCGTGGCGTCCGCCTCCAGTACCGGTTTTGCAAGCTCGATGTACCAGTCGCAGAAGTCGTCATAGGTGAACTTGTACAGCCCGGTCGCGGCATAGTCGAAGCGGTATTCCGCGAAAGCGCTCTCGACCGCGGCGAGCGCGCGCCCGAAGCGGGAGCGGATCCAGCGGTCCGCGACCGAGAGCTGCAGCTCGCGCGGCGCACCGCCGGCGCCGCCCGGCCCCCGCTCTGCCGCATCTGCTGCATCTGCCGCCGAGATGCGCTGCGTGACGAAGCGCGCCGCGTTCCACAGCTTGTTGCAGAAATTGCGGTTGCCGCCGACGCGCGCGAGCTCGAAACGGATCTCGCGGCTCGGGGAGGCAAGCGCCGCGAAAGTGAGGCGCAGTGCGTCGGTGCCATGTGGCGGAATGCCCTGCGGGTACTGCCGACGCGTTGCCTTGTCGATGGCCGGCGCGAGCTGCGGCTGCATCAGTCCGCTCGTGCGCTTGGCGACCAGCTCATCCAGCGAGATGCCATCGACGATGTCGAGCGGATCGATCACGTTGCCGCGCGTCTTGGACATCTTGTCGCCGTGCTCATCGAGAATGAGCCCGGTGATGTACACGTCGCGGAACGGCACATCCCCCATGAACTTCAGTCCCATCATCATCATGCGGGCGACCCAGAAGAAGATGATGTCGAAGCCGGTGACGAGCACGCTCGTCGGGTAGAAGCTAGCGAGCGCCGGTGTCTGCTCCGGCCAGCCGAGCGTCGAGAAGGGCCAGAGCGCGGCGGAGAACCAGGTGTCGAGCACGTCCTCGTCCTGGCGCAGCACGACATCGGCACCGAGCCCGTGCTGCGCGCGTATCTCGGCATCGTCGCGCCCGACGTAGATGTTGCCCTGCTCGTCGTACCAGGCCGGGATGCGGTGTCCCCACCACAGCTGGCGGCTCACGCACCAGTCGCGGATGTTGCGCATCCATTCGAAGTAGGTGCGTGCCCAGTTCTCGGGCACGAAGCGCGTGCGGCCCTCGCTCACCGCCGCGATCGCCGGCTGCGCCAGCGGCGCAATCTTCACGTACCACTGGTCGGTGAGATACGGCTCGAGCACGGCGCCGCTGCGATCGCCGCGCGGGATCGCGTGCCGGTGTTTCTCGGTCCGCTCGATGAGGCCGGCGGCCGCGAGCTCCGCCACGACGCGCTTGCGGGCCTCGAAGCGGTCGAGGCCCCGGAAGCGCTCGGGAACCGTGTCGGCGAGCGTCGCCCGGGGGGTGAAGATGTTGATGAGCGGCAGTCCGTGCCGCAGGCCGAGCTCGTAATCGTTGAAATCGTGGGCGGGGGTGATCTTGACGACGCCCGAGCCGAACTCCGGGTCTACGTACTCATCGGCAATCACCGGGATGTCCCGCCCGGCGAGCGGCAGATGCACCTTCTTGCCGATGAGCGAGCGGTAGCGCGCATCCTTCGGATGCACCGCGACCGCGGTGTCTCCGAGCATGGTCTCCGGGCGCGTGGTCGCCACCGCCACGTGTCCGCCGCCGCGCGCGAGCGGATAGCGCAGATGCCAGAGCTGACCGTCCTCCTCGTGCGACTGCACCTCGAGGTCCGAGAGCGCCGTCAGCAGCACCGGATCCCAGTTGACGAGGCGCTTGCCGCGATAAATGAGTCCCTCGGCATGGAGGCGCACGAACACCTCGGTGACCGCGCGCGACATCTCCGGGTCCATGGTGAAGCGATCGCGCGACCAGTCGACCGAGTCGCCGAGACGACGCATCTGAGCCGCGATGGTGCCGCCCGACTGCTCCTTCCACTCCCACACCCGCTCGAGGAAGGCTGCGCGCGTGAGGTCGGTCCGCCTGATCCCCTGCGCATTCAGCTGCCGCTCCACCACCATCTGCGTGGCAATTCCCGCGTGGTCAGTGCCGGGCTGCCACAGCACGCGCCGCTCGCGCATGCGGTGATAGCGGCTCAAGGCGTCCATGAGCGTGTGCTGGAACGCGTGCCCCATGTGCAGCGTTCCGGTCACGTTCGGCGGTGGAATCATGATGCAATAGGGCGCACCGCTGCCGCGCGGGCCGAACCAGCCGTGCGATTCCCAGCGCTCGTAGATGCGCCGCTCGATGTCGTGCGGCGCGTACACCTTGTCCATGTCAGTGAGGTAAGTCCGCAGGAAGTGCGACCCGATTATAGCGGTGGAATCTGCCACGCTCGCCCCGCGCATCGCCGTGCATCATGCGGCGGCGCCACGGGTGGCTTGGTTCTCAGCGGGCCGCGCGGCTCAGCAGGAAATCCGCGATGAGCGGCGTCGGCCGTGCGGTGCTGCCTTTGGCGGCGCCACTCTGATAGGCGGTACCCGCGATGTCGAGGTGCGCCCAGCGCAATCCCTGGGTGAACTTGCCGAGGAAGGTCGCGGCGGTGATCGCGCCGCCATCGCGGCCGCCGACGTTGGCGAAGTCGGCGAAGTTACTCTTGAGCTGCTCGGCATACTCCTCGGTGAGCGGCAACTGCCAGCAGCGGTCATCTGCGCGCTGTCCGGCTTCCAGCAGCTCCCGCACCAGGGCCTGGTCATTGCCCATGAGCCCCGAATGGTGGTGACCCAGGGCGACCACGCACGCGCCGGTGAGGGTCGCGATGTCGATGACCGCGGCGGGATGGAAACGGCGCGCGTAGTGGAGCGCATCGCTCAGGATCAGCCTTCCTTCCGCATCGGTGTTGAGGATCTCCACCGTCTGTCCCGAGGCGCTGGTGACGATATCGCCGGGCTTCACCGCGCGGCCGCCCGGCATGTTCTCCACCGCGGCGATGAGGCCGATGAGGTGCAGCGGCAGGCGCAGCTGCGCGGCGAGCGTCATCGCCGCGATCACCGCCGCGGCGCCGCTCATGTCGAATTTCATCTCGTCCATCCCCGGGGGGTCCTTGAGCGAAATGCCGCCGCTGTCGAAGGTGACACCCTTGCCGACGAGCACGATCGGCGGCGGCAACTTCTTCCCACCGCCCTGGTGCTCGAGCACGATGAAACGTGGCGGCTGATGACTCCCCTGCGCCACCGCCAGCAGGCATCCCATTTTCTCGCGGCGGATCGCGGCCTCATCGAGTACGCGCACGCGCAGGCTCGCGTGGCGCTTCGCGAGCGCACGCGCCTGCTCGGCGAGGTAGATGGGAGTGCAGATGTTGCCCGGGAGATTGGCGAGATCGCGCTGCACGATCTGCGCGGCGGCCACCGCTTCCCCGTGCGCGAGACCGCGCTCGGCGGCTGCGGCCCGGCGCACGGGCCCTACGAGCACTTTCTTCAGTGCCGGCGGTGGTGGCTTGCGCGCAGTCTTGAGATCGTTGATGCGATAGAGCGCGCCGCCCGCGAGTTCCGCCACGGCACGCCCGAGATAGTAATCGTCGAGCTGCTTGACCTCCGGGCGGTCGAGCGCGACGGCACAGCTCGCGATGCCGGTACGGGTGAGCGCACTCGCAGCGGCCGACCACGCCTTGCGCCAGCTCCGGCGCTGCAGTTGCTTGGCGGGGCCCATGCCGGTGAGCAGCACATGCGAGGCGGTGATGCCGGGGAGGTCGGCCACCAACAGTGTGTCGCCGGCGCGACCGGAGAAATCGCCGCGCACGAGGAGCTTGCGCAGCCGCCCGCCGCTTGCGGCATCCACACTGCCGCCCTGTGCGCCGAGCTGCGCGTCCTCGAACACGCCAAGGACCAGGCAATCAACCGACAGCGTGGCCAAGCCCTTCGTCCAGACCCCGAATTCCATGCGATGTCCTCTAAAGTTCTGCCGTTGAGGCCCGCGGCCGTCTGCTTTACCTTATTTGCCGCGATTACAGCGCCTCGCGCTCGTTTCGTTTTATTAAGCGCGTACTGCGCCGTTACGGGTGCAAGTGGTGGCAAGTGTAACTCAAGAGCCCGCGGCGGGTTTCAGCGCGCGGAAGGGGTGAGGTTGGGAATCCTCGGCCGCTATGTCCTGCGCGAGGTGGTCATCGCCTGGCTGACCGTGACCGGCGTACTGCTCATCATCCTGCTTGCCAACGAAGTGGTGGGGGTGATGGAGCGCGCGGCCGCGAATCAGTACCCGCAGAGCATGGTGCTGGAGCTGATCGGGCTCTCCTCGCTCCAGTATCTCTCGATCGTGGTGCCGGTGGGGCTGCTTCTCGGGGTGGTGCTCGCCTATGGACGTCTGTACGCCGACAGCGAGATGACGGCGGCGCTCGCGTGCGGCGCCCGACGGCTGCAGCTCTATGCGCCTGTGGCGCTGCTTGCGCTCGCGGTGGCGGCGTGGCTGGCGTGGCTGTCGCTGGTCATGGCGCCGGAGGCGACGGCGCAGGCCCTCAGCCTGCGTAACGCCGCGCTGCGGGCGGGTCAGCTGGCCCCCATCGCCTCGGGCAAGTTCCGCAGCTTCGGTGCCGGCACGAGAGCCGTGCTGTACGCCCAGACCGTGGCGCGGGACGGCACGCTCGGCGAGGTGTTCCTCGAGCGCAACGACGGACCCCAGGTGGAGGTGGCACTCGCCGGGCGTGCCACGCATTCGGTCACCGCCGATGGCCTGACACACATTCTTACGCTTTATGACGGTGAGCGTTTCGAGGGGGTACCGGGAAGCCCCGAGTTCCGTATCGTGCGCTTCGCCGAGCACGTCGTGACGCTGCAGATGCCGGACCTGACGGATGTCGTGCGGGATCTCGAGGCGCGCCCGACCTCGAGCCTGCGCCACTCGCGCGACCCGGCCGAGCGGGGCGAGCTCCACTGGCGCGTCAGCATGCCGATCATGTGCCTGGTGCTGGCGCTGCTCGCGGTGCCGCTCGCCAAGCTCAGGCCGCGGCAGGGGCGTTATGCGCGGGTGTGGTTGGCGGTGCTCATCTTCTTCGTCTACTACAACCTCGCGACTACCGGCAGGACCTGGATAGCGCACGGCAAGGTTCCGGAAGCGGTGGGACTCTGGTGGACCCACGTGGTGGTGGCGCTACTCGCGCTCACCGTGATCCTGGGGCCGGGACTGATCAACCGCGTGCGTTACCGGATGCGCAATCCGTGAGCGTGCTCGATCGATACATCGTCCGCGCCATACTCGGCACGGTGCTGATGGTGATGGCGGTCTTACTCGTTCTGGGCGCGCTCTTCGTGTTCATCGATCAGCAGAAGGATATCGGCGTCGGCCACTACACCGCCCTCGGCGCCTTGTGGTACTCGCTGCTGAATCTCCCGCAGCAGGCGTACGAGCTGCTGCCGATCACCGCGCTCATCGGCTCGCTCCTGGGCTTAGGCTCGCTCGCGCGCGGCAGCGAGCTCACCGTCATTCGCGCGAGCGGCGTTTCGGTCGCACGGCTCGCGAGCATTGCGCTCCTCGCCGGTCTCCTGCTCATGCTCTTCGAGGTGGTGCTGGGCGAGTTCCTCGCCCCGCCTCTGCAGGCGACCGCGCGTGCGCAGAAGGCGTTCAGCAAGCTGAACAATGTCAGCTTCGGCGGCGGCGGGGGCGCCTGGGTCCGCGATGGCGATCTCATACTCAACGTCGCGGGGCAGTCGAGCCAGCGTCAGTTCGGCAGCATGCAGATCTTCGAGCTCTCGCCGCAGCACCGCCTGATCGCGCTCGGGCACGCCGCGCACGCCGCTGCGGGGACGCGCGGCACATGGCTGCTGAGTGACTACCGCGAGTCGCGCTTCGAGGCCGACAACGTCACGACACAGGCGCCCGGGCAGCGCGTGCTGGAATCGAACATCTCGGCGGGCTTCCTCGGTCTTGCGGTCGAGGACCCGAAGCAGCTCACCGGGCGTGCGCTCTGGCGTCTGATCCAGTATTTCCGGAGCAATTCCCTCGATGCGCGCGAGTACGTGTTCGCCTTCTGGTCGCGCATCGCGCGCACGGTCGGGGTGATGTTTGCCGTGCTGCTCGCGATACCGTTCGTGCTCGGGTCGCTGCGCTCGGCCGGCGCGGGCACGCGCATGATGCTCGGGCTCATGATCGGTATCGGCCTATTCCTGCTGCAGCGGCTGATTGAGAGCGGCACCGTCGTGTTCAATCTCAATCCCGTGCTGCTCGCCTGGTTGCCGACGACGGTGCTGGCGCTCGTGACGCTGATGTTGCTCATGCGGGTGCGCTGAGGCGCTGCCGCAGGCGGCGATCGATGTGGCAATTTACGTACGCGGGTGCCCGTGAGCAATCTCGCGGCCGCTTCGCTAGACTAGACTGGGGCAGTGTCGTGGGCGGAAGCGCCCCGATCAAAAACCAAGCGAATCGAGCCGAAAGCCCGGATTCAGCCGGCTGAAGATTAAGGAGCGATGTGCTCCGGCACCGCGCTACGCCCGAGGAACTCAAGATGCCGCAACGCCATGCAGCCGAGCGCCGGCAAGCTGCGGGAGGCGGCTCGGGCATCGGCGCGGCGCTCCGACGAGTGCACTACGCCGCTACCCGCCGGTTAGACGTGGTGCTCGCACGGCTCCGGGGTCGAACGCACTACCAAGCGAACGTGCAGGCCGCCGAGATCTCCAGCGTCCTGGTCCTCCGCATCAACGGTCGCTTGGGCAACACGCTGCTGCTCACTCCGATGCTGCGTCGTCTGCACGAGCTGCTGCCGCAGGCGACGATCGATGTGGCAATTGCCTACGCGGACGCCCGGGAACTGCTCGAGGACATGCCGGGGGTGAGGCGGGTCGTGCTGTTTCCGCACCGGGGGCCCCGCCTCATCCGGCGCTATCTGCGGGCGGTGCGCAGCCTGCGGACCTGCCACTACGATCTCGCCATCGATCCGACGCCCGCGTCGACGAGCAGCCGCATCGGCATGACGCTATGCCGGGCGCGTCGGCGGGCCGGGTTCGCGGGCGACTCCCAGTGGGCGCCCCTTACACACGCCGTCGCCCTCCCGCAGGAGATCGTGCACCAGGCCGTGCACCCGGTCTTCATGGTGTCGCGCCTGCTCGATGCGTCTCACGATCCGTGCAGCGTGCGCTTGTGGCTGCCATTGTCCGCTCAACAGAGGCGAGCTGGCCTCTCGGCCATCGCAGAGGCTGTCGGAGCCACGGCCGGCGGCGAGATCAACGCTTGCGGGTTCTTTGCGCATGCTTCGGGGCGGAAGGAGCTCGAGCCGTTGTGGTGGCGCGTGTTCTGGCGGGCCTTCCTCGGCCTCGAGCCGGATGCGCTGCCGGTCGAATTCCTGCCGCCGCTGGGCTGCGTCCCCATCGATCCGAGCTTCCCGCATGTGCACTTCTCATCCCTGCGGGCGATGGCGGGAGCGATCGCGGCCACGCGCATATTCATATCCGCCGATGCCGGGCCGATGCACCTCGCCAGTTGCACGCCTGTTCCCACCGTGGGGTTGTTCCGCGCCTCGAGGCTGGACTTTTACCGCCCGTTGAAGGCGTGCGACCTCGCGATCGACGTCGCGCAGCTCTCGCCGCAGGAGGTGGCGCAGCGCGTATCCAGGTTGTGGCAGAACACCGAGGCGCCGACCCGGCA
>Ga0210409_10001853_pt1 | contig 26565 bp, 29 predicted proteins | sample IncBWH17MmetaG_FD_161649 | JGI IMG/M metagenome (GOLD analysis project Ga0210409, IMG submission 161649) | Forest soil microbial communities from Barre Woods Harvard Forest LTER site, Petersham, Massachusetts, United States - Inc-BW-H-17-M | ecosystem: Environmental > Terrestrial > Soil >...
GGAGAGGAAGCAGCTTACTTCTATCTGCGGCGCTTGGGGTATGTGATGGTGGCGCGCAATTTTCGTTCCTCGCGGCGGCGCGGGGAAATCGACTTGATTGGCTGGGACAAAGATGTGTTGTGTTTTATCGAAGTCAAGACACGCACGACTCACGACGTGAAGCCCGCCGAGGCTGCGGTGGATCGCGATAAACAGCGTGGACTGTCGGCAGTCGCCGACGAATACCTTCGTCATGTGGCACCTTCGTGCCGGTGGCGCTTCGATGTGGTGAGCGTGTATTATGAACGGCGGTCCAGCCAGCCCTTGATCGAACTATTTCGGAATGCCTTCCCTGTGGCGTAATATAAGGGTTTGGCTTCGACCCGTTTCATATGCCTTTATTGAAAGGATTTAGTCTTTGCCTGAGCTTAGAAAAGACCCAATTGTAGGCCGGTGGGTAATTATTTCGACAGACCGCGCCAAGCGTCCAACTGACTTTGCCCGTGACGGAGTGAAATTGAAAGGGGGCTTTTGCCCATTCTGCTATGGGAACGAGAGCAAGACGCCGCCAGAGATTCAAGCGTACCGTCCGAACCCGAACGGGGGGCCTCCGCCGCAGCGCGACACGCCGGGATGGACGGTGCGGGTGGTTCCCAACAAGTTTCCGGCCCTGGGGATTGAGGGAAACCTGAGCCGCCAGGCCGAGGGCATGTTCGACCGGATGAATGGGATCGGGGCCCACGAAGTCATCATTGAAACTCCAGACCACAATGCCAGCCTGGCGACACTGCCTCCCAAGAGAATCGAAGATGTGCTTTGGACTTTCCGCGACCGCATTCTCGATCTGAAAAAGGACCGGCGGTTCAAGTACATTTTGATTTTCAAGAATCACGGGGAAGCCGCGGGCGCTTCGCTGGAACACGCGCACTCGCAGCTGATTGCGTTGCCGATTCTTCCGATCTACGTGGTGGAGGAAATTGAAGGGGCGAAGCAATATTACATTTACAAGGAGCGTTGCGTGTTCTGCGATGTGATCCGGCAGGAGACGGAAACGGGTATTCGCGTGGTCGCGGAGAATGAGGACTTCCTGACCTTGGCCCCGTATGCGCCGCGGTTCCCGTTTGAGACCTGGATCTTGCCGAAGCAGCATGAATCGGCGTTTGAGAATTCTTCTTCACAATTGTTTGAGAATCTGGCAAAGGCGCTCAAGACGCTGCTGGTGAAGGCGGACCGGGTGCTGGATAATCCGCCGTACAACCTGGTGATCCATACCTCGCCGGTGCAAGACCCCACCAACGATCATTACCACTGGCACATCGAATTTATGCCGAAGCTGACTAAGACCGCTGGATTCGAGTGGGGTACGGGGTTCTATATCAATCCGACGCCGCCGGAGGAAGCTGCGAAGTTCCTGCGCGAGGCGAGCGTGGAAGATCCGGTGCCGGCAACGGTTGCGTAGCAGCATCAGAAGTTTCTCTTTGTGGTCGATGTGAGCTAAAGAACTCATGAGACACTCCTGCGTCGAAAAACGCGTGCTTCCCCGATCCATAGTAGTGGCGTAGAATCAACAAGATAAATCTTGGACGCGAAGCCTACTCTCTCCGCGAACTTCCTCACGCCTAAAGATCATTACCGATCTGACCCACGGAGCATGTAGAATTTCTGCGCGTGTTGGATTAACTCCCGATGTCAACAGCGGGGACGATCGCGACAGTCATAATCGGCGTAACAGTATCCACCGCGTTCCTCGCTTGGATGATGTGGCGAACATGCCGCTCAGCCGAACGAGCTGAGCGGGATCCGAGATACCGCCGTCGCCTTCTGATTATGATGGGTATGCTTTATGTCGGCTCTGCAGCGTTCGCCATCGAGCAGGTCGCGACCGGAAAAGAGCCGATACAAACCCTTTTCGGCCTACCCTTTGGGCTCCTGCTCGCCTGGTTCTGGTTGAGGTCGGCGACTAGGGTAAAGATCCCTCCCGCCGGGTAGATCCGCACGGCGGACCTGCAGACCGCTCACGTCAATGCCGCATTCACGTTACTCAACAGAAATAAAATTAGGGCACGGCGTGCGCCGTGCCCTTTTCATGTGAGGAGAGAAGACTATTCCGTAGTCTCCGTTCCAGTTAGGCTCAGGAAGTGACATCAGAATAGTGCGAGGCAAAACAAGGGTTGTCACGCTGACGTAAAAAGCTTGTCACCGGCAGGTCTTCCGAGAGCAAGATTGAGCAGATTACGCCTGAGTTCTATCGAGAAACTCGTCGTGCCAAGCCATTTGGATGGCCTCGAGTTTACCTTCAGTGGATTTCTTCGGATCATCCTTGAACTCGGGCAGTGCGGTTACATAGCCGTGCAAATCGGTAAAGCGGACGGACAGCGGTTCGAGTTCTGGATGTACTTCCGAAAGCAGGATACCGATGTCTTCTGCGTCTTCCCAGGTTAGGTCTTTTGGCATTTTAGATCCTCGGCCAGTCCAAGCCATTGTTCGCAAGCTTCTGCATTCTGGTTGCGCAAGCTGCAGATCCCTCGCTCCGCTCGGGATGACAATAACGAATGACCGCACGGAAGTATTTCACAACACCTAGTGTTCTTCCGATACGTAATTGCGATTCCAAGAGGGAATCTCGACCACGACTTTGCCGGGCTTGGTAATCACGGCCTGGCACCCGAGACGGGAGTTTAACTGTAAATCGGCGGCCATGTCCAGACGATCGGCTTCGTCGTCGTCCATTTCAGAAAGATTCTCCGCGCCTTCCTTGACCCACACGTGACACGAGGTGCAGGCGCAATTGCCGCCACAGGCATGGTCCAGGCGGATGCCGTAGTTCAGGGCCACGTCCAGGATCGACAGTTCTTTGCCATGATCCTTGTAGGGGAGTTTGTCGTGTTCGAACTCGACGGTCTTGCCCTCGGGCAAGAAAGTTAATTGGACTGTGCTTTCGCCGGGTGAGTCCACAGTTGCTGTTCCGGATCCTTGTGTTTTCTCATCTGCCATGACTGCTCCTTGAAGCCTCGCCGTGCGTGAAACCGCCAATTTTTCCGAGCTTTGCTCAGCCCCCGGACGAGGCGTCCGGGTTAGGTGAGTATTTCTTTATTCAAAGTCCGCTCTAGCCACGGGGTGGCCTGTTTCTGATCCCTCCCCCATGTCGGCCTCGTCCATGGTCTTGCCTTTGAGCGCGGTGCTCACGGCGGTGTCCATCATCAATTCCGCGAGCCGCATGGTGCCCTGGTTTAAGAGGTCAATCGCTTTCCGGATCGCGGAATGGTCATCCTCACCATTGACCTGGATCAATGCCTTTTCCAGCTTGGCGATCTTTTTCTTTTCGTCGCTGGTGAGTTGGCCCCAAGCCGGACTCTTCCTGCCTTTTTCGAGTGCCGCCAGAATTGTGTCGGCTTCGTTGCGCGCTTCGATGACTTGCCGCTGGCGGAAGTCTTCTTCGGCGTAATCGAAGGAATCGAGGATCATGCTTTCGACTTGATCGTCGGTTAGTCCGTAGCTGGGCTGGACTTCGATCTCGGATTCCTTGCCGCTACGCTGTTCGCGCGCGGCGACGTGCAGGATGCCGTTGGCATCGATGAGAAACTTTACCTCGATCCGTGGCATGCCCGCGGTCATCGGTGGAATTCCTTTCAGATCAAAGCGAGCGAGGGAGCGGCAGTCTTTCGCAAGTTCGCGCTCGCCTTGCAGCACGTGGATGGCAACGTTGGCCTGACCGTCAATCTGCGTGGTGTAGTACTGCGTGGCCGAGGCCGGAATGGTCGAGTTACGCAGAATGATCTTGTCAGTCACTCCGCCGGCGACTTCAATGCCTAAGGACAGAGGTGTGACGTCGAGCAGCAACATGTTCTCGGTCGCTTCCGAGCCGCCCCCTAGAATGTTGGCTTGCACGGCTGCGCCTAGGGCTACCACTTCGTCGGGGTTAAGGTCGATGTGCGGTTTGCGCTGGAACAACTCTTCCACGAGGGCGCGGACTTTGGGAATGCGCGTCGAACCGCCCACAAGCACGACTTCGTCGATCTGCTGCGGTTTCAGGCCGGCGTCTTTTAGAGCTTGCTTGCACGGACCGACGGTGCGATCGATGATGGGCTGGACGAGTTGCTCGAACTGGTCACGAGTGATCTCGCGCTGATAGCGCTTGCCGCCCGGCAGCTCAATATCCAAGGTCGTTTCCGCTGCAGAAGACAATGCAATCTTGGCTTCGATGACTGCCTTCCGGATGGTCGCTATAGCTTCGCTGTTGCGCGAGACATCGAGATTCGCATCGCCGAGAATGTCATCGATGGCAATTTTTATCAGCAGGTTATCAATGTCATCGCCGCCGAGGTGGGTGTCTCCGTTAGTGGCGATGACTTCGAAGATGCCGTCGTGCAGTTTCAAGATGGAGACGTCGAAAGTTCCGCCACCCAGATCGTAGACGGCGACGATGCCGTTCTGCTTTTTGTCCAAGCCGTAGGCGAGGGACGCGGCTGTCGGCTCGTTCACCAGGCGCAAAACTTCGAGGCCAGCGATGCGGCCTGCGTCTTTGGTGGCCTGGCGCTGGGCGTCGTTGAAATAGGCCGGCACCGTGATCACGGCCTTGGTAACTGGTGCGTTGAAAAAGCGCTCAGCGTTACGCTTGAGCTGCCGGAGAATGAAGGCGGAGATTTCTGGCGGGGTGAATGTCTTCTGTCCCAGGTTAATGCGCAGGACTTCTCCCGCTTGCAGATCTTCCGCGAGTTGGAACGGGAACAGCTTGAGCTCTTCGCGAATGTCTTCGAGACCGCGTCCCATGAGGCGTTTGATCGAATAGACGGAGCGTTCCGGAGTCTCGATCAGATACTTGCGGGCTGCGTTGCCAACAATGATTTGATCACGCTCATCGAGCGCGACTACGGAGGGAACGAGGTTCACGCCGTCTTCACCCGGGATTACTACAGGGCCTTCCCCTTGCATGAAAGCCACGAGAGAATTCGTGGTTCCGAGATCAATGCCGACGATGCGGTCAGAAACCATTTGTTTAAGGTCAGCAGTTAGCAGTTGGCAATTAGCATTTAGCTAGCGCCATTCTTGCAGCTCCCAGCGAAGGGTCGGGCCAAATGCCAAATGCTAAGTGCTAATTGCCGCTTTCCAGCACTTCATTCACATCCCGAACCAGATTTCTTATGTAGGAGCGGCGGTTCAGGAGGTCTACCATTTTGTCGCGGACCTTTCGGCGGGCTTCTTCTGAGTCGGTTTCTGGCAGGCGGTCCCAGTCGTGCCAGTATTTCTTCAGCTCTTCCGAGAGCGATTCTTGCTTCTCTTCCAGTTCGAGCTTTTGCCTGCCTACTTCTTCGATCAGGGCAGGGTCGTCTTCTCCCAGTTTTTTCTGGGCGCGAAGTTCTTCCAGTTGCATGTTGAGTTCGAAGACTTCTTCCAGCAGGTCCGGCGGCACAACCTGTTTCTTGATTTCGCCCGTCGTTCGTGCCTTTTCGGTTGCAGCCTTCGACTGCTCTTCGAGTTCCACGCCTTCGAGGCGCAGCAAGTACTCCGTGCGCTTGATCGGGTCTTTCAGAGTTCGATACGCGTCGTTGAGCAGAGAGCTTTGTTCCAGGCTCCATTCCTGCTCGCGTTTGTCGGCTCGGGCGCTGAGGTCGGGATGGAGCTTCCGGCTGAGTTCGTAGAACTCGCGTTCCAGCAGCGCCGTTTCTACATTCAACTTGCGAGGCAGTGCGAAAAATGTGAAGTAATCCACCGGCCTCGGAGGCTGCACCTTGCCGCACGAACCGCAGAAGTGGACGGCGCGCATGGTGCCGCACGACCAGCAACTGGCGGTCGCATCAGCAGGATTCGCCAAGGAAGAAGTCGTGTTGGATTCAATCGTCATGGATAAATCTATTACTTGCCTTTCCTTGGACGTATTCGGCTGCGCTAGCTGCTCGACAAACCTCGCGGGCGAGGGCGCCCGCGCCACACTATCGTTTATCAGCCCGAGAACGATGTGCCGCAGCCGCAGGACTTCGAGGAATTCGGGTTCACGAATACGAAGCCTTGCTGCATCAGCGTCTCCTGGTAATCGAGAGTCATGCCGTGCAGGTAGATGAACGATTTCGGATCGACGAAGACCCGCACATCGCCGAACTGGAAGATGCGGTCGCGCTCGCGCGGCTGGGTGTCGAAGCGAATGTTGTAGCTCAGCCCGGAGCATCCGCCGCCCTGCACGCCCAGGCGTAGTCCGCCCTGCTCCGGCGAGATGCCTTCTTTCACGATGGCGGTGCGGATTTTTGTCAGCGCCTTGTCCGTTACCTGGACGCCTTTGGCTGGCGCTTTCGGTGCCGCGGTTTTGTCTACTGTTTCGATCATGATCGTTCCCGGGTCGATGGAGCGACGCGCGTTCGCGCGTCTAACGGGCGATACGCCCGTTCTCCATAGAACTACTGCGCGGCTACCGCGGCCGGCTTCGCTACATCCTGCTTTTTCTTCCAGTCGTGGATAGCGGCGCGAATCGCATCTTCCGCGAGCACCGAGCAGTGAATCTTCACTGGCGGCAGCGAGAGCTCCTTAACAATTTCGGTGTTCTTGATTTGCAAGGCTTCGTCGACGGTCTTGCCCTTTACCCATTCGGTGGCAAGGGAAGAAGACGCAATGGCCGAGCCGCATCCGAACGTCTTGAATTTTGCGTCTTCAATGACATTGGTTTGCGGGTTGACCTTGATCTGCAGCTTCATCACGTCGCCGCACTCAGGTGCGCCGACAAGGCCAGTCCCGACTTCAGGACTGTTCTTGTCCATCGACCCCACGTTCCGGGGATGGGAATAATGATCTAGAACCTTATCGCTGTATGCCATGATTTGATTTCTCCTTAGAATATCTGTTCGCCGGAAAACGTTGCGAGCAACGTTTCTACGGTTGCAACAAATGTTGCAATCTGTAGAGACGTAGCTTGCTACGTCTCGTGGATAACTTACTCTGCTGCCCACTTCACGCTCTTCAAATCCACGCCTTCTTTAGCCATTTCATAAAGTGGCGACAGTTCGCGCAACCGCGATACCGTTTCGACCACGCGATCGGCCACGTAGTCAACTTCAGCTTCGGTGTTGAAACGTCCCAGGCCGAAACGGATGGAACTGTGCGCCAAATCATCCCCGGTGCCCAGAGCCTTCAATACATAAGATGGCTCCAGGGTCGCGGAGGTGCAGGCCGAACCGCTCGAAACCGCGATGTCGTTGATGCCCATCAGCAACGATTCGCCTTCCACGTAGGCGAAGCTGATATTCAGATTCCCGGGCAAGCGATGCTCCCACGAGCCGTTGATGTAAACCTCGTCCAGCCCGCCCATGATTCTGTCGCGGAGTCGATTGCGCAGGCCTGCGAGTTTGCAGGACTCCTTGGCCATTTCTTCGGAAGCGATGGCGCAAGCCTTTCCCAAACCCACAATCCCAGGCACGTTGAGTGTGCCTGACCGCATTCCGCGCTCGTGCCCGCCGCCGTCGATGATGGCGGAAATCTGTACACGGGGATTCTTGCGGCGAACATACAATGCGCCGACACCCTTGGGCCCGTACATTTTGTGGGCTGAGATCGACATTACGTCGATGTTGTTCTTGTTGACGTCGACCGGGATCTTGCCTACGGCCTGGGTCGCGTCGGTGTGGAAAATGATTCCGCGCTCGCGACACAGTTTGCCGATCTCGGCCACCGGCTGCAGCACGCCAATCTCATTATTGGCCCACATGATCGTCACCAGGATGGTCTTGTCGTCCATGGCGCGCTTCAGGTCTTCAAGATCAATCAAGCCATCTTTTTGAACTGGCAAATACGTAACACGATAGCCGTACTTCTCGAGGCGCTTGCAAGTGTCGAGCACGGCCTTGTGCTCGGTCACGGCCGTGATGATGTGATTGCCCTTTTCCTTGTACATCTCGGCGACACCCTTGATAGCCAGGTTGTCGCTCTCGGTCGCACCCGAAGTGAAAATGATTTCCTTGGTGGTTGCGCCGACCAGTTTGGCGACCCGTTCGCGTGCCGTCTCTACGCCTTCCTCACCCGCCCACCCAAATGAGTGATTGCGACTGGCGGCGTTGCCGAACTTCTCCATGAAGTAGGGCAGCATTTCTTCCAGCACCCGGGGATCCATGGGTGTGGTGGCGTGGTTATCCATGTAGACCGGCAGCTTGACTCCGTTGGGGGCAACTTGCTCCGCCTGGGGGATCGTCTTTACATCTGTGCTCATGATTGCTCTCCTACCTTTTATGTAATCGTCACCAGCTCAGCTGGTTTTCTTGCCTCAGGTTCTTCCCGGGAGTGCGTCTCTTCTTTCATCTCTGAGATACTGATGCGCCGTAACACCTGCTCGATGCTCTCGTTGACCCGGCGCAGTGGCTCCCGAATCGTGCAGCGATCAGTTTGATCGCATTCACCTCGCACCGTGATGCAAGAAGTGATGAACAAGGGCCCGTCAATCGCCCGAATCACCTCGAAAGCGCTAATCGTTCCCGCATCGCGCGCCAGCGTGTAACCGCCATTCATCCCGTGCTGTGAATGCAGCAACCCAGCCTTTACCAGTCGCTGCAGAATCTTTGCCAGAGCTTCCTGCGGAATGCCGTAGGCGTCGGCGACATCCTTGGCACTGCAAGCACCGTGAGGCGCCCGCTCGGCCAGATGCTTCATTGCCATCAAGCCGTAATCCGCTTTTTTGGTTAGCTTCAGCATCCGGGGCCGATTGGCAAATCCGACCTTTTCAGTCGGATATCAATATTGTAAGGGGTGCTGGCTTGGATTGCAACTCTTCGCAGGGAATGGCGCAATTCACAATCTAACGGTAACTATATTGTCCTTAGCGGTTTATCGGATGGCGATCTTTTAGGTCGTATTTTAAGTTCGGGCAGGATTCCGCAGCGAATTCTAGAGACCTCCGCTGTGTGACATTTGGAGCGTTGGGTCTCGGAATGGAATCGGACTTACAACGAAAAGACTTGACAAGCTATCCAGTCGGGCTAAAATACCGCCAATTTCCGGCAAACGCACTTCAGCCTCGCCAGGCCGACCGTGATCGTCCGGGTTTATGACTTCAATCCCGCCGTCGCAACCCCCCGAGAAGAGAAGCACCATGAATGAGTGCAAGCACCCGCGCGTGCAGATCGTGGCCCGCGAAGAAGACGCCGAGTTCGTCGAATGCCTGGAGTGCGGCGACATCTTCGAATCCAGTGAGTTCAAGGACATGATGATCGAAGACACCCGGCTTAAGAACGAATCCTGAAGATACTCCCTCTTTCCTGCAAGGAGTGACGAAGGTAATCTTCCGTCGGACCTTTCCCTTGTTTGGGCTAATTACAGTTTGTTAGTGTCAGCCTGGGTACAATTGCCCGCGGAGAGGTCATGTCAGTTGTGGCTTTGGTTGTGGACGACTCCATGCTCATCCGGCACACCGTGTGCCGCTTCCTCGAGGAGCGTGGCTTTGCCGTGGAGTCGGCGACCAACGGGCAGGAGGCGCTCGAAGTATTGAAGAGGGTACGTCCGGACATCATCATCACCGATATTCAGATGCCGAAGATGAATGGCAGCGAGCTCATTACAGCAGTGAAGAATCAACCCGCCCTCGCCGGCATTCCGATCGTGATCGTCGCCGGCAAGCAAAGTGGTTTCGAGCACACGGAAAAGCGCGCCAACTACACGATATTCAAAGATATCGATATCGAGGATCAACTGGCCAAGGCACTCCAGGCGGTCTTGGGTGCCAAAGGGCAGGCGGCGAAGAGCGGCAGGTAGTACTCAGCATTCAGCCACGGCACGCGTCAGGCAAGAATCGTAAGGGGGCAAATGCTAAGCGCTGATTGCTAAATGCTGATTGCTGATTGCTCCCTCACCTTAACACCATTCCTGTTTCCGCCGAGAAATCCATTGGCGCGAAATCGCCGGCCAAAAACTTGGGATAAGCTGCTGCGGCAATCATTGCGGCGTTGTCTGTTGACAGCGGGCGCGAGGGGAAATGAACGGACAGCCCTTCTCGGGCGGCGTCTTTCTCGAATTGCTGGCGCAACTCCTGATTCGCCGCTACTCCACCGGTGATGAACAACGTCGCGACGTCAAAGGCACGCGCTGCAGCCAAAGTCTTGCCCGCCAGGTCCTCCACCAACGCTCGCTGGAACGAAGCTACAAGGTCTAGAGTCTGTTTGTCGCAGTAGGACAAATAGTCTTCGAGCTTGGGTTGCGCGATTGCTGAAATCGCTTTGCGGCGGTCGGCGACCAAACCTTGCATGTTGTGAGTTTCAACGTAGCGTAGAACTGCGGTCTTGATCCCACTATAAGAAAAATCGAAGCGTGGGCCATCATAAGTCCGTCCGACCTTTTGATCATTCCGATCCCGGTGCTTGAGCTGCGAAGGCGGAAACTTCACGGCATGAGGATCGCCGTGACGGGAAAGTTTGTCGACAATCGGACCGCCGGGATAGCCCAGTCCCAGCAACTTTGCGACCTTGTCGAAGGCTTCTCCGGCAGCGTCATCGCGGGTGTGGCCAATGTTCTCGTAAGTCCAAGTGTTGTCTTGCCGCTTTGCCAAATAAAGATGGGTGTGGCCGCCGGAGACGACTAGCGCCAGCACGGGGAAACGCAGATCGCAATTTCCCTTTCGACGCTCCTCGAGGAGGACGGCATGAATGTGGCCTTCGAGATGGTTGACAGCAATGAGCGGCTTGTCGAGAGCGAACGCCAGCGCCTTGGCGTAGCTGATGCCGACGAGCAGTGCGCCGGCGAGCCCGGGTCCCTGAGTGACGGCAATCGCGTCGACGGATTGGTAACGCTGTCCGGCGTCGGCAAGCGCCTTGCGGACGACCGGCACGATCGCGCGCAAATGCTCCCTGGACGCTAGTTCGGGCACAACTCCGCCGTAGGGCTGGTGCATGGCGATTTGCGAGAATACGACGTTCGAAACAATCTCCTCACCCGAGCGCACAACCGCGGCGGCGGTCTCGTCACATGAGCTTTCGATGCCGAGGATGTAGGCGTCAGGCATAAGCCATATATTATCTGCTAGAGCTCATTCGGGCTGCCATGCTCAAAGACTTTGCCATCTCGATCGTCCGTACCCTGCGGGAGCGGGATCACATAGCCTACCTGGTTGGCGGATGCGTGCGCGATCTGCTGCTCGGCCGCGAGCCCGCCGATTACGATGTCGCGACCGACGCGATCCCCGAAGAGGTGATGCGCATCCTTCCCGATACCTACGCAGTCGGCGTGCAGTTCGGGGTCGTTCTGGTGCCGCAGCCGGTGCCAAGATGGGACACTGCAGGCAATCCAGAGCCGTCTGTCCGAGACGCAACCGGTTACATTTCTCCGCACGCACACGTCGTTGAAGTCGCCACGTTTCGCAGCGACATCGGATACAGCGACGGACGTCATCCCGACCAGGTTCGCTTCAGCAAGGATCCGCGAGAAGATGTCGAACGCCGCGATTTCACCATCAACGGCCTGTTGCTCGATCCGGTCACGAACGAGGTTCTGGATTTCGTTGGCGGACGCAAGGATCTCGAAGCCGGAATCATCCGATCCATTGGTGATCCGGAGCGGCGCTTTGCGGAAGACAAGCTCCGGATGCTGCGGGCTGTGCGCTTCGCGGCGCGTTTTGCATACACCGTCGAGCCTGGAACCTTTCACGCGATTCGAAGGACGGCGTCGCATATCGATCAGGTGTCGCGGGAGCGTGTTCGAGATGAGCTTACAAGGATGCTGATCGAGGGCCACGCGCGTGACGCTTTTCTTCTTCTCGATGAATCCGGATTGCTGCACGAAGTCCTGCCCGAGATCGAGGCGATGAAAGGAGTTGAGCAACCGCCGCAGTTTCATCCTGAAGGCGATGTTTTCATACACACGATGCTGTTGCTCGAACGGTTGCCGCATCCCTGCCCTATCACTCTGGCTTGGGGCGCTTTGCTGCACGATGTGGGCAAGCCGGCGACATTTCGCGTTGCGCCTGATCGCATCCGTTTTGATGGACACGTCGATGTTGGCGTCAAGATCGCGGAAGAAATCTGCCGTCGCCTACGCTTTTCGAACGACGACGCGGACCAGATTCTCGCGCTCGTCGCCAATCACATGCGCTTCGCGCACGTGCAGCAGATGAAGGAGTCCACCTTCAAAAGGTTTGTGCGTATGCCGCGCTTCGACGAACACTTGCAATTGCACCGCTTGGATTGCGAGGCCAGCCACGGCAATCTCGCTTCGTACAATTTCACGCGCGAGAAGATGGCGTCCATGCCACCGGCTGCGATGACGCCCGTGCCCTTGATCACAGGGGATGACTTGATCGCGTTTGGCTACATGCCTGGTCCGCAATTCAAAAAAATCCTGTCAGCGGTCGAGGATGGTCAACTGGAAGGACGCCTGCAGACTAAGGATGAGGCTATGGCATTTGTCAGGACAGAGTTTCCGAGCGAAGGTTGAGAAAATTGGGCCTCGTACTTCCAAAAACAGAAATGCACCAATAGTGGTGCAAATTGTGCATTTTGCCGAAATCTTGTCAAGCCCCTCTTTCGCTCTAAAATCCGTTAACTCGCTGAGAACAATCGTAATATATAGTTGAAAAGTTGGCGGGTTTACCCTATCCAAACTGCTATTCTAAAAATATAGGGAAACCTTAAAAGAATCAAATTTCTCCTTAGTGAGACGGGGACGACGGCAGCAAGGGACGCCACGCAAAATCCGCACACGAAAATGAAAGTCACGGAAAAAGATGTCGTCTACGTCGCGGATCTGGCAAATCTCGAGTTGACCCAGGACGAACGCCAACTCTTGCTGCGCGATCTCAACTCGATTCTCGATTACGTCGATCGGCTGAGCCAGTTGGATACCACAGATGTGCCGGCGATGGCCCAGGTATCGGATAGGTACGGGGTTGACCAATCAAGAACCGGGAGCGCGCGATTTGCTTACGCCAGCCGCGAAGACATTCTCGAAGGTTTGAGAAAATCCCTGCCGCATGAGGCGGCGCTGCAAAACGCTCCAGACACGGATGGAACATTCTTCAAAGTGCCCAAGGTGATCGAGCGATAGACCTGCGGTTCGTCGCAACGAAGCTTTAGACAATCACTCCTCTTATGGATTTGAACGCACTCACAATCGAAGCAGCCCGCGCTGCCGTGCAAGCACGCGAAACCACGGCGACATCGCTGGCGGAAGCGTTCTACGCAAAGATCGACAAAACTGATCCGGAGATTGGCGCATACCTCACACTCTCGAAGGATCGTGCGCTGGAACAAGCAGCGCGAATGGATTCGCTGGCTGCAAAGGGCGAGGAACTTCCGCCACTGGGTGGCGTTCCGGTTGGCATCAAGGATGTACTGGTGACCCGTGGTGTGCGCACTACGGCGAGCTCGAAGATTCTTGCGAACTATATCCCACCCTATGACTGCACGGCGGTGGCTCGGCTCGAAGCTGCTGGTGCGGTTGTGTTGGGCAAGCTGAACTGCGACGAATTTGCCATGGGGTCGTCGAACGAGAATTCCGCCTGGCGTCCGGTGCGCAATCCCCGCGATCTGAGCCGCGTGCCTGGAGGTTCCTCGGGAGGGTCAGCGGCGGCAGTTGCGGCGGATATGGCTGTGGCCACTCTGGGATCGGACACCGGCGGGTCAATTCGCCAACCCGCGTCTTTTTGCGGTGTGGTCGGGCTAATGCCTACTTACGGGCGCGTATCGCGATACGGTCTGATCGCGTTCGCATCGTCGCTCGACCGCATCGGGCCCCTCGCAAAAACCGTGAGAGACGCGGCCATCGTGCTGCGGACTATCGCAGGCCGTGATCCCATGGATGCCACTTCCGCCGAAGTGCCGGTGCCGGACTATGTTGCGGAACTGGAGAAGCCGGTGCGCGGACTTAAGCTAGGCGTGGCAAAAGAATATTTCGGAAAAGGATTGGACTCTGAAGTCCGAAAGTCGGTAGAGGCCGCGATTCAAAAGCTCGCGGGATCGGGCTGCGAAATCGTTCCGCTCTCGCTGCCGCACACGGAATATGCAATTCCAACTTATTACATAGTGGCCACGGCGGAAGCATCGTCGAACCTGGCTCGCTTCGATGGCGTTCGCTACGGTTACCGGGCTGGCGATGCCCGCACGCTTTCCGAAATGTACCGTCGCAGCCGCGATCACGGCTTTGGTGCCGAGGTGAAGCGACGCATCATCTTGGGCACCTACGCCTTGAGCGCAGGATATTACGACGCCTACTACCTGAAGGCACAGAGGGTTCGCACGCTGCTCGTCCAGGACTTCGAGGAAGCGTTCAAGAGAGTGGATGCGATCGTGACTCCGACCAGTCCCACTGCCGCATTCAAGCTGGGCGAGAAGGTCGACGATCCTTTGTCGATGTATCTCGCCGACATTTTTACGGTTACTGCGGACCTGGCGGGCATTCCCGGAATTTCCGTCCCCTGCGGAGAGACCAAGGAGAATCTGCCGGTCGGACTGCAGATTCTGGGCAAGCACTTCGATGAGGGAACCATCTTGAGGGTGGCAGGAGCGGTTGAACGGGCGAATACAACGTAGATAAGTGGGCGCGACGATCCGGACGACCCACTACTTTAGTGCTTTGGTGCCAGAAGGCGTTTGGCTTAGCATCGAGCTTGACTCTCCGGTAAATAGGAGCGTAAGGTGAAACACAAGAATAAGAGAGTTCGTGGAATCATGCCTAAGACCGGAGCGTTAAGAAAGCCGAATCTGTTGGCCGAAGAAGTGATCATCCCCGATGGCCGGATTGCGGCAAAGATCAGGGCATCATTAAGAGACATTCGCGCCGGCAAGACAATTAGTATGGACGATGCCAGACGCATAGTAGCAAGTTCCGCCGAGAAGAGGGCCCAAAGTAAAAAACGAACACGCGCGTAGCCTATGAGTGGGCACGTCTGTGATATACGATGGGCCGAATCGGCTCTCAAAGCGTTCACCAATAAGTATGGCCCAGACGATACCGAAGCTGTAAATTCCATCCTCGTCAACGTTCGAGAACACCCCGACAACCTTGAAATACGCCAGCTCGTAGAAGGGGACAAGCTCGCCCCCGAGATCGAATCAGTGAAGGGGGATGTGTATCTCAGCAGTGACGGAACGTGGGACGTCTACTACAACTGGGAACCGGAACACATTTATGTCGTGTGGGCAAAAAAGAGGTAATGCGTGAAGCCTGCGCACATCGCTCTAATGGTCAGTAGTGCTTGCATCACGATGTTCGGCATTGCGGTTTCGGCCTGGGGCACCTACCTGATGACATTGTCGCTTCATCCATTCGACTGGGATGGATTCCGAGACTTCGTCGTCGATTCACCCCGATTTGCGCTGGCGCTGCTTGAGGAGCAGCGGATGAAGATTTCTGACATGAGCCGAGCCACCGCGAGAACACTGAAGGACTTGGAAACCCTTTCGAAGTTAGGGTCGGTTAACCCGGAACGGCGAGACATCTCTCTGGTTGGAGTGGGGCTGCTCTTTATCGGATTTGTTTTACAAGCGGTCGGATTGATCTGGTCGATGGTGGACTTCGCTCTGATGCAATACTTCCATGTTCCAGGGATTTAATGACATGCAGTGCCCTTGTTGTCAGAGAGGTTGGTAATAGACATCATCATTGCCCGCGCAGGCGTGACACAGTACTCTGCCGTCGCGACGCACTTCGCGGCGAAAGTTAATTCCTTCGCCACAGACTTCGCAAACAATACGTTCACCCTTGTATCCGGGAAACTCTTCCGGGGGCAGGTCGACTTTCACCCATTCAATAGTGAATAGGTCATCCTCGGGCATCTCCCGATAAGCCAGCATCTGCTGGCTATTTTTATTTGGCAGTTCAGGATGCATCTGTCGCGCTAACGCTTTCGATGACTCTCTGGCGGCGATCCGGACGGCTTTGCCGGTGTTCACGTCGACGAAGGTTGCAGCCATTTTGCCCCAGTCGCGGAACTTTAGTGCCCGTTTACCGAGACGGCAACCGGTAACCACCGCCACTGCGTCCGTCGCGCAACGGTCAATCTCTACAAAAGTCACCAGGCGTTTTCGATCTTTGCCGCGAGGATCGTCGATGCCCAGCTTCGTCAGGCCGAGCATGGCCAGTCGGACGCCGAGAACCTGTCCGGCGCAGAGGTGGCCATGCGCTACTTCGGCCTCCTGAAGATATTCGTCGAAAGATTTCATTTTAGTTGTTCCCTGCCAGTTGCCGGCTGCATTCGATTGTAGTCCGCGAACTGGCGAAGCGTAAGAGCTCGCAACCAGTATCAAACCAAATTAAGGAGAAGATTCATCATGAAGTCAAAGTCAAGCCTAGCCCAAAGCCCCATCGCGAAATCCAGAACGGTTCTCGCGATTGCGTTGTCGATTTCGCTGATAGCAACCGGATGCAGCGCCCAATGGATCAGTATCGCTCTCGCTGACTTACCGGTGCTGATCCAGATGGCGCTGAACATCGGCACGATTGTTACCACGCTGCAGTCCGGCCAGCAGACCAGCACAGCCGAAGCCGATGCCATCCAGAACATCTCCGCACAAGCCAGTAAGGATCTGAATCTGCTGGCAACGCTCTACAACGAATACAAAGCAAACCCGAGCGCAAGCGCGTTGCAGAAGATCCAGGGCGTGATCGCGGACATCGACCAGAACCTGCCGGCCCTCTTGCAGGGGGCGCACATCGGCGATCCGGTTCTCTCGGCACGGGTCACCGCGGGAGTCAATCTGATCCTCACTACGGTCGCCAGCTTCGCTGCACTGATGCCACAGAGTTCGGCTCTACGCGCGTCGCAAAAGGTGGCCCACGTAGCGCCTGCTATTCCTAAAGCGAGCGACTTGAAGAAGCAGTGGAATCAGCAAGTGTGCGGACCGACTAGCAATTCTCCATTGGACTTCACCACGACGGGCTGCACGGTCAGATAGCGCGGCTCTCCTCCGTCGGTCGAAAAACATGCCTCTACCTGCGCTGCCCGCGCAGTTGGAGGCTTTGTTTTTGCCAGCAAAACTCTGAGTTGAGGATAGGAGACGATTGTGGACGTGAATCAAGCAATTCACTTTGGACTATTGGTGAAAGCAGCTGAAACTATTCAGCCCGCGAATACTGCCACTGCGGCAGGTCAAACGCTTCCCGCCACGTATGACCCCGACAACGTTGGCTACAAAGTGGTCAGTAGGATTCTCGGTAACGATCTTGCCACGACTATGAATCCTGGACGAGGCCATCAAAGTGTGTCGTTTGGATTCGTCTTTCAAGCTCCTAATAACGATGTGGTAATCTCGATTCGGGGCACCGAAGGCATTCGGGAGTGGATCCACGATTTCGAATTCCTTACCGCGAATTGCCCATTCCTGGCCGGCGCAGGCAAAACGGATGATGGCTTCACCGCGATATACAACTCTCTCCGCGTTGCAACTACCTCCGCTCGGCTAGTGGATGCGCTGGCAGCGCTTCCGTTCAATCATGCTGTCAACTCATTGACGATCTGCGGACACAGCCTGGGAGCCGCGCTGGCCACATTGCTCGCCCTCGATGTGGCAGCCAATACCAACTTCAAGAATCCGACCATCTACACCTACGCCAGCCCGCGCACGGGAGACCCGTTATTTGCGCACACATACAACCAGGTTGTCCCGAATACTTATCGAATCGCCAACCGCGTCGATATTGTTCCCAAGCTACCCTTGCCACCTCTCTACGAACATGTGGCGGGACTCTACGAGCTAAACTCGGTCAAGCTGATCCCCCCGAGATTTCTGGTCAAGTGTGAACTTGCGTGCGAACACCACATGACTTCGTATCTCCATCTTTTGTCGCTGCTGGCAGAGAAAACTGTTCAACCGCTGGACGCTGCATGCGTCACCTAGCGAGCGATGGGGTGATCGGCTGTCGGCAACTGTGAACAACTCTTCCGCTACTTGCGTTTCCATCGCGCACCATCTTTCGTGATTTCCACGACGATGCCAAGGCCGCCAAGTTCAGCGCGGATAGCGTCAGAAACTTTGTAATTGTGCGATCGACGCGCCGCTTCCATTTCCGCAACTTTGTTTTCTATGTCGGCGTCGGGGAGTTGCTGCACTCCGACAGCTTCCATCAACTCCTTGCTGATCTGGCGGCCCTCTTCTTTGGCCCACTCCACAATGCCGTGAATCTTCAGCGCATCGTCATCTTTCAGCACAGCAAATATTTCGTCAAAGCGCTCCAGAGCCGTGAGCAGCGGTGGAGTGTCATCTTTCTTGAATTGTCCTGCGTCCATCGCGGCATTCGCCTTGCGCACCATGTCGAAGATCGCCGCCTGAGCCTGTGCTGTATTAAGGTCGTCGTCCATGCCCGCCCGCATTCGCTCAGTTGTCTCGCGCGCCAGTTCAGCCATGCCCTGCGTGGCACCCGCCGGGAACGGTGACGTGGTTAAGCGCAGGTGAAAATTCCGCAGTCGCTCCACCGACACGGCAGCCTGCTTCAGTCCATCGAAAGTAAAGTTCAGCTGGTTGCGATAAGGAACCGAAGCCAGCAGAAACCGGATCGAAGACGGCTTATGTCCTTTGAGCACCAGATCGCGCAGCGTAAAGAAGTTGCCCAGGCTCTTGGACATCTTCTCGCCCTCAACCAAAAGAAACCGCACATGAAACCAGAAGTGTGCAAACGGCTTACCGGTGAGCGCCTCGGACTGGGCGATTTCGTTTTCGTGGTGAGGAAAAATCAGGTCCTCGCCGCCCGCGTGCAGATCAAAAGTCTCGCCCAATTCCTCCATGGCCATGACCGAGCATTCGATGTGCCAGCCCGGTCGCCCCGGCCCGAGCACCGTCTCCCATGAAGTCTCGCCAGGTTTCGGCGCTTTCCACAGGGCAAAATCGCGCGCGCTGTCTTTCTCGTACTCATCCACATCCACACGCGCGCCGTCTTCCAGCCCGGCAAAATCTTTCTTGGAGAGCTGCCCGTAAGCGGGAAACTTCGCGATCCTGAAATAGTAAGATCCATCTTCGGTGCGGTATGCGAATCCCTTTTTCTGCAGTTCGGCGATGAATTCCGCCATCTCAGGGATGTGCTCCGTCGCTCGCACCAGAATCGGCTGCTCAATATTCAGCGCGGAGATATCGTCAAGAAAAGCCTTCTCATATTTTGCCGTGTATTGCTGAACACTCACTCCCGCAAGCGCCGCGTTGCGGATGATCTTGTCATCGACGTCGGTGATGTTCATCACGTGCCGTATCAGGTAGCCACTCTCTCGAAAAAAACGCCGCAGAACATCCACCGCAATAAATGTTCGGAGGTTGCCGATGTGACCATAGTCATAAACCGTCGGCCCGCAAGCATACATGCGAACCTCATTACCCACGAGCGGCCGAAACTCTTCCACCTTGCCAGACAGCGTGTTGTAAAGACGAAGCGCCATAGTGAGAGCCAGAACAGAAAGCAGAACCGTTTATTCTAGGGGCAAAAAAGAAACAGGGTCAAATCCCCGAGGGGATAGCCATAGCGGCCGGGAAAATTCCTACACCAACTCTGAGTCGCCGTTCTAGGGGTTTCGTTGGTTAGGGAGGGTTAATCGATCATTCTTCTTGCGGTTTCTGCCAACCACAATTCTCGCCTTCCAAGATATAGGGACGAGGCATCAGTTCCGGCTCGAATCCAACATCAAGAGAGTATGAACCACACTCAGGGCACTGTTCCGGTGCTCCACTTTCGTGTCGCATCACAGCCGTGCCGAACGCGTCGATCACATTCTGCGTAGCGTCGAGCACAATCTCAGCGTCCGCCCCACCCTTTTCTCCGTCTTTGAACAGTAAACTCCGTCCCGTTGTGGGAAAGCAGTGATGCTCGCTTCAGTGAATGCCCTGATTATCATCAAATCCCGCCGCTAGCGGAGGGCGCAGTCGAAACCTGGTGAGCGGCCCGCAGGCGCTGTCCCACCAGAAGCGCATAGTGAATTGCAGAGAGAATGGTGAAGCTAAAGGTCGCGCGCAAAAACGATAGCCGGGCGATGGCGACCCATCGCGATCGATTTATTTCGAACAGCAGCACGAAGAAGACGGCCGCAACCTGGGCAAACGTGTTCGCCTTGCCAAAGATGCTGGGACGAAAGTCGCGCAGTCCGGCAATCGCATAGAGCACGGCGCTCGCCATCAGAATTGAAATATCCCGGCTGAAAACTACGACTGTAAATTTCCACGGAATCCTGTGCAAGATAGATAGCACCATAAACATGGTACTGAGCAGCAACTTGTCAGCGATCGGATCCAGATACTGTCCCAAAATCGTTTGTTGTTTGAGGGTGCGAGCCAGCAGGCCGTCGAGCCCGTCACTCATTCCCGCCAGGACAAATAAGATCAGGGCCAGCGAATAATGACCTTCCACCAGCTTGATCACGATAAAGGGCAAGAACATCATCCGCAAAAGGGTGAGCTGGTTCGGAGCGGTCAGAAGTTGCGAGAGCTTCACTTCTGCTCTCCAGGCGTCTGTGGATTCACCGCAATGTGACGGATGAGCACCGCTGCAGGATCACGGCCGGTTTTGCTGGCGAAGCGTTGTGACAGCGATGGGATGCTGCCGTCAGGCAGATCGAGTTCCATGCGTTCTACCCGGTGCATTGGGACAAAGACCACGCCGGGAGAAAACGGCTCGCCGTCCTTGACCAGAGATACCAAATCGTCGAACGAAGCCAATTCGACCCCGCAGAGGCTCAACCCCTCCGTACTAAGAGAAAGGATGGCCCCCCAAAATTTCTCGCGGGGATTGCCCAGAGTAACCAGCACCATGATTCCAGGACGAAATGGATTACCGCCCGCAAGCCCAGGCACGTCGTTCTGATTGACATTCTCCACCAAAGCGATTGTCGCCGGGACATGGCCACTTTGCAACTCTAGTCCAAACGTCAACGCATTGCCGGAATTGCCGGGAGCGGATGAGCCCGCTACAATTGATCCAGATCGTAGGCGCGTAGCTCAGTTGGTTAGAATACCTTGACACGATTCTGTGGTTCCATGCCTCCAACAACTTAGAGGCCTGACCTGCTCCCGGATTTCGGGGTGAACTGAGGACGGGGAATCGCGGGCCGGCTTGCATTACCAAAGCGTTTCTTAGCTCCTCTGCTCCGGTCCGAATAGCGGGCAGCACCGACTAAATCGCCCGCCGCCGACCAACGTTGCCCTAAGCGCCCACCACCCGTTAGAATTGAAACCGCAGCCATCCATGTAGGCCCGTAGCTCAGTCTGGTTAGAGCGCATCCTTGACACGGATGAGGTCGATGGTTCGAGTCCATTCGGGCCTACCATTCAAACGATTCCGCCAAGTGTTCCACCTGTGATTTCCTACCTGTGCTGGCGTTCTCATATGAGTCTCTTTGCGTTTCTCTTTTCAGAAGGAGCATTCTGCTAGAGTGCAACGCCAACCGGCCATTAAAACGTCCGAAGAGTGACGGTAGGTGCATCCATTGTCGGGAACAACTGACTGGCGCGACGAAGGATCATGTCTTCACCAGTTCTTGGTATCCAGACACAACCCCGGGCGAGGTCCGAAGATGGACCGCACCAAGCGTGCGGGCTGTCAATTTTGCTAGTTCTCGGGGCGGCACGGCGCTCATAGACTAGCCAGTAATTTTGCACTCGTCCAGGTGCAGCGCCGCTAATGAATTTCAGAACCATTCACCTGCGCGGGCTCGTGGTCGTGCCCTCGATTCAAAGAAGAAAAACGGCAGTGGCATAATTAACCGCACTCATAAATTGCGGTTCCTTGGTTGGAGGCCGTTGGTGAATGAAGCAACCGTAGTTGCTGAGGCGCAGCCCGCGGCAGGGTCGGAGTTGCGGCAACGGTTCCTCCCGGCAATCAAGCGCTGGCTGCGCGAACCCCTTCTCCACTTCCTGCTGATCGGGATCGCGCTGTTTGCCGTGTACGCCTACGCGCACCGTGGTCGCGGCGGGATCGAATCGCCTCGGCAGATTGCTCTGACCCTCGACGACCTTCGGCAGATGGACATGTACTTCGAGTCGCAGTGGCATCGCCAACCGACTCCCGCTGAGTTTCAAGCCATGGTGGAAGACAGGGTCCGCGAAGAGGTCCTCTACCGCGAGGCGCTGGCCATGGGCCTCGATAAAGACGACACCAATTGTGAAGCGCCGCATGGCGCAGAAGATGCAGTTCCTTGCCGAAGATGTGGCCGCCGCTCACGAGCCCTCCACCGCGGAGCTCAAGGCTTGGTTCGAGAAAAACAGCAACAAGTTCGCCCTACCCAGCCGCTACAGCTTCCGGCATCTCTACTTCTCTCCTGACAAGCGTGGCAAGAAAGCTCAGGAAGACGCCACAAAAACATTGGGCAAAATCGCCGGCCAACCGGAGGACTCGAAGCTCGCCGTTTCGCTCGCTGATCGGTTCATGTTCCAGGACTATTATGGCGACCGCGCGCCGGAGGCATTGGCCAAGGAATTCGGTCCGCAATTCGTGGTTGCCCTCGAGAAGCTCAAACCCGGTTCGTGGCAGGGACCGATTGAATCCGGCTATGGCTGGCACCTGGTGTTTGTCGACACCGTCATACCCGGGCGCATCCCGGCGTTTGAGGAGATGGAACCGGATGTGAAAACCGCCTGGCTCGGCGAGCAAAAGGCGACCGCGTGGCAGAAGGCCTACGCCGAAATGCGTGCCAAGTACACTGTGCTATTGCCTGCTCCTTCCGACAAGGAAGCCGCTGCGCCGGTTGCTCCTCCAAAGAAACAAGTTCCGGCTCTATCTGGCGAGGGGCCGCTGTGAGTCGCACAAATTCCCGCCTTGCTGGGGTTGTCGCTTGTTTGCTGCTTGCAGCTTCTGTCGCCTCGGCGCACGAGGCTCGCCCCGCCTATCTTGAGGTCAAAGAGACTGCACCCGAACAGTTCAGCGTGCTCTGGCGCACGCCGGTCCTCGCAGGGATGCGCCTTCCGATAGTGCTCAAGCTGCCTGATGATGCGAAGAATTTGCGTGAACCCAACGTACAGGAACTGGCGGATTCCGTCGTGGAGAGGCGGTGGATTGATGCAGGACCAACCGGCCTGGCGGGCAAGCGCATCGAGTTCCCCGGGCTGCAATTGACCATCACCGATGTGCTCGTGCGCGTTGAGTTGCTTGACGGCAGGAAGTTGACGACCATCGTGCATCCGCCGCAACCCTGGGTGGAAGTTGCCGCTTCGCAAACGTGGATGGGCGTAGCCAGCACCTACATCGTGCAGGGCATCCGGCATATTCTTTTCGGCGCAGATCACATGCTCTTCGTGCTTGGTCTCCTGCTGATCGTCAGGGACCGCTGGATGCTCTTGAAGACTGTGACTGCGTTTACCGTAGCCCACAGCATCACGCTGGCGATTGCAACTCTCGGCTATGCCGAGGTTCCAATTCTTCCTCTGAATGCCGCCATTGCTCTCAGCATTCTCTTCCTCGGCCCGGAAATTGTGCGCTCTTGGCGCGGCGAGACCAGTTTCACGATTCGCCATCCTTGGGTCGTTGCTTTTGCTTTTGGACTGCTCCACGGCTTCGGCTTCGCCAGCGCGTTGACCAGCGCCGGGCTCCCGCGGCATGAGCTGCCACTGGCATTGGTCAGTTTCAACGTCGGCGTAGAACTCGGGCAGCTCGGTTTCATCGCCCTGATACTGGGCCTGGAGCGTTCCTTCCGCATACTCGAAGTCCGCTGGCCGCGATGGGCGCAGGCTCTCCCCGGATACACGGTTGGCTCTCTTGGTGCGTTCTGGACGGTGCAAAGACTGGCACTGCTCTTCGGAGGCGCGCGATGAACACGCCGCGACACAATCCTTTGGTCCGAGGAATGGCACTGGCTGTATTTGTGTTCCTCTGTGCTCAGACGGCCTTTGCTCACCCGCAGAAAGGCGAAGCCGTTGGATTCCTCACAGGCTTTCGCCATCCGATCTCGGGACTAGATCACGTGCTAGCGATGGTTGCGGTCGGTCTGTGGGGCGCGCAACTCGGTTCTCCGGCGATTTGGGTTCTGCCGGTCGCGTTTCCGATGGTGATGGCTGTCGGCGGCATGCTGGGACTGATGGGAGTGCCGCTGCCGGGAATCGAATATGGAGTCGCTCTCTCAGCAATCCTCCTTGGTGCTGCCGTAATGTTCGAAGTGCGCCCGCCCCTGGGAGTTGCCGCGGCGCTGGTTGGCGTCTTCGCCATATTCCACGGGCATGCGCACGGAACCGAACTGCCGCCTGGCCAAAGCGCTCTGCTTTATAGCATGGGCTTCGTTATTGCGACTGGGTGCTTGCACGCGGTGGGGATCGGTATCGGCACGGTCCATCGATGGGCGTGGGGACAGAAGTTGCTGCGGGTCGCCGGAGGATTGGTCGCTATGGGTGGTGCATTCTTCATGTGGAAGGCGATCCCATGAGAGGTGCGACCCAATCTCGTCTGCCCTTGTGCGCCTTTGTTGCCTTCATATTTCTCATGTTCGCGCTCCCCGCCGAGGCCCACCTGAACTCCACCGGTATGGGGCCGTTCTATGACGGACTGATTCACTTCCTTATGAGCCCCGAGGATATCGTTCCGGTACTCGCCCTGGCGCTACTGGCTGGACTGCGCGGCGCTAGTTACGGGCGGCGGGCGTTGTTCACGCTTCCCGTTGCATGGTTGCTCGGCGGTCTCGCCGGACTCAGCGCGATGACCACGAAGCCCCATCCGTTTGTCGCGTCAGCTTGGTTTCTCTTGCTCGGAGGATTGCTGGCCGCCGACGCTAAAGTCTCATTACGCGTGACTACCGCCCTTGCCGCTCTACTGGGCATCTATCACGGATACTTGAATGGAACCGGCATGGGGCAGTTCGACACTGCCGCTGTAGCGCTTCTCGGACTGGTGTTCGCCGTGTTTGTCCTAATCGCCCTCGCTGCAGCGTTCGTAGTTCGGCTACGTGCGCACTGGACTCGAATTGCAGTGCGAGTCGCCGGAAGCTGGATCGCAGCCAGCGGTCTCCTGATGCTCGGTTGGGCAGTTCGAACACGCTAGGACACTCCCCGCCCGAGCACCCGCCGAGCCTCTTCCGCATTGTCGTTAGCCTTGATCAGGATGGCAAAATTTCCCCTGTGGAAGGAAGCAGTCGGGACACATCGTCTTGTGCCATTTCAAAGCGATCCTAATCCATTCTGGCGGGCCGTCAACTAACCGAAGGCGGTAACGAAAAGCAGATTCCTCGCCACGCTCGGAATGACAAATCCGAACGGTTAGTCTCTTACTCCGTCCATGAATGCGCGTAGTTTTCGCGAGCGCGATGGATGACGCAGCTTGCGTAGTGCTTTGGCTTCGATCTGGCGGATGCGTTCGCGCGTGACTGCGAACGACTGGCCTACTTCTTCCAGGGTGTGCTCGCTGCCGTCTTCCAGACCGAAGCGCATCTTGATTACTTTTTCTTCGCGTGGCGTTAGCGTGCGCAGTACCTGCGAAGTTTGGTCTTTCAAGTTGACGTTGATTACGGCCTCGGCTGGCGAGACCACGGCGCGGTCCTCGATGAAGTCACCCAGATGCGAATCTTCCTCTTCGCCAATCGGGGTTTCGAGGGAGATCGGTTCCTGTGCGATCTTCAGCACCTTGCGCACCTTGGCTACCGGGATGTCCATGCGCTTGGCGATTTCTTCCGACGTGGGTTCGCGTCCCAGTTCCTGCACCAGTTGCCGCGAGGTGCGGATCAGCTTGTTGATGGTTTCAATCATGTGGACCGGGATGCGAATCGTACGCGCCTGATCAGCAATTGCACGAGTAATTGCCTGCCGAATCCACCACGTGGCGTACGTGGAGAACTTATAGCCGCGCCGGTATTCGAATTTGTCCACCGCCTTCATCAGGCCGATGTTGCCTTCCTGAATCAGATCGAGAAACTGCAAGCCGCGGTTGGTGTACTTCTTCGCAATAGAAACTACGAGTCGGAGGTTGGCCTCGATCAGCTCGCGCTTGGCCTGCTCCGCATCCATGTCACCCTGGATGATCTCGCGCTGAGTGCGCTTGAGCTCCTGGAACGACACTCCCGCTTCGACTTCGAGCTTCTCCAGTTCGGTGCGGATGGCACGCGACTGACGCCGATACTCCTTGCGCTGCTCTTCGCTGCGGGTAGCGTCTGCTTTTTTTTCCAGGTTCGAAGACTGGCGGTCGAGCGAGCGCATCATGTCGACCGTTTTGTTGGCCCGGTCGATGAGCCGTTTGCGCTCGGTGTTGGTGAAGCCAAGCTTACGGACGCACAGAGAAACATCGACAATGGCGCGCGCCAGCGCGATGCGGTAACGGCGATAGTCCTTGGGACGTTTCTTCTGCGAGACTGCCGCAAACTTCTCCAGAAGCTGATTGGCCTTTTTGTATGCCTTGGCCAAGTCGTCGATTTTTCCGGTGAACTCCTTCAGCCGATTCTGCAGAATCTCGTCGGTGATCTCTTCCTCATCGAAGGTGACCACTTCCTTGATGGAGCGGACGCCTTTCTTGAGGTCCTCGCCCATCGCCAGCAGTTCATTGATGACGATCGGAGAGCGCGAAAGCGCCTTCAGAACGCGCAGTTGTCCACGCTCAATGCGCTTGGCGATTTCAACTTCGCCTTCACGGGTAAGCAGTGGAACCGTGCCCATCTCGCGCAAATACATGCGGACGGGGTCATTGGTTTTTTCCAGAGCGCCGGGGGTTAGATCGAGTTCGACGTCCTCGCCAGCTTCGTCTTCGTCG
>Ga0210409_10001854_pt1 | contig 26556 bp, 19 predicted proteins | sample IncBWH17MmetaG_FD_161649 | JGI IMG/M metagenome (GOLD analysis project Ga0210409, IMG submission 161649) | Forest soil microbial communities from Barre Woods Harvard Forest LTER site, Petersham, Massachusetts, United States - Inc-BW-H-17-M | ecosystem: Environmental > Terrestrial > Soil >...
TCAAGAGCAAGGAAGCCCTGGGCTATGCCGTCGTGGAAGAGAAGATCGCAGAACTTACGCGCGACAGGTGGTTGCGTCCGATGCAGAGCGAGGGGGAGGCCATCGACATTTTGATCGGCGTCGTGCGCCGGATACCAGCTAGTCCGCAAGACGTTCGCGCCGGTTGCCCGCTGCTCCTTTTGTCACAGGAGATGTCTCCGCTGGACGAGCAATTCCGCAGGCGACTGGAAAGGATATTCCTTGACTGGCAGGAGGGTGTTGCAAATCTTTTGCGGAAGGGGAAGTCGCAAGGAACCGTTCGCCGCGACCTGAATCCAGACGAGGCTGCCAACTTCTTAATCGCGACGATCGAGGGCTACGGGACGTTGGCAAAGAATGCTCAAGATCCGAAAGTGTGGAAAGCGGGAATCAGAAATATCGTGGGATGGCTGAGGTCTCTTCGGCCGCCGGACAACTACAAGCGGGGCTGACCGCACCGCGATCCGGCTAAGCGTTTCAAACTACATCATGAAAGGAGAACGGACAATGACAAGGATCACAATGCCGCGCAGGAATCTGCTTGCAACGGGAGCCTGCTCGCTGGTCGGTGCGGTGACCCTACCCGGACTGGCAAGGGCCAGCGCGTTGGGAGGGCATGACATAACGAACGAGGAGATCATCCGTAAGTGGTACGCGGCGTGGGAAAAGAAGGATTTGGACACGTTCAATATACTGCTCGCCGACAACTTCACCTTTACGAGCGCGGCAGGCGACGACCACATCAACAAGAGCACTTTCAAAACGCAATGCTGGGACACACAGGTTGATTTCATTGGACACTTTGACCTCGAGCGAATCACCACTGGCGCGGGGGATGCTTTTGTGAGGTATCTTTGCCACACCAAGAACGGTAAATCGTTCCGGAACGTGGAGTATCTCCGGGTCAAGAACGGACAGTTGGAATCAATTGAGTGTTATTTCGGCGCGCAATCCAGCTTTCCGTCAGCCGTAAGCAGTGGGCAGAAGTAACCTATGGGCCGGCTGATCCAAGCTTCTCACGCCAATGGGAACGTTTCGGCTGGCCCACTGCCGGGGGACACGATCTGCTCCATCAAGAGTAGACGGGTTTCCACCTTTGAATCGGAGGTGGGAGACGGGTTCTACGAACCTGCAGATACATCACCTCTTCCGGTAACCCGCGTTGATGCTGCCAACCTCATCCGAGTGTTGCGACAGTTGGAGGTTATGGCAAAACGACAGCCGCCGCGAATCGCGTTCAAATCGAAGGGCAGAATCTTATTCGTGGATTTAGCTGAGATCGCGGCCGTGCAAGCCGAAGGTAATTACATTTCACTGCGACACCGGCCCAATCCCTATTTGCTGCGCGAGTCTCTCTCGTCCATGGCGGAGAAGCTCAAGCCCTACGGCTTTATTCGTATCCACCGCTCGGTCGTCGTGAATATTGCGGCGGTGGAGGAGATCCAACCTTTACCTACGGGAGAGTACAGGCTGCGTGTAAAAGGTGGGAAAGAATACTTGGTAACGCGCACATACAAAGAGAACCTCAGAGACCTGGCTCAACTATGGGTGGGCTCAGAGCGCCTTTGCAGCTAATAGGCAGCAGCGTCAGGGTTAGATTCAATACCGATTGTCAGAAGAGGTTGAAAAACACAAGTTGTCTGGAGTAGCGCGCCTGCCTTGGGCGCAGGAGGTCCCGAGTTCAAATCTCGGCGCCCCGACCAAATCATCTCGCGTGTTTCCTTTAGGTTAATGAAAGGCTTGGTTCACTCAATACTCATCTGTGGAATTCTGGTAGACAGGAGTTCTCAATTCGCAAGTCGGTTAGTTTCCGAGAGTTCGCCACTGAACGGAAGCAAGTTAAGCGCACGCCATCTGGCAAGTATGGGAAAGATTCGGGCGACCTTGTGCATTTCTGGCCCCATCAATCTTCGAAAATACGAATCCGGTGATCACGCACTGGACCCAGCCCGCACGTAACAGCGTCTCTCAATTTGCGTTCTTAATAATCCAGTGAAAAGTAAGCGGGTGAATTCAACCATTCGGGAAACAACCGACTGCTCGGCGCACACTTCCAGCCGCACGATGGGAGTATTGAGGCGGCGGTTTGCTAATTCACCCTGACTTGTTCGCAGGGACCAATTTTCGTTTGTTTTGTTTGCGTCACGGGCTCCTTGATTGGACAGAAACGCCCCCATTTGCAGTCTAATGTTCAGCAAGTGTTCAGCAGTTTTTCCTGCCTCAGCACTTCGGTTAGCGGCGTTGAATCCATCTTAATCAATAAGGCCAACTGGAAGCAGCAGACCAGAATATGTGAACTCTAGGACTGTGGCTCTTTTCCTTTCAGTTTTGCCTTCTGTAGTCGCGAACGAAAAAACATTGCACGCGTGGCGAGATAGAGCATTAACAATCCAAAAAGAAATAGCACTACCCCCCAACCAAGATTTACATTGATGCCGAGAGATTGCGCGTAAAGAGACGGGTTGCTGAGGAATCCGAAAACTGTCAGCAATATGCCGAGGAGAGTAAAGAACATTCCAATTGGCAAGCGGATGTCCAGACCCATAAGGCCTCCCCTAGCGGAAGATGACGTTCAGCAATACGGTGGCAACCAACACTGCGCCACCTAAGAAGACGGGTTTCTGATACCAGGGCAAATGACCTTCCGGCAATCGTTTAGTTAGGGAATATACCAGGCCGATAAGCTGCGATTCGTTCGGGGGTTTCGTCATGAGACTGACAAGAATTGTGACTAGGAAACAGAAAACCCAAGCAAAGATCGCAGTCCAAAAATTCTGAGCCATCTCGCTGGGATAAGTATGTACGAGGCCTAGCCAGCCGCCTTTTATACCCGCTACGGAGCCTTCGGGAATTGTGAGTCCGTGATGTACGGCTGCGGCGACTGTTCCAGAAAGCAAACCGAAAAAAGCGCCGTGGCCTGTGGTGCGCTTCCAAAACATGCCCAGGAGAAATGTGGCGAATAGCGGCGCGTTAACAAAGGCGAACACAAGTTGGAGCATGTCCATGATGTTATTGAAGCGAGTGGTCAGATACGCCGTCCCGATCGATAAGGCTATGCCAAAAACAGTCGCCAATCGACCCATCATCAGATAGTGGGAGTCGCCGGCGTTGGGCCGGATGTACGCTTCATAGATGTCATGAGTCCATACAGTATTAAACGCGGTCACGTTGCCAGCCATACCGGACATGAAGCTGGCTAGCAACGCGGTAAGCCCTAGACCAAGAAGCCCCGTCGGAAAATAGTGAAGGAGCAAGTTCGGAACCGCGAGGTCGTAATCTAGTTGTCGATTGCCATGCTGATCTAAGACCGGCTGGTTGTTTGTGGGATCTACCTTTACCGGTACGAGTCCCTGACCAAGCGGAACTGCCCTGCCTGTAGTTTGATACGTAGCGAGAGGAGAAACGACTTGTGCGGGAAGCGCAATCGCGATGAGGCCCGGCAGAATCACAAGAAAAGGGAGCAAGATCTTAGGAACTGCAGCAATTAGTGGCGTGCGCCGGGCGGAGGCCATCGAATCGGCAGCCATGGCACGCTGAATGACGAGGAAGTCCGTGCACCAGTAGCCGAACGAGAGAACAAACCCAAGTCCCATTGTCAGCCCAAACCATTCGACTCCAAGACGATTCGTGTGAGGATTGCCCATTCCAACCCAGGAGTGCATATAGGAAGGATCAAGACTGGCCTTCAACCCGGACCACCCGCCCACATTTTTCAGACCCAGCCAGACCAAGGGAGTAAATCCGGCAACGATCAGAAAAAATTGCAATACTTCGTTGTAGATAGCGCTGGTCAGCCCGCCCAGGTAGATATAGCTGAGTACAACGAGCGCGGAAACCACAATGCCTGTGTGAAAAATCCACGTCTGGGGAATGCCCAGATGCCTAAATGGCGCATCGAGGACATGCAAGAGTTGGATCAATTTCGCCATGGCGTACATGGAAATCCCCGAAGAGAAAACCGTCATAATGGCAAAGGAGATGGCGTTGAGCCCGCGCGTTTTTTCGTCAAATCGCAGTCGCAAATACTCCGGAACAGAACGCGCACGAGAACCATAGTAAAACGGCATCATAAAGATGCCTACAAAAACCATCGCGGGAATCGCGCCTATCCAATAGAAATGACTCGTGGCTAAGCCATATTTAGCGCCCGATGCGCCCATTCCAATGACTTCTTGGGCGCCCAGGTTCGCGGAAATAAAAGCGAGTCCGCAGACCCAGGCCGGTATCGACCTGCCTGCAAGGAAAAAATCCGTACTCGTTTTCATGTAACGTTGGAGGGCGGCTCCAATCCCCAGAACAAATGCGAAGTACACGCCCATGATGACCCAGTCGATACTGGTTAAACCCATGTGTTCGCTCCTCGACATGGCACAGAACCTGGGTCCTTGCGCCAGCGACTTCCGATTCGTTTCAGAGTGTAAGCGATTACATCAGAGAATTTGTCGAAGTGCTAGTAAAAAGCTTGCTGCAAACTCGGGGCTCGCAGCCTCCGCTTGTACGCCATTCCCGCGGGTCATCCCAAGGGCTCACCCAGTTCGAATCCGTAGTCTGAGATAGTGAGGCGCCATCTTGCTGCTATTTTGCGAAGAACCGGAATATGGTCGTCGAGCGATAGGGTTTTCCCGGCTGCAGAATGGTGGAGGGAAAAGTGGAGTGATTCGGGGAATCTGGAAAATGCTGAGTTTCAAGACAAAGGGCAGACCGATGCTCATAGGGCTTGTTCCCCTTGCCGCGCATTTTGCCGTCAAGAAAATTACCGCTGTAGAATTGCAGCCCGGGCTCCGTGGTCAGAACATCGAGAGTGCGTCCGCTCGTCGGCTCCGTCAATCTCGCAGCAAGCTCGGCTGAGTCAGCCCGCGGTTTCTTTTCCAGCACCCAGTTATGGTCGTACCCCAATCCAAACTTAAGTTGCTCGTCTGAATCATTTATACGAGCGCCGATTTCGATTTCATGCTCGAAGTCAAAGGGAGTATTGTGCGCGTCGCGCAATTCGCCAGTCGGAATCAGGAACTTGTCCACAGGGGTATATTTTCCCCCGTATATGGTCAGTTTGTGCGAAAGAATGCTGCCGTTTCCTTCGCCCGCCAGATTAAAATACGAGTGGTTCGTCAAATTGACCACCGTTGCTTTGTCGGTCTCGGCCCGATATCTGATCAGCAACTCATTCCTGTCGCTCGGCATTTCGAAGATCACCTGCGCCGACAGATTGCCGGGAAAACCTTCTTCGCCGTCCCTGCTGACGTAGGAAAGCTCCACGGTAAGATGATCGTCTCCACTGCTCTGCATGGCCGCCCACACTCGCTTGTTGAAGCCATTAATTCCGCCGTGAAGCGTGTTGGGGCCGTCGTTTTTTGGCAGGTCGTACGTCTTGCCAACCAATTGAAATCGCCCGCCCGCAATTCGGTTGGCATAACGCCCAATCGTGGCGCCGAAATAGGCTTTGCCTGTTTCATATTCACCCACGGTATCGAAGCCGAGTACCACATCCTCGACCTTGCCGGTGCGGTCCGGCACTCTAACCGACACGATGGTGGCCCCATAGTTGGTGATGGACACTTGCATGCCGGTGCGATTGGTAAGCACGTACAAATCAACGGCCTCACCACCCGAAGTCTTTCCGAATGGGCGCTTTTCAATTCCAAACTTTTCTTTTGAGGATCCAGGAACACTCAGGACAAGAAATAACGCGGCGGATAGGACCAGCACGTGCGAAGTCCAGGGAATCATCAGTGCCCCCAAGAGGAACCTTAAGCTAGACTTTGTCCGGACCAACGAGAAGTCCTCACGAGCGCCGTTGCGCCAACGCCGGCATGGCCGCTTCAGTAACACGCGAGAACAAAGCGGTAGCCTGGAAACCTCTCGCAACCCAGGCAGGCTGGAAATGTAATCGCGTACACGGCGGGCTGGATTGTACCATGGGAATAGAGGTATCTTCGTAGAGTGCGCTTGCCGGAGTTAACTCGCTTCCCATGAACATTGCAGAGGTTGCCAGACGCGCCAAAGTCTCAACCGCAACAGTCTCGCGAACCATAAACGACAGTGGAAGTGTGACGCCAGAAACGGCCGAGAAGGTGCGGCGGGTGATTCGCCTGCTGGGATATCACCCAAACACCAACGCTCGAGCGCTCGCCTCCGGCAAGAGCAATCTTCTCGGGCTCATTATTTCCGACATCGCCAATCCTTTTTTCCCTGAGCTTGTAAAGAGCTTTGAAGAAATGGGGCTTCGGAGCGGCCTGGAAGTGCTCGTTGCAAATACGAGCTACGATCCTGAGCGGATGGTGCACTGTGTTCGCCGGCTGCTGGAGCGGAAGGTGGATGGAGTTGCGGTGATGACGTCTGAGATGGACAGGCGACTTATCTCGAGCATGTTGAGGCGCAGCATCCCGATCGTTTTCCTCGACACTGGAAAGGTTGGCAACCTGGTAAGCAACATCAAAGTAGACTACGGCATCGGAATTCGCGAGGCGGTCGATCACCTCTACCAACTTGGCCACCGGCGGATCGGGTTTATCAGTGGTCCCTCTAACTTGCGGTCCGCGATGACCCGGCGGTCTGCTTTCCTGAAGTGGCTCGGGCACTACGGTCTGCTCCGGGATGAACAATTGGTCGAGTCAGGAAATCATAAAATCGACGGGGGCGATGCCGCCATGCGGCGGCTGCTCGCGATTTCTCCTCGCCCGACTGCTCTCGTGGCTTCGAATGATCTGACGGCGTTCGGAGCGCTCAGAGCGATTTACGCCGCGGGATTGCGCGTGCCACAGGATATTTCGGTGGTGGGTTTTGATGATATCGAGTTATGCCAGGTGACCCAACCCCCTCTGACCACGATTCATCTCTCACGTCGGGAACTGGGAGAGAGGGCCTTCGAGGCGCTCCATGCGATTTTGCGCGGGAGTTCCAAAACGGGGCGCGAATATCGCATCAATACCCGGCTCATTGTGCGAAACTCAACCGCCCGATGCTCCGAGACGTAGCGGCACCGGCCGTGCCAAAAGTGCGGGGAATGCGGGACTGGGAGGCGTGAAAGGGCGATTTTTCCGCTGGCAATTGGAGGGAGTTTCTGCTGTAATCGCTTACATTGCAGCGCACAATTCGCCCGGCAATCGCACCTTCGCGCGCTGCTTTGAAGTTCCGTCCGCTTTAGACTGGGCAAAGACCCTGTCGCGACATTCCGACGAAGCCGTTTTTTGACGTGCGAGTGCATCTTACGCGGAACAACATAATTGCCCTGGATGGTTGGCGCAGGGATTTCTGCGTTGGAGAGGACGGATGGTTAGGGCCCGAGAATTGCTCAACGAATTCAGAGCACGTTTTGGCGGTTCGGCGTCGCTGGTTCGGGCACCGGGTCGCGTGAACCTGATCGGTGAACACACGGATTACAACGAAGGATTCGTATTGCCTGCAGCGATTGATTTTTTCTGTTGGGTGGCTATCGCTCCGCGAAATGACAGAGTGCTTGCGCTCTACTCCCAAAATTTCGACGACACCGTCGAAGCTAGTCTGGATGATCTGAATATCCGCTCGACTGGAAAATGGGCCGATTATCCGCTGGGAGTCGCCTGGGCGCTGGAGCGGGCGGGATATCGCCTACGCGGGGCCAACCTATACATTAAGGGCGATGTACCGCTGGGGGCCGGCCTGAGCTCCTCCGCGGCCGTGGAGGTGTCCACCGGTTATGCCTTGACGAGCATGACGCACGAGGCCATCGAGTCGACAAAGCTGGCGCTGCTGTGTCAGAAAGCCGAAAACGAGTTTGTTGGCGCGCGCTGCGGGATCATGGATCAGTTTGTTTCCTGCCATGGGCTTGAGGGGAATGCGCTCCTTCTCGATTGTCGCTCTCTTCATTCCCGCCAGGTACCGATTCCACCACAAGTTCATCTGGTGATCTGCAACACGATGATTCAGCATGCGCTCGGCTCCGGCGAGTACAACGTGAGACGCGCCGAATGCGAGACCGCGGTCCGGAAATTATCCAAGGTCCTCCCGGGAATTCGCTCTTTGCGGGACGTTTCGCTGGCCGAGCTCGAAAGCAATCGTGAACTGCTCGGCGAAACGATCTACAAGCGATGCCGTCACGTGATCACCGAAAATCAGCGCACAGTTGAGGCCGCGAGCGCATTGCAGACCGGCCACGTCGAAGAGTTACGCCAGGTGATGGCCAATTCGCATCGAAGTCTTCGCGACGACTACGCAGTAAGTTGCCGCGAGCTGGACATCATGGTGGAACTGGCGGAGGGTCAACCCGGCGTTCTCGGGGCGCGCATGACGGGCGGCGGGTTCGGAGGTTGCACCATCAATTTGGTCCGCGCAGCTGAGTCCGGGGAGTTTCAGAGAAACATCAGCGAAGAGTATCAGGCTACGACAGGCCTCAAACCGGACATCTATATTTGTCAAGCGTCACAGGGCGCGCAAATGGTGGAGCCTGAAGGTAGTTTAGAACGCCCCCGCTCGACCACTAATCTATGAGTCTTTTGGAACTACAACAGACTCCGCATCGGCGATTCAACCCGCTCCTTCGTGAATGGGTTCTGGTCTCTCCTCATCGCACCCAGCGGCCATGGCTCGGAAAAATTGATCAAGCTTCATCTCCGGACAGGCTCGGGTATGACCCCCAATGTTATCTTTGCCCGGAGAATGCACGGGCAGGTGGCGCGCACAATCCTAAATATACAAGCACCTTTGTCTTCGATAACGACTACGCCGCCCTGGTTCCAAAGGCTCCACGTTTCGAGAGCAAAGAGGAGGGTCTGCTCCATGCAGAGTCGGAGGCCGGAATTTGCAGGGTGGTCTGTTTTTCGCCGCGGCACGACCTGACCATTCCCGTAATGTCGGCAGCCGAAGTGAGGCAGGTTGTGGATGTTTGGTGCGAACAGTTCCGGGAATTGGGGGATCTGGCATGGGTTGGGCACGTTCAGATCTTTGAGAATCGCGGCGCCCTGATGGGAGCAAGCAATCCGCACCCCCACTGCCAAATCTGGGCCAACGCGTCCCTCCCCAATATTCCGGCGCGGGAACTGTCCTCGTTTAATGACTATTCCACGAGTAAAAATTCCTGCCTGCTTTGCGATTACCTCGAGCTGGAGCTACGCAAGGACGAACGCGTCGTCTGTCAGAATGACGGATTCGCCGTTGTAGTCCCCTATTGGGCGGTATGGCCGTTTGAAACCTTACTTTTAAGCAGGCGGCACGTTGCAGCGTTGGATGAGCTCACATTTGAGGAACGCGATCTCTTGGCGGACATACTCCGACAGATCACCACGCGATACGACAATTTATTCCAAGTATCCTTCGCGTACTCGATGGGATTCCACCAGCGGCCCACCGATGGCAAATCACACCCGGACTGGCACTTTCACGGACATTATTATCCACCCTTGCTGCGATCAGCGACCGTGCAGAAATTCATGGTCGGATACGAGATGCTGGCTTCTCCGCAACGGGACATCACTCCGGAGAGTGCTGCTGCGCGCCTTCGCGAACTGAGCGCCATTCGTTATCTCCATTCGGGATGAGGATCCCGGCCCACTGCTGGTTCAGTGCGGGCACAATCTTTTCAAACACGAAAGGAAATTCGAATGTTCACCGCAAAGCTAACCAATTGGGGGACGGTCATCGCGCTGGGGCTCCTATCCCTGAGCGGTGCGCATGCACAATCTCCCCAACATTTACCCAGGTGGAGCGAAAAACAGGCCGCTGAATGGTACGCCAAACAACCGTGGCTGGTGGGCAGCAACTATATGCCCGCGACGGCCATCAACGAACTGGAAATGTGGCAGGCCGACACATTCGATCCGAAACGCATCGACCAGGAGCTCGGCTGGGCCGAGTCCATCGGCCTGAACTCCATGCGCGTTTTTCTTCACGACCTTCCCTGGCAACAGGATCCGGCAGGATTTCGCAAACGGATGGAAATATTTCTCCAGATCGCGGCTAAACACAAGATTCGCCCTCTGTTTGTTTTATTCGATTCGTGTTGGGATCCCAACCCCGTGCTGGGGAAACAGCGCGAGCCGCGCCCCGGCGTGCACAATTCCGGCTGGGTGCAAAGCCCCGGCGCAAAAGCCCTGCAGGACCCTTCGCAGTATCCGCGTCTTGAAGGTTACGTAAAGGGTGTCGTCGGAGCTTTCGCCGAGGATTCTCGGGTTCTTGGCTGGGATGTTTGGAATGAGCCGGATAACGCCAACGAGGGCAGCTACGCTGAAAAAGAACCGAAGGATAAGGTAGCCCTGGTGACGGCCCTGCTCCCGCGGGTGTACGACTGGGCGCGCTCCGTGCATCCAAGCCAGCCGCTGACAAGCGGTGTTTGGAAGAAGGACGCGCCTTCACCAGACAAGCTGGACGCCATGGAAAAAATACAACTTGAGATGTCTGACGTGCTCTCGTTTCACGACTACGGAAGCCCTGCGGAGTTTGAGCAACGCATCCACTGGCTTGAACCATATCGGCGCCCAATCCTGTGCACGGAATATATGGCTCGCGGAAATGCCAGCACTTTTCAGGGATCATTGCCGGTTGCGAAACAATTCCACGTCGCAGCGTTCAACTGGGGATTGGTAGCCGGAAAAACCCAAACCTATCTTCCTTGGGACTCCTGGAAACACCCCTACACCGATCGCGAGCCGGCAGTCTGGTTTCACGAAATCTTTCGAACCGATGGGACTCCCTATCGGCCCGAAGAGGTTGCGTTTATCCGGAAAATGATTCAGATGAAATAGGCCCGAAAGCTCCGTGCGGCTGGCTGCTTTCCCGCAACCAGCCTGGAGAGCATTAATGTCTGATTGTTCGAGAAGGTCATTCCTAAAATCGCTCGGAGCCGCAGCGGCGGTTTCCGCCTCCAAAATGCGCGCATTCTACGGTGCCCTCGCCGAGACGCCAGGTTCTTTTCTGATAAGCAATGTTTTTCCGAATTGTGCACCCCTGGCAAAGAACGTTTTCTATCCGTTTTCCCTAGGCGCTATCCGCCCAAAAGGGTGGTTGCTCGAACAGTTGCGCATTCAAGCCCAGGGTCTCGGCGGCCATCTGGATGAATTCTGGCCGGACCTGAGTTCTGACAGCGGGTGGCTTGGGGGACCCGGCGAATCTTGGGAGCGCGGCCCCTATTTTCTGGATGGATTGGTGCCTCTGGCCCACCTCCTTCAAGACCACACTTTACTTGCAAAAACCAATAAATGGATTGACTGGACTTTGAAGAATCAGGCGGCCACCGGAATGATTGGTCCCTCCAAAAACGATGACTGGTGGCCGCGCATGGTGATGTTAAAGGTCCTCACCCAACACCACGAAGCCACGGGCGATCCACGGGTCATCCCCGCCATGCGGCGCTATTTTGCATACCAACTTGAGGAATTAACCGATCGCCCCTTGCGCGACTGGGGAAAATATCGCTGGCAAGACGAATTGCTGAGTATTGTCTGGCTCTACAACCGCACCGCAGATTCAGACTTGCTTCAGTTGGCACAACTTCTCCGCCAGCAGGGATACGGCTGGAAATCCCAGTTTGATAGTTTTCAGTACACCAAAAGAACTTCCGCGAAAGAATTGGGATTGCAGGAAGGAAAACCGTTGCCCGAAATTGCCATGCAGACGCACGGCGTAAACAATGCGATGGCGTTGAAGACTTCCGCCCTGTGGTGGCTTTTTTCCAAGGATTCGTCCGAGCGCGGTGGCGTGGAACGCCAATTGACCATGCTCGACCTGTATCACGGTATGCCGACGGGTATGTTCAGCGCCGATGAACACTACGCGGGGAAAAATCCGTCGCAGGGGGTGGAGCTCTGTGCCGTCGTGGAAAATATGTTCTCGCTCGAGTGCGCCGTCGCCGTACTTGGCACGCCAGCGCTCGGCGATCGGTTGGAGAGGATCGCATTCAATGCTCTTCCCGGCGCGTTTACCGACGATATGTGGGCTCATCAGTACGACCAGCAGCCTAACCAGATTGAATGCACTCTGGGGCAGCGGCCATGGACCACCAACGGCCCTGAATCCAATCTTTTTGGTCTTGAGCCCAATTTTGGTTGTTGTACAGCAAACATGCATCAAGGTTGGCCAAAGTTCACCTCCCATCTGTGGATGGCCGCATCGAATGGGGCAATTGCAGCTATTGCCTATGCGCCCTCGGAGCTTCGTAGCCAAGTCGCGGGTGTCCCGGTACTGATCGAAGAGGAGACCATGTATCCGTTCGAAGAAGAGATCCGTCTCAGGTTCCGGCCCGCCCAGCCGGTGCGGTTTCCTGTAGCCTTGCGGATTCCTGGATGGGCAAAACGCCCAACTGCCTACCTGAACGGAAAAGCCATCAAAAACGTTCATGCCGGAGAGTTCACCATGGTCACCAGGGAGTGGAAGCCAGGCGATCGACTTCAACTGACATTCCCGATGAAGGTTCGCACGGAGCGATCCTACAACAATTCTTTAGTCGTTTGCCGCGGACCAATTCTCTTTTCTCTTGACGTCGAACCGGAATGGAAAAAACTAAGAACCCGAGGCATGTCCGCGGATTGGGAACTGCGCCCAGCGTCGGCATGGAATTATGGTTTGCTCACCAAGGGCGGTAAATTTCTGGGGCAAGCCGAAAAAATGCACCCGGCGAATTCAGAGGACAGTATATTTAGCCGCAAGGGCGCGCCCATTACGCTCGAACTTCGAGGAGCAAGAATTTCGGAATGGGAGACCACGGACGGAGTAGCGGGCGAACTTCCGCAAAGTCCCGTTACCGTCGCCGGGCCGGAGGAAGAGCTGGCTCTGGTGCCCTACGCCGCCGCGAAGCTACGGATCACCGCATTTCCGGAAATTGCGCGGTCCAAGAAAACTGTCGAGGAATTCTAGCTGCCAATTTTGCCCTGATTTTTTCGCAACGTCCCTGGAATCCGGGCCTCGCGGGAATTATTCATGCTAGAGTGCAAGCGGTTACATTCAGGAATCAGCCAGCGACTTTGCGTCACTCGAGCGGCCGGCGGAAGAGGATCTCCATGCAACGCGTTGTGACCTCACTGCTGACAGTGTTCCTCCTGATCACTTTTATTGCCCCTACACGCACGGCTCAAACTCCTTGGGCGTCTGCGCAACCCAAATTAACTGCAATTCATATCAACGCCGCGAAGACCGCGGGCTACCGCATCCCCCGAACCATTTTCGGGAGTTTCCTTGAACCCATCGCCAATTCAACCTACGGAGGACTGGTGGCCCAGGTCCTCGAGAATCCGAGCCTTGAGGAAGGCCTGTGGGACGCCGCTCACCTCAAGAAAATGATCGCCGCAGATCCTCAGCTACTGCGCGCCTCCGAGCTTGGTCTGCCCATGCCATGGGAACCGCTCGTCTACGCTCAGGAAAACCGGTATGAGCCGCGCTGGAACGACGCCGCCAATTCGTATCGCTCTCTGTTAGTGATGGGCTTGCCCGATCAGGAAGTCGGCATCCGGCAAAAGGTCTATCTGCCGGTCCACCGGACATGGAAATATAGTGGGAGCATTTACGCCAAATACCTAAGCGGACCGCGCGCGCTGGACGTTTCGCTGCGCGAAAGAAATCATCGGGAAAAGGTCTTCATGCACGCCGCGATTCAGCTGTCGGGCGCGGATTGGGCCAGTTATGAATTTTCCCTCGAACTGCCCGAGCAAACCTTCACACCGCTCAAGCCAGTGGACTTTGTCGTAACAGTGAGTGGTGAAGGCCGGGTTCTTCTGGATCAGGTTTCTCTGTTGCCCGCGGATAATGTCGATGGCATGGACCCGGAGGTGATTTCGATGGTGAAAGCCATGAAGTCGCCGGTCATTCGCTTCGGAGGAAACTTCACCTCCGGCTACCACTGGCGCGATGGAGTTGGACCGCTCGACAAACGAATCAGCATGAAGAATGTGGCTTGGGGCATTCCGGAGTACAACACGTTTGGCACCGAAGAGTTCTTGCGATTTTGCAAACTGGTCGGCGCCACGCCGCAGATTGCGCTCAATCTGGGCACTGGCACTCCGGAAGAAAGCGCGGCTTGGGTCGAATACGTGAATCAAAATTGGGGCGACCATTCGGGTGGACTTCTTTGGGAACTGGGGAATGAACTGTGGGGCAAATTTCAGATAGGCTATCCGACTTTGCAACGCGTGGCAGAGCGGACGAAAGCATTTAGCAGCGCCGTCCGCCAGGTGGATCCCAAGGCAGTGCTCATCGGGACCGGAGCGGACGAAGACTTTTACCATGACTGGAACGCGGCGCAATTGTCGAACGCCGATTCTTTCCGCTATCTATCCACCCACTTTGTTGTGACCACCAACGAGGTCCTCCGAAAAGATCCCTCGCCTGATTTTCTGGCGGAGGCCACCTTCGCGCTGCCTGTGGGACTGGAGCGGAAGTTACGCGAAATGTATAGCCAGATTCAGTCGGTCCCCGGTGCCCGCGACAATATAAAGATTGCCTTCACTGAATGGCTGTTCTGGACGGAAAGCGACAAAAGCCCGCGCTACGACAATCTCGGCGGGGCCATCGCCAGTGCCGGCTTCCTGAACATGCTCATGAGGGTGGCGGATATTGTTCCGATATCGGACATGACCGGAACACTTTATTTTGGCGGGATCTGGAAAGCCCGAGGCCGCGCCTTTGGTGTCCCTTCCTATTGGGCTTTCCGCATGTACTCCAATGCGGATGCCACGCGGCCCGTTGAAGTCGCCACCGATTCTCCCAAATACAATGTCGAAGAGGGTTCAAAACGGATTCCCAATATTCCGGATGTTCCCTACCTTGACGTTGTGGCCGCACTGAACGATTCGGGGGACACGCTGACTCTCTTCTGCGTCAACCGACACTTGACATCCGATATCTCCACGCGCCTCACGATCGATGGCTTTAAGCCCGCGGCCGAAGCCTCCGCCCAAAGCCTCTACGCCGACAGCATTTTCGAAAAGAACGATGAAGTTACCCCGGAAGCGGTGACCCCTCAAGTCAGCAGCCCGAAGTGGAAGGGTGCGCACCTCGACTTTACATTCCGCCATGCGAGTGTGACGGTTCTTACGTTACATTCAGCGAAATAACCTGGCTTCGTAACTCTGCCCGCCAGAAAATCAGAACCGCAAAGAGGTGGGGTGGAACCTCTTTGCGGTTTGTGGGGCTTCCCGGATTAAGACACAAACTAGAAGTTTATCTTGAGCTGTAATTGAGTGATTTTTTGAGGTACCGGCCCATTGGCACAAGCGCCGCATTCGAGGATGTTGCCGAAGGCGGTCGCATTGTTGGTAAACCCAGGGTTCTGGTCCAGCGGGCCATTACCGATGGCTCGCTGAAAAACATGGCGGTTGAAGGCGTTGATGAACTGAACCTGGAACTCAATATTCAAACTCTCATGGATGGGGAATCGTTTGATGAGTGCAAAATCCTCGCCGCGGTACCATGGTGAACGCGCCGAATACACGCGAGGGCCGTTTCCAAAAACATACGGAGTTCCCGGTATGATCGTGGCCCCGTTTGAACCATCAATGTGCTGGTTGGGGTCGCTGAACGCGGCTTTGTTGAATACGCCGTTGGTGAAGGGATCGAAATGCCCGCTCAGGTACGCTGCGCTGAAAATTGGCTGGCCGGGAACCCGGTTCCAATACACGCAGTTATCATCGGCCGGAATGCCCGGTGCGCACCCAAGAACCGTGTCCTGGCCAGAAGAATAACGCTGCACTCCGCTGACCGTCCAGTTGCCAATGACCTGATTGACGGCTCCCTTCGTGTCGCCAGCGAATTTCTTGCCTTTGCCGACAGGCAACTCATAGATATAGGTCAGCACAAGCTGGTGCGGAATGTCTTGCTGGCTGAGTGCTTTTTCGGCATGAAGGTTAAATGGGTTTTGGATACCGGTGACGCCTCCCGCGAATGCCGACCAAAATGGGGCGGAACTCTCCGCATCCGTCAGCGTCCTCGAGTAGGTGTAGGAAAACATCAGGTGAAGGCCACTGCGGAATCTACGCTCGAGGGAAGTTTCCAGTGCGTTGAAGGTGGATTGGCCGTAATTTTCCAATCCCTGGTCCGTGGCCAATCGGTCATATTGCGGGAATGGCCGAAGCGCCTGCGCGACCGATTGATTGCACGGATAGCTGGCGTAGGGAAGGGCCACCCCTGCGGTGTTTCCGCAGATCTGCTGGTTCAGCTGGCTTCCCAACGCAAAAAATTGTGGATTCAACTGATTGATGGCATTGTAGCCGGAATGGAGATGCGTCGCGTGTTGTCCCACGTATCCAATACTCCATATCAAGTCCGTAGCGACTTGGTATTGCACTTGGAAGCTGTAATTCTGCAGCATCGTCGTGCGGCCATAGGATGGCTTAATTACCGGGTTATACCCCTGGAAATTCAGCTGAGTGGGATCGAGATTGGGAACGGCGGAATTGAACTTCGGAACTCCGCTATCCCAGAAGTAGGCGGGAGCGAGAGAGCCGTTCTGCGTGAAGATGTTGTTGAATCCGTTAAAGCCTTGTTGCCCGCTCTGGCCGTTGAAATCTCCCCATTCCATCGGGCCGTAGTAAATCATGTAGCCCCCACGCGCCACCAACCGGTCGCGCATGAAGGGAGGCGTATAGGCGAAGCCCACGCGGGGCGCGAAGTCCTTGTACCAGATGTTGACCCAACGTTCGCCAGTCACTCCGAGGCGTCCGGTGCCCACGCCGGCAAATTCAAGTGCTCCGGGCAGGTTTCCTGCCGCGGAATCGGGGCAAGTAAAACAAAAATTCGTCTGATTGTTGTGCGATTCCGTGCGCGGATACTCGACGTCCCAGCGCAAGCCGAGATTCAGCGTCAGGTCTTTCCTGATCTTGAAGTCGTCCTGCACAAACAATGCCCAGTATTTCGCCAAGAATTTCGGCTGCGCGGCCACGGTATAAAACCCCGTGCTATCCACCGCGCCCAGCAGGAAACTCGCGTAGGAATTCCCAGTTTGGCCGCCCGCCGGGCCGGTGCTGACATTTGTTTCGCCACCGCCAAAATTGAAATTACCAGCGACGCTATTGAGAATTTGGGGCTCGAAAATCTGGTAGCGGTAATCGAAACCAAAGGTTAAGGCGTGCTTGCCCTTGGTCCACAGCAGGTTATCGTTAAATCGGTACCCGTTGTCGATGGTGTAGTTTTGCGTGGCGTCTCCGGCGTTCGTGAATCCCGCGCCGATGCTGATTTGCGGAAAGCTGTTCGTCACCGGCGCCCCGGTGATCCCCAGTTTTTCGTCCCAATTCGTGGTCGGGAAATTCTTCAACACCGTTCCCAGATTCACGCTGTTCGTGCGGTTGTAACCCAGGTTCACATGGTTCACCAGATTGCTAGCCAGGATCCAATCCCAGCCTGTGCGGATGAAGTGCGTGGTGAAATCCTGAAATCCGTTGGGATCGGCCGGGGTGGGATATCCAACATAGGGCGGCGGCAGATTTTCACGCTGTGAATAGGTAACGAATATCTTGTGATTTGCGCCAAAACTCTGATCCAGGCGGCCGGTGATCGAGGTGTTGTAGTTATTGGCGTGAGCCTGCACCGCATAGTTGTTCGTATTAATTCCCGACTGCGTCGGCCCGGGAATCAGATTCAGAATGTTCTGGGAGACCTTGCTGATGCGGCCAACGGGAATCTGGTTTAACTTTCCCAGATTGTCGACGAAGGGTTGCGTCTTCCAAGTATTGTTGCTGCCATCGACGCATGTCGCGCCGGTCGGATCGAAGATCTCTCCCTGATAAACTGGCTGACCGGCGGCGGGAGAACCCGCACAGGTGCCGGTGTTCGGGATTGTGCCGACCTGGATAGGAAGCCCATTTGCTCCCTTTGCGATGAAGCTCGAAAGATCGGCGTAATTCAGACTGGTGCCGCGCTCTGCTGCCGTCGGAACAGTAGCGGTCAGAACGTTACTCTGCGGTTGCTTGTAGTCTTCCCAAGAAATGAAGAAAAACGTCTTGTTGCGACCGTTGTAAAGCTTGGGAATCCACACCGGCCCGCCGACTGTGAAGCCATAGTCGTTCTGCTTGTCAATGGGTCGAGTAAAAGCGGCCGGAGAAAGGCCTTGGGCGATGGCGTGTCCGGCCTCCAGTTTGTTGTACCACGTATTTGCGTCCAGGATGGTGTTCCGGAACACCTCATAAACATCTCCGTGGTAGTCCTTCGTTCCCCCCTTCGTATTGAAGGACTCGAGGCCGCCGGTGGTACGGCCGTATTGCGCCGGCATCGAAGAGGTGAATACCTTGAATTCGCTCAGCGCCTCAATGGAAGGAGCCGTTTCGTCAAAGGTATTCCCGTTTTCCGAGCGATAGGTGCTAGCACCATCCACAAGAACTTCTCCGCCAAACGTCTGGCTTCCCGAAATATGATTTTCGAATCCAGTTGCAACTGAGCCGTTTCCAAATCCGCCGCCCCCGGAGCCCGGTCCAGTGGTGCCCGGCAACGTGAACACAAATGCTTCAGGGGATCGCAATCCCTTCATGCCGCTGTTCAAAGCCAGCGGCAAATCGAGCACCTCCTTCTGCGTGATGACTCCCCCGATGTCGGAAGTTTCCGACTCCAAAGTTGGATTGGAGGCTTCGACCGTAATGTTCTGCTGGCTCTCCCCTATTTGCAGATGCAGATCCCGCGTAGTTACGTTATCGATGGAAACCACAATACCCACAAAAGTGCTGGCTTTGAAACCCGCCGCCTTGACGACAACGGTATACGTTCCCGGCGTGAGTTGTCCGAATCGATATTCGCCGGAGGATGTGGACGTGGTGGTCGCGATCGAGCCAGTCTCCGCTTGCGTGGCGGTCACTTCGGCATTGGGCACACCGGCTTCGGATGGATCCAGGACCGTGCCGGACAGGGTGCCGCGATTGGACTGCGCGTGCGCCGAAAACAGGAAGACGCCGGCCAAGAGGGACGGTAAAGCCCCTTTGACAAGGAAGCTGCAAAATGATTTCACAAACCCTCCTCAGATCCGTCCTTGACTTGTCGACCACCCCTCGTAACCGCTTACATTTCAGTCCCAAAAAAAGTGAGCATGGCGCCGATATTCCCGGCTACCCACCACTGCCATCCTTGTTCTGTTCCTGATTCCTGCGTTCCTGCCTTTTCATTCGATCCTGCAGATTCTTTTGCTGATCAGCATCCGACTGCTGCTTCAGTTCCTCAAACCGGGCCAGAGCGAGCTTTGCTTCATTGTCCTGATGGAGCTTCCGGTACACACGGCTCAACTGGTAATAGCTGCGCTGCAAGGTGTCGTTGGACGGTTTGCACTGGATGGCACGCTTCAAGGCGAGAACTGATTTCTCCTGATCCCCCGTCGCGTCTTGTGCCCGTCCCAGGTAGTAGTAGGCATCGGCAAAACACGGGTCCTTGGCCAGTGCCCCCTGAAGCAGTGGAATTGCTTCGCCCGCCTTGCCTCGGTCCACCCTCAAACTACCCAGCTTGTACATCGCGGCAATACTGTTCGGATCCAATTTCAATTCAGCCGAATACTCTGCTTCCGCGTTTTCCGGCTGACTTGCGGCGTAATACACATCTCCGAGTTCCAGATGAAGGCCCGTTTCACCGGGCGCGAGCCGAATCGCCTCGTTATACTCGGCGATTGCATCCACCTGCCGGTCCGCAGTTGCATACGCCTGTGCCAGAACCTCATGAACGCGCCACGAGTTTGGTTCGCTCTGATACATCCTCTGATAGCTGGACTGCGAAACAAGGAGGTGAGCGCGCCCGCGATGAAAGAGAATATCCACGTCCTTCGGTGCAAGTTCCGCCGCCTTGTCCAACGACCGGACCGCGGCTTCCGGGTCATTTGCCGCCAAATCCACCACACCCATCCACATCAAGACTTGGGTATCGCGTGGATTCAGTTTCAATTCGCGTGTCAAAGCCTCTCGAGCCTTGTTGTATTCGTCCAAATTGTAGTAGGCGACGCCCAGAAAAAGGTTCGCTCCCTTGAGGGAAGGGTTTAGCTTAAGTGCGGATTGTAGAGCCGCTATCTCTTCCTGATACTTCCCTTCATCTTTCAGAGCCAACGCGATGTTCAGCTTGATTTCAGCGATCTGCGGGGCCAGGGCAGATGCCTGGGTGAAATAATTAAGCGCATCGGCAGCCTGTCCCGCGCGCATGGAATTCGCCCCCTGGTGAAGGAGTTCAGCAACTTTAGGGTTGTCTTGGGCAAAAGAAACGGAAGGCATCAGGAGAGAGACACACAGCGACGCGAAAAGCGAGGCTCGCGCAAGTTTCTCTGGGCATCGAAAAATGTAATCGCTTACATCCATAAGCCAAGTAGATGCTATATATACGACCTTTTTCCCCTTGTCAATAGTGTTTTCTTTTTGCCTCCGCCAGCTTCCCCTGCTCCCATCCCTCGGCTCCCTAGTTTGTTGGCCCCTGTCCGGTCCCAAATAGTTCCTGTGCCTTTGCGAATTCCGCGTTCGCCTGCTCCCTCTTTCCCAATTGCCGGTAAGCCCTCCCCAACTGAAAGTGGCCGCTCGCATTTCGCGGGTCCAGCGATAATCCTTTTTCCAGTTGCTCGCTGGCCTCTTTGTACAGGCCCAGATGCATATAGACCTGGCCAAGCCCGCTGTAAAGCAGCGCGCTTTGCGGATTCACCTTGATCCCCTCCAGCAGCGGCGCAATCGATTGCTCGCTGCTACCTTGCCTATCGAACAACATGGCCAGATGCAGATAGGGATGCTCGCTCACATGCCCCGACTCTTTTTGCCACGAGATCGCATTCTGATAAGTCTGAATTGCCGCCTCCCGCTGATTCTCAGATTCCAGGATCAGGCCGAGATAGTCCTCCGCCTTGGGATCGCGAGGCCTCAACTCCAGCGCCTTTTGGAAGGACGGCTTGGCTTCCCGAAACCGCCCGTCCGTGAAGTAGGCCCGCCCCAGGTAATACCAGCAGTCGGCGTTCGATCCCTCCATCGTCGTACATTTCTCCAGCCATTTGACCGCGTCCTGCAGGTCGTCGAGCAATATGTAATCGAGCGCGACAATCTTCAGATCATCGGCGTGTGGTGTCTCAATCCTCGCCGCGCGATTATAGAACTCCAGGGATTCCTGAGGCTTGTTCTCGCGATGCAACACGAATCCCAGGAAAGCAAGAGCATCGGGGGATTCCGGGCGCTTCTCCAAATATGCGCGTAGCGTGGCTTCTGCTTCCACAAAGTCTCCGAGGTTTGCGAGGCACTTCCCCTGGTAGAGCATCGCATCGGTGGTCCCGGGGGACTCCGCCTCCACTTGCCTAAACAGATCGGCGGACTTGCGATATTCTTTGGCTTTGAACGAGGCTACTGCTCGCGCGTATGTATCTGTTTGAGCGGATGCCTCGCAAGGCCAACAGCTTAAAACAACGCCGAAAAAGATCACGGCAATGTAAAGCCGCAATGGATGGAACCATTTCATTTTGGTTCGCTGCCGGAGGGAATCCCGGCCGCGGGCTCATCTACTTTAAGGAATTGGTCGGCGCCCACGTTCCGCAGGGTCTGCACGACGCCGCTTGGCCAGCGGATTTCCACGCTCAACGCTTTCTCGTTTGCGCCTAAGCCAAAGTGAGCCCGTTTATCGCTGGCAGAAAGATAACTGCCCGAGGTCGTCACAGTAGCCCACTGCGAGCCGCCCGCGGTTGTGATTTTGATGCCAGCGCCAATGCCGTCGCGATTGCTCTTGTGCCCCACCAACTCCACGCTCAGCCAATGCTGCCGGGGCTCTGTTTCGTTGTGAAGAATGTAGATGGGCCCTTCGTTGTTGGTGACAACGACATCCAGCCTGCCATCATTGTCGAGGTCCCCCACGGCCAAACCCCTGGCCACCCATCGCTGTTCGAAAACCGTTCCCGACTGCGCGGAAACATCGACAAACCCATGACCTGTGTTTCGAGCCAGCAGCAATGGTTCTCGATAACGAAGCGTCGGAAAATTCAACTCAATGGTGTCCAGGTCGTGGCCCTGCGCAAACACCAAATCCTTCCAGCCGTCGTTGTCGAAATCAAAAAATCTCACTCCCCACCCCGAGTGTGTGAGCGTCATGCGGCTTACGCCGGTTGATAAGCTCGCATAGGAAAATGTGCCGTCGCCGTTGTTATCGTAAAGAGCGTAGTTCTGATTGGCGAGATCGGTTACCACGATGTCTGGAAATCCGTCGTTATTGTAATCTGCGAAATCGACACCCATTCCCGCAAAGGTACGGCCGTCGCCGTCAACCGCCACCCCGGCCGCCAGCCCAACCTCTTCAAACGTCCCGTTCCCCTTATTGTGATAGAGGAACTCCACCATCGAATCATTGGCCACAAAAAGATCAATGTGGCCGTCCAGATCGTAGTCTGCGATCGCTACACCCAGGCCCTTCCCCGGTTTGGATAGGCCAATCCGTTCGGATATTTCCGTGAAATGACCGTTACCGTCGTTGTGAAACACTAGCGGAGATAGAGGCTGGAAAATATCGGGGTGGCAGTAAGAACGGTATCCTTCTCTGTGTTCCCCGCACCAGATATCCTTAAAATCCCACTCCAGATAGCGGATCACCACCAGGTCAAGCAATCCATCCCCATCCAAATCAACCCACGCCGCGCTGCTTGACCAGCCGCTTCCAGCAACCCCAGCCTTATCCGTAACGTCGGTGAAGGTTCCGTCTCCATTATTGTGGTACAGCTTGTTTCCACCGTATGCCGTGACATATAAGTCTTCATAGCCGTCATTGTCGTAATCACCGACCGCTACTCCCATTCCATATCCCGCGCCTTGAAGTCCCGCCTTCTCGGTGACGTCTTCAAATGTTCCATCTGATTTCTGGTGAAAAAGGCGGTTCCAGTATTTGGGGCCAGCTTTTTGTGGGATTGTTCCTTTCGGGGTCGGATCAGCGAGAGGCGCACCGTTGACGACAAACAGGTCCAGTCGTCCGTCGTTGTCGTAATCGAACAGTGCGACACCTGGCCCCATCGTTTCGAGCAGATACTTGCGCGTGCCATGAGACGCCATGTAGTGAAATTGCACACCGCTTTGCGCGGTGATATCCACGAATTTTGCCGGTTTATTTTCGGGCTGGCTGACTGTTTTTTGAAGTTGTCCAGCAGGCGGCCTTGCAGTGGGTGCTTGCCAGCACAAGGCGTAAAGGTGCGGAGAAATCAGCAACGCTAGCGCCGCAACCGTTTTCCTTGCGCCCCTGCGCCATTGACCATTCAATTTGCTTCCAACCTCTCCATCCTTACTCTCTCGAGTTGCCAGCTACTAGGGCTTCTGTTGTATTCCCTTTCCTTCGATAACTGTAAAAATCCGATCCACCTCGGGTGCAGTGACTTCTTCTCGCGCGCCATCGGGCCAGTGAATTTCAATCTTGTCGATTTTCACCGCACCGCCGAGGCCAAAATGCGGCCGCAAATCGGAACTCGATCCGTAGCTTCCACCGCTGAAGATATCTGCACGTTGCCGGAACCCTCCGGCGGTCACAAACACTTTTGCCCCAATGGCATCGCGGGGACTCTTCGGTCCGCCCACCAATCTAAACGAAATCCAATGATTTCCATTTCTGACCATATTGCGCAAGAGCGTCGGGGTTGTGTCGATGTTGTTCATCACTACATCTATATGTCCGTCGTTGAAGAGGTCGCCAAACGCGGCTCCGCGGGCGGGCACCACAACGGCGAGCCCGGTTCCCGTGGCTGGGGGAACTTCTTGAAATTTCTTGCCGTCAAGATTGCGGAACAACAGCGGACGCTGTGCCCAGGTCGTGCCCCAATCCTGTTTGTCCACGCCGGGGTAAACATGGCCATTTGCAAAAAAGATGTCCAACAGTCCATCGTTGTCGTAGTCCAGAAATCCCGTGCCCCAGCCTAGGAAGGGAATCGTCGGTTCGGCAATCCCAACTTGAAAACTGACATCCGAAAAGATGGCATCCCCGTCGTTCCGGTAGAGCGTATCGTAATCATCGGAGAAATTGGTTATTACCAAGTCCACTCTTCCGTCACGGTTGTAATCTCCAACTCCGATGCCCATCGAAGCCTGTTCCCGGCCGCCATCGTTCAGCGCGAACCCTGACATGTAGCTAATATCCTCGAATGTCCCATCGTGCCGGTTGCGATAGAGATATTTCGGTACCGAGTCATTGGCAACCGCGAGATCTACCCACCCGTCATCATCCACATCGACGAATACGGACGCAAATCCGTAATACCCTCGCGGATCTGAAACTCCCGCTTTTACACTCACATCCGTGAACGTGCCGTCACCGTTGTTGCGGAACAGATGATCACTTTCCCCGGGTAACCCGCGCGGGCCGCACATCACGTTAACCCCTCGAAACTGGCACAGAGATGCGGGTAGCCCGTTTCTTCCGGCCGCGGGAGGGTTGTCCATGTCAAATTTCACGTAGCCGGGCACGAACAGGTCAAGCAGTCCGTCGTGATCGTAATCACCCCACGTGGGTCCCGCGGACCATCCACCGAGGGCGACACCCGCTTTTTCGGCGACATCCGTGAATGTCCCGTCGTGATTGTTATGGTAGAGCCTATTCTTGCCATAATTGGCAACATAAATGTCCGGCCAGCCGTCGTTGTCGTAGTCGCCGATGGCAACGCCAAATCCCCATCGTTCGTTAGCCACGCCCGCTTTTTCCGTTACGTCTGTAAAGGTTCCGTCATGGTTGTTGTGGAGCAACATCGCGCGTGGCGCCGCCTCAAGCCCCTTGAATGCTCGAATGGTGGAACCGTTGAGCAGGAAAATATCGAGCCAGCCATCGTTGTCGTAGTCCAGCAAAGCCACTCCGGATCCAGGTGTTTCCAGAATACTGTTCTTTTCGTAGGATCCCGAGCGGTGGTGAAACTTATCGAGGCCAGCTTTGTGCGTGATGTCCGCGAACACCATCGGAGCACCATCCACAAAACCGCCGGCCGTAATGGGGCGAGCGAGGGCATCCTTGACCGGCGCATGCGCACCCCCCGTGCTTGCGCCGCCACCCATTCCTGATTGTTGATTTTTCGGACCAGTTTTTTCTGAAGCAGCCTCTTGCCCGCGCACCCCTGGCCCCAACGTGAGCGCAACGCATATCCCGATGACAAGGACGCTTTTCAGAACCTGATAATGTCCCGGAGTGTTGTTCATTTCTCTTTGTGTTGCGCCATGCCCCGGCGGAAACAGATTCCGTCCAAGTGATTGTCTACGCCAAACTCTGACAAAACTGGAGAGCTTCAAAGTGAGATCACGACACCACCCTTGTTTGATTGGTAGCGGAATAGGTTGAATCGGTTGCTTCGCCGATAGTATCGTAAATTGAATGTCGCTACTTCTTCGAAAGCTCGCCCTTGAAATGGCTTTCAACATCTTCACGGCCCAGAGGGTTTCTAGCTTTGGTCAATACGACCGAATAGACGACCTCATTCCCCGCAAGCTGGGCGGTGAGAAACGCCCCGTCTTCCGGCAATTCTTGGTAGATGTACTTCACGCTTCTGCCGTCTTCAAGTGTTTTGATCCACTCTTCGTTTGACATTTTCGTACTTCTTCAACCGAGGTCCGTGTGCGGCGAGTATACGCTGTTCGGTCCCAGAAATGGCATCGGGAACGCTTGTCGGATTATCCGCGAGGAGTTTCTGTGGCAGCAGCCCGCAGGCCGCTCCTTCAGCAGTCTCTTGTCAGTCAGCGCGGTAATGATGAACGGCACTACAAGTTCATCTGGAAAGTCCCAGTAATCTTCATAGTTCTAGCCTCGCAAATCCCGTGGCCGCCTTCATTTCCACTTGGAGCGCATCAAAGAAATGACCGCATTGAGAAAACATGTCAGCATGGTGCAATGAAACACCCAAGAGAAAGTAAGCGCCCTCCGCCAACCAATCCATCCGCGTTAGCAGTACCTTCGTATCATCGCATTCTGGTCAAGCATGGGCTGATTGAAAAGACTCTGTCCATCCCCGATGCCTATAAAGTCTTTTTGAAAGTGGGGGCTGACCCAGAAGTACAGAAGCTCCGTCGCAAGGTAGAACACGGCAACAAAATGAAACACGTTCCCGCTTTGTATCTGGCCACGGCGATGGCTCTGCAAGGCATGACCAAGCAGGAGCTTGAAAGTCTGAAGTTGCGGATAAAAGAGAAGCGAGTATGAGCGCCCGAGGAATCATACGCCGGACACGCAATGGAATTTCAAGCCAGGACTGGATCGCTGGTCCCATAGCGCCAGTGACGGAGCAATACGTCGCCAAGAAGGGGGCACGCTAATGCGCATCGCAATCCACGGAAGGGTCTCCACAAAGGACAAGGGCCAAGAAGTGTTTCGGAGTCTTTCGCGTTCCTCGATCTTGAGAAATGGACGCTCACTTTATTGAAGTGACAGAAACCAAAATCGAATTGAGATCCTATTGAACTTGTTCGTTTTCTGGTGGCAGTTCTGGTGGCACTTGGATTGGCGATTTGAGGCGAAATGTGGCGCAACCGTGCGCCCAGCGAATCTCACATCTCATTGAAATGACGTGCCTTGACAAATTCAGGCGGCTACTGGCGTAACCGCAAAAATGGCTTAAAAGGCCGCTGCTCTACCACTGAGCTACGCCCCTAAAGTGGTTTCAACGTCTTACATTGAAAAGATACACCGCGCATCCCGCAGGCCAGAACGTGGAGT
>Ga0210409_10001855_pt1 | contig 26555 bp, 19 predicted proteins | sample IncBWH17MmetaG_FD_161649 | JGI IMG/M metagenome (GOLD analysis project Ga0210409, IMG submission 161649) | Forest soil microbial communities from Barre Woods Harvard Forest LTER site, Petersham, Massachusetts, United States - Inc-BW-H-17-M | ecosystem: Environmental > Terrestrial > Soil >...
CAGGGATTCGTCATGTGGGACGGGAAGTTTGACCTGTCGCAGGTCCCGCCCGGTGCGTATCGGGTGCTTGCGTTTGATCGTCAGCAAACGGAGTTCGAGTATCGTAGCGCTGAGGCGATGCGGGCGTACGAAACAAAAGGACAAATTGTGCGATTAGTCCCAGGTCAGAAAGAAACCCTCAGGCTTCAATTGATTTCATCCAGCGAGTGAAGATGTCTGCATTCAGGTCTCAAATTACGGCCGCCATCATCGTCTTTGGACTACTGCAGCTCTCCTGCCAATACCTCAGAGGGGAACAGAGTTCTAAGAAGGACGCCGGATCTGGTCAATTTCGAATCGCGGGAACTGTCGTAAGTACGACGGGAGGCAGCGTCTTGGCGCAGGCTCGCGTCACCATCAGGAATGCTCAAGATCCCAAGGACATCCAGTCTCGGCTGACAGGCGACGACGGTCACTTTGAGTTCAATGTTAGGACAGGAAAATATGGTTTGCAGGGAGCGAAACGAGGTTTCATCACCGCAGACTACGATCAGCATGAGCAATTCTCAACCGCTATCGTAACCGGGACTGACTTCGATACGGAAAACATTCTCCTCAAACTGGCGCCTTCCGCTGTGCTGGTTGGAAGGGTCCTCGATGAGTCCGGAGATCCGGTTCGCCACGCCAATGTATTGCTCTGGCGAGAAGACCATAGTACTGGCCTGAGTCGTGTCGTGCGATTTCGGAATGACGTTACCGATGACCAAGGCGGATATGAATTTACACCGCTCGACGGAGGTACTTATTTCCTCTCTGTCTCCGCGACTCCCTGGTATGCGGTACATCCCCCGTCAACTGCTCAGGAGGGCGCTCCGGTGATCGCTGCTGCTGATCGCAATCTGGACGTCGTCTATCCCACTACTTATTACGCAGGCACGAGCGATTGGGAGGACGCGACTCCGATCCTGATCCGTGGCGGCGATCATCTCGAACTCGATTTCCATCTGGTGCCGATATCCGCAGTCCACGTCATTTTTCGAAGTGAGCCGCAGGCAGAAAACGTGTATGGATTTCCTCAGCTCCAGCAGCGTGTCTTTGACGGCATCGACTCGCAGCGCGGCCGGGAAAATCCGCGCATGATCTCGCCAGGCGTGTTTGAAGTGACGACGGCGCCCGGCAAATATGTCGTGCAGCTTTCGGGACCGACCCAGAATGCTCGTATTAATGAGGTAGACATCTCGGAGGATCATCGGGAAATTGATACTTCAAGCGGCGAGACACTCAGTAACGTGACCGCGTCAGTGCATATGCTCGGAGCAGACCGTGTCCCCAAGGATCTGTTTGTGGGTTTACGAGATGCCACACGAAGAGGGGGCGATTTCCGAATAGTGAATTCTCGGGGAGAAGCGGTATTCGAGAGGGTTGCTCCTGGGACGTACGAGGTGGTTACTGGCTCCTCCACCAATTCATACGCCGTGGTCCAAATCACGTCTCAAGATCATGCGAGTTCAGGCCATACCCTGAAAGTGCCGGCCGCGACTTCATTGTCGATCTCTCTCTCACTGGTCGGTGGAAACGCGGTGGTCGAAGGATATGCAAAGCAAGCAGGAAAGGGTATCGCTGGGGCCATGGTCGTTCTGATACCGAAGCACCCGGAAGCCAATCGAGAACTCTTTCGTAGAGACCAGAGTGATCTCGACGGCAGTTTCTCACTTCGACAGGTCATTCCGGGCACCTACACGGTAATTGCGATTGCCAACGGATGGGACCTCGACTGGTCGAAGCCCGCTGTAATCACAAAGTACGCTGCCCGTGGACGCACCATCGTCGTGCCTGGACAAGCGAATCGTCCCATTCAATTGCCGGATGCGGTAGAAATCCAGCCGAAATGAAGGTGGTTCGATACAACCTGCTTCGGATTCTACGAAATCACACCTTTGCCCTATCCGGACACGCCATCCTGTTCTAGCCTTCCCTATCGGTGGGGTCCCATTGATCCGTTCCCATTGCCGGCCTGCTACTTGGAGTTCCGGGTGATCGATGTCAGGAAGATCGACAGAACAACGATGCTTGTCCGGTGCGGCCAATTACGTCCGGATTTTTTTCATGTTTGTGCACACCTGAATCCTCTGTGAGATGACGTCCTCCGTGATAACACGAAGGAATCGAGACCTAACCTTCGCCCGGCAGTCGAGGCAATTGGTTTTGAAACCCACAGGTCAAGAACTAGGGAAGTGCGGAGCCGATCCCGAGTTGGCGCGGCTCCGCACGCCCGCGTTACCCCGCTCGTTTTCTTTCTGCAGCGCTGCCCGACGCCACCCAAGCATCTAGGTCGCTACCTCGAAAGCGCCATAACTTCCCGATCTTCACTCCCGGGAGCCGGCCACTTGTAGCCAGTCGCAGCAGGGTCGAAGGGTGTACGCCAAAGAGCTTTGCAACCTCTCCGACCCTTAGTAAGGGTTCTTAGTAAGGGTTCACAAACCGCTTGGCACGGATTGGCAATCATCGAATCGAATTCCTCTCTTTCGATAGGTGGCGCGTGCTTGTCTCGGAACCTTGTTCGAGAGCGCCAGCAAATGCTGGTGCCTTTCGTATACCCATTCGGCTCCCAATGGTCACCAAGTTCGAGTGATGAATCGGCGCCCACAGCTGCCACCCGTGCCCGCAAGAGATTGATTTCAAGCTGCTTCGTCCGACTCATAACCCAAAGGTCGGTGGTTCAAATCCACCCCCGCAACCAAATTCTTCATACGGTTACGGGCAATTCAGCAATTGTAGGCACTGTCCAAAACTGTCCAATAAGGGGGACTGCCCCACAGTTCCCCTTATTTGTTGAATGGAGACCTGTTGGTTGGCAGATCTTCTCAAGAGTCGTTGCACGATTGGTCGATTGGCTTTTTGCTTCGCGAATGCTGGAGCATTGCCGTACTGATCCATCGTGATTGAGGTGTGAGCGTGTCGCACCAAACTTCTGCTGTACTCCCATAGATGCTCCCGTTTCGTCCAGCTACGCGGGGTAGGTGTGATGAAACGTATGGAATCCAGTCCTGCCGAGTGCAGTGACGGATGATACCTGTTTGCCGCTCGGACAACTGTGCAAGAGGTGCGCCTCTATTGTGAGCCAACGGGAAAAAATCCCTATGGCTGGCAAAGTCGCGGAACTGAGTTCCATAACTACCTATTCTCGGGGCTGAAAAGCGTGGTGGTGCAAACCAAAGCGCTTACGATGGGTCGATGCAGACCCGTGTGGAGAGCTCTGCATTTGACAACACCCAACGCATTTGCAATATTGTCAAAGCGGTTAGCTGTTTCGGCGTTATCCAGAACACATTCCGCCGGGTAGCGGAGACCCATATGTCCGAAACGGAGTTTCTTGTACATTCGCGCGACCTCCCGGCGGACCAAGCCGGCACGCTTCTAGACCTGCCGCGAGAGCTTGCAAAATGGGAGTGGATGAGCTTCTACATCTGGCGGTTACTTCCCGGAGAGACGTACCAGGCACAGAGCAATGACGAAGAAACCGCGTTCGTTCTGCTAGGAGGGACCTGTTTCGCGGATTGGGGAAATGGCACGCAAAAGATCGGCAAACGCAAAAACGTCTTCGACGGTTTTCCGTACGCCGTCTTCTCTCCTCCCGGCAATAGGGTAACGTTCAAGGCCGAAAGCGTGTGTGAAATAGCGGAATGTCGCGTACCCTCCCAAGCCCGCTTGGAAGCCAAGTTAATTACTCCGTCCGATGTAGCGAGCAATCTAAGAGGCGGCGGCAATGTCTCGCGCCAGATTGTGGACATCCTAACTCCTGCTTTCCCGGCTGACAAACTTGTCGTGATCGAGGTGTACACCCCTGGGGGAAACTGGTCCAGCTTTCCTCCGCACAAACACGACGTACACGATCCTCCCCGGGAAGTGGACCTCGACGAGATCTATTACTTCCGTATGAATCAACCTAACGCTTTCGCGTTGCAACATCTGTATTCGGGAAAGCATGGGAGTGACCGCACTTTGAAAGTGCGGAACGGGGATGTTGTGCTGGTGCGCAGCGGATTCCACCCGGTGGTGGCGGGCCCCGGTTACGACGTGTACTACTTGAATTTTCTCGCAGGGAGTGCGCGCACACTCGCTATAACGGAAGACCCGCAGCATGTCTGGATTCGAAATACCTGGAAAGAAACCGACCCTCGTTTGCCCCTCGTGAGAGGATGAGCATGGTATCCGGTCCGCGAGCCGCGATTTTTTCTTTACGGGACCTTCACCCATGAAAAGACGCATGACCATGGCGCAGGCCGTCATCGCATTCCTGAAGAATCAATATAGTGAGCGCGATGGCAAGGAACACCGTTTCTTCGAAGCGTGTCTCGGAATCTTTGGGCACGGAAACGTCGCCGGGATCGGCCAAGCCCTGGAGCAGGATTCAGAAATTCCGTACTGCCTGGTTCGTAATGAACAGGCCATGGTCCACACCGCCTCGGCATTTGCCAAGACCAGTAATCGACTGCGCAGTTTGGTATGCACGACCTCGATTGGCCCCGGCGCCACAAACATGGTCACCGGGGCCGCGGTAGCGACTGTCAATCGGCTTCCCGTACTGCTTCTGCCCGGCGACATCTTCGCGCGCAGGGATGTGGCTCCCGTGCTGCAACAATTGGAGTCGCCGCTGAGTCAGGATATTTCTGTGAACGACTGCTTCAAGCCGGTGGCGCGCTACTGGGATCGCATCGAACGTCCGGAGCAGATCCTTACCGCGCTCCCCGCTGCCATGCGCGTGCTCACGTCGCCGGCAGAGACCGGCGCGGTGGTGCTGAGTCTGCCGCAAGACGTGCAGGCGGAAGCCTATGATTATCCCGATCACTTTTTCAGGAAGCGCGTCTGGACGGTTGCCCGGCCGCGCTGCGACAGCAAACTTCTGAAGGCGGCTTCGGAGTGGATCCGTTCATCTGTGTGTCCCTTAGTGGTGGCAGGTGGCGGAGTGATTTACTCGGAAGCGAGCGTCGCGCTTGCGGACTTCGCGGCGAAAACCGGCATCCCGGTGGTCGAAACCCAAGCCGGAAAGGGATCGCTCCGCTACGATCATGCTCAATCCATCGGCGCCATGGGTGTAACCGGCACGCCTGGGGCAAACCGCTTAGCCAGGGAAGCGGATGTAGTCATCGGAGTCGGTACCCGGTACAGCGATTTCACGACTGCGTCCCAAAGCGCATTTCAGAATCCGGCCGTTCGGTTCGTGAACATCAATGTCAGTGAATTCGATGCGGGGAAGCAGGCCGCATTGCCGCTGGTCGGCGATGCCCAGGTCACGATTCAGGAACTTGCAGGGTTGCTGTCCGATTTCCGGGTGCAGAAATCCTATGCCGCGCAGATGCAGACCTACAAGGCGTGTTGGGAGAAGGAGGTTGATCGCATCTACAACCTCAACGTTGGCGTGCCGATCAGTCAGGGCGAGGTCATCGGAGTTGTGAACGAAGTCTCGGGGCCGCGCGACGTAGTCGTCAATGCGGCCGGCAGCTTGCCGGGCGACCTCCACAAGCTTTGGCGATCTCGGGATCCCAACGGCTATCACATGGAATATGGTTTTTCGTGCATGGGATACGAAATTGCGGGCGGTCTGGGTGTCAAAATGGCCGCTCCCGACCGCGACGTGTACGTCATGGTAGGAGACGGTTCTTACCTAATGATGGCGCAGGAAATCGTCACTGCGGTGCAGGAAAGCCAAAAGTTGATCATTGTTCTCCTCGACAACCACGGATTCTCCAGCATCGGCGGTCTGAGCCGAGCCTGTGGGAACCGCGGTATGGCAACGGAATACCGCTACCGAAAAAATGGAAAACTGGAAGGCGACCTTATCCCGGTCGACTTTGTGGCAAACGCGCGAAGTTTGGGAGCGCATGCAATTCGAGCTACAACCCGCGAGGAGCTTCGAAGTGAGTTAACTGCTGCCCAAGCGCGCTCGACCACGTCTGTAATCGTGATCGAAACCGCCTACGACAAGCGCGTGCCGGGATATGAATCCTGGTGGGATGTGCCGATCGCCGAGGTGTCCGAAGTTGACTCGGTGCGGGCCGCTCGGACGAATTATGTGAAGGCTCGAGAAAAGCAACGCATTTTCTGAAACCCGGCTTGTACGTTCGGCAGTCGCAGTAATCGTCAGCGACCACTCGAAAGCAGGCGAGATCCACGTGCAGACCATCAGCGATGAGACAGCAGCACAACCCAGACTGAAGCGCGTTCTGGGCTTATGGGATCTCGTGTATTACGGAATTATCCTGACTTCACCCATTGCGGTCGTGCCGATGTTCGGTGAAGCGCAGGTGCTTTCCCAAGGGCATGCGGTGATCACGCTGTTGGCCGGAATGGTGGCCATGGCGGCCACGGCTGTGAGTTTCGGCAGAATGGCCACCGTGTACCCTTCCGCCGGCTCGGTGTACACCTATGCCAGCCGAGGATTTAATTCACAGATTGGATTTGTCGTCGGCTGGGCCATGTTTTTGGAGTACCTTTTTCAGCCTCTGCAGAACAGCCTGTACGCGGCGCTCACGATTCAGAGACTGCTTCCCCACGTGCCCTTCGCGCTTCTCTCTGCCGGCGCCGTGGGCTCTATGACCCTGTTGTGCTGGTTTGGGATCCGCACAACCGCGCGCGCCAACCAGATCCTTTTGGCGTTCATGTCCCTGGTGATGATCGCCTTTCTGGGAGAAGCTCTCTGGTACATCTTCTCGCACCAGCAATGGCACGGATTGATTTCCGCTGAGCCATTCTATGATCCTCGTACCTTCAGCGTACGCGCGATCGCAGCGGGCACCGCTCTCGCAGCAACTACCTACATCGGCTTTGATGGCGTAAGTATCCTGGCCGAAGAAGTTGAAAACCCACGACGAAACGTTCTGCTGGCCTCGGTTCTCGTATGCGTTTTCACCGGGCTGTTTGCGGCCTTTCAAGTCTACCTTGCTCAGCGAATCTGGCCTGACTACCGCACTTTGGCCAATCCGGAGACCGCCTTCATGGACGTTGCACGAGTCGTCGGCGGATACCATTTGTTCGTGGGCTTCGCGGTCGTCCTGTTGGTATCGAGCCTGGCCTGCGGACTGGCTGGACTGCTCGGCGCCGTGCGATTGCTCTATGGGATGGGGCGAGACAACGTTCTGCCTCAAAAGATTTTCGGTCACCTCGACGCGGAACGCGGCAACCCTTCTTACAACGTCATCATTGCCGGAGCCATGGCTTACATTGGTACTCTGACAATGGGATGGGAGCGCGCGGTGGAGATCCTGAATTTCGGAGCGCTGATGGCGTTCATGGCTGTAAATCTGTCAGCTGTCCGGCACTTCGGGTTCTCGCCCGAACTGCAAGGCAAACGAAAGCCCTTTCTTGATGTCATGGTTCCGAGCCTGGGATTTCTCTTTTGCCTGGTGATTTTCCTTGGGCTACAGAGCTCGACACTAGTCGCGGGCGGAATCTGGGTGGTAGCCGGAGCAATTTACGTCGTCGTGAAGACAAAGGCTTTGGGTCATCCCGTCACGATCGACTTCAGCGAGTCGTAAAAGGAATGCCCCGCTTTGCAGATCATGGTCTCGCTAGCCCTCGCTCGAACTCTAAGGTTCTCCCACCAACTCGACGGCCGGAGACGGCTGTTTTCCCGTGCGCAGCATGAATCCACATGATTCCCGCACTCGCAACTGCGGTGCCAGGCTGACCGTCTCAGGGGTAATGCGCTTCCCTTGTAGACGCTCGAGAAGAAGCCGGATCGCAGTATCTCCCAGTTCATACTTCGGGAGTTCGATCGTGGTCAGCCGTGGGCGGAAGCAGCCCAGCCACGGATAATCATCGAAGCTCACCAAGCCAAAATCGTCCGGGCAGCGCATCCCGATCTCATCGGCTGCCGTCATGAACCCGATTGTCATCAGGTAATTCGTCACCAGAACGGCATCGGGACGATGCGGCAACAGGGCATGGCCGGCACGCAAGCCCGACTTAATGCGGTAGTCTCCCTCAAACGTTAATTCGGGCACATACTCGAGGTTCCACTGTTCAAGCGCTTTCGCGTATCCCTGGCGGCGAGCGCGTGCGTTGCTCACGTCGAGCGGGCCGCTAACGAAAGCGATGCGTTTATGTCCGATGCGCGCCAGATGAGAGATTGCATCCATCGCGCCCTGGCGATCATTGGTCTGCACGATGTCGGTCTTAAGGCCAGGACACGTGCGCATCAGCAGGACCATCGGGATTTTCGATTCCTCCAGCATTCGCTGCTGCGCGAGCGACAAGGGTGTAGGCGTCTTGCACAGGATGATTCCGTCGACCCGTTTCGAGATGAGCAGTTCCAAATAGAGCGCTTCTTTGTCCTGCTTATCGTCGCTGTTACACAGGAGCATGCTGTAGCCCGCTTTCTGTGCGGCATCCTCAGCAGCGCGCACAATATCGGGAAAAAACGGGTTAGCAATATCGGTAACAACCATACCTAGGGTGTGAGTTTGCCGCTTAGCCAAGCTGCGCGCCAGAAGATTGGGCCGGTAGTTGAGCTTGCGAATGGCCGCCTCGACGCGGCGGTGTAACGTCGCGCTCACGCGCCCGGTTTCGTTGATGACGGCCGATACGGTGAAGACGGAAACGTTCGCCTCCCGAGCTACGTCGTAAATGCTCGGAGCTTTGGAAGCCCGTTCCGCAGATCGGGTTCGCCTTGTCGGCTTGCTCATAAAATCCCAAACAATGAAAGGCTGGCCTGTATGGCCTGCAGCAGAAACTGACCCAGCAAGGCTTTACCATACCACAGGGAAATCGATGCCGATGCGATGGCGCGCCAGGAATGCGTGGGGTGAGTTGGGGTGCTGGAATCCTCCAATCGAGCATACATCGAGGAATTGCCTAAATTAGGGTTTACGCAAACGGGGACATGATATCTAAGCGGTTTTTCTTCGCGCTGGCGATTTTCAAGAGGTAGTAGTATTCTCACGGACTGCGTTTTTGTTGGCTGGAAAACACGTCTGCTCCACAGATACGAACTGACTGATTGCAACGGCTCCTGAAATTTCAAGGTGGTTGCAAAGCGCTAAGGTGACTGGGTTGACCTCGAAGAAACTGGGAGTTGGGGTTCTGGGCGTCGGCGACATGGGCCGGCGTCATGCTGAAAACATTCGCATGCTGGTTGGGGAAGCTCGCCTGGTCGCAGTCGCCGATCCCGCGGCGGAAAGAGCGCGCCTGGTCGCGCGTGAACTGGAAGTCGAGCATTGCTTCTCGTCCTTTGACGAAATGCTCGCTCTGAAGGAGGTCGATTGTGTCATCATTGCAGCTCCGGACAAATTCCACGCAGGTGCCATCCGCGACGCCGCTGTCGCGGGCAAGGACATCCTTTGCGAGAAGCCGATCGCATTGAATCTGGCAGACGCGCACGCCGCTCTTCAAGCCGTGGAGAAGGCCGGAGTACGCTTGCAGATTGGATTTATGCGCCGCTACGATTCCGGCTATTTGGCAGCGAGGAAGCGGGTGGAAGCAGGCGAGATTGGCGAACCGGTTATCTTCAAGTCTCTCGGTCGCGATCGCGACGCTCCTCCCATCGCCTCGTACCAGGCCAAACTCAATGGCATGTTGCTCTACAACAATACGATTCACGATTTCGATTTGGCGCGTTGGCTCATGGGAGATGAGATCTCCGAAGTCCAGGCCTACACGACTGTGGCTATACGGCCGGAAGTTGCGCAGTATGGCGACATCGTGGCCAGCGTGGTGAACCTCAAGTATCAGCGGGGCGCGATCGGCAACATCGAATCTTTCGTGCAGGCACTTTACGGATATGACATCCGAACCGAAATCGTGGGTTCAAAGGGGTCGATCCTGGTCGGTACGCTACAGCAAACGCCCCTGACGTTCCTCGCGAAAGAAGGCGGGAACCATCTGCTGGCAGATCATTTTCTGACCAGGTTTGAGGCGGCTTACGTCGCAGAGTTGAAAGACTTTGTTTACAACATTGCGCACGATTGTCCGCTCCAGGTTTTGGGCGAGGATGGGCTGCGTGCCTTGGAAATCGCGGTAGCTGCGGAGGCTTCACACTTGCAATCGAAACCTTGTGCGGTGACGCGCGGCGATCGTTCAGCCGCCTGAGCACAAATGGAGGATCTTATGTCTCAAGTCATTGCCCCTGCGACATTCAAAAGTCCGCTTCACGAAATGACGCAGACTACTCCGACCTGCCTCTGGAACGATTCCGCCTCGATTCAGGAATTGAGCTATTCGATTGAAAACGGTGCCGTAGGTGCCACCTGCAATCCGGTCATTGTGCTCGGCGTGCTGAAAAAGGAAATGGCGTTGTGGAAGGACCGGCTGAGCGAGCTGATTAAAGCTGCGCCGCCCGCCACCGAGGGCCAGATTTCGTGGCAACTGGTGCGAGAGATTTCGGTGAAAGCCGCAGGGTGGCTGAAGCCAATCTTTGATCTCCACCACGGCCGAAACGGACGGCTCTCGATCCAGACCGATCCCCGTTTCTACCGTGATTCAAAGGCCATTCTTTCGCAGGCCCTGGAGTTCGGCCAACTGGCGCCCAATATGATCGTGAAGATCCCTGTGACTCGCGCAGGAATTCCCGCCATCGAAGAAGCCACTTACAGCGGTGTGAGCATCAATGCCACCGTGTGCTTCACACTGCCGCAATGCATCGCGGTCGCGGAGGCGGTCGAGCGGGGCCTCACGCGCCGCCAACGCGAGGGCAAAGAAATCGACTCAATGGGCCCGGTTTGTACAATTATGGTGGGCCGCCTCGACGACTGGCTCAAGGTTGTCGCCGAAAAAGAGAACATCGCAATCGATCCGGGATACCTGGAGTGGGCAGGCGTCGCCGTATTCAAGAAGACTTACCGGATCTTTAAAGAGCGCGGGTACCGGATACGCCTGCTCTCTGCGGCATTCCGCAATCACATGCATTGGAGCGAAATGATCGGAGGTGATGTAGTCATTTCGCCGCCCTATTCATGGCAGGTCCGGTTCAACGCCAGCGACATCACGATTCGGAGAAGAATCGACGACCCCGTGAGGGAAGTGATCGTCGAGGAACTCTCCCGCAAATTTCTGGATTTTCGTCGTGCATCAACCGAGGGCGCGCTTTCATTGGATGAATTCGATTCCTTCGCTCCTACGCGCCGCACTCTCCGGCAGTTTATTGCTGCCTGTCACGACCTAGATGGCGTGGTGCGCGATGCAATGCTGCCCAATCCCGATTAGGCAAAGTGTGGTCGCCGAATTCTTTTTGTAGTTAACGTTATGATTTCCGAACCGGATCAAGAATGACCAAAATCGTTGGCGTTGGCCTGATCGGCGCGGGATGGATGGGGACTGCTCACAGCCGCGCTTACCTGCAGGCGGCTGATCGTTTTTCCGATAGCGGCATCCGCGCGCGACTCGTGGTGTGCGCCGATGAAGTGGACTCCCGCGCGCGCGAAGCTCAGGAACGTTTTGGCTTTGCACGCTATACCACCAACTGGAAAGAGGTACTTCGCGACCCTGAGGTTCAAGTCGTCAACGTCACGACTCCAAATTACCTGCACCGCGAGATCGCGACGGCCGCGGCCGCGGCAGGAAAGCATATCTTCTGCGAGAAGCCGGTTGGAAGAAATCTCGACGAGACCGCCGAAGTCGAACGCGCTGCCCGAAAAGCTGGAGTCCTGAATTGGGTCGGCTTCAACTATCGCTGGTCTCCAATGGTTCAGTATGCGCGCCAGTTAATCTCGGAACGCAAACTTGGCAGACTGACTCATTTTCGCGGACGCTTCCTTGCCGGTTACGCCTCGAATCCCGCGACCCCACTGTCGTGGCGCTTTGAACACGAATTCTCCGGCTCCGGTGTCTCGGGTGATTTGCTGTCCCATGTGATCGACATGAGTTTGTTCCTGGTCGGTCCGATTAAACGAACAGTCGGCAATCGTGAGACCTTCATTCCGCGGCGCCCGGCATCGGATGGTGTGGTGAAAGACGTCACTAATGAGGACTATGTTGGCGCTCTCGCGCAATTTGCCAACGGCGCTCACGGCACTTTTGAAGTTTGCCGAGTGATTCAAGGTCACAAGTGTGACTGGTCGTTTGAGATTGAAGGTACGCTGGGCGGTCTGAGTTGGAACTTCGAACGCATGAACGAGCTGAACGTATTTCTCCCGGATGGAAACGCGGCGCACGACGGTTACCTGCGAATTGTAAGCGGGCCGAATTACCCGTTCCATAGCCACTTCAACCCCGCCACGGGCACGAGTCTTGGCTATGACGATTTGAAGACGATCGAGACTCATCATTTCCTCAAGTCGATTCACGAAAACAAGCAGGGGGAACCGGGTTTGCGGGAAGCGCTTCGGGTTGCCGAAGTGATGGCAAGCATCGAGCGTACTTGGTCAAGCAATCGTTGGGAGGATGTTGCGCACGTCCCTTCTTAGAATTCGCGCGCATTAAATCCAGCAGCAAAAGGACTAACTGTGCCCGGTACAAAACCTGTTGGGTACGCAGTGATCGGACTCGGCAGCATCACAGAAGTGGCTGTTCTTCCTGCCTTTCGTCACAGCAAGAAATCGCGACTGGTTGCACTCGTCAGTCACGATCTAAAGCGCGCCAAGGCACTGGGCAAGAAGTTCGGGGTCAAAAATTGTTATTCGTATGAAGAGTACGACCAGTGTTTATGTCAGCCGGGCGTCGATGCCGTGTTCATCGCCTCCGTGAACGGGGCCCATGCGGAGCAAACGATTCGAGCGGCGGCCGCGGGAAAGCATGTGCTTTGCGAAAAGCCGATGGCCAACAGCGTCGCCGACTGTCGCCACATGGTGGAGGCGTGCCGCAAAAACCGGGTGCGCCTGATGATCGCCTATCGTAAGTATTTTGAGCCGGGCGGCGTGGCACTGAAGCGACTCTTAAACAACGGAAAACTTGGGCGGTTACGACACATCTTCTCGACGTACACGGAAATTGTGGATCCGGTAAAAGCCAAGAACTGGCAATTGAATCCTCAACTCGCCGGCGGCGGTTCTCTTGTTGATCTTGGAATCTACTGCGTCAACAACATGCGTTGGCTCGCGGGCAGTTCGCCCATCGACGCAACGGCCACAGCCTGGACGGACGATCCGAAGCGTTTCCGCGGCGTCGAAGACAGCATTGCATTCCGCCTGACTCATCCCGGCGGGTTGGTTTGCCAAGGGACATCCAGCTACAGCGCGCAAGCAGCTTCGTTCGTGCAAGTGCACGGTGATAAGGGATGGGCGGCTTTGAACCCCGCGTTTGCATTCGAAGAGGAGCGGCGGTTGTTCGGGAAAATCCAGGGGCAGTGGTTCGAACAGAAATTCAAGGTTATCGACGAGTTTGTCCTGGAACTCGACGCATTCACGACCTGTGTGCGCCGGGGCCGCGATCCCGAGCCGGACGGAATGGAGGGTTTGCGCGACATGGCCACAGTGGAAGCAATCTACCGCTCCGTGCGAGAAAACCGCACAGTTCCAGTCGAACCAATCGCGAGTGATACGGGGAACATCCCCGGGCGTGCCCACGCCGTATAACTAAGCGGCAATCGATATTCGCCTTATTCATTTATTAACAGCCTTTTGCAACGAAAAAGCTTGACAGAGAATGAACATCTGTTCTATTAGATAACCGCTTATTCAAAAGCTCGTGGGGAAGCTGGGCCAAAACCTAACCGCTTATGGCCGTCCTGATGTTCGACGCTGTTCTGTGTCGGTAAGCGGCGGCATTGCAACGTGTCTAGAGGGGAGCCACGTCATGACGAAACGCACCTGCTTTAGGGCGAGTGTTCTGGTCTGTGCGATCGCGCTGTTCGGGTTGAGCCAACCGCTTGTGCGGGCCCAGTTGACCACCGGCGGAATTGTGGGCACGGTTTCGGATCCTTCCGGGTCGAGAATTCCGGGCGTGACCGTGACCGTCACGCAAGTGGAAACGTCCACGCCGACCACGACCACAACCGACGCTTCTGGCGATTACAGCTTCACCGCCCTGAAGATCGGCAAATACTCCATCACTTTTCAGAAGGAAGGATTCCAGCGCGTCGTCCAAAGTAACGTGGATCTCGGGATTGGACAGGTCCTTCGGTTCGACATCGCCCTGAAGATAGGGAGCGTTTCGCAAACCGTGGAAGTCACCGACGCGCCTCCGCTGCTCCAGACCGAGACCTCGTCCCTGGGCACGATCGAAACCGAAAAGCGCATCGTCGAGTTGCCATTAAACGGCAGGAATTTCTTCAAGCTCGCTTATCTCGGTCCGGGATCGAATGAAGGCGCCACTGGAACCAGCGCGGGGGCGGGATCCACCGACAATAACCGGCCAGGGACCTCCTTGTCAGTCAATGGGCTGCGGATCTTCGACAATAACTTTCTACTCGACGGCATGGACAACAACGAATTCGGCAATGGCACGGTGGTGATTCAGCCGCCGCCCGATTCCATCCAGGAATTTCGAGTGGAAGAAAACTCGATGAGCGCTGAATACGGCCGCGGCGGAGCGATGGTCAGCCTCGTGCTTCGTTCCGGAACCAACCAGCTTCACGGAGCTGCGTGGGAATTCGTCCGCAATAACAAATTGGACGCACGGAATTACTTCGCAACCAGCGGGTTGGGGTTCCAGCGGAACCAGTATGGTGGTCAGTTGGGCGGCCCGATCGTGAAAGACAAGATGTTCATCTTCGGCTCGATCCAGCGAACCGACATTCGAGAAGAGGTGCCGTTCATCAGCACCGTTCCAACTCTGTTGATGCATTCGGGGAACTTCAGTGAATTGAGCACAACAATAAGCGACCCGTTCCCTGGTGGCCCCGTCTATACCGGCAACGTCATTCCAACGTGCGCCCAGGCCGGATGCATCAACGACGTAGGTCAGAATATCGTCAATCTATTTCCTAATCCGAATATTTCCGGAGCAGGACTCACCAATAATTTCATTTTTAATGGAAAATACAGATTCGATGAGACCGCCTTCGAGACGCGGTTCGACTACAACATTTCGAGCAAAGACCGCTTCTTTGCCCACTATGCCATTGCTACCCCCAACGCGACGAATCCCTCCAACTTTGCCAACGTGGACGGAGGAGCCGGTTCGGGCACGTCCAGTACCCTGGATAACAAAGTTCAGAGTGTCGCCTTGGACTGGAATCGTATCTTCAATCCCGTCTTGCTCAACGACTTGAGGGTAGGATTCAACCGTTTTAAGGACGCCACCCTGCCGCTGGATTTCGGCACTAACGCCGGAAATAAGGTGGGCATTCCCAACGCCAATCATGGGGGCAATTCTTCCGGTCTGACCAAGATCAACATTAGCGGATACCAGCAGCTTGGAGATTCGCTGTGGGTGCCGGAAACAATTGCCGAGAACGTATACCAACTGGCCGATACCCTGAGTTGGACGCGCGGAAAACATTCCCTGAAGTTCGGTGTTGACTTTCGGCGGCAGCAACGAAACTTCTTCCAGCAGACAGCGCCGTCGGGCCTGCTGGGATTCAGCGGCAATTATTCGGGTTATGGGCTGGCCGATGCATTGCTTGGCATTCCACAAAACACCCTGCAGGATCACCTCGCCGGAATCGTCGATCCAACACGCTACTGGGATTTGTCGGAGTTTGTGCAGGACAACATCCGTGTGACCCCAAACCTAACTCTGAATGTGGGCTTGCGGTATGAAATCAGTTCACCGGCCAATGGCCCCACCGTGGGCAACTTTGACCTGCGCACGCTCACGGTCAACACCTCGTCGCACGGCGGAGTGAAATTCGACAAGAACGATTGGGCGCCACGCGTAGGTTTTGCCTGGAATGTCCGCCCGAAAACAGTTGTCCGCAGCGCGTTCGGGATCTTTTATGCCGCCGAAGGTAACATTTTCGACGACCTAGGTTTGAATCCGCCCTCCCTGGCGGTTCAGTCGTTCAACTATCCAGGTTCCAATCCCTCTACCAATCAGTTGCTGGGGGCGTTCCCTGCAACATTTACCCAGCCCGATCCCAACAATCCCACGGGGACGGTGCGAAGCACGGGAGTAATCGGGTCGACAACATTCGATCCTGTTCGGAGGATTCCTCGGATTTACGAGTGGAATTTGACAGTGGAGCAGCAGTTCAGTCAGAACTGGGTATATCGGATCGGATATGTTGGCAGTCGCAGCTCGAACTTGTTCGACCACGAATCGTCAAACTTGAATCAGCCTCTCGTCCCATTAGACTCGAACTTTTCGGGGACGGGCCCATTCGGGTTCAACCAGGGGCGGCCCTATTTTGCCACTCGGCCGGGCCTGAATGTGGTGCTCCCTCTAGACGTAGCGCGGCTAAGCATGTTCTATAACGGGTTACAAACCTCGCTGGAACATCGTTTCGCGGCTGGCTTCAATGTCCTGGCTGCTTACACCTACGCGAAGTCCCTAGGAACTGCGGACGGCAATGTGAATCAGTGTGACGTCCAAAACGCCCATAACGTTGCCGCGGAAAGGGGACCAACAACCCCAGATTTCCGCCACCAACTGACCGTGAGCTACGTTTACGAATTGCCTTACGGCAAAGGGAAACAATTCGGAAGTTCTGCGAACGGAGTAGCACAGGCCGTGCTTGGAGGATGGCAGGTCGCCGGAGTCACCAGGGCGCGCAGTGGAGAAGCTTTTGATGTTCTCATGGGTGGCGACCTCACCAATACTGGCGCGTTCCCGCCGCGTCCAAACATCATTCACAACCCGTATGACTTTTCCTTTGATGTCGCCACACAGGCTGCGCTTGCTTGCAGTCATCCCGGGCATCAGACTCTCGATTGTTGGTTCAACCAGGCCGCTTTTGTCGCTCCCGCACTCTCTTCCGCCCCTGGCGCCTGCGGTGGCCAGTGCTTCGCGCGTGATTTCGGGAACGCCAGTCGCGCGGCATTACGCGGTCCCCACATGTTCAATTTTGACTTCTCCGCCTACAAAACGTTCCAGCTAGGCGAGAGATTTGGGCTGGTTTTCCGAGCCGAGTTCTTTAACATCTTCAATCACCCCAACTTCAACCTTCCGAACGTAGGATCGGGCGGCGGAAGCAGCGGAGCTGGGATTGTCAACTTCAATTGTGCGACACCCGTCCCTGGAGGACCTACCGATTGCAGTGGGCGTTCAAGCGGAGGCGGAGCCATCACCCAGACGCTGCCTGACGCTCAGCGCGAGATCCAGTTTGGCCTTAAACTGGAGTTCTAGAACTCCGGCCGCCACAACGGCGGCCGGGGTTTTTATCTTAGTTCACCGGAATACTGCTCAATCTCCAGGCTGTGACTCTCGGCCCTTCGGTAATTGCTGGGTTGGCATGACTTCATAAATCGTTCCCAGGCAACTGCCTATCACTCTGATCAGCGAGGGAGCCGAGTATGTCGATCCAGGTCGCAAACGCACCCATCAGCTGGGGCATCATGGAGCACGTCGAATACCCAGCGGAGTATCCGTATCCGCGCGTCCTGGACGAACTGTCAGCAGCCGGCTATCGAGGCACAGAACTCGGCCCTTATGGATTTCTTCCATCCGATCCGACGTTGCTCCGAAAAGAGCTCGACCAACGGTCGCTCAAACTATGCTCGGCCTTCATCGACATCGAACTGGGGAATGCCTCGGCCCTCAAAGAGAGCCTGGCCGATGTGGAGCGCTCGGCCGAGCTGATTAGTGCGGCGGGCGCAAAACTGCTCATTCTTTCCGATAAGATCACGCCCGAGAGAAACGCGGTTTCTGGCCGCCGTGCAGAAGCCAATGCCCTGTCCTGGAGGGATGCGCAATGGAACACGGCGGCGCGAGCGATCGGCGAAATTATAGCCCGCTGCAAAACGGTCGGATTGCGAGTCGCATTTCATCATCACGCGGGCGGACATGTGGAAACACCGGAGGAAGTCGACCGCCTCTTCTCCTTGTTTCCGGCGGATCAGCTCGGTTTATGTCTCGACACCGGGCACTATGCTTATGGCGGTGGGGATGCGATCGCGTTTCTGGAAAAGCAAGTGTCGCGCGTGTGGTGCGTACATCTGAAGGATGTATACGAGCAGAAAGCTGAAGAGGCGCGGCGGGCTCGCATGAATTTCTATCAAGCCGTACGGCACGGGATTTTCGCGCCGGTTGGAAAGGGCAGCATTGACTTTCCTCGTGTCTTGTCGCTACTCAAGACGCGCGGTTTTGACGGCTGGGTCGTAGTGGAAGCCGATGTCCTGCCGGGTGGTGTGGGTGCCGATGCGCCCCTGGCGAATGCGATTTCAGGACGGGAATATCTCAGGGAACTTGGAATATAAAGGGTGCGGGTTCACTTCGGAAACTGGCCGACGCAACGTCCTTCGGCGTCTTCCTGTCGACTCCCCTCAAGTTTAGAATAGCGATGATGAATCGAAGACGGTGGCTTCAGCATGCAGCCGCAGCTGCCGTGGGTTGTGCCCTTCGTCCTTTTCCCGCGGCCGGGTTTCCATTTCCTTCCAAGCCCGAATATTTTCCGCGCTACGTCGATGTCGGGAAAGAGGCGGGTCTTTTGGCCAAGACCATCGTCGCGGGCCACGAGAACAAAGACTTCCTGCTCTCCACGACCGGGGGCGGCATCGCGCTGTTCGACTACGATAACGACGGCTGGCTCGATCTTTTTATTGTGAACGGCTGGGGACTCACCGACTTCCCGAAAGGCGAAGAGCCCACAAATCACCTCTACAAGAATAATCGTGATGGCACCTTCACCGACGTGACTGAAAAAGCTGGGCTCGTCCGCCACGGCTGGGGGCAGGGCGTCTGTGTAGGCGATTATGATAACGATGGCAACCTCGATCTCTTCGTCACCTATTACGGCAAGAATGTTCTCTACCACAACAACGGCAACGGTACGTTCACAGACGCGACCCGCGAAAGCGGGTTGCTCGAGTCGGAGAGTCATTGGAATACGGGAGCAGCTTTCATCGACTACAATCGTGACGGGCACCTTGATCTGTTCGTAAGCAATTATGTCGCCTACGAACATGGGCTCACCCTGTACGAGAGCAATCCAGCTCTGGTCGGTCAGCAGTCACCTATCCTCTACGGCGTCGCCGGGCTGAAGGGGACCTCGGGCTTCCTGTACCGCAATAACGGGAATGGAACATTTACGGACGTAAGCCGGGCTGCCGGCATTACTAAAGCTGAGCCCACCTACGGATTCACCCCATGTGTTGGGGACTACGATAACGATGGCTGGCCGGACATTTATGTTGCCGACGATTCCACGCCCAGCCTGCTCTTCATGAATAATCGGGACGGCACTTTTCGTGAGACCGGCGTGCTTGCCGGTGTGGCCTATGACGCCAACGGTCATGCTCAGGGCGGAATGGGGGCGGATTCAGTGGACTACGATGGCGACGGGTTCCTCGACATCGTGAAAACAAATTTCTCGGATGAAATCCCGAGTCTCTTTCACAACGAAGGGAAAGGATTTTTCACCGACGTCACCGTGCCATCCGGCCTGGGAGGCGAAACCAGTTCCGTGAAATGGGGCATAGCATTTTTGGACGTGGATGACGATGGCCGTCCCGATGTCCTCATTGTCAGTGGATCGATTTATCCGCCAGGCCGTGGATTGCAGCACCAGCTCGCGAAAACCGATAGCAAGCTGATCCTGATGCGGAATCTCGATGGCAACCGCTTCGCGAACATCTCCGAACGGAGTGGTCCGGTGTTCGCCAATACCCATTGCAGCCGCGGCGCCGCATGCGGCGACGTCTTTAATACGGGACGGCTGGACATCGCGATCAACAATCTGAACGATTATCCTTCTCTTTTGCGCAACCAGATACCGCCCTCGAACAACTGGATGCTCGTGAAGCTGATCGGTACAAAAACCAACCGGGCGGCTATTGGCTCACGTGTCGTGCTCGATGCCGACAATCGCCGCCAGGTCCAGGAAGTGCGGAGCGGCGGCAGCTTTTGCTCGCAGAATGACCTACGCCTCCACTTCGGTCTCGGCGCGGCGAAGGAAGCCCGCCTGCAGATTGGCTGGTTGGGTGGTACGGAACAAACTATAGAGCACGTCCCCGCCAACCGGCTCATCGTGGTTCAGGAAGGGAAAGGTATCACCCGGCAGGAATCGTTTTGAACTTGCCACCCAGCCCTCAATCGTTCATCCCAAGCTTCCTTATCTTTATCTCTCTCTGTGTCGTTCCCGTAATTCGCCCCGCTTCGGCCCAAGCGAACGACGCACAGGCTGTCTTCAATCAGGCGCTTCAACTTTTTCAAAGCGGGAGAGGCGTCGAGGCACTCGCGGTCCTCGATTCCGCCATCGGTAGCGGAATCCAGGATCCGGCGCTTTACAACTTGAAGGGGCTGGTCGCGGGCGAACTGGGCCGCAACCCCGAAGCAGAAGAGAGTTTTCGAGCCGTGATTCGCCTTTCGCCCAAGTCGGCCATGGGCTACAACAATCTCGGCGTTCTGCTTTCGAAACTGGAACGCCACCAGGAAGCCGTGAACGCGTTCCGAGAAGCGCATGCCCGAGAGCCCGAAAACTTCAACACACTGCTCGGTCTCGGGACTTCTCTGGTGGCGCTTAAGAAATTCGATGAGGCAATCATCTATCTCCAAAAAGCCTGGAGCGTGCGTCCCGCCGATTTTCAGGCGGGCTACGAATGGGCGCACGCTCTGCTCGAAGAAAAGCGTCCAGCCGAAGCCCTTAAAGTGCTCGACAAACTTGCAGTGCCGCCAGACCTCGCCTCTGCCACGAAGTATTACGCTCTTGCCGGAGTCACCGCCGAACGCACTAACGATTTCGCCCAAGCTGCTCAGTTCTACCGTAAGGCTTATGAACTCGACCCTACCTCATACGAAACCTATCTGGCTCTGGTACGCTCCACGCTTTCCGCGCCAGCCCCATTCGTGGAATCGCAGCTGCCAGCGCCGCCCTCCAAACTTACGGCCAGTCAGAATTTCGCACTTGGCCTCATATTCGCCTCGCACGAAGACTTCGAACTTGCCATCCAAAGCTTTGACGCCGCGCTCGCACTCGATCCGAATAATGAGCTAGCAACCTTGAACCTCGCTCTTGCCGAGAAGAGCGTCGGAAAAGCTCCCGAAGCAATCGACCGGCTCCGAAAGGTGATGGCGGCCCGGCCCTCCGCAATGCTCAGCGACGCGCTCGGCGGGATGGAGGAGGAAACCGGACAATATGTTCAAGCCGTCGCGAGCTATCAGCGCGCCGTGGAACTCGACCCCGGCAACGAACAGTACTACTTCGATCTAGGGGTCGAATACCTGACTCACTTCACCTTCGGCCCGGCTGCCGAGGTGTATCGGGTCGGCACGCAAAAATTCCCCGATTCTTCCCGGCAGTTTCTCGGCCTGGGATTCAGTCACTACGCGGTGCGCGAATACCGGGAAGCGACCGATGCCTTCACCAGTGCACTCGAGATTGATCCCGATTCTCCCGCAGCTTTTCGTGCTTGGGAGTCGGTTCTCGACTCATTGTCACCGAATGATTGGGCGTCTGTGCTCCCTCGGCTCGATAAGCTAGCCAAGGCTCATGCGCGCAGTGCGGAACTCGCCTTTTGCTATGCTGCTGCATTGTTTCGCTCGGAATACGGGAAAGGAGCGGCAGGCACCTTCGATGCAGCACAAGTTCTGCTCGAGAAATCGGTCCGGCTGCGTCCCGACTTCCCACCCGCCCATTTGGAACTCGGGGCGCTTTACGCAGCGAAGAAGCAGACCCAGAAAGCAGTCGACCAATATCTGGAGGTCATTCGCGAGGACGACAAATCCGAGGTCCCGCATTATCGGCTGGGACAGCTCTATCGCCAGATGAACAATTTGGATATGGCGACTGCGGAACTCAACCGCTATCAGGAACTCGCCCAGGCCCACCAGGAGCAGCTCAAGCGCAATCGCAGCATGATCCAGCAGTTCATTATTCCTCAGTCAACTCAGGGCAAAAAACTAGAGTCGTCGCAGTGAGGCCCGGGTGCGGTTCTGTACTGCGACCGGACGCCCTTGCCGATAAGACTGTTCCGCCGCGGCCGCGGCCGCCACGGCTTGCCGCCCATCGAAGGCATCCGTTTTCGGTTCTTTGTCCGCCAGAATTGTTCGCACGAAGTCGCGCATTTCAAGCAGATATCCATCCTTGAAGCGCGCCAGGAAATGGTCCACAACATCCGTTTTTGCACCGTTGATCGTCAGCACGATCTCGGCCGTCTGCTGCAGGTAACCGGTGATGATCGTGCCTTTCGAGCCGACGATTTCTGTTCGGATGTCATAGCCGTACCCGGATTGCATGTAGTTCTCGACTGCCCCCAGCATCCCCCGCGAGAACTTAAGGTTAAGAATGGCAGTATCGATATCGTTGAATTGTGCAATCTCAGGGAATACCAGCACTGCCCCGTAGGCATGGATCTCACTTATTTCGTCGTTCATGAGCCATCGGCCCAGGTCGAACTCATGTACGGTCGAGTCCTGGAAAAACATCCCGTTCACGCCGCTGGCCATGTAGCTTATAGGCGGGGGCGCGGGGTCTCTAGCGAGCGATTTGAAAAGCACCGGGTCCCCGATTTCGCCGGCCTCGATCCTTTGTTTGGCTCGTACGTTGGGTGGGTCATAACGGCGCACATGCCCGAGTTGTACACGGACACCCGCTTTGGTTGTCAGCTCGAGAATTTCGTCAGCTTCCTGCAGGGTCAATGTGAAGGGCTTCTCACAAAAAATGTCCTTGCCAGCCCGGGCGCACACTCGGATGGCGGCGCCATGAAACTTAGCCGGAGTGACGATCACGACTGCTTTGATCTCGGGGTTCTCCACCAGCGCTTCAACGCTTCCGTAGAAATGTTGGATCTCGAGCTCTTGTGCAGCCTGCTCGGCTCGCTTAATGTCGGCGTCAGCGACAGCAATCAACTTCGCCTCGGGAATCAGGCTGCGGATGTTCTGTGCGTGCTGTCTGCCCATCGTGCCTACCCCGACCACTCCCACGCCGAGCTTTGCCATAACCGTGCCCTCGTCTCTCTACCGGTATTTAATCTTCACGGGCCTCCGCGTTTTTGCAGACTTGTAGATGGCATCAATGACGAGGAGGTCTCGTAAGCCCTGTGCGCCGTCAGGCTCGGGATCCCGCCGCTCCCGGATGCACTTCGCGAATGTATCTAACTCGGGAGCAAACTCATCAATTGCCTCGAACGTCCTCTCGAACCATTTTCCGGCGATCTTTCCGCTCAAGCGCCGTTCCTCTTCGAAAGCGAACGCGGGGGCGAGGGCGGCCCAACCCTTTTCGCCGTGAACGTGGACGAAAGAAGAGAAGACGGAACTGTAAGCCGCGGTTCCTTGCAGCACCAGGCCGCTTTTGAAATCCAGTCGAAAGGCGATGCCTTCTTCGACTTCGCTGAATCGGCGGCGATCGCGAACCCAGCTCTTCCCTTCAGCGACAATCGGATCCTCGCCCACAAGCCAACGGCAGGTGTTTATGCAATAGACGCCCAAGTCCATCAAGGGACCTCCACCGCATAGCGAGCGGGAAAACAACCAGGCTGGCGAGTTATCGCCATAGGGTCGAAATTCGCCGAACAGCGTGTGGATGACATCGATCCGCCCCAGTTCTCCGCTGGCGATCATCTTCTTCAGTGTTACGGTGCTGGGCTCGAAGTATTTTCGATACGCGGTCATGAAGCGGACTTTATTCCGCCGGCAGGCCTCTACCATCTTTCGCGCTTGTCGGACGTTGGCAGCCAAAGGCTTCTCACAAAGTACATGCTTACCCGCCTTGGCCGCGACAACAGCATATTTCTCATGCTCGCCGGGTGGGGTCGCGATGTAGACCGCTTCGACTTCGGGATTCTTCAGACAATCCGCGAATTCCTTATAGGTGTAGGCGTGCTGAGCCCTGAATTCGGCGCCCAGTTTTTCGGCCTTTGCCTTATCGCCGCTCACCAGCGCAACCAATTCGGCGTGTTCGCTGTGCGCGAACGCCGGCAAAACCGCAACCTGAGAGATGCCGCCCAAGCCGACCACGGCATACCCCACCTTCTTCATCGATGCCATCGATGTGCACCCCCAGCCCTGATTGTTTTGTTAGCTTTCCCGGTCCGCGCGGCTCTGCGTTTGAGCCTTTATTGCCGGATGTTCCAGTTTGCGCAGTTCCTCGATGTTCTCGATGACCTTCAGCATCGCCTCCACCATGTTGTCCACGTCTTCCTTCGTCCCCAGGAAGAGGTGATGCGAGAACCAGATCGCCTCGTGATAGGCGGCCCGCTCGGCGGCCGGGCACTTGTACATGTTGCGCAGGTCGAGCGGTTTGGGCCGGCCCCAGCTGAGCGCGGGAAAGTCATTAGGATCGAGCGGGAACAGCGAGCTGCAATACACCGGTTCGTAGAACAATCCATCACACGGAATGCCTTCCAGTTGCAGTGCTGCCACGAAAGCGGCACGGGGAATATCTTTCATCTGCTCGGCGAAATACTTCATGACATATCCATACGGCGCCGGACGCGTGATGCGTGGTTCCGGCTTCAGCATCCCGATGCCGCGGATACTGCGAATTCGCGACTCGAAATGATCCATATTGGTTTGCCGAACCTTGCCCTGTTCGGGCAGGCGCTCCAGTTGTGGCCCCAAGATCGCAGCCTGGAATTCTCCCAGCCGGTAGTTGAACCCGATGAGGCGCTTTTTGTATTGATCGGTCACGCTTCTGCGGCCGGCGTTGACGTAGGTCTGCACGCGTTCAAAATACTCCAGGTTATTCGTGATAACCGCTCCACCTTCACCGGCAGTCATGAGTTTGCTCGTCTGGAAGCTGAATGCGCCCAGGTCCCCCGTCGAACCCGCGCCTTTATCACGCCACATCCCACCGTGCACGTGTGCACAGTCCTCGATGACTTTCAGGTTGTGTTTCTTGGCGATCGCCATGATCGCGTCGAGATCCGCGAACCGCATGCCGAGGTGAACAGGCAAAATCGCGCGTGTCTTGGGCGTGAGCAGGCCCTCGATCAGTTTCGCGTCCATGCAGTAGGAGTCCGGATCGACGTCCACGAACACTGGAACAGCATTCACCAGCAGCACCGGTCCTACTGTGCCTTCCCACGTGTATGCCGGGACCAACACTTCGTCGCCGGGGCGGATATCGATTCCTTTCAGAGCTGCCTGGATCGCAACCGTGCCAGTATTGACCGTCGTGCCGTACTTGGCTGTGTGGTACTCCGCGAATTTCTTACCGAAAGCGGCGGTGTGCTTGCCCGGAAAAGGCTGTCCACCCCAGTTCCGGTTGGTGAGAACATCTTCCAGCGCCGCCCTTTCTTTGTCGGTGTAAACCGGCCAAGGATCAAAGCGCTTTTTTCGAATCGGCTCACCACCGGTAATCGCCAGCTTTCCCATCGGATGTTCTCCTCGGCAAGAATTTTTCAGGGACGACTTTGATGCTATTCAGGACAGCTTCACGACCATGGTGCAATTGCGACCTTCATAGAGTCGGGCGCAATTGACTTGTGCACCGCGGCTTCCACGTCACGAAGGGGATATCGATGCGAAACAAATTCGCGAAGAGGATACGTTTTCATGTAGCGCGCCATTTGCCGCAGACTGGGTCCGTAGCTCGCCGGTTCCTCGCCGCCCACCCCAAGAATGCGCACGCTTTTCGCGCAGAGCTGCCGGTGAGGGCTGATCGGAACCTCGCCCAGGTCAGAAAAGTTTCCAGCTTCGACCAGCAATCCTCCCAACCTCAGCATGTCGAGTGCCTCGGGTACAGCTTGAGGTACGCCCGCGGTCTCGACCACCATGTCGGCTCCCCGGCCTTGTGTCAGGCTATGCACGAACTCAAGGCGCTCGGAGACGTTGGTTTCGCCGACGTTCAGGATGTGGTCTGCACCCAACCGCTTAGCAAACCGCAATCGGTAATCAGACAGGTCGACCGCAATGATGGTACCCGCGCCCAGCATGCGCGCCTTCATCAGGAAGCACATGCCCAGCGCACCCACCCCGAAAACTACGACCGTATCGTCGAACAGGAAAGCCTCGCTCGGAAATACCGACATCTGCTTGGCCCGATCGAGTCCTACTGTGACGGCCATAATCTCGGTCAGCACCGCGACTTCCGACGGCAAATCATCCGGCACCCGGACCAGGAAACTTCCTGGAACGATGTACATGAACTGCGACCAACCGCCAAAGAGGTAGGGTGGATCGGCGGCGCACATGTTGTTCCCGTAATCCACCATGTTCTGGCAGAAATAGTAGGGGTAGTCGTGGCGGCAGTAGTAACAATGCCCGCACGAAACATTAGCTCCGACCACCACACGGTCGCCAACTCTCAGCGGGATGCCTTCAAAATCGAGGTACTCGCCGTTGCCTCCGATAGCCGCGACCGTGCCCACGTTCTCGTGTCCCTGGATAATGGGAAAGCGAATTTGTTTGCCGCCGCCGCTGCCGGCATATTGCGTGGTGTAGCCTTGGTAGGTGTGCTTATCGGTGCCGCAGATGCCGGACAGTTCCATTTTCACAACGACGCATCCCGACTCGGGCTCGGGAAGCGGATATTCCCGGACTTCGTATCTGCCGGGTTCCACTAATGTCGCGGCCAAGACCTGACTTCCAGGCATCGTGCAGGACCTTTCGGCGTGACGCTTCAAGTACTGGCGGAGAACAAAATTGTGTTCAAGTAAATAAGCGCTTAG
>Ga0210409_10001857_pt1 | contig 26544 bp, 27 predicted proteins | sample IncBWH17MmetaG_FD_161649 | JGI IMG/M metagenome (GOLD analysis project Ga0210409, IMG submission 161649) | Forest soil microbial communities from Barre Woods Harvard Forest LTER site, Petersham, Massachusetts, United States - Inc-BW-H-17-M | ecosystem: Environmental > Terrestrial > Soil >...
CGCTCCGGAGTATGGAAGTAGCTTTGCGGCACGAACGCAAAACCCCGGCTCGACGCGAATTCCTCCGCCCCCGGGCCCGCCAACATGACATTATCGGATTGCTCCATGACCGCGCGCGCGAGCTCTATGGGATTCTTGATTCGCGTGAGGCAGCACACCGCGCCAGCCCTGAGATCGCTGCCGTCCATGATGGCCGCATCCAATTCGTTGCGGCCGTCGAGTGTGAACACGGCTCCCCGTCCCGCGTTGAACGAGGGATTGTCCTCGAGCAGCACCACGGCCCGGGTCACCGCATCCAGGCTGGTCCCGCCCGCTTGCAGCACGGCGAAACCGGCGTCGATCGCCTCCCGCAAGCCGGCGCGATACTTCACTTCCGCCTCGCGCCCCATTTCGGCGCGCGGCAGGGTGCCCGCACCGCCGTGAATAGCCAGACCGAACATCGCCAAAATTGCTCCTTCGCTGCGAAACCGCGGTTTCGAGACCGTCAAGCATCGCTTCCGACGGTTCCCGCACATCAGATGTGCCTGATCGCGGCAATCGTAATAGTATTGCGCTGACGGCCCAACGTTGACCGGAGTCTATAATGAAATTGATCACCGCCATCATCAAACCCTTCAAGCTGGACGACGTGCGCGCCGCCCTTTCGGAAATCGGCGTCTCCGGCATGACCGTCACCGAGGTCAAGGGGTTCGGGCGACAGCGGGGACATACCGAGCTGTACCGCGGCGCGGAGTATGTGGTGGACTTCGTGCCGAAGACGCGGATCGAGGTCGCCGTCAAGAACGAGCTCGTCGATCAGGTGATGGAAGCCATTGTGGGCGCTTCGAAAACCGGCAAGGTGGGCGATGGCAAGATATTCGTCACAGATATCCTACGTGTACTGCGCATCCGCACCGGCGAGAGCGACAACGCCGCCCTGTAGACCGTTTCCCGGATGAGGCTATCCGACGGCGGACGCCTGATCGCATTCGCCCTACTCACCGCGTCGGTCGCGCAGCCGGGATTTGCTGCGAAGTTCAACGATCTGGAGCACACCCGCATCGATTACCCGCGTCCGGCGGATCTGCCGAGCGATGCCGCCCTGGAAGCGGCAGGCGCGGTGATCGGCAGGATCGACATCGACATCCGCAACATATTCGACGAAAGCGACCAGCGCGAGAGCAACAAGCTGTACCGGCTCGCGGACCGTCTGCACATCCGCACCAAGCCGGCGACCATTCGGGCGCAGCTGCAGTTCGCGAGCGGCGAGAAATACCAGGCGCGCAAGCTGGCGGAAACCGAACGGGCGCTGCGCCTGCTGACCTTCATCTACGACGCCCGGGTCGTACCTGTGCACTATGCCGACGGCAAGGTCGACATCAAGGTCATCACCAAGGATGTGTGGACCTTGAGTCCCGGCATCTCCTTCGGTCGTTCGGGCGGCAGCAACTCCACCAAGTTCAACCTCGAGGAAGAAAACTTCCTTGGCTGGGGCAAAACGGTACAGGTGTCGCGCGGCAGTACCGTCGATCGCACCAGCAATACCGTGGCATTGACCGATCCCAACGTGTTCGGATCGCACTGGACCTCTGCAGTGTCCTACGCCGATTCCAGCGACGGTTCGCAGCGCGCGGCGCTGGTCCAGCACCCTTTTTATTCACTGGATACCACCTGGAGCGCGAAGGCCCTGGGATTGAGTTTCGACCGCACCGTTTCCCGCTACAACCTCGGCAACATCGTCGATCAATTCAACGACAACCAAAGCGCCTACGAATTGAGCGGCGGGCTGTCCAACGGCTACATCAACGGTTGGACCCGGCGCTTGACCTTCGGCATGCGCTACGACCGCAATATTTTCCTGCCGACGCCGGGTACCTCGACGCCGACGCCGCCGAGCCTCATGCCGCCCGATCGAACGTTGTCGTATCCGTTCATCGGATTCGACATGCTGCAGGACAAGTACAAAAAAGTCGGCGACGAAAATGAGATCGGCCGAACCGAGGATCTGTATTTTGGCAGCGACATCAGCGGCGAGATCGGCCTGTCGAACAGTGTATTCGGCGCCAATCACGACGCCGTCATGCTGGCCGCCAAGGCGCTGCGCGGGCTCGATCTGCCGGTGGAGCAGCAGCTGTTCCTGAGCAGCGATTTTTCCACGCGCATCGAGCAAGGGCACGCGCGCAATCTGATCGCGGATGCTGCGGCCAAATACTATTGGCGCTGGCACGAGAACTGGCTGCTGTACGCGGGACTGTCCGGAACCACCACCTACATGCTGGATCCCGACATGCAGCTCTTGCTCGGCGGCGACAATGGTCTGCGCGGTTATCCGCTGCGCTTCGAGTCGGGCACCTCGCGGGCGCTGTTTACGGTGGAGCAGAGATTCTTCACGGATTGGTATCCTTATCGCTTAGTAAGGGTCGGCGGCGCAATTTTTGCGGATGTGGGGCGTACCTGGGGCAACGGCGTGGTGGGCAACAGTGATCCGGGGCTGCTCAAGGACGTTGGCTTCGGTTTGCGCATCGGCAATACGCGTTCCGGCCTGGGCAATGTCCTGCACGTCGATCTTGCCTTCCCGCTCAGCAATATTGCCGGGATAAAGCAGGTCCAGTTCCTGGTGCAAACCATGCAGAGCTTCTAGTCCTGAGCGCGTTTGCGCCGGCGCGAGAACAACCACAGAAAGCCGATGCACACCGCGAAGTTGAGCACCCACCACCATAGCTGCCGCGCATTGCTGCGGTCATCCGACTGACCGGCAGCGGCCGCGATCTCGAGGCTACCCTTGAGAGTCTCGCGCACCGTGCCCTGGTTCACCTGGAATTCAAGCGCCGCGGCTCCAGGCAGCGCGAGATCCCGGGTCTTAAGCGTATAGCTGCCGTCGGTTTCGGCGGTGGCGGGATGCGCCGCACCGCGCAGCACCACGGTAATCGCGGCATCGCGCACCGGCGCGTTGTCGATCAGCCGGCTGAGGTGGATGACCATCTGGTCGTCACGCACCACTCCGACCACCAATAGATCCTGCGAGCGCGCCTCCACCCGCGGGTTAGCTGCGGCGTCCGCGCCGGCGGCCGGCGCAACCGCCCAGGGTGCGAGCGCAGCCGCCGCCCCCAGAATCGCCAATGCGCGGCCTGCGCGCGGAAGCAGCCGCAATGTCACAGCAGAAAACCCGCCACGCCCATGGCAATGCCGGCGATGCTCGAGAGCACGCCGAAAATCGGGAAGAATGCCTTGCGCGCCAGAAAATACAGGGAACAGAGAACCAGGCCGAGTTCCAGCAATCCTTCGCCGATGTCGAAGCGCAGTGCGCGCCGCTCCTCGGTGTTCGTCTCCGCGTCCTTGGCGCGCGCATCATCCTGAAGCTTTTCCGCATCCGCCGCGTACTTGGCGCGTGCGGCCTCGAGCTTGCGCGCCGCCGCTTCCGTTTTCGACGGGTCGGAACCGAGGGCCTGCATCAACGTCAGCGCCACTTCGTCGGTGGTTTCGCGGATCTTCTTGGCCTGATACCAGCCCCATTGATCGTTCGATTCGGTGCGGTGAATGACCGCCTGGGTGTGCGCGCGGTGCGAGGCAATGGTCACCACCGACAACAGAATTCCGACGACCCCCACCAAAATTCCGACGCGACGGGTGTCAGGATCCGCGGCATGGTGCGTCGAGACTTCGATTTCTGGCATGACTGGTGAATATCCTCAGAATTTTAGATCCGATCATTTGACGGCATGCAGCCGCGGGTTGGCCCGCGACATGCCAAGCACCCCACTGCGCACGACTTCGACGATCTCGCCGAAAGCGCCGATCTCGGCGATGAACTCGCCGATTTGCGTCTCGGTGCTGGTGAGCTCGACGATGTAGCTGGACGGATTGGACGACAGCACCTTGCCGCCGACCTTGCCGAGCAGCGCGGCCAGCGTTGCGACGTGCTCGGCGGCGACCCGCAGCTTGATCAGCAGCAACTCGCGCACGATGGTGTCGCCGCCCGTCATGTCTTCCACCGCGACCACATCGACCAGCTTCAGCAGTTGGGCATTGATTTGCGCGATGACATGATCCGAGCCGACGGTCACGAGCGTTACCCTTGAGACCGTCGGGTCATTGGTCGGCGCCACCGACAGCGATTCGATGTTGTATCCCCGGGCGGAAATGAGGCCGGCAACGCGAGTCAATGCGCCGGCTTCATTTTGCAGGAGTATGGCGATGAGATGGCGCATTCGAGAAGGATACGGGGGGTCACACTTGGGCGCCAGAGCGGGAACTGCTAGGCTTTCTCGGTGAAGGACCGTTACGACCTGTCGAACCAAGCCGCGCACCGACTCGCGGGCCGCATCATGACCGGCGCGGACATGCTGGTCCAGGTATTGGCCGACGAGGGCGTCGCCACGATTTTTGGCTACAGCGGCGGCGCGATATTGCCGATCTACGACGCCGTGTTCCGCTACAACCTGGAACACGATTCCGCGATGCCGCTGATCGTGCCGGCCAACGAACAAGGCGCGGGGTTCATGGCGGCGGGATACGCGCGCGCCAGCGGCCGGGTCGGCGTCGCCCTGGTCACCTCCGGTCCAGGCGCCACCAATACTGTCACTCCAGTGCGCGACAGCATGGCGGACTCGGTGCCCATCGTGGTGATTTGCGGTCAAGTGCCGACCACGGCAATCGGTACCGATGCGTTCCAGGAGGCGCCGGTGCCCAGCATCATGGGCGCGGTGGCCAAGCACATCTTTCTGATCACCGATCCGACAAAATTGGAAGCCACGGTGCGCACCGCATTCGAGATCGCGCGCACCGGCCGGCCGGGACCCGTGGTTCTCGACGTGCCGAAGGACGTGCAGAACTGGCAAGGTGTGTTTCATGGTTCGGGAAGCCTGCCGATCCCGGGCTACCGGCAGCGGATGAGCCGCCTGACGGCAGCCAAATTACCCGAGACCGCGTGCGCCGATTTCTTCGCGGCGCTGGGAGCGTCGGACCGGCCGATGATCTATGCCGGCGGCGGCGTGATCAATGGCGGCGCGGCGCAGGAGCTGCGAGAATTTTCCAGGGAGTTGCAGATTCCGGTGGTCACCACCCTGATGGGTATAGGTGCCGTCGACACCACCCATTCCCTGTCGATGCGCATGCTCGGCATGCATGGCGCCGCCTTTGCCAACTACGCGGTCGATGATTGCGATTGCTTGCTCGCACTCGGTGCGCGCTTCGATGATCGCGTCGCCGGCAACCCCGCCAAGTTTGCCGGCAAGGCCAAATTCATCGCGCATTTCGACATCGACGCCTCGGAAATCGGCAAGGTCAAGCGCGTCGATTGGAGCCACGTGGGCTTGATGTCGGAGGCGCTGCGCGCGCTGCTCGAATTCGGCAGACGCAGCGGCTTCAAGCGCGATTGGTCTCGCTGGCACCGGCATTGCGGGGCGCTGCGCGAAAAGTACGCCATGAATTACGCGCGCGACAGCGAGTTCATCCAGCCGTACTACGTCATCGAGGAGATCAATCGGCTCACCAAGGGCGAGGCCGTCATCACCACCGGCGTAGGCCAGCATCAGATGTGGGCGGCGCAGTACTTCGATTTCCGCAGCCCGCGCCTGTGGCTGACCTCGGGCAGCATGGGCACCATGGGCTTCGGGTTGCCGGCGGCCGTCGGCGCGCAATTCGCGCAGCGCGATCGATTGGTCATCGATATCGACGGCGATGCCAGCATCCGCATGAATATCGGCGAGCTGGAAACGGTCACAACTTACGACCTGCCGATCAAGGTGATCGTGCTCAACAACTTTGGCGACGGCATGGTCAAGCAATGGCAGAAGCTTTTCCACAAGGGCCGTCTGAGCGCCAGCGACAAGAGCCTGCATACCAAGGATTTCGTCAAGGCGGCGATGGCGGACGGCTTCAAATATGCCGTGCGCCTCGATCAGAAGGCGGACGTGCCACGCGTCATCGGCGAGTTCATCCGTTTCAAGGGCCCGGCATTTCTCGAGGTGATGATCGATCGGGACGCGGGCGTTTATCCCATGGTGGGGCCGGGACAGGGCTACAACGAGATGATCACGGGTGAGCATATCCCGTCGCGAACGCAGGTCGACATAAAGCCCCCGGACGCGTCGGAAATGTTCTGATTCCGGCGGCTACCACTGGCCGACATTCGGCATTGTGGTCCAGGGCGGAGCGGCTGGCAGAGCGGCTCCTTTCTGCAGCAATTCGACCGACACGCTGTCCGGCGACCGCACGAAGGCCATTCGGCCATCGCGCGGCGGCCGATTGATGGTGACGCCGTGTTCCATCAAGCGTTTGCAGGCGGCATAAATATTGTCGACCGCGTATGCCAAATGCCCGAAGTTGCGGCCGCTGGAATATTGTTCAGGGTCCCAGTTGTGGGTCAGTTCGACCTGCGCGTCTTCATCGCCCGGAGCGGCCAGAAACACCAGCGTGTAGCGGCCCTGGGGGTAATCCTTGCGCGATAATTCCCGAAGGCCGAGCGCATCGCGGTAGAAGCGCAGCGATTGCTCGATATCCGCTACACGGACCATCGTATGCAGGTATTTCATGAGATCTCCTCGTGAAGTGCGCAAATTTGGAGGAAGCAATGCATAAAAGCAAACTTGCGGGATTCATCATCGATTGCCAGACCAGCGACCTTGAGCCTGCCGCGAATTTCTGGGGCAGCGCGCTCGGCATGGCGGTGCGCGACCTGCCGCCTGGAGAGGGCGAGATCTACAAAAAACTCGAGGACACGTCGCACGGCCTGCACATCGAGGTGCAGAAGGTAAGCCACCCGAGCCGGGTGCACCTGGATATCGAAACCGACGATATCGCGGCTGAAGTACTGCGGCTGGAGAAATTGGGCGCCCGCCGAATCCAGATGGTACACACCTGGTGGGTCATGGAAGCCCCCACCGGCCAGCGATTTTGCGTGGTACGAGCAAGCTCCGAGGACTTCGCGGCCAAAGCGCATCAATGGCCCTAAGTGTGGTTTTTGTCACAAATAGACGACGGTTTTGACATAGTGCAGCAATTGATAACTAGTTCCTCTTAACTATTGGATTTGTTTGAACTATCGACTATCATGCGGACCATTAGGAGTTCGTGTTTATTTCCAGCGTTACTTAGTTGCAACACTGGACGACACAAACAAGGTTGAACGTTTTGGCACTTTTGTGCGGCGTATCTTCCAATTACGGACGTGTAGGGTTTTTACCTAAGCACCAGTTCCACTAGTTCCCCGGCTTGTCCGGGGATTCTTTTATCAACAGCAACGATTGCGATTCGCGTAAATTTTGCGCGATGAAAACCCAATCCTCCGCGCTTTAAGTATCTCGATGGCCATCCGGGATGGATTCACCGATTCCATCGGCAACACGCCGTTGATCCGTCTGCGACGCTTGAGCGACGAGACGGGCTGCGAGATTCTGGGCAAAGCGGAATTCATGAATCCTGGCGGGTCGGTCAAGGATCGTGCGGCGAAGTGGATCGTCCTGGATGCCGAGCGCCGCGGCCTGCTGAAACCGGGCGGCACCGTGGTGGAGGGCACCGCAGGCAACACCGGCATTGGGCTTGCGCATGTCTGCAATGCGCGCGGCTACAAATGCGTGATCGTGATGCCCGACAATCAAGCTGCAGAGAAGTACCAGATCATTGAAGCGCTGGGAGCGGAATTGCGCAGGGTACCCGCCGTGCCGTACAGCAATCCGAACCAATACCAAAAGGTCGCGGGCCGCCTGGCGCAGGAATTGCCCGATGCCATCTGGGCCAACCAATTCGACAACACCGCGAACCGCGATGCGCACTTCGAATCCACGGGTCCGGAACTGTGGCGGGAAACCGGCGGAAAAATCGATGCGTTCTGCGCCGCCACCGGCACTGGAGGCACATTGGCGGGCGTCGCGCGCTATCTCAAGCAGCAGTCTGCCGCGGTGCGCATTGTTCTCGTCGATCCCCCGGGCAGCGCGCTGTATCACTACATCAAGGACGGGGAATTGAAGACCGACGGCGGCTCATCGATCACCGAGGGAATCGGCACCGGGCGGGTGACGGCCAATCTCGAGGCGGCGCCGATCGACGACGCCGTGCGGATTTCGGATGCGCAAACCATGCACTTTGTTTATCGGCTGCTGCGCGAGGAGGGATTGCTGCTCGGGAGCACCGCCGGAATCAACGTCGCCGCGGCGGTGGAGCTGGCGAAACAATTGGGTCCGGGTCACACCATCGTCACGGTGCTGTGCGACGGCGGCGCGAAGTATCAGTCGCGCCTCTTCAACAGAGCCTGGATAACCGAGCGCGGGTTTCTCGAGGCGATCAAGCGCTGATTTCTTTATGCCGTTTGCGCAGCCTCGTGCTGCGGCTCATTGTTGAACCAGGCAAGCGACGCATGCAGGGATACCACTTCACCCACGATCAGCAGCGCCGGGGATTCCACCTTTGCGCGTGTACAGGCATCGGAGATGCTGGACAGCGTCGCCGTGATGACGCGCTGATTCTGCTGCGTACCCGAAGCGATGATGCCGGCGGGAAGACTCGGCGCGGCTCCATGTTCGATCAGTTTGCCGGCGATGTGCGAAAGCCGCGCAAGTCCCATGTAGAACACCACCGTGGCACCCGGCCTCGCCAGCGCGCGCCAATCCGGTTCCCTGTCGTCGCCGGTCTGGCCGGTTACGAAGGTGACGCTGTGCGCGTGATCACGATGCGTCAAGGGAATGCCGGCGTAAGCCGCGCAGCCCGCCGCCGCGGTTACGCCGGGCACGACCGAAAAGCTGATCCTCGCGCGTGCCAGCGCTTCCAGCTCCTCGCCGCCCCGCCCGAAAATGAACGGATCGCCGCCCTTGAGGCGCACCACCCGTTTGCCGAGCAGCGCATGTTCGACGAGCAGGGAGTTGATCTCTGATTGCGAGCTGCCGACGCTGCCGGGCGCCTTTCCCACGCAAATGCGCTCGGCGTCGCGCCGCGCCAGATCCAGAATGGCCTGCGGCACCAGCCGATCGTGCAGAATGAGATCGGCGTCCTGCAGCGCACGCAGCGCCTTGAGCGTGAGCAGTTCCGGGTCGCCGGGTCCGGCGCCCACCAGCGTCACCTCGCCGGCGGCGCTTGGGCCGACTTCAGCCGCAGCCAGTAATTGATGTGCAACGCGCCGCGCACCTTGCGTGTCGCCCGCGACGAAGCGCGCGGCCGCCGGTCCGTCAACCAGCTGCTCGAAGAATTTTCGCCGCGCGTCGGTGCTGCGCAATCGCCGCCGCGCGGGCCTGCGCAGCGCCTGCAGCCAGCCGGCGAATTCGCCGATTTTTGCCGGCACCAGCGCTTCGAGGCGTTCGCGCAGGCGGCGCGCCAAAACCGGCGAGGTGCCGCCCGTGGACACCGCCACCAGCACCGGGTCGCGATCGACGATGGCCGGAACGATGAAGCGCGATGCCTCGCGATCGTCGACCACATTCACAGGGATGTCGCGGGAGTCGCTCAGTTTGGCGATCCAGCGGTTGATTGCGCGCCGCGCGGTCGCGACGATCACCAGGCGCGCACCGTCAAGATCAGAAGGCAGGAATTCCCGGGGAAATAGTTCTATCTTGCCGGCGGCGGCCCGTTGTTCAATATCGGGGTGCACATGCGGCGCCACCACCGTAATCGAGGCCCCGCAGCGCTCGAGCAGCGCCACCTTTCGCAGCGCCACCGCGCCTGCCCCGACGACCAGGACTTTTTGCCCCGCAAGATCGAAGAACACCGGGAAATAATTCACGGCCGGCACTCGCGTAATGTTTCCGGATATTCGATCATTGGATGACTATAGGACGAACAATCCGCGCGCTGAACGACTTAAGCGGCATGAGGACATGCCTGTTTGTGATCGGCCCAGTGGGCCTCGTTTCGCATGGTCCGCGTTATCCTTATAGACTGATTGCGGCAACTCTTTGACACTCAGGGCACCGTAAGTAGATGAAATTCCAGCAATTGCGCTATCTGGTTGCAGTACACGAGAGCGGCCTGAACATCACCGCGGCCGCACGGCAACTGCATACCAGCCAGCCCGGCGTCAGCCGCCAGCTCAAATTGCTTGAGGAAGAGCTGGGTTTTCAGCTGTTCGAGCGCGAGGGCCGGGCGCTGACGCGCACCACCGCCGCGGGCGAGGAGATCATTTCGCGCGCCAGCAGCATCCTGCGCGAAATGCAGAACATTCGCCGTACTTCGGCGGAGCTGCGCAAGGCCGACGGCGGCACATTGTCGATCGCCACGACCCATACGCAGGCGCGCTATGTCTTGCCGCAAGTGATCCGGGAATTTCGCACCAAGTATCCGAAGGTGCGCCTGCATCTGCATCAGGGAACCTCGGAGCAGATTGCGGAAATGGTTGCGCGCGATCGAGTCGATTTCGCGATTGCCACCGGATCGGACGAGCTATTCCCGCACCTGGTACGCCTGCCGGTGTATCGCTGGCACCGGGCCGTGGTCGTGCCCATGGGACACCCGCTGGCATCCGCCGGCAAGCTCACGCTCAAGAAGCTGGCCGAATATCCGATCGTCACCTACGTGTTCAGTTTCTCCGGCCGGTCCTCGCTGCCCGCACTATTCGAGACCGCCGGACTGTCGCTGGATGTCGCGCTGACGGCGCGGGATTCGGACGTGATCAAGACCTATGTACGCATTGGCTTGGGTGTGGGGATACTGGCCCGGCTGGCCATCGACCCTGCTACCGACGGCGATTTGGTGGTGCTCGATGCGGCACACTTGTTCGAGGGGCACACGACATGGATTGGCTTTCGCCGCAGCGCGCTGCTGCGAGCCTACATGTATGAATTCATCGAACTGCTGGCGCCGCACCTGCCCCGCAAGCTGGTACGCGAAACCGAAAAACTGGAAACCCAGGACGAGGTCAATCGTACTTTGGAGCACTTGCAGATCCCGCTGCGCGACATTCCTTGACAGCTTCAGGCGCTGGCAGGCATCTCCCGGCGCAGTTTGAAACTCAGGCCCATATCATTCGACGGCTGATAGGCGGCGGAGAAGGTTAGCAGCGCCGCGTGCGCGTCCTCGATGTCCGCGTCGGACAATTCAAAGCTGTTGAAGCCGCATCGCGCCAAAAAGAACAGCTGATCGCGGTGCACGTAGCCCGTGGCACGCAGCTCGCCTTTGTAGTCAAAGCGTTCCCGCAGCAACCGTCCCTGGGTATAGCCGCGCCCGTCGGCGGGCCCCGGGAACTCCGCGGCGACAAGTTCGAAGAATTGCAGATCCTGCGCGATGCTTTCAACCTTGTGAGCCGGCGCGATCGCTAACCCCAAGCGGCTGCCGCGCGCAATCCACCGGTCGCGCTCGGCCCGCCATGCATCGACCGTCACGATCAGCGGCGCGAGCGCATCGCCCGCCGCTTCTGACGCATAACGCCATTCATCCGCGACTATCTGACGATCACGCAGCAACCGGCGCGGCATACACTCTCTCCTTGAAGGGTTTCACGCCGAGGCGGCGCACCGTATCGAGAAAGCGTTCCTCGGGCTGCCGCTGTTCAACATACACCTCCAGTAGTCGCGCGATGGTTTCGGGCACCTCGGACTTGGGTACAGACGGACCGATGACCATCCCCAGGGAGGCGTCGGCGCCCGCCGCGCCGCCAATGGTGATCTGATACCACTCCTCGCCGCTCTTATCCACGCCGAGTATGCCGATGTGCCCGACATGGTGATGCCCGCAGGCATTCATGCAGCCGGACATCTTTACCTCGAGCTCACCCAGATCATAAAGATAATCGTAGTCATCGAAACGCTCGTTGATGAGCCTGGCGACATCGATGGAGCCGGCGTTGGCGAGACTGCAGAAATCAAGACCGGGGCAGCAGATGATGTCGGTCAAGGTACCGATGTTGGGAGTCGCGAGGCCGGCCTTCTCGAGAATCTGCCACAGTTCATGGGTGCTCTCCTGCTCGACGTCGGCGAGCAGCAGGTTCTGCGTATGGGTCACGCGGATTTCGCCGAAGCTGTATCGATCGGCGAGATCTGCGAGCAACTCCATCTGGGTGTCGGTGGCATCGCCCGGCGCCACGCCGGGCTTTTTCAATGACACATACACCGCACGATATCCCGCCACCTTGTGCGGCGCGGTGTTATAGCGGTACCAGGCGCGAAACGCGGTGCTCTTCCCCGCATCGGGTTTGCTGTCCGCCAGCGTTCGATACGCAGGCGGATTGAAGCTGCCGAGCATGCGCGCAACCTGTGCGTCATCGATGCTTGGGCCCCCATCGCGCAACAATTCCCATTCCGCCTCGACGCGCCTCTTGAATTCCTCCAGCCCCAGACTCCGCACCAGAATCTTGATGCGCGCCTTGGTCAGGTTGTCGCGGCGGCCTTCCGTGTTGTAGACACGCAGTACGGCCTCGAGATACGACAACAGGTGCTGGCGCGGCAGGAATTCGCGCACCACCTGACCGATGATGGGCGTGCGCCCCAGGCCGCCGCCGGCCAGGATTTCAAAGCCCAGATCCCCCTCGGGCCCGCGCACGATGTGTACGCCCACGTCATGCACCAGCGAGGCGGCCCGGTCTTGCGGGGCGCCGGTGACGGCAATCTTGAATTTCCGCGGCAGATAGCTGAACTCGGGGTGGAAGGTCGCCCACTGGCGGATGATTTCGCACCATGGCCGCGGATCCGCGAGTTCGTTGGGCGTTATGCCGGCGAGGTGATCCGAGGTGATGTTGCGTATGCAATTGCCGCTGGTCTGAATGGCATGCATTTCAACCTCGGCGAGCTCGGCCAGAATGTCCGGAACGGCTTCGAGCTTGGGCCAGTTGTACTGAATATTTTGACGGGTTGTGAAATGTCCATAACCGCGATCGTAGCGCCGCGCGATTTGCGCCAACGCGCGCAGTTGCGTGGATGACAGCAAGCCGTAGGGAATCGAGACCCGCAGCATCGGTGCATGACGCTGTATGTACAAACCATTGCGCAACCGCAAATGTCGAAATTCGTCCTCGCTCAAGTCACCGGCCAGGAAGCGCCGCGTTTGATCGCGGAATTGCGCCACGCGCTCGTTGACCAGAGTTTTATCCGTAAGGTCGTACCGATACATCGTGCAACCATACTGCGCACGGGCTCGGAAACGCCAATTACCTCACGGCATGAGCTTATGACTGCCGATCCTTGTCAGTGATTGCCGATCCTTGTCAATCCGCAGAATGGTTCCTCTAGGAACGCCAAACAGTTCTGTAGGACGAGCTAAAAACCGTGATTTGCTTGGCAGAGGGATTCTTAGGTTCAGTGCAGCATCACGGTGGTAATCAAAGGGTCCCCCATTTGGCCAAAGAACTCCCGGAAGTATCGGTCGCACCTGACACTTATCACGTCTCGCCCGAACCCATGCTTTTGACCGCCGATTTGCACGGGGCGCTGGCGCTTTGCCTGCATGACGAAGGCCGGGGCGTGGGCGGTTTGCTGCACTTGAGATTCATGGGCGGCACCGGCAGGCCCAGCGATGTGACGGACAACACATTGAGCTCGGTGCTGGTGGTGCTAGACCGCTTCAAGCGCGCCGTGCTCGGCAACGCATTGCCGCGCGACGAGGTTCAAGCGCGGATTCTCGCGCATGCCCTGCCGCCCACGGATGCGGGCGAGCCCAGCGCTTCACTGGTCGATTTGATTCAAGCGGATCTGGCCGACGGCAAAATCGCCTGCGGCACGCAAACCATGCGCCGCACCGAAGGCGTGCGCGTGTGTTTCCAGCCCTTTGAAGGCCGCGTTTGGATATGCGGTCCGAATGATCTGCGCGCCTCCGGACGCGCGCATCCCTCCACCGGCTGATTTCATTATAAGATTCCCCTAAATTCCAGGGGTTCATCATGCGGTTCGCCGTGTTTGCGGCAGTCATTGTCCTAAGCGCCTGCGCCGCCGACCGGCAGAGTTCGGCGCCGCCGCCCGGCGTGGATTTCGGCGGCCAATGGAAGCTCAACGCCGCAGATAGCGACGATCCAACGCACATCATGCAAGCCGCCAGCGGAGCGCGTGGCGGAGCCTCGGGCGGTCAGGGAGGCCGCGGCGGCGGGCGCGGCGGAAACGCCCCAGGGCCCGGCAACCTAGGCGCTATTGGCCCCGCAACGCCACCCATGAGCGCATTGGGCGAAGCCCTGCGCTGGCCCGGCAGGGGGCTGAAAATCGAGCAGGCCGGCGGCGTCCTGACATTTACTTCGGATGGCAAGACCCGCGTCTGCCAGCCCGGCAGCCGCGACAAAAAATCACGCCATCATGGCGATGCATCGGACCGTGACACCCTGCCTGCCGAGCGCGACGCGCCGCCGCCGCGCTGCAGCTGGTCGGAGAAAACATTGATCGTTGAAAGCCGCGACTCCGACGAGGAACGCCCCTCGTTCGAAGAGCACTACAGCATCACACCGGACGGGCAACGTCTCGTCGAGATGGTGAGCTTCAAGGGCGCGCGTTACACCGGATTTACGGCGTCCCGGGTTTGGGATCGGGTGGCCTTGAGCATCAATTGAATTTGATCCCCGAGAGGCCGATCAGTCCCGCAGGTCCCACGTACCTACCGTTTAGAATCGCGAAATCCAGTTCCTCGGGGGTGTTACACACAGTCCGTTCGAGACGGCTGCCGATCTGCTGCTCGTTGTGGCAATACAGCCTTAATCCCTGGCGGGTTATCGGCTTGTAACCCAGCGCGCGAAATCTTGCGTCCAATGCCTCGGCCTTGGCCTTGGCATCCGCTTCGGATTGCGCATCCGGCTTGGTGGGCTGCTTGGCCGGTGGCGCTGCCGCCGGCTGCGGTTCGTCGGCGCGGACCGGGGACACTGCGAGGACACAGAGGCACGCGATCAAACAGCATAGATTCCGCATGGCCGGCCTCAGCAGGTACCCGTAGGGCAGGTTCGCTGGGAGCCGTTCACTCTCTGCATCGTTTCCGTCGCCTCCTTGCCGATCTGAGCAGCGATGCCGAGTTCCTCAGGCGTCCCGCATACCGGGCGTTGGAAGCGGCTGCCCAGCTGCTGCTCGTTGCGGCAATAGCGCACCGTACCGTTGTCATTTATCGGCTTATAACCCTGCGCCCGTAGATTCTTGTCAATCGTCTTGGCTTTGGCATCGGCTTTGGCTTGCGCGTCCGCCTTGGCCTGGGCCTCCGCCTTGGCTTGCGCGGTCGCGGCCGGGTCTTCGGCCGCCGACGTGGTTGGCGACCATGCCGGCGTTGGCGGGTCGGCGGCGAGCGCCTGAGAAAACGCCACGATGCTCAGGGAGACTGCTAAACATAGCGAGTGGCGCATGGGGTTTAAGGACGAGACGCGGGCTACTTGCCGCCGGGCAGCGACGCGCTGTTCTGCTGTATCTGTCGCACAGTCTCCTTGCCCTGCTGTTCGGCAAAGGCCAGCTCCTCGGGAGTCCCGCACACCTGACGCTCGAAGCGGCTGCCGAGAGCTTGTTCGCCGCGGCAATAACGCAGAGTGCCGTTGACATCCCTCGGCTTATACCCCATCGCGCGCAGCCTTTTATCGAGCGCCTTGGCTTTGGCATCGGCATCGGCATCGGCCTTGGCTTGCGCGTCGGCCTTCGCCTTCGCCTCTGCCTTGGCTTGCTCTGCCCCTGCTGCCGGGTCTTCGGGAGGCGTTGTGGCGGTCAACGATGCCGGCACCGCGGCGGCGGACTGCGCTGCAGCAGGCGGCGGAGGATCTACCGCAAGAGCTTGCGAGGAGACGGCGATGCAGAGAGAAGCGATCAAGAATTGTGTGTAGTGCATGTAATGGATATGCCATGGTGGTTAAGGTCCGTCAACTTGAGATAGGCAATAAAAAAGCCGGGCCAAAGCCCGGCTTTTAATTCCCCATGCCTTTCGCGGCGCTTTTTGCTGCGCTCGGCGATGTCGGTCTTTTTGTTTCCCTAGAGTCCAATTGCGTCGGAGCAACACTCTAGCCTCGCGGCGGCGTTGACGCTAGCTCTATTGCGAAGAAGTGTGAAAATTAATGTGGCATAGAAGCAACACATGGGCTGGCGCCCATCATCTGGGAGGCCCATGAAGTTCTAGTATCCTAAAGCAGAGAGGAGCCGCCTTAAGGAGATCTTAAGCCTTGTTCAAACCCCCAAAATTGGCGCCTTCGCCCCAAAAGTCGGTGCGTACGCGACGCGCTTATTTCGACTTCAAATTTGGGCAACTGCATGTCCGCACCGCCTTTCCGGCCACCGGCGGCTTCGACGAGCAGGTGACCCTGTTCTGTTTGCACAGAGAGCTGGGTTCGAGCCGCGACTTTGCGCGATTCCTTCCGGAAATCGCCGACGTGCGCTCGGTATATGCGCCTGATTTGCCCGGCTACGGCGAAACGGATCCATCGCAGACGTCAAGCGTGACCGATGCGGCGGATGCAATTTCCGATCTTGCCAATGATTTGCGCCTGCGCCAGATCGACCTGTTGGGTGTTCGAGCCGGGGCGGAGATTGCCTTGAGCCTCGCGGCGGCGAGACCGGAACTTGTGCGGCGTCTGGTGTTGATCGGCATCCCGAGCGCCGATCGGCTGCCGCGGGTCGGCTCGTCGGTGCTCATCATGCGCACGCGGCCCGAATCCCCTGAGGTGCTCGCCAAACTCAAGGCGGTTCTGCCCAACGCGAAGTTCGAAGACATCGCTGACTACGCAGACGATGTTTTCGACGCGCAACCCAAGACCTTGGCCCAACAAATCGGCGCATTCTTGAGCGGCCGCCCTTGAGAGGAAGTGTTGCGGCTCAATAAGTACATAAGCGAAACCGGCGTGTGCTCGCGGCGCGAGGCAGACAAGTGGATCGAGGCAGGCCGCGTGACATGCAATGGCCAGCAGGCCGCCTTGGGCACACAGGTGGCCGATGGGGATGATGTGCGAATCGACGGGTTGGCCGTAGGCTTCAAAAAAAAGCAGATTTACATCGCCCTGAACAAGCCGGTCGGCATCATATGCACCACCGAAGCGCACATCAAAGACAACATCATCGCGCACGTGGGATTCCCGGAGCGCATTTTTCCGGTAGGCCGGTTGGACCGGGATTCGGAGGGGCTGATTCTGCTGACCAACAACGGCGACATCGTCAACGAAATTCTGCGCTCGGAAAACAATCACGAAAAGGAATACGTCGTCTGGGTCGATCGTCCCATCACGGATCTGGCGCTTAGCATGATGGCTGGCGGGATAAAAATCATGGGGGAAAAAACCAAGCCGGCCAGGGTCACCCGCATCAACCCCTGCGCGTTTCGCATCATTCTCACACAGGGCCTGAATCGACAGATCCGCCGCATGTGTTCGGCGCTGGGTTACAAGGCGCAGCGGCTGCAGCGCGTGCGCATCATGAATATTCACGTGGGTGATTTGAAATCCGGTCAGTGGCGCCATCTGACCGCGCCTGAACTCAAGGGTATTCTGCCGCGGGGAATCTCGGGCGCTACGCCGGCCGCAGGGCCGCCGAAGTGACGCCTTCCGACCATTGACGGCCGCTGCTGATGCGCCAGTCAGGATCCTGGGCCTTGTCGGCCAGCCAGCGATAGAAATCCCGCCCTTGATTGGTCCAATAGGAATAGTTGAACAGCACGCCGCCGCTGCTCGATCGAACCGTAAAGCGCCTGCGGAAACCAAAGCTCGCCAGTCCGCGGGTACAGGTTATCCGCGGCGAATTCTCCGACAACGCGTATTGGTTCGGGCCGACCTGCAGGCGCAGGTGTCCGCCGTGACCGTAGATGCAAATATTGGGTCCGGTCGCCCGGATTAAGGCTATGCCATGCACCAGCGGCGGGGGCGAGTCGCAGGCCGTCCATGTACCGCCGAGCGCATGCCATTGCAACACCATGCTGTGGCGGCGGAAATCGATGACGGAAATGGTCGTTAGGCTATCCACAGCGAACGTTCAAGGACGCCGCGTCATGGACCGGGCGCGTCCGCGAACGCACTTTGCACGACGCCGGCGGTGAGAATCTGCGGCAACACTTGCGGCTCCGAGGACCCGCGTTTTCCGTTGTACACCACGTACAGCGGTACCCCGGCGCGTCCAAACGCGGCCAGGGCTTGAGTGATGGCGGGGTCCCGGTTGGTCCAGTCGCCCTTCATCAACGTCACTTTCTTGTCGCGAAAAATTTCCTGCACGGCGGAATCCGAAAATGCGTTGCGTTCGTTGACTAGACAGGTGAGACACCAACTCGCGGTGAAGTTGACCAACAGCGGCCGGCCGGCGGCGTTCAATTCCGCAACTCGCGCGGCGCTGTAGGGTTGCCACTGTTCACCGCCTTCGGTATTTGCCGCCACGCTGGCCGACGCCGCGGCAACGTCGGCAAAGCGCACCGGCAGGATGACCGCGACGGCGAGCGCCAGACCCGCGGTCACGAGTACTGCAGTGCGGCCGCCGCCGGAACTGGAATTGGACTTCTGATAGGCCCAAGCGGCCAAGGCAATGAGAATGATCCCGGCCAATGCAGCGCCCAAACCGAAAGAAGATGTTTGCTGCGACAACACCCACAGCAGCCATGCCGCGGACGCATAGATCGGAAAGGCAAAAATCTGCTTCAAGGTATCCATCCATGCGCCGGGCTTGGGCAGCGCGCGGCGCAGCCACGGGGCGAAGGACAACAGCAGGTACGGCAGGGACAGCCCAAATCCCAGCGCTACAAAAATGCACAGCGCGACCCAAGCCGACTGCGTGAGTGCGGCGCCGACCGCGAGGCCCATGAACGGCGCGGTGCAGGGTGTCGCCACCAAGGTGGTCAGCACTCCGGTGAAAAACGAGGCGCGGTAACCGTCGCCCTGAGTAAGGCCATCGCCCATGCCCGCGAGTCCGCCGCCGACTTCGAAGACGCCGGAGAGATTCAGGCCCACAGCGAACAAGAGGTAGATCATCAGAGTCACAAACAGCGGCGACTGCAACTGAAAGCCCCAGCCGACTTCTTCGCCGCCGGCGCGCAGGATCAGCAGCGCGGCCGCGAGACACAGCATGGAGCTGATCACTCCCGCAGCAAAAACCAGGCCCTTGGCGCGCACCGCCGCGGGCTGCTTCTTCGCCTGTTCCACGAGACCAATGGCCTTGATCGACAGTACCGGAAACACACAGGGCATCAGGTTCAAGAACATACCGCCCATGATGGCCAGCAGGACGAGAACGGGCAGGGAGGTTGCCGGCTCATCCTTGGGGTGGGGCATAGGTGTGTAGCGCGGGCCGGCCTTGAGTTGCGCGGCGCCGGCGCCGGAAAAGTCCGCCGCGATTTCGATGGGTACCGCTTGCGGCTGCGCGCCACTCTGCTCGGTGGCCACCAGCACGCCGCGTATGGCGCCGGCTTTGGGGGGCTCAAAGCCGATTTTCATCGATAGCTCAAGCGCATCCTTGCCCCGCGTCAGCGTCTGGGGCGCGGCGTACTCGATGCCGCCCTCAGCGTAGGGAAAGAACTGCAGCGACTTGATCGCAGACAGGGTGGCGCCCCACGCCGGCCCCAGCGTGATGACCAGCCGATCGCCGGAAATCCGGGCCGTGGTCGGCGCAGGCTCGGCACTGGGCAATTCGCTGCGTGCTGCCGCGAACAGCGAAGCCGCCGCCGGGTCGACGCCGCCGGCCGCCGCGCTGGCCGGCATGGTCAGCTGCAAATCCGCGCCTTCGGGAATACACACGTCCGAACAGACCAGCCAGCTGGCTTTGGCGGAAAGCGGGACCGGTGTGCCGGCTTTCAAATCCTTGGCAGCGCTGATCTGCACCAGATGCACGGCATGCTTGGCGTAGCCATAGTTTACGAGCGGCGCAATCTCAAAGAGATGCGGCGTGGTCCAGACGATGTCTCCCGCCGCGAATCCCGGCGGCAGCTGCCATTTCAGTTTGGTCGCCTCGCCGGAGTCGCCGGGATTGCGCCAATAGGTATGCCAGCCGTCGCGGATATCCAGTTCCAAGGCGACCCAGAATATCTGGCCCGGGCCGATCGAATTGACCTCGCTCACCAAGCGCGCCTTCACGTTGTCAGTGGCCACCGCGCTTCCCGACAGCGCAAACGCTGTCGGCGAGGCCAACAACATGCCAAACAGCAGAATCTTAAGTGCGCGCATAGCCCTATGTTACCGAATAAACCCAGCCCCAGAACCTAAGCCTTGGGCAGGCTGTGGATCGCCTCACAATATGGGTCGACGTACCGCTTAACTGTCGCTTCGGCTAATGTAGACCTCCCGCATGTCGCCAATACCCGAAAATTACGTCGACCGCATCCTCAAGGCAAAAGTCTACGATGTTGCCGTCGAGACGGCCCTGGAGGCCGCACCGCGGTTGTCCCGCCGTTTGAACAATCGCATCCTGTTCAAACGTGAAGACCTGCAGCCGGTGTTTTCGTTCAAAATTCGCGGCGCCTACAACAAGATCGCGCAGTTGTCGCCGATCAGCGCGCAGCGCGGCGTCATCTGCGCATCGGCCGGCAATCATGCACAGGGAGTTGCACTCGCGGCGCGCACGCGGGGAATTCCGGCGGTGGTGGTCATGCCGCTGACAACGCCGGAGATCAAATTGCAGGCGGTCGCGGATCTCGGTGCCGAGATCATTCTGCACGGCGATGACTACGACCAGGCCTACGAACATGCAACGGAACTTGCCCGCCAGCGCAGCCTGGTATTCGTGCATCCCTTCGACGATCCGGACGTGATCGCCGGACAGGGCACGATCGCGATGGAGATCCTGCGTCAGCATCATGGCGACGAGATCGATGCCATCTTCGTGCCGATCGGCGGCGGCGGCCTGATCTCCGGCATCGGCGCCTACGTCAAGTCCTTGTATCCGAGAATCAAGATCATCGGCGTGGAGCCGGAAGATGCGGCCGGCATGTTCGAATCGCTGCGCGCCGGCAAACGCGTCACCTTGGAGCGCGTCGGCATGTTTGCCGACGGCGTCGCCGTGCGCCGCGTCGGCGAGGAGACCTTTCGGCTGACGCGCCAGTATGTCGATGAAATCATCCTGGTGACCACGGATCAGATCTGCGCCGCCATCCAGGACATCTTTCAAGACACCCGATCGATTGCCGAACCGGCTGGCGCCCTGGCGGTGGCCGGCATCAAGAAATACGTGACGCGCGAGAATTGCAGTGCACGCACGCTGATCAGTATCAATGGCGGCGCCAACATGAATTTCGACCGCCTGCGCTACGTCGCGGAGCGCGCCGATATCGGTGCGCAGCGCGAGGCGCTGTTCGCGGTGGTCCTGCCGGAGGTGCCGGGATCATTCCTGCGATTCTGCGAAGTCTTGGGACAACGCAGCGTCACCGAATTCAATTATCGCTATGCCGATCAGAAAGCCGCTCAGGTGTTCGTGAGCCTGGCGCTCAACAACGGCAGATCCGAACGAGATGAACTGCTCGGCATGCTCGCGGCCGCGGGCTTCAGCGTGCGCGACATGACGGACAACGAGATGGCCAAGCTGCACGTGCGCTACATGGTGGGCGGACATGCGCGCGGACTTGCCGACGAACGCCTGTACCGGTTCGAATTCCCGGAACGTCCCGGGGCCCTGCTCAAGTTTCTGCAGGCGATCGGCACCAATTGGAACGTGAGCCTGTTCCACTACCGCAATCACGGCTCGGACTACGGCCGCGTGCTCGCCGGGATTCAGGTGCCCACCGAAACCCGCACGGATTTTCTATTGCACCTCAATGTGCTGCAGTACGCCTATACGGAAGAAACGGACAACCCGGCGTATAAAATTTTCCTGGGCAGTTGATTCGGCGCCGGGCACCCCCCGTGGTTCAGTGCACGGTCGCGGCGGTAGTGGCGGTTTTTACCGGGTCGGTGTGCGCTACGTTCAGCCAATTTTGCGCGCGGCGCACCATGGGGTCGTCAGTGCCCCGCGCTTTCACCAGAATCGGCACGGCGGCATCTAGTTCCTCGGCCGCTTCCCTCGATTTACCCGCATGCTCCAGCGCATAGGCGTGAATGGCGTGCGCCTGCGCCAACGGCGGGCTGGTTGCCGGCAGCGTCGCTGCCCAGATTTTTATCGCTTCGTTGCTTTTTGCAAGTGCTTCGTCGATTTTGCCGCGATCCACGAGGAGCCGGGCAAAATGCGTGAGCAACGAAGCTCGGTATTGATGATCGTCGGGAAGCGACTTGTCGTAGACGGCAAGCGCTTGGCGAAATTCGCTTTGCGCGCCCGCCAAGTCGCCCTTGTCGTGCAACAACATGGCAAGGCTCACGCGAGAGTAGCCGACCATGTAATGGTCCGAACCTAGGAGCGATAACCTCATGTCCAAGACGCTGCGCAACAAGGGCTCGGCTTCCGCGAGCCGACCTTCGCGCTGCAGCAGCAATCCGTAGTTGCTCTTGGTCACCGTGGTCTCAAAGTGCCGGTCGCCGTAAGCGCGCTCCTCACGGCGCAGCGCATCAAGATAAAGGGCCTCCGCCTGCTTCAGCTCCCCCATGTTTTGCGCGACGATCGCCAGATTCTCGAGAAGGTAGGCGACGCGCGGATGATCATCGCCGAGCACGCGGCGATCCATATCCAGGGCCCGCTCTTCAGTCTGTTTCGCCAGCACCCACTGCTGCTCGCGCGTATACACCGTCGCCAAATCGTCGAGCACGAGGGAAACGTCAGTCGGCGTTGCCGAGCGCTGTTCCAAAATGGCCAGGCTCCGAATATATAAATCCTTGGCTTGGGAATACTGACCCTGTTCGTTACGAAGCATTCCTAGGTTCCAGAGTGCACGACCTGACTCGAGGCTTCTTGCGCCGAAGTCGGTCTGCGCAAGATGCAATGCTTCCTGGAGCGGTTGTTCCGCGCCGCGAAAGTCGCCCATCCTGACGTGCGCGTGTCCGAGTTCCAGCAAGGTATCAACGTGCGTTGTTTCGTGCGATTGGGCCTGCAGCCGCAGCGCCTCGTCCAATATCGGCACTGCGTCTTGGTACTGTCCGAGGCTGTCATAAACCGCTCCAACGGTAGACAACAGCGCGGCCTTGGTTTCCGGCTGGTCTTGCAATCCCGCCTGTAGGCGCTTGGCGCCCGAATCCAGCAATTCGCGAGCCGTGACTTGATTGCCGCGGTTTTCCTCAGGATCCGAGAGCTTGAAGAGGTTGACGAGAAAGCTCGATACCTCTTCGGCTCTCGCCCGTTCATGTTCGGCCCGCTCGCGTTGCTGAGCGACCCGGTCGCGTTCCGCCGCGATGCGCAGGGACTGCCTATACGTGTTTGCGGCAAACGTCAGCACCAGAGCGGCTGCGCCCACTCCGGCCGTCACGGGCAGCCAGTGACGCCTTACGAATTTGGAGCTGCGATAGGACCAAGTGTCGCGCCGCGCAATGACCGGCCTTCCTTCTAGATAGCGCTGAATGTCGCTTGCCATTTGCTGAGCAGACGCATAGCGGCGCTCGGGCTCCTTGCGCATGGCCATCAGCACGATGTTGTCGAGATCACCGGCCAGAGTTCGGGCCAAACGTTTAGGAATGGTGCCCCGGGCACCCGCAATGCTGCGCGACTCCTCGGAATCATCCGTGTGCACGGCCTGACTGGGAGGCCGCGGGTCTCGCTCGCAAATGGCGCGCTCAATCTCGCTCAGCCGTACCGATGCAATGACGAAGGGACCGGTACCCGCCAGTAATTTGTAGAGCAGCACTCCCAAAACGTATACATCGCTCGAGGTGGTGATGAGCTGTCCCTGAACTTGCTCCGGGCTGGCATGATCCGGAGTCATGATGCGAATGTCCGCCTGGGTCACCGCGAGGGTGTGCTGCCGTGCCTGGCGCTCGTCCAGTAGCTTGGCAATCCCGAAGTCGAGAAGCTTTGGAATACCTGCCGCCGTGACCAGAATATTCGAGGGCTTGAGATCGCGGTGCACGATGAGGTTTTGGTGGGCGTAGTGCACCGCAGCGCAAACTGTTTGGAATAGTTTCAGACGTGCGGCTACATCAAGCCGGTTGGAATCGCAGTACGCGTCGATGGCGATGCCGTCGACGTACTCCATGACGATGTACGCGCGGCCATCGGGCAATGAGCCCCCATCCGTGAGATGCGCGATGTTCGGATGCTCGAGCTGGGCCAGAATCTGGCGCTCCAGCTTGAGGCGCGAGTGCATGCCCGTTCCCAGCGCACCGCCGTGCACCACTTTGATGGCGACCTGTTGCTCGAATTGGGCATCGGCTCGTTCAGCGAGATATACCTCTCCCATACCGCCTGTCCCCAAGGTGCGGAGTACCCGGTAGGGTCCTATGCGATCTCCCATCATTTCCAAAGCATGCGCTCGGCTGCTGGCCTAGTGCAAACCACTAGCCCTTGCAGGGGGGTACTTCTTACGTGTATGAAAGCGGGACCGCCAATGGTGAAACCTTGAGGAGCCGGACTCACATGTCAAACGGAAACAACCCCAAAAATCCGCCGCCACCGCCACCTCCTCCTCCGCCTGGGGACACCCCTGACAGCGGCGGTAACTCGCCTCCCCAAGTCGCAATAGCCGCGGGGGTAGGCGGTGTCGTCGGCGGAGTCATCGGCGCGGTGATCGGCAGCTTCCTGCACTGATTGGATAGCGTGACTGCGTACCAGCCGCTGCGGCAGCCGCGGCACGAGATTCTGCGGGTCCGTGGACTCGACATGCACCTGACCCGTTGGGGTCCGCCGCCATCGGTGTCCTCGCCGCCGGTATTTCTGCTGCACGGGTGGCTGGATTGCGGCGAAACCTTTCAGTTCATGGTCGATGCCTGCAAAAAGGACCGGTCCTTGGTGGCGCTGGATTGGCGCGGCTTTGGGCGCAGCGAGTGGCCGCAAGAGGGCTACGGATTTCCTGACTATCTCGGCGACTTCGATGCGTTGATGGATGAATTGGCGCCATTTGCCCCGGCCTGTGTTATCGGCCACAGCATGGGAGGCAACATCGCCAATCTCTATGCGGGCCTGCGGCCTGAGCGCGTGCGCTGCGTGATCAACCTCGAAGGCTTTGGATTGAATCGGACCAAGGCAGAGGACGCGCCGAAGCGAATGCGCAAATGGCTGAATCAGATAAAGAGCCCGGCGACCGAGAAAAACTATAATTCCTTCGAGCAACTGACGGGCGTCATCCAGTATCGATATCCGCGATTCCCCCCTGAAGTCGCCGCGTTCGTAGCGCGCGCCTGGGGAAGGGTCGATGAGGATGGCAGGGTGAGCTTGGTGGCCGACCCGCGGCATCACTGGGTGAATCCGATTCTCTACAAACGCGAAGACGCCGAGGCGACGTGGCGCGAAATTCGCGCTCCGCTTTTGATGGTGCTGGGGGCGGAGTCCGAATACCTGAAGCGATTGGGCGCCGATGGCACCATTGAGGCGTTGCGCGCCACGTTTCCGGGCGTGGAGGTCGAGAGCATCGCGAACGCAGGGCACATGCTGCACATCGAACGACCGGAATTGGTGGCGCCGTTGGTCGAGGCTTTTCTGGACGCGCATTGAATGATTCGCGGTATTTATCCCACTCGATTCGGTCAACTGCATCTGCGCAGCCACGAAGGGAAAGGTGTGCCGTTGGTGCTGCTGCACATGTCGCCGCGCTCCGGAGCCATGTGGGAGGAGTTGCAGGAACGGCTGGACAGGCCCACTCACGCGCCCGACCGCCTGGGCTACGGCTTCTCCGACGCTCCGCCCTGGGCGCTATCCCTGGAACAGTATGCGCAGGCCACCGTGGATGGCCTCAAGGCCGCGGGCATGGCGGGTCCCATCGACTTGTTGGGCATGCATACAGGATCCATCGAGGCCATCGAAATCACGCATCAGCTGGGTTCCCAGGTGCGCCGGCTGGCGGTGGTCGGCATGCCGCTGTTTACCGCCGATGAACAACAACGGCAGCTGGAGAAGTACAGTGAGCAGCCGCTGCGGCCATTGACCGACGGCGGACATGTACTTGGCGCCTGGCGCGGCGGCTTTGCGTTGCGCGAACCACCCTACGACCTCGCCGACATCCATCGCCGCTTCGTCGAGCAGGTGCTTGCGGCAAATCCGGGCGCGGCCTTTCGCGCCGCCTGCGGCTACTCGGTCGATAAAAACTTGAAAGATCTGGCAGCGCCGTTGACGGTATTCGCACCCCACGATGACATCATCGAGCAAACGCAGCGGGTGAAACCGCTGCTGAAAAGCACCGCCAGCTACATTGATCTCCCCGATCTCGGCCTGGACTTCTTTCACCGCGAGCTCGATCGCATGGTGACTCTCCTCAACCGGCACCTGCCGCCTTAAGATCCGCAGGCTCGCATGGATGTCACCAAAACGCCGCCGCTCGATTCTGCTGCAAGTCGCGGAGCAACCACGGTAGAGCAGGGCCCGCAGTCTGCGCTCGCGAGCGCAGCCATCGCCGACAGTGCCGACATCAGGCCGCTCGATATTCCGGCGGCGCTGCAGATCCTGCTCGCCGAAGTGCGTGCCGCGCTCGATCTCGAGACTGGCGGCAGCGCGGTACCCGACAGTCCGGTTCAAGCGGCGCAGGAATTGGTGCGGATGCTGCTGCAATCCATGCCCGACGAGGCACCCGACGCGGCCGCATGGACCCAGGCCCTGGTGCGCACGGAGGCGGCGTTGCAAACGGGCATCGCGAGCGCCATCACAACGATCAGCGCCTGGCGCGAGGTAACCGCGGCGGTGGTGGATGCCGCCAAAGAAACCCGAACGTTGGTGTTTTCAGTGCTCGGCGATGAACCGCAAAATC
>Ga0210409_10001858_pt1 | contig 26538 bp, 23 predicted proteins | sample IncBWH17MmetaG_FD_161649 | JGI IMG/M metagenome (GOLD analysis project Ga0210409, IMG submission 161649) | Forest soil microbial communities from Barre Woods Harvard Forest LTER site, Petersham, Massachusetts, United States - Inc-BW-H-17-M | ecosystem: Environmental > Terrestrial > Soil >...
ACGTGAACGCCCTGGGCGAGGTCGATGCTGCTGTGGAAGGCGCAGAAGACGGCCGTCGCCGGGTTGTTCGGCGAGTAGCACGTGGTCGGACCGATGCACACGTTCGTGCCGGAGGGCAGGAAGATGTGGTACTCGTTCGTGTAGCCGAACTTTCCGGTGAAGTTCACCGCCCCGACGAGGATCGAGACGAGGTCGTTGCCCGTCGCCGTGGGCGTGTTGTCGGCGGTGTCGACCGCGAACGTCAAGCTCGTCGAGAGCTCATTGACCTGGCGGAATCTCGCGAAGGCATCCTCATGGAGATACTGGTTCGCGATCTGGATCATGCTGCTCCGGTCGAAATCGCGCAGGAACACGGCCGGGGTCAGGTTCCCGGTGCTCCAGCATGACGGAGCGGTCGGACAGTTGACGTAGACGTTCCATTCGGCCGAGTGCGTCACGACCGGGCCGCCGTTGTCCGTCAGGTCGTAGGGCGAGTTGACGAGATTCTGCCGAATGCCCGCGCGCTGCATCCTGGCCTCGAGCCGCGGAATCGTCTCGAACAGCTTGACTTTCAGATTCGTGGCCTTGAGCGCGCCGCTCACCGCCGCCGATCCCACCGAGAAGACCTCGGGCGCTGCATTATCAGTGCTCGCGATGCCACTCGAACGATCGCTCGAGCACGCGGCTAACGACACGGTGGACACCCCTACGATGACCGACATCCAACGACTGGTGCGCATTCGATATCCTCTCGCTCAAAGGTTTGGGGGTTTATACGATGCGGTACACGGCGCCACAAGACGTTTGTTGCGCAAGCGATGATCGTGACGAGAGTGTGAGCATCGTCGCACGCGAGCGGCATGATAGCAGACCCGCTGGCCGAGCCGCGTGGCGATCGATCGAGGAAGTGTCGCTCGTCGATGGGGTTGTGCGACCGCGGCGCTACCCTCGACATAATCGGATCTGGCGCATAAGTCGGAGGTGTCAGGCAACCGTCACATCCAAGTGCGGTGTCGGATTGACGGAGCACCAAACCTTACTTCCGAGGCTCGCCGTGAGACTGTCGCATTTTGCAACACTCCTAGTCGGGTTCCTGGCCGCGGCTCCGTCCGTATCGCGGTCGCAATCGCCGGCGACACGGCGTGCCCGCGAGCTCGTTGCGCTCATCGACTCCGGGACACCGGCAGCGATTCGCGCGTACGTCGACACGGCCATGTCGGCCGATCTTCAGAAACTGCCGCCCGAGGCCCACATCGACTTCATGTTGGGCCAACGAGACCAGTCGCGCGGACTGCAGTGGGTCGAGGTTCAAGAGGAGGCGCCCGGGAGGGCGACCGTGCTCTTACGCCGCAAGCTGACCGGCGACCTCACGGCGTTCGAGGTTCACGTGGAGGATGCCGCGCCGTATCGCATCGCTGGCCTGGGCCCCCGGCCCCCAGGGCCGAAGCCCGGGGCGACGCCGGTGCGCATCGCGAGCGACGCCGAGATGGTCGCCGCGCTCGAGCGCTATGTCGAGACGCTGGCCAAGGCCGACGTGTTCTCCGGCGCCGTCATGCTCGCCAAAGGCGGGAAGCCACTCTATGCCGCCGCGTTCGGTGAGGCGAACAAAGACTTTCACGCGCCGAATACCATCGACACCAAGTTCAACCTCGGCTCCATGAACAAAATGTTCACGGCGACAGCGGTTTCGCAGCTCGTCGAAGAAGGCAAGCTCTCGTACGACGACACGCTCGCCAAGTATCTCCCTGACGTTCCGAGTCAGGCGGCCGCCAAAAAAATCCGCATCGAGAACCTCCTGACGCACACGTCGGGCCTCGGGAGTTTCTTCAACGACGAATGGGACAAATCATCGCGCGCCCTGTACCGCACCGTCGATGATTGGATGCCGATCGTCAAGCACGACTCGCTCGCGTTCGAGCCGGGAACCCAATGGTCGTACAGCAACACCGGCATGCTCGTCGCCGGTAAAGTCATCGAAGTCGTCACGAAGCAGGACTACTTCGACTACGTGCGCGCGCACATCTATAAGCCCGCCGGCATGACGCGCACCGACGCCTACGAGCTGGATCATGTCAATCCGAATCTCGGCGTGGGCTACGATAAGCGCTTCCAAGGCGACGGCACCCCGCAGTTCCGCAACAACATCTTCCAGCACGTGATGCGCGGCGGCCCGGCGGGTGGCGGATATTCCACGGTGGGAGATCTCGCGCGGTTCGCGGAAGCGTTCAAATCCGGAACGCTCGTCTCGCCGAAGACCTATGAGCTCATGACGACGCCCAAGCCGGCGGTCCATTCGCCGCGGTATGGCTACGGGTTCGGTGTCGATCCGGAGACCGGCGTCGTGGGACACAGCGGCGGGTTCCCGGGGATCGGCTCGAATCTCGACATCTTCAAGGGGACGCCGTACGTGGCGGTGGTGATGTCGAACTACAGCAACGGCAGTCAGCCCGTCGCCGAAAAAATGCGGGAGCTCGTCCTCAGCCGACTGGGTAAGGCCCGTCCGTAAAGACCTCGGCGTGATAGCCCTTGGAGCCGACCAGGCGGGCGAGCGGACTCGTCACGTCCTCGCCCGCCTCGAGCCGATCGAGGAGCAAACGAAAGTCGTAGCGCGGTTGCCACCCGAGCTCCGCGCGGGCCTTCGCATTGACGTACACCCGGTCGATGCTCGACAGCATCTTCCATCCTCGTCGCGCGTACGCCGCCTCGTAGTCGGGAAAGTATCGACGCACGACCTGCGGGGCGTTCGTGTGGAGGTCCGCGATGTCAGTGGGTGAGAATGGGGTTGTCGCGCTGATGATGTAGCGCCCGAACCCCAAGTCCCTGGCGCGGGCCATCGCCACGAGGTGGGCGCCGACCGCATCCTCGATGTCGACGCGCCGATAGAGATACTCGTTCACCTTCAGGTTCTCATTGGCATACGCCTCGCGGGTCGATCGGTCGTCGTCCTCCTCGGGAAAGAACCGCGACGTACGCAAGACGATACACGGCAGACGGTCGCGACGAGAAAAGAGCTCACAGAGATCCTCGGCCGCGCGCTTCGTGACGCCGTAGATGTTCTTCGGGACCGGGGCCACTTCTTCCGTCACCCATCCGGTCGCCTGAAAAACGCCGGTCGAGCTGGTGAAGACGAACGAGTCGACGCCGGCACGGACGGCTTCTTCGAGCAGGATGAGCGTGCCCGTGATATTCGTGTCCACGAAACGCTGGCGATCGTGCGTGACGACGTGCGGCCGGTGCAACGTGGCCGTGTGCAGCACTGACTGCACACCCGCGATCTTCTGTCGCACGCACGCGCGATCGGTGATCGACGATCCCTCGAGGATGTCGAGCGGCACGACCTCGTGGCCGAGGTCCCGGAGCGTGCGGGTGAGCGCATCGCCCAAGTGACCGGAACTGCCCGTGACTAGTACTCTCATAGCACGTCGGTGCGCATGAGATGCACGTCGGGGTCGAGCAGCAACCAGTAGGCCCCGGGCGGGCCGAACGGCATGCCGATGCTGCCCGCATTGACGATGCGCAGGTGGTCGATGACGCGGTCGAACTGGACGTGCGTGTGACCGCACACCGCGAGCGGTTGCGTCACTCCCGCGAACATATGACGCACGATGTCAGCCGGGGTGTCGACGCCGAAAATCTCGTCATCATCGCGCGGCGTGGCGTGGCAGAAGAGGACGGAGCCCAGCACGAGCGTCTCCGGCAGGCCGGCGAGATAGTCGCGATGGTGCTGACCGAGTTGCCGCGCCGTGGCGATGATCGAATCCTGGACGGCGGATGGCAATTTCGCCGGCAACGGCCGGCCGTCGAACGCATCGACGACGAGCCGATCGCAGTTCCCGCGGACCACGTGGGTGCGCGACCCGAGTGACATCACGCGATCCAGCGCCTCGCGCGAGCTCCCGCCGAGCACGATGTCGCCGCCGATCACGATCTCGTCGGCGTCGGCGACGGCGAGAACCGCGTCGAGCGCCGGCCGATTTCCGTGAATGTCGTACAGCGCCGCCACCCGCATCAGGTCTTGGGATACTGGCGATGGTATCCGGTGGCTTCCTGGTAGGCGCGGGCGAAGGCGAGCATCTTCGCTTCGCCGTAGAGGGGGCCCAGGAACGTGAGGCTGACGGGGGTGCCCGGACCGCCCCAGTTGCCGCCGAATGTGCCCGGGCCGGTTGAGGGGATGTACGGCGGGGCGTCGTCGCCACGGATGCCATTTGGGACGATCACGGCCGGGTGTCCCGTCAGGTTGGTGATCACGAGCTGCGTCGACCCGGTCGGCGCGACGATCACATCGAAGCCATCGAATACTTTCGCCATCGCCTGAATGGCCAGCATGCGGGCGCGATTGGCCTGCACATACTCGACGGCAGGCGTGAGGCGCGCCACGCGGAACGTATTCGGCCAGTCGTTCGGCGATTGCTCCGTCAGCAGCTTATCGCGGCCCGAGCGCGTGAGCTCATCGAACGCGGCGGCTGACTCGACCGAGAGCAACGAGGTCATCGCCTGCCACGGCATGTCGGGCAACTGGACGGGCGTCATCGTTACGCCCATAGCGGCGATTTTCTCCAACGCGGCGCTATCGAAGTGGCGATCGTAGGCGACGTGGGTGCGAAGCAACTCTCTCTGCCGTTGCGCCGTCGTGTCCGCAGGCGGCGGAGGCGCGAACAACCGCAGTTGCGGTGGATCGTTCTCGAAATCGGTCTTGAGATAGCCGACACGAAGCGAGTGCAAGTCGACCTGCGCATCCCAGTTGAACGCAGCCGCATGCACCGTGCGATCGTGGCCGTCGGGCCCGTAGATCGCGTCGAGCACGATCGCGCAGTCTTCGACCGAGCGACAAATCGGCCCGAGCTTGTCCATCGACCATGAGAGGGCCATTGCGCCCGTGCGGGGCACACGTCCGAACGTCGGACGCAGGCCTGTGCAGCCGCAGCGCGTCGACGGCGAGGAGATTGAGCCCAACGTCTCGGAGCCGATGCTGAACGCGACGCAGCCGGCCGCCGTCGCCGAGGCCGGGCCCGCCGAGGAGCCGCTCGAGCCTTGCGCGGGGCGCCAGGGGTTGCGGGTGATACCATCGAACCACCGATCGCCGAGGGCCAGCGCGCCGAGCGTCAGTTTCGCGATGAGGACAGCGCCGGCGTCGTCGAGGCGCTTCACGACGGTCGCGTCCTCGTCGATCATCTGCTGCTCGAACCCGCCGGCGCCCCACGTGGTGCGATACCCCTTCACCGCCAACAGATCTTTCGCGCCCCAAGGAAGTCCGTGCAGGGGTCCGCGATACTTGCCGGCGGCGATATCGCGATCCGCCTCGCGCGCTTGGGCGCGCGCGCGATCCGCGGTCAACGTAATCACGCAGTGCAGCGTGGGGTCCAAGCGCTGCAAACGCGCCAGGTACATCTCGGTGAGCGCCGTCGACGAGACCTTCTTGGTGCGGACCAACTCGGCCAGTTCGCGAACGGTCGCAAAGCAAAGGTCTTCGAGATTGGACGGAACGCCGCGCGATGGCGCCGACGACAGTCGCATGGGGTGACGCTGCATCGGGAACGTCATCGACGGCAGCGTCGGATTGAATTCGACCGCCGGGGCGACCGAGTTCGGCATGTGCAACGCGAAGATGGCGTCGTAGCCCTTGACCGACTGGTTGAGGCTCGCGACCATCGCGTCGCGATACTCGGGCGGGATCGGCACGTCGGCAATGATTGCCGCCTGCTCGATCATGTCCTTGGTGACCGTTCCCTGGTCACGGGCCAGCGTCCAGAGCGTGCCCGGGAAGAGCGTGGAGCTCAACCCGAATCCCGAGCAGGTGGTCAGAAAGTGACGGCGGTCAAGCATGCGCGACAATATATCGCGTCGCCTGTGGCGTGTGTGCTACATGTCCCTACTACGGAACGGACGGTACTGCGCAAACGCCGTATCCACCACGGCGAGATTCCTCGCCCCTTTCCGCCACATCCAGAGTCCAAGGACGGCAATGGGGATGCCGAGTAGCGCACCGACACCGGTGAGCGAGCCGAGCCCCCCAAAGACCACCAAGCACACCCCCCAAATCTTCTGATACCGAAACGGCTCGCCGAACTCCGTCTTAGCCGCATAGAGGACGTCCTCGTCCGTCGCTCCGGTCGAGCGGAGCGCGAGAACGACCTCCTGTAGCGTCGTATCGGTCAGTCGCACTTGAGGCCTCCGACTGTTGCACGGAGACGCGGTGAGGTGGTACCGTAGGTTCTCCCGCGGGACAGTGCGTGAATGGCCGTCAAAGACCGTCATGACAGATAACGCCCCCCGCCAGGAGCTCGACCAACTGTTCAGTCTGACCTACGAAGAATTGCGCCGATTGGCATCCTCGGTGCGGCGTGGGGATCCGAGCGCGACCCTGAGTCCCACCGTGCTCGTGAACGAGGCCTGGCTCAAGCTGGCGGGATCACGAGTGATCGGTGCGTCCACGTCGCGCGCACACTTCAAGCGCATCGCTGCACGGGCGATGCGCCAGGTGCTGATCGAGGCAGCGCGGCGGCGGCGTTCTCAAAAACGCGGTGGCGGCATGGCGCCCATCACGTTCGACGACTCCCTGGCCGACACGACCGCTCGGGCCGATGATCTTCTCGCACTCGATGCCGCGCTCGACGAGTTGGCGCGCTTTGAGCCGCGACAAGCCATGATGGTCGAGAGCCGCTTTTTCGGCGGCCTCGACGTCGCCGAGACGGCGCAACTCCTCGGCGTATCGGAGGCCACGATCTTACGCGACTGGCGCGCCGCGAAAGCGTGGCTCGCGCAGGAGTTGAGTCGTGGACGCTGAACGCTGGACGCTGGTGCAAAGCCTCTTCCACGGGGCGAGCGATCTCCCACTCGGGGAGCGGCGCCCATTCTTGGACGCGGCGTGTGTCAATGATCCCGAGCTGCGCGCCGAGGTCGAAGCGCTGCTCGATGCCGATGAACGCGGGGTCGACATTCTCGATCGCGGGGTGGCGGATGTCGCGCGCGACGTCCTGGGCGGCGACGCGAACGCGCCCGGCCAGCGTATTGGTCGCTATCGTATCGAGCAGCTGATCGGGGAAGGGGGCATGGGCATCGTGTATCTCGCCGAGCGGGATACCGAAGTCGGTGGCAAGGTCGCGATCAAGATTCTGCGCGACGCCTGGCTCTCGCCGGCGCGGCGCGAGCGGTTCGCGAACGAGCAACGCACGCTGGCGCAACTGACCCATCCGTCGATCGCTCGATTCTACGATGCGGATACGCTCGCCAACGGCACGCCGTGGTTCGCGATGGAGTATGTCGAGGGCGTGCCGCTCAACGTGCACTGCGCGCTGCGCGGGTGCAGCATCACCGAGCGGTTACGCCTCTTCCGCATCGTCGGCGAGGCCGTGCACTACGCGCATCGCCACCTCGTGATTCATCGCGACCTCAAGCCGTCGAACATCCTCGTCCGACCCGATGGCACCGTCGCGCTGCTCGATTTCGGCATCGCGAAGCAGCTGGAAAGTCTCGAGGCGCCCGTCGAGCACACGCGGACGGGGCTCCGATTCATGACGCCCGCGTATGCGGCGCCCGAGCAGCTGCGCGGGGATCGCGCGGGGGTCCAGACCGATGTCTACTCGCTCGGCGTCGTGCTGTACGAGCTCCTGGCCGGCCGGTTGCCGTTCGACCTGGCGCACCGGACGCCGGGCGAGGCGCAGACGATCATCCTGGAGCATGACCCCGTCAAGCCGTCGGCCGTCGCCAAACGGGTGGCCGAGCGTTCGGGGATACCAGCGGGCGCGGCGTCGTGGGCGGATCTCGACGTCTTGTGCTTGACGGCGATGCACAAGGATCCGGGGCGCCGGTATCAGTCAGTCGAAGCGCTGATGCGCGACGTCGACCACTATCTCAAAGACCAGCCGCTCGAAGCCCGGTCCGACTCGATGCGGTATCGCGCCGTGAAGTTCGCCAAGCGGCATCGCCGACCCTTGATCGGCGTGGCGCTCGCGGGTACCCTCGTCGTTGCGCTGACGGCGTTCTACACGGTGCGATTGGCGCGTGCCCGGAATGCGGCCGTCGCGGAAGCGGCGCGCACGCAACGCGTGCAACGTTTCATGCTGAGCCTTCTCGACGGCGGCGACGAGAACGAAGGGCCGTCGGACAGTCTGCGGGTGCTGACGATGGTCGATCGCGGCGTGCGCGAGGCCCGCGCGCTCGATCGCGAGCCGCCGATCCAAGCGGCGCTGTACACGACGCTGGGCGGGGTCTACCAGCAGCTCGGCAATCTCGATCGCGCCGACTCGCTGCTGCGCGCCGGACTGGATGAGCGTCGTTCGTTCTATGGTGCTGACCACGTCGACGTGGCCGAGAGTCTGGTCCTGCTGGGTCTCTTGCGCGTCGACCAGGCGCGCTTCGACGAGGCCGAGTCGCTTGTGCGGCAGGGCCTGGCGATGGACCTCCGACTGCAGCCGGCCAATGATCCGTCGGTGGCCAAGGCGACCGCCGCCCTCGGATACGTTTTGCGCAATCGCGGCCAGAAGGACAGCGCGCTTCGGGTGCTCCAAGCCGCCGCGCGTCTCCAGTCCGTACCGGGCACGGACTCCGCCGAGCTATCGGAGACGCTGACGTCGTTGGCCAATGCGTACTACGATGCCGGCCAGTACTCGGTCTCGGACTCGCTCAATCGCCGGGTGCTGGCGTTGGATCGGATCGTTCACGGCGACCGTCATCCGAGCGTGGCGATTGATCTCACCAACCTCGGGGCGATCGAGCACGATCTCGGACACTACGAATCGGCCGAGGGATTCTATCGCCAGGCGATCGACATCGACCGGGCATGGTACGGTGCCAATCATCCGGAGACGGTGTCGCTCTTGCCAATGCTCGCGCGCACGTTGGTCGCCGAGAAGCGGTACGACGAAGCCGTGGCCATGCTCCGGCAAGCGCTCGCCATTCAAGAGAAGGTCTATGGGCCGGTGCATCCGCGCGTGGCCTCGGTGCTGAATGCGCTGGGTCTCGCCGCGCTCGCCCAAGGGGACCTCGATGGCGCCGAGAGCGACTTCACGCGCATGGGCGCCATCTATCACAGCGTGTACGGCGATCAACACTATACCGCGGGCATCACGGCGTCGGACCTCGGCAGCGTCTATGCGAAGCGCGAGAATTATCCGAAGGCCGAGCGGTATTTGAGGGACGCGGTCCGGCGGCTCACGGCGGCGCAGGGAGCCGACCATCTGAATACGGGCGTCGCCAGGATCAAGCTCGGCGAGGTCCTCTTGGCGGACGGGCGATTCGACGAGGCCCGGCGCGAGAGCCTCTTGGGATATGGAATCGTTGCCAGGCAGGCTGGGACGGGTGATACCTGGCTACAGACGGCGCGAAAGGATATCGCGGCCGAGTCGACGGCGGTGAATCGCAAGTTGGCTGACGATCGACGATGACGGTTTTGACCTCCCCTTTTCGCACTGCGTGACGGGCATCAAAACGAAACACACTGGGGAGGTGAACATGACGTCTGCTCAACACGCGTGGCGCATCCTGGCGGCGTCATTAGTCGCCGCCACGGCATCCGCGCAAGCGCCGGCCGCGCCCGTAGCCCAAGCGCCCACGATCTGCGGTAATCAGCCCCTCTGCTACGAGGCGCCCGATTTCGCGGCCACGATCACGGATTTCCGCACGAGCAGCCAGGGGCGCATCATCGACGTTGCGGTTCGTTTTACGAACAAGACCAACCAGCTTCTGTTCTTGGGCTACACGAATGGATCGGGAGTAGCGACCGACGAGCGCGGCAATCGGTATGTGGTGTGGGGCGGCAATGGCGTCCGCGGCATGGGACTCGTGAACGGTCAGAGCCTCGGCGACCCCAAATTCCAGATCAATCCAGGTGCGTACGGCGATACGCGGTTCGAGCTCGCGCTGCAAGGCTATCCGCCCGTGATCGGGTTCACCTTCGAGCTCGATCTCAGCGTGAACGAGATCAATGCCTATCAGGGCAATCAGTTCACGGTCGGCAATGAGTTCCCCTTGATGTGGAAGGGCCTGGCCAATGGCGCAGCCGGCGCCGCGCCGGGAGCGGTGGCATACGCTGGCAATGGCGCCGCTGGCGCCGGTAGCGGCACCACTGGCACGCTCGCCAGCATTCCGTGCCAGAACAGCACCGTGCAGAACGTCGCCAACGGAGCGAACAACACCGCCGCGAATGTCCAGGCCGCCGTATCGAGCATCGGCTCCCTGTTTGGCAAAAAGCAGCAACCCCAAGCCGCCGCCTCGACCAACGGACCGACCGTGCCCTGCACGCCACAGCAAGGCGCCGCAACGGGTGCCGCAACGGCTGCAGCGCCAACCGCAACCGGAGCCGCTGCAGGGTCCAAGACCACGACGACGTCGACTGGCGCAGTCGTAACGCGCCCAGCACCGGCGACGGCAACAGCCGCGAAACCGGCGCCGCCGGCAGCGACCGCGCCGAAACCCCAGGCCGCGGTAACCTCGCCCGCGAAGAAAGTGACTCCACCCGTGACCACGCAGCCGGCGCAGCCAGCGAACACGCCACCCGCTCAGAAACCGTGAAAGTAACGCTGGTGGCCCTCGCGCTCACCGCCGCCGGTTGCGGCTCCGGTATACGCGGGACGTACGCGGATCAGACCGGATCGTTCATCCTCGATCTCGAGGGTGGCGGCAAGGCGAGCTTCACGATTCCGGGTGACGCCATTGCGTGCCACTATCAGTTGCAGGGCGAGACTCTCACGCTCGACTGTCCGGGTGACGCCGGCAAGCTCGTCTTGACGATTCACGGCGATGGCTCAATGACCGGCCCTCGCGACAGCTTCATGCCCGCATTGCGAAAGAAAACGTAGCTATTTTTCGAGAATGAAGGACCAGCAACAGCCGGACCTCGACGCCCAGATCGACGACGCACTCGACGAGCTGGGCGTCGAGAGTTTCCCGGCCAGCGATCCGCCGCAAGGGCCGCTACACGTGGGAGTCATCCCGATCGCGGCCGAACAGCCAGCGCACGACCCAGATCACGAGCGCGATCGGCAGCACGACAAAGATCAGAAACTTGATCAGACCGACCGCCAGTAGGCCGATCACGGCGAGCACCAGCAACGGGATGCCGAAGATCGTGATCGTGAGCAGCGGGCGCAGGGCGAGCAGGCGGAGCAGGGCCGCGATCATCTAGGGGTCCGGGAAGGGAATACCCTGTCCTACGCGGGTTGCGGCGCCCAAAGTTTCGGTGTGTGACATATTACCGGCCATGTTGCTCGCCCTCTGGCTCACGCTAGCGCAGCCTCCCCGCGTCCGGATCGAGACCGGGATCCTCGAAGGAACGGTCGACTCCGCCACCGGCGTCGAAGTGTTCCGGGGCATCCCCTACGCCGCACAGCGGTTGTGGAGCGGGGTGCGCCGGGCGGATCGACTCGGCAAGAACTGCATGCAGAAGAAGGTCTACGACGACATCGACGCGTTTGCCGTCGGCGTCTCGAAAGACTGCCTGTACTTGAACGTCTGGACGACGGGTGCCTCAGACCAGCCCGTGATGTTCTGGATCCACGGCGGCGGCTTCAAAGCGGGGTTCGGCGGCGAGGCGCGACACAATGGCGGGCGGCTCGCCAAGAAAGGCGTGGTCGTCGTTACCATCAACTATCGCTTGGGGAAGTACGGATTCGCCGACCGGAACTACGGATTGCTCGACCAGATCGCGGCGCTCCGGTGGGTGCAGCGCAACATCGCCCAGTTCGGCGGCGATCCGCGTCGAGTGACGATCTTTGGCGAATCGGCGGGCGCGATGAGCATCGGCGCGCTGATGGTGTCGCCCGACGCGCAGGGGCTGTTTGAGCGCGCGATCCTCGAGAGCGGCACGGGCATCCATACGGACATCCTGCATCCCGACGGGCACGTGCCGCCGCGAGCGATCGACTCGGCGCTCGCGGGCGGTCCAGTCGCGCCGGTCCCGGTCATCGTCGGCAACAATGCGGACGAAAGCGACACGGCGTTCGGCGCGCCCGCGCGCGCGTTCGCGCGGCTGGTCACCGCCCGCGGCGTCCGTGTGTATCGTTACGTGTTCACGTATGCCCAGGACGCGCTGGGCGCCTATCATAGCGCCGAGATCAGGTTCGTGTTCGATCTTGCGAGCCCGCCGTTGGCCGAAATCATGAGCGACTACTGGGTGGCATTCGCCAAGACCGGCGATCCGAACGGTGGCGGCCGACCGCGCTGGCCCGTCTATGACCCCGCGAGCGATGCGTACTTGGAGCTCGGATCGGTCGTCGCGGCGAAAGGGGGGTTTCGGCGAGCGCGGTACGATTCACTCGATGCCGTCGCGAGGGATTCTGGCGAAGTGAGACCATGACGACGATCACGCCGCCACGCGGCTACGACTGGTCATTCGTGGGACTCACGGTCCACCAGCTCATCATGATCCGAACGTTCGCGATCTACGTGAACGATACCCTCATCGCCGGTGCGTTCGTGCGCGGGACCCTCGGAACGCCTCCCGCGCAGGCAGACGACCCCTGGTCCTACCCGCGCACGCATCTCCTGCAAGGATATGGTGGACTCGACGTCAACGGGCCCGAGTTTCTTGGCGTCCACCGCCTCAACTTCCAGCTCCGGCGCGCCGACCTCGCCCAAGTGAAGCACGATCCACGATCCCGCTGGGCAATCTTCAATATTCCGCAGTCCGGCCGACTCGTGCTGCGATGGAACGATGGAAAATCCCAGCAGATCTCCCTGCTCGGCACCCAGGATGGCCCGCAACTGGCCCGGCGTCTCAGCGACCGAGCCAGTAGCTGACCTTGAGCGAGAAGACATTGTCGGCCGGCGCACGGAACAGTAGCGCACGATCGCGAGCGAACGCGAAGTTGCCGAACGCCGTATAATCCTCGCGCGTCTGCTGCCAGACGAGGAAGATCGTCGCGCCGGGACGGTACTCCCAACGCAAAACAGCGTTCCCACGCAACGAGCGCGTGTTGAAGTCCGGGTCCGGCAGAAGAATGTCGGCGGACGGGCAATTGGTGGCCTGGGCACTCGGGCCAACTGGGTCAATGCAATAGTTGCCGCTCGCGGTCTTGGCGATGCTCCCGACATCGCGCCCGAAAACCCGACGCGCCAGCGTGCGCGGGCGATCGAAGTCCTGGAATCCCTGGTAGTGTCCGTTAGCGAAGAACGGCTGCGCATAGACCGAGAAGCTGAGCGTCGGCGTGAACGCGACATTCACGCGGGTGTCGATCGAAAGGGTCGTCTGGTCGAGATTGGCGAGGATGTAGCGCGACGCAATCAAGCTGTCGTACTGAAGGTAGTGACCGAGAAACAGGGTCGGCCCAACGCTCACCGACACATTGCTGAGCGGCTTGGCGAGCACGGCGACCTGAGACTGGGAACCGCGGTCGGTGGGTCCCATCCACCCCTCGGTGTTGGCGGACAGGACGAGGGCCTTGCGCACGTCAGTGTCGATCTCGAGATACCCGTCGCTCCACCCGCCGTATTTCTCGACCGGTCCACCACGAAGAATGCGATCGTCGAACGACTCGGCGCGATAGATCAACCACGAGCGAACGCGCCAGTAGTTCGGGAGATCGATGCGGCCGAACCATTCGTAGCGCAAGTCGATGATGTCGCCACGGAAGTTGTACTGGTTTTGCCCGCCGATGAGCAGATAGAGATCACGGTACCAGGACTTGGGCGTCGTCCACTGTCGCGCCAGCGTGTAGACGTTGAAGACGTAATCCGCCCGCCGCATGTACGCGAGATCGTTCACCTCGAACCCCGGACTCCGCACGTTCGTCTCGGCTTCCCAAAGCCAGTCGCCATTGTCTTTCCCGAGACGCAGATACCCACCCCAGCCCTGAAGCGACGTCGCGCTCGAGTCTGGATGCCGGAAATAGTGCGCGGAGGACTCCTCGGTCAGCAGGATGGACTGGCGACTCCCGGCGACGTTCGAGAACGCGAAACTCCCCATGACCGAGTAGCGCCGGTTGTCCCACGTGTGCGTGATGTCAGCGCCTGCCGCCTCGGCGTGCTGGTGGAGGCTGTCCGCCAATAGCGGCGACGATAGGTCACGGTAGGTGGACGTGACCATCCCGCCGATCACCGTGGCTCCATGGTTCAGGTCCTGCTTGACGCGCGCCACGAGATAATTCGATCGCGGCTCCATCGCGACCGTATGCGGCCCGCTGTCGCGCGCCATGACATAGCGGCCGTTTTCCTCGTTTGTGACGGCGTCCATGAGCCCGACCGTCAGCCCCCCATCCGTGCGGCCGGTGACCTTGGCCGCGCCCAAGATCGTCGTGTTAGCCGGAACATCGGCGGAGTACGCGATCGATGAGTAGTAGTTGCCGAGCTGCGGCGTACGACCGATGCGGCGCGAATAGAACAGTCCCATGTACTCGGCGTTACTGCAGAAATTGCAGTTGAACCCGCCGAAGTCGAACGCGCCCGCGCCCGAGACGAAGAAGGGGCGCTTCTCCGGATAGAACGTCTCGAAGACCGAGAGGTTGAGCACGGCGGGGTCGAGCTCCACCTGGCCAAAGTCGGGGTTGATCGTCGCGTCGAGCGTGAGGCTCGAGCCCAGGGCGTACTTGACGTCGGCGCCCGCGGCAAGCTGACTGCGGTGGACCGGGTTGACCGGGTCGCCCACATGCGCCGCGTTGCCTTCTTGTCTGACCGATACGTATGGCGACGCCTCGAACTGGTGTGGCGTAGCAGCCAGCGAGAGACCGGAGAGGTGCCCATACGTGGACGGGCCCGTGGTCTCCGTTTTCGGCGCGAACGCCCATTCGTCGCGTTCGTTCAGGCGGTCGATCGTGCGGATGATCTGCAAGCCCCATGTCTGCTCGCCCGCCTTCGCCGCGAATCGCAACTGAGACAAAGGAATTCGAAGCTCGGCCGTCCATCCCATGGAGTCGACGCGCGCCGCGGCATCCCAGACGGGATCCCACGAGTTGTCGAGACTGTTGCCGCCCGCGCCCATGGCGTCGCCCTTCACTCCCGATGGGTTGATCTCGAACATCACGCGCGTGAGATGATCGTGATACGGATCGAGAATGATCGTGAGCTTGTCGGATGTGAATTGCGACGATTTGCCGTTATCCAGGTCGAGCTGTTGGTCGCGGCGCACGACCGCCGAGTGGACGCCCTTCGCGCCGAGCGTGTCGTACATGCGGGCGCCGATATACAGCGCGTCGCCATCGAACAGGACACGCACCTCGGTTCGTTGCGTCGCTGGCGCGCCTTCCTCGGGCTGCGTTTGACGGAACGCGGTGATCGCCGTCGCCGCCGACCATGCCGCGTCATCGAGACGGCCGTCGATCGTGATCGCCCCGGACCGCTCGGCGGCCCGCGCTCGCGGCGCGCGGTCGGCGTGCGTATGGGCCGTCGCGGCGGCGACCGCGAGTTGCGCCAGCACGAGGTAGGCGTGTGTCATGGGAGCACATTCGGCCTGCCCAGTAGGCGACAACAATTGTGAGGGGGTGATTTGGCCGTACGAGGGGGCGATCCTGGCTCCCTTCATGGTGCCATTTTCGTATCTTGTGACCCATGAAATGGCTCAACGTCCTCGCTTGGGCATTCGCCGCCTACACGGTGCTCCTCGTGTTTTCGGTCGGCGACCACGCGCTGTACTTCGTGCAGGATGGGCGGGCGATCCCGTGGGGCAGCGTCATCTATGGGCGGGCGCTCGAGGAGTACACGTGCGCCCTCGGCGTCGTACCCGTTTTCTGGCTCGTCGAGCGATTTCCGATCGATCTCAACCACTGGGCGCGAAACACGCCGGTGCTCGTCGTCGCGATATTCGCGCTGGCGTTCCTCAAGTACGTGATCTTTTACCCGCTCTTCATCGCCGCATGGCATCTGGCGCCGGCACAAGTGCCGATTGCCATGACCTACAACACGATCGAGGTCGCGCTCGACTTCGTCAATGTGGCGATCGTGGCCCATGCGGTCATGTTCTACCAGCGCTCACGGGAGCGCGAGCGATCGGAAGCGGCCATGCGCGTGCGGCTGTCACAGGCGCAATTGGAGGCGCTCAAGTCGCAGCTCCACCCGCATTTTCTGTTCAACACCCTCAATTCGGTCGCCGCACTCATGCACTGGGATGTGGCCGCGGCCGATGAGATGGTTACGCAGCTGTCGGAGCTGCTCCGCGAGACTCTGCGCCATCCTGGCTCGCACGAGATCACACTCTCGGCAGAAATCGCCCTCATCCAGCGATACTTGTCTATCGTGCGCGCGCGATTCCAGGATCGCTTGACCGTGGTGTATGACGTAGCGCCGGATGTCCAGTCGGCGCTCGTGCCGCATTTCATCTTGCAACCACTCGTCGAGAACGCGCTCGAACACGGTATCGCGCTGGAGCCAGGACCTGGACGGGTCGCGATCAGCGCCGGGCGGGACGGGGATCGCCTGCGCATTGCCGTCGTCGACGACGGCCCGGGATTGGAGCCCGGCGCGACCAACGGGAACGGGGTCGGCCTCACCAATACCCGCGCGAGATTGGCCGAACTGTATGGCGAGCAGCAGGCGCTGACCCTGCAAGCGGCAAGCCCCAAGGGCACGCGGGTGACGGTCGAACTGCCCTATCATCTATGACCTATCGCGTCATCATCGCCGACGACGAGATGCTGGCGCGCAAGCGATTGCGCATGATGTTGGAGTCGAAACCCGAGTACGCCATCGTCGCCGAGTGCGGCGACGGACCGGAGACGGTCGAGGCGATCGTCCAACACGAACCCGACCTGCTGTTCCTGGACATCAAGATGCCGGCGCTCGACGGGTTCGATGTGCTCGAAGCAGTCGATGCGGCCAGAATTCCGCCGGCGATCGTGTTCGTGACCGCGTTCGACACGTACGCCGTCAAGGCGTTCGACGTCAGCGCGACGGATTATCTGCTCAAACCGTTCAATGCCGGCCGCCTCGACCAGGCGCTGGCACGCGTGGCCGAGCGGCTCAAGCCGACCGGCCTCGAGCCCCACCTACGCACATTTCTCGAAACACTCAAGAGTGAACGAGCCTATCCCGATCGGTTCTTGGTGCGGGCCTCGAACCATCTCTACTTCGTGCGTGAACCCGATATCGAATGGGTCGATGCGGCTGACAACTATGTTCGACTGCATGCCGGCGGCAGAGCCCATTTTGTGCGCGACACCATGAAGGCCTTCGTGGCCAAGCTGCACCCTGACCGGTTTATTCGGGTACATCGGTCGGTGATCGTGAACATCAATCACGTCCAGAAGCTCGAACCCCACGGCCATGGCGAGTATGTCCTCACGATGCGCGACGGATCGAGGGTGACCTCCAGTCGCGCACACAGCGAACGCCTGCACGCCTTACTGAAAGAGCCGAAGTGAGGCCATATTGATAGGCTATGATTCGTTTCATAACAGCGTTGTTGGGACTGTTGAGCGGCCCGACCATACCGGATCTCTCCACGCTCCCCCGCGCGCAGGCGGTCCTCGATCCCGCGCACCACGCGCTCATGATCGCGACCATCCCCGTGGATCTTCCCGCGTCGTCCAGCGGAATGGGCATGATCAGCCTGCCGGTCCAACAGGCGATGATCCCGGCCAGCGGCTCGATTTACAGCGTTCGAGTGGCGGTCGTCGATAGCGCCGGCCGCGAGCTCCCGCGATCGTTTCTGCACCACGTCAATCTCCGCGATCCGTTGCGTCGCGATCTCTTCCTGCCGAGCGGACTGCACATCCTCGCGGCGTCTAAGGAGACGCCCGAGCTCGACGTGCCACAGCTCGTGCTCGGTCTCCCGCTCGAGCGGGATCAGCGCGTGCTGATCACGGCGATGCTGAACAACGCGACGGAGACTTCCTATCACGGTGTCCGAATACGGCTCACATTCGGCTACCGATCAACTGAAGGATTCGCGGGCGGGCTTTTCCCGATGTTCCGCGCGTACCCCTGGGTGCTCGACGTACGGTTTCCCCTGGGATCGCCGCCGGACGGCAGCCTGGCGTTCGACCTACCGCCCGGGCAGACCGTCCAATCATGGGAGTCGAGCCCCGCCATCGGCGGGTACGTGCTGGGACTCGGCGGCCACGTCCATGACTATGCGACCGAGCTGGAGCTGACAGACGTGACTACGGGTCAAGTGCTCTGGCGTCAGAAACCTGTTAAGGATTCGTCAGGTCACGTCCTGGAAATGCCTATCACCAAGTTCTATCGCTGGTATCGCCTCGGCCTTAGAATCGAGCCGTCCCACCGCTATCGCATTACCGCGCGCTACGACAACCCAACGGGGCGCACACTCCATATGGCAGGAATGGGGGCGGTCGCGGGGTTGTTCGTCCCCGATCACGGGGCGCGATGGCCGGTAGTGGATACGACCAACGCGGTATATCGGCAGGATCTCGGCGAGGCCTTCATCCCTGGCGACATGCGAGGGATGGAAATGGAGCACTAAGCATGACCTGGTTGCGCATCTGTGCGGCGATAGGGCTGAGCGCGTCGTGTGTGGCGGCTCAAAGTCAAAAATTCTCGATCCCGGTCTCGGGTGGCACCGTTCCGAACGGTCTCCGCTACGTGCTCTCACCGGATCACACGACCCCAATCGTGACGGTGGCGGTCTACTACCACATCGGGTTCCGCATCGAGCCGCGGGACCGGACAGGATTCGCGCACCTGTTCGAACACCTGATGTTCCAGGGATCGCAGAACCTCGGGAAACTGGAATTCGTCAAGCTCGTGCAGTCGAACGGCGGCGTGTTGAACGGGTCCACGCGCTTCGACTTCACGAACTACTTCGAGATCGTCCCGTCGAACACGCTGCAGACGTTCCTCTGGGCAGAGGCCGACCGCATGCGATCGCTCGCGATTACGCAGGAAAACCTGACGAACCAGCAAGGCGTGGTGAAGAGCGAGGTGCGAGTCAATGTGCTGAATCGCCCCTACGGCGGGTTCCCGTGGCTCGACATGCCGCAGTATGCGAACACGAACTGGTACAACGCGCACAACTTCTACGGGGACCTGCGCGACATCGACGCGGCCACGCTCGCCGATGCGCAGGCGTTCCACAAGACGTACTACTCGCCGCGGAATGCCGTGGTCGTCGTCACCGGGGACTTCGACCCGTCGCAGGCCAAGGCATGGATCGAACAGTACTTCGGCAACATCCCCGGCACGCCGCTGCCGACGCGTCCCGATCTCACGGAGCCGAAACAGCAGAAGGAGATTCGCGCGAGCAAAACGGACTCGCTCGCCAATCGCCCGGCGCTCGCGTTCGCGTATCACATGCCGCCGAGAAATACCCCGGAGTATTTCGCGATGGGGCTGATCGATCAGATCTTGCTCCAAGGCCATGACGCGCGGCTCTATCAGGCGCTCGTGCAGAGGAGCGGCGTCACCGGCGATGTGTCCGGCGGCATCAACCTGCTGGGCAACATGTTCGACTATGAAGGGCCGATGGTGTGGACCGTTTCGCTCTTCCACGATGCGGGGCATTCGCCCGACGAGATCCTGAAACGCGCCGATGTGGTCATCGATTCGCTGCGCACGGTCCCCGTCGATGCCGCGACGCTCGCCCGGGCGCGGGTCAAGGAACGAGCGGCGCTCTACAACATCCTCGGTGGACAACTGGGGTTCGGCCGCGCGGACCTGCTCGCGTGCTACGCGCTGTTCGACAACAATGCCAATTACGTCAATTCGCTCGACAGCCAGTTCCAGATAGTCACGCCGGCGGTAATCCTCCGGACCGCCAAGGAATATTTGCGACCGACCAATCGCACCGTCCTCACCATCGTTCCCGGGAAGCCCGCCAATGGCGCCGTTGGGAAGTAAGGTCGTCCTCGCCGTCGCGCTGACGGCGTGTGCCCTCCAGGCACAGGAGAAGCAAGTGCCGCCGGCACCCGCGACTCCGGCGCCGTTCACGCTGCCGGCAACGCGGGACATCGCGCTGCCGAACGGGATGAAGGTCACGCTCGTCCCCTACGGAGCGCTGCCACTGGTGACCGTCAGTCTCGTCATTCGCACCGGCGCTATCGACGAGGGGCGGGATCAAGTCTGGCTCTCGGCGCTCGTGGGCGACATGCTGCAGCAGGGGACGACCACCCGATCGGCCTCGGCGCTCGCAGATGCCGTCGCCGGTATGGGAGGTGATCTCACGATTCGTGTCGGCAACGATGACATGACCGCGTCGGGCAGCGTGCTCGGCGACTCAGCTGCGGCATTCGTGCGTCTCGTGGGCGACGTCGTGCGCCATCCGAGCTTCCCTGAAGCGGAGATGGCGCGTCTGGTGGGCGATCGGCAGCGGGAACTGGCCATCTCCATGACGCAGCCGCAGCAGATCGTCGCCGAGCGGTACGCGAAGCTCATGTATCCCGACCATCCCTACGGCCGGATCTATCCGACCAGCCAGGCGTTGGGAACGTATACGACGTCTCAAGTGCGCGAGTTCTACACGCGCAACGTGGGCGCGACCAGGGCCCATCTTTTCGTGATCGGCAAGTTCGACTCCACGGCCGTCGAACAGGCCGCGCGCACCGGGTTCGGCGACTGGGCGGCGGGTCAACCAGCGACCGTGAACGTGCCGACGCCACACGCGCAGCGCTCACTCGTGGTCGTCGATCGCCCGGGTGCGGTCCAGTCGACGCTCGAGATCGGGATCCCGGTCGCCGATCCTTCGAGCACGGACTGGATCCCACTCCAAGTGACGGACGCGCTCCTCGGCGGCTCGTTCAACTCGCGCATTACGAGCGACATTAGAGAGCGGAAAGGCTACACGTACTCGCCCTTCAGCACCGTCGCCGCGCATTACCGCACCGCGACGTGGCATGAAAGCGCGGATGTGACGACGAGCGCGACCGGCGCCTCGATGAAGGAGATCTTCGGCCAGATCGACAGCTTGCGAACGACCCCGCCGAGCGCCGACGAGGTCAAGGGCATCCAGAACTACCTCGCGGGCGTGTGGGTGTTGCGCGCATCGACGCAGACCGGCTTGCTGGGACAGTTAGAGTTCGCCGACAGCCATGGCCTCGATCACGCCTGGTTGAGCGACTACATCCCGAGGGTGTACCAGGTGACCCCGTCCGACGTGCGAGGTATGGCGGAGAAATACCTCGATCCCTCGAAGATGGCGATCGTCGTCGCGGGCGATAAGAAAGTGATCGCCGACCAGTTGACGCCATACGGGACGCCCGTACAGTAGTGAGTCCTTCGTTAGTGAGCCCTTCGTTCTCGCTCGCCGACATCGAGTCCGCCAGCTCGCTGCTCAGGCCGCACGTGAAGCGCACGCCGCTCGTTAAGAGCGACGTGCTCAGTCGCCGCCTAGGCACCAACATCTATCTCAAGGCCGAACTGTTCCAGAAAACGGGATCGTTCAAGGTCCGCGGTGCATTCAACAGGATCCTGCGCCTGACTCCGAGCGAGCGCGCCGGTGGCGTCGTCGCCGTGAGCGGTGGCAATCACGCACAGGCCGTTGCCTACGTGGGACGAGAACTGGGCCTCGAGACGTTGATCTTCATGCCCGAAACGACCCCGCGGAACTATGTCGATGCAACGCGCGGATACGGAGCAGAGGTCATCTTCGTGCGCGACGCCAACGAGGGGTTCGAGCGGCAAGACACCTATGCCGCGAAGGGATGGGTGCCCGTGCATCCCTTCACGGATCCGCACGTCATGGCGGGGCAGGGAACGACCGGGCTGGAGATCGTGGAGGACGTGCCGGCGATTACCGATTGCATCGTGAGCATCGGAGGCGGTGGGCTCATCAGCGGTGTGAGCACCGCGATCAAGGGACGCGTTCCTGCGGCCCGCGTCTGGGGCGTCGAGACCGCGGGCGCGGACTGCATGTCGCGCGCGTTGGCCGCGGGGAAGCCGGTGCAAATGCCCGCGATTACGTCGATCGCCAGGACCCTCGGTGCGCCCTCGGCGTCGACCGAGACTCTGGCGATCGTTCAGCGCAACGTCGAGTCCGTGACCGTCGTGAGTGATGAAGAAGCGCTCGCCGCGCTCCGGTTTCTCGTCGAGCGCACCAAGATGCTGACCGAGGCGGCCGCGTCGTGTACGCTAGTCGCGGCCGAGCGACTGCGCGATCAGTTCGGGCCGGATCACCACGTGGTCTTGTTACTGTGTGGCGGAAACATGGCCCTAGCCGACCTGTGTCACGCGCTCGCCACCAGGCAAATTCCCAGTATGTAGAACGCGATGAAACTGTAGTCTAAACGCCCCCGTAGGGTTTGATATGCGAGCTCTCTTGATACTGGCGATCGCTGCCGTCCCCGCGAGCGCCCAAGTCGATGCTCCGACGTTCGATTGGAATGGCGCGATCCCCGCCGGCGCGACCCTGCACATCGCCAACGTCGACGGCAATATCCGGGTGACTGGGACGACCAGCGGTCCAGCGAGAGTCCATGGCGAGCGTACCCATGTCCTCTCGGGTGGGCGGGCGCTGCTTTTCGCCGTCGTGAAGAGTGGAGACGACGTCACCATCTGCGCCTACAATCCGCACGGGAGTTGCGACGCGAGCGGCACCCATGGTGGCGGATTCCACGTCGGGATCGGGTTCAGCGGTCATTCTCCCTCGGCCGACTTCACAGTCGAGTTGCCCGCTGGGGTCAAGCTCTCCGCGTCGAGCGGCGACGGCTCGATCGACGTGCTCGGGGCAGGCGCTGACGTCACCGCGTCGAGCGGCGACGGCTCCATCAGCGTGTCGGGCGCGACCGGCGACGTGAGAGCGAACTCCGGCGACGGCTCGATCACCATCGAGAATGCCCAGCGGCGCGTGATCGCGCGCACGGGCGATGGGTCGATCTCGATCTCGGCCGCCTCCGGACCCGTCGAGGCGACGACTGGTGATGGGAGCGTTGAGCTCCACCTGGCGAAGGACGTGGCAAATCCCGGCGACATCGATCTGCATACCGGCGACGGATCAGTGACCATTTTCGTGGCATCGCAGTTCGGCGGGCAGATCGATGCATCGACGAGCGACGGTTCGATTCAGAGCGACTTGCCACTCTCGCTCTCCGGGCGTATGGATCCGCAGCACGTGAGGGGTACGCTCGGCTCGGGCGGCAACGTGCAGCTCAGAATTCGTACGGGTGACGGCGATATCCGAATTAAGCGGCAATAGGTTTCTGACGGCTGCTTGGCGTGATCTCGTGATGATCAATTACGAGGTCGCGCCGGAGACGCTTGCCTCGCGCATTCCAGTCGGAACCGAGCTCGATCTCTGGGACGGCCGCGCCCTCGTTACCGCGGTCGGATTTCAATTCTTGGACACGCGAGTTCGCGGGATCGCGATCCCGTTCCACCGGAACTTCGACGAGATCAACCTGCGATTCTACGTGCGGCGCCAGGTGGGCGACGAGGTCCGCCATGGCGTCGTATTCATCCGCGAGCTCGTCGCGCCCATAATGGTGGCGCTGATCGCTCGCCTGGCGTACAACGAGCCGTACGAGATCGCGCGGGTGCGGCGCGTGGACGCGGCTCCTGGGCGGATCGAATATGCGTGGGGCCGCGGGCGGATCGGTGCGACCGCGGCCACCGAGCTAACGGTGCCCCGGCAGGGATCAGAGCAGGCGTTCGTGACGCAGCGCCACTGGGGGTATACGCGTCAGCGCGACGGCTCGACCGTCGAGTATCACGTGACCCACCCGCTGTGGCGTGTCTCGGACGCCCACGACGCGGTCTTCGAGGCTGAACCGCCGGGTCGCGGACCGGTCTCGGCGTACCTCGTCGATGGCTCCGCCGTCGAGGTCTCCTCCCCCCGCCACGACCTGGTGGCTGCTGGTGCAGATGACAGTGAGCGTGAGCGACGCCGTCGTCTGGGGTGACCCGATAAAGAAATTGAGTACTGGCTGAGTGTCGCAGTCCGGGGGCAGACTCTCGACCTGGACCGTGCCAGGGCCGACCGAGACGTTGTCCAGATGCCAGGAGCCATCGCTCCCGGTATGCAAGACCGTCGAATTGCTCTGGTACGGGGTGACCACGACGCGAACATTGGCGAGGGCGCCGCCCAGTGAGCTCGAGATCGTGCCCTTGACGTTCCCAACGAATGGGCCGTTCGCGTTGTTGGCGTTGCAAGCGGCCACGATGGCGACAATGGCCAGCACGAATGGAATGCTCCGGTTCATGGGCGCCAAGGTATGCCCGTGCGCGCTACTCGTCCACTAGTCGGGGAACGCCCGCCAGCCGACCGGTCCAGCCCGATACCACGAGCCACGCCGCGCCCCAGATGAGCGAGCCGAACATGGCCCCCAATATCTCGGCCATGATCGCGAACCCCAGGACCAGAATCGTCGCGCCGAACCCCGGCGAGAGCGCCGGACGATAGCCGGCCGCTGCGCCGGGAATGTATCGCAGCCATCGGGGCGGCGGCGGGTTGGGCATCGGCTGATTCGTGGTCACGATCATCTCGTGCCACGCAGACGATCCGGTCTTGTCGTTGGGCCGGAGCAGCCCGTAGGCGAAAAAAACGCCGACGAGAACGGACGCGGCGATCACGGTAGTGATCAAGCTGCCGATCCACGTGAGCGGCCGCCTCATTCGCCGCCGAATGAAGTGCGCCGGAGCCGCAAGTAGCAGAATAGGTATCGATATCACGCACGTAACGAGCAAGAACGCGACACCGCAAACGACCGCCGCGATTCGCGCTATCCAGCCGAGTACGCCCGTAGTCCCCACGCCCCCAAGCTGCGCCCGTGGGCGCCATGCCGTCAATCATGTATTTTTGGCGCATGGGTCAACCGACGATGACATCGAGCCTCGAGCAATATCTTGGCGCCGAAGCCGAGGATCTGCTCAGCTACTCCACGAACAAGATCCCGAAAGACATGCTCCACCTGCCCGGTCCGGATTTCGTGGATCGGGTGTACGCCCAGTCCGACCGGTCGATTCAGGTGCTCCGGAATCTGCGCGCGATGTTCAACTCGGGTCGACTCGCCAATACCGGCTATCTGTCGATCCTACCGGTCGACCAGGGTATCGAGCACTCGGCTGGGGCTTCTTTCGCGAAGAACCCCGAGTACTTCGATCCGGAGAACATCGTACGGCTCGCCATCGAGGGCGAATGCAATGCCGTCGCCTCGACGATCGGTGTCCTTGGCTCTGTTGGGCGCAAATACGCGCACAAGATTCCGTTCCTGGTCAAGATCAATCACAACGAGCTGCTGACAGCGCCGAACAAGTTCGATCAGATCCTATTCGGGACCGTGAAGCAAGCGTGGGACATGGGCGCGGCGGCCGTCGGCGCCACGATCTACTTTGCTTCGCCGGAATCGGATCGCCAGATCACCGAGATCAGTCACGCGTTCCAGCAGGCGCACGAGCTCGGATTGGCGACGGTGCTCTGGTGCTATCTGCGCAATCCATTGTTCGAAATCGACGGCAAGAACTACGAGACAGCGGCTGATCTCACGGGACAAGCCAACCATCTCGGCGTGACGATCGAGGCGGACATCATCAAGCAGAAGCTGCCGACGAATAACAACGGCTACGGCGCGGTGGCGAAGAAGCTCGGGACGTCGTACGGAAAGACCGATAAGCGAGTCTACTCAGACCTGACGACCGACCATCCGATCGACTTGTGCCGCTATCAGGTCGCCTGCTGCTACATGGGCCGCTCGGGCTTGATCAACTCCGGTGGCGCGTCGGGCGAGAATGATTTCAACGAGGCCGTGCGCACCGCGGTCATCAATAAGCGGGCTGGCGGAACCGGGCTGATTACCGGCCGGAAGGCGTTCCAGCGCCCGATGAAGGACGGCGTGAAGATCCTACACCTGGTGCAGGACGTCTACCTCGACGAGTCGATCACGGTAGCGTAGGACGAACCAAAAGGTCGTCCCGGCATCGGGGTCGGACTCCACCCCGATGCTCCCTTCGTGTTGCTCGACGATGGCCTTCGCGATCGCCAGCCCGAGGCCTGTCCCGCCGTGGCGGCGCCGATCCGACCCATCGAGCTGCTGAAAGCGACCGAAGAGCCGCGGCATGTCCTGCGCCGCGATACCCGGACCAGGATTGTGCACCGAGAAGCGAACGCCCTGCTCGTCGGCGGTGATTGACACGGTGACCGTCGCGCCCGCGGGCGAGAACTTGATCGCGTTCGATACGAGGTTCGTGAGTACCTGGATGAGCCGGTCGCGGTCGCCGCTCACCGACGGCGCGGGCGAGAGGTCCTCGACCAAGGCGATGGCGCGCTGGTCCGCCATGGGCCGAAGCTCGTCGAGGGCTGCGCCGACGACCTCCGCGGGCTCGAGGGGCACCGCGCGCAACGTGAGCTTGCCGGCTTCGATTTTGTCCAAATCCAGCATGTCGTTCAAGAGCCGCACGAGGCGGTCGCAGTTGTTGCGCGCGATGCGCAGCAGATTGAGCGCCTTTGGCGGGAGGTGCGTGACGCCTCCCCCCTCCAGCAGACCGAGTGACCCACGAATGGCGGTGAGCGGTGTGCGGAGCTCGTGGGACACCGTCGACACGAACTCGCTCTTGACCCGGTCCAGGTGCTTCCACCCGCTGATATCGCGCATAATCGTGGCGACCGATCGGTCACCCTGTGCCGACGTGTGCGCGACCACGACCTGCGACACGGGGATCTCTTGCCCCTCGCGCGTCCGGACGACGGACTCGCCTTCCCACACACCGTCTTTCCGCGGCGCCATCGTCGCGGTGATGTCGCTCAACGAC
>Ga0210409_10001859_pt1 | contig 26538 bp, 16 predicted proteins | sample IncBWH17MmetaG_FD_161649 | JGI IMG/M metagenome (GOLD analysis project Ga0210409, IMG submission 161649) | Forest soil microbial communities from Barre Woods Harvard Forest LTER site, Petersham, Massachusetts, United States - Inc-BW-H-17-M | ecosystem: Environmental > Terrestrial > Soil >...
GACGTCGCTTATAGTCGCCGCATAGGTTCGTCTGCAGGACAATTCTTGCCGGCCAGCGCCCAGACCTGGATCAATTCCGCTCTGATATTCTGATGAATTTAACCACTCAGAACGCATCGCCGGGCACGCGCACCTATCCTTCCAGATGACGCAAGACCATGACGCCGTCGACGCCCATTATTGATACTTTCTTAAATCATGGGCAATCGCTTGTCCCGTTTACGGAACTCTCTATAGGCCGCTAGCTGAACGACTTTCGCTTGCAAGTGCAAGCCTGGGAGATTCCTCCGCGCCATGGGATGCAAAAACCGCAGCCTGGCCACGGCCATACTGCCGCGGCGAGCAGCCCATGACGCGCTTGAAGGCTGTGCTGAAAGCGGCTTCGGATTCATAGCCGAGCGCCAGTGCAATGACAGCAACCGGATCGCCCGAATGCACCAGCTTGTCGCCCGCCACCAGCATCCGCCAGCGCGTCAGATATTCCATGGGCGACTTGCCCACTGTCTCTTTGAACTTCTGCGCAAAGGTCGAACGCGACATGCCGATGCGCTGCGCCAGTTCCTGCAATGTCCAGCGATATCCCGGTTCTTGGTGCATGGCGCTGATTGCCGCCCCCATCTGCTGGTCCGCCAGGGCGAACAGCCAGCCGACGCCGCCGTTCAGTCCTTCTGCCAGATGCAGCCGCAGGGCCTGGACCAGCATCATGTGGCCGATATGCTCCACGATCAGCTGGCTGCCGGGCTGCGGCTCGCGCAATTCCTTCGTCATCCGCTCGATAGACCAGCGCAGCGCGGCCTTGTCCGATTCTTTCTGCAAATGCACGATCGGCGGCAGCGCGCCCAGCAAGATGCCGGCGTGATTGCCGGCCAGAGCGAAGTGGCCGCCGACAATGAAGCAGACAGCGTCGGCGCTGAAGCTATCGATGCTGCCATTCTTTGCGGCGCGCAGCGCGAGGGCGTCAACCGGCGGCAAGCTGAGGTCGCTGGCAAGACAGAAGGAACGCCCGCGCGGCAGCAGGAAACAGTCGCCCGCCTGCAGCTGCACCGGATCGGCAACCCCATCCACCGCCAGCCAGCTCTGCCCGGAAACCACGGCGTAGCATTTGATGCCTTTCGGCTCGGGGAACTGGAGGCACAAGTCGCGGCCGATATCAAAACCGCCGCAGCCATAACTGTGCAGCTTCAGCAAGGACAGCACATCTGACAGCGGATCCATCACTCCTCCGGACGATTGCGAAAGTAATGCGGACTTTACAGCATAGCCAATCCCCATTCAATCACCTATCTTAAGCTCACCGGCTGCCAATGCGGCCGACCAACAAAGTGAAGGGAATTCGTCATGCGTGTTTTCGTAACCGGTGCTACCGGTTTTATCGGTTCTGCCGTTGTCCAGGACCTTATCAACGCCGGCCATCAGGTGCTGGGCCTGACCCGCTCCGATGCCGGCGCCGAGTCTCTTGCCGCCGCAGGGGCCCAGGTGCATCGAGGAGATCTGGAAGACCTGGAAAGCCTGCGCAGCGGCGCCGCGCTTGCGGATGGCGTGATCCACACAGCTTTTATCCACGACTTCTCGAAGTTCAAAGAGAACTGTGAAATCGACCGGCGCGCCATTGAAGCGCTGGGAGCCGCGCTCGGCAGCTCTGGCCGGCCCTTGATCGTTACCGCCGGCACCGGAGTATCGCCGTCAGGCCGCCTCAGGACCGAAGTAGATGCGGCAGCGCCCAGCACCGCCTTCCCGCGCGGCGCGTCGGACGAGGCAGCACAGGCGGCCGCTGCGCTGGGCGTGCGCGTCTCGGTGCTGCGCCTGCCGCAGGTGCATGACCGCGACCGCCAAGGCCTGGTCACCTACGCCATCGCCCATGCGCGCGAAAAAGGAATCTCAGCCTATGTCGGCGAGGGACTAAACCGCTGGCCCGCCGTGCACCGCCTTGATGCAGCTCCTCTCTACCGGCTGGCGCTTGAGAAGGGATCTGCCGGGGCGAACTATCATGCTGTCGCAGAACAAGGCGTACCGTTTCGAGAAATCGCGGAAGCCATCGGCCGCGGCTTGAAGATACCGGTCGTCGCAATCTCCCCTGAAGAAGCGGCCGCGCATTTTGGCTGGCTCGGCTTTTTCGCCACAATGGACGCCCCCGCTTCAAGCACGCTGACGCAGCAGCGGCTGGGATGGCATCCGATGCAAAAGCCCGGGCTGATTGCCGACCTCGATCAGGCCAGTGCTTTTAAAGACTGAGCCAACTCGGGCCTGCTCATCCCTGCTTCTTGAACGCCAGCTGCGCGAAACGTTCGCCGATGCGCCGATGCGTTGCCGCATCCGGATGCAAATTATCGGGCAGAGGCAATTCCTGCGCGTCCGCCGCGCCATACAGCGCGCGGCCGTCAACATAGGACAGATTGAGCTAAATGGGGTCGGAGTCGGAGCTAAATGGGGTCGGAGTCGAATTATTGATCCTTAAAAATTCGACTCCGACCCCAATTAATGTAAAAGCAACGGTCTTGCTGGTTTACCTGGCAGGGATAAGCAGGCTCTCAGAATGCATCGCCCGGCACGCGTACCCAGCCTTCCATCAGGACCCGCGCGCTGCGGCTCATGATGGCTTTGCTTACGCGCCATTCGCCGTCGGCCTGGCTGGCTTGTGCGCCTACCCGCAAGGTGCCTGACGGGTGGCCGAAGCGTACGGCGTCGCGGGGGCCGCCGCCGGCGGCCAGGTTCACCAGGGTGCCCGGTATCGCCGCGGCGGTGCCGATGGCGACGGCCGCGGTGCCCATCATGGCGTGGTGCAGCTTGCCCATCGACAGCGCCCGTACCAGCAGGTCGATGTCGGCGGCGGCGACTTGTTTGCCGCTGGACGATACGTAGGCGGCCGGCTTGGCGACGAAGGCCACTTTCGGCGTGTGCTGGCGCTTGGCGGCTTCATCGAGTTGCTTGATGAGCCCCATGCGCAGCGCTCCGTGTGCGCGTATGGCTTCGAATTTTTCCAGCGCTGCGGGGTCGCCGTTGATGGCGTCCTGCAGCTCAGTGCCGTTGTAGCCGAGCGCTTCCGCGTTGACGAAAATGGTCGGGATGCCGGCATTGATCATGGTGACCTTGAGGGTGCCGATGCCGGGGACTTCCAGGTCGTCGACCAGGTTCCCGGTCGGGAACATGGATCCGCCTGCACCCTCTTCGTCGGCGGCCGGATCCATGAATTCCAGCTGCACTTCAGCTGCAGGGAAAGTGACGCCATCGAGCTCGAAGTCGCCGGTTTCCTGCACCGCGCCGTTGGTGATGGGCACATGGGCGATGATGGTCTTGCCGATGTTGGCCTGCCAGATGCGCACCGTCATCACGCCGTCTTGCGGAATGCGGCCGGCATCTACCAGGCCGCTGGCGATGGCGAAGGAACCGACCGCGGCGGACAGGTTGCCGCAGTTGCCGCTCCAGTCGACAAACGCCTTGTCGATGGCGACCTGGCCGAACAGATAATCGACATCGTGGCCGGGCTTGCTGCTCTTAGCCAGGATCACCGTCTTGCTGGTGCTGGAGGTGGCGCCGCCCATGCCGTCGATCTGCTTGCCGTAGGGGTCCGGGCTGCCGATCACGCGCAGCAGCAGCGCATCGCGCGCGGCGCCGGGCGCCTGCGCTGCCGCCGGCAAGTCTTGCAGGCGGAAAAACACGCCTTTGCTGGTGCCGCCGCGCATGTAGGTGGCAGCGATCTTGATCTGGGGTACGTGGGTCATATCATGCTTTCCTGTTGAGAGTTCCATCATTCATGACATAGTCGCAGAAATGGTCGGAGTCATCTTGGGTCGGAGTCATCTGGGGTCAGAGTCGACTTTCGCGGGGCTTTATCGCGAAACTCGACTCTGACCCCACATGACGGATTCGGAGAAAGAAAAAGCGCATTCAAGGTTTTTTTCTAACGACACGGTATGTACTCCGTAGGCCGCTAAGTGGGGTCAGAGTGAAGTTTCTGCAAAAAGCGCGCAGAAAATTCACTCTGACCCCAGTTAGCTGCGTGTGCGAAGCGCGACGAAAATCAGGTTACTATTTTGATCGACCGGTGCCTTGTCAGGCAGCCGCCGACGATTCGAGGAAGTCCTGAGCGAAACGCTGCAGCACACCACCCGCTTCGTAGATCGAGACTTCTTCCGCGGTGTCGAGGCGGCAGGTGACTGGCACTTCGAGCCGCTCGCCGTTCTTGCGGTTGATGACCAGCGTCAGCGTCGTACGTGGAGTGCGTTCACCAATCACGTCGAAGGTTTCGGTACCGTCGATGCGCAAGGTATTGCGGTTAACGCCAGGCTTGAACTCCAGCGGCAGCACGCCCATGCCGACCAGGTTGGTGCGGTGGATGCGCTCAAAGCCTTCCGCCGCGATCGCTTCCACCCCCGCCAGGCGCACGCCTTTGGCGGCCCAGTCGCGCGACGAACCCTGGCCGTAGTCGGCGCCGGCGATCACGATCAGCGGCTGCTTGCGTTCCATGTAGATCTCGATGGCTTCCCACATGCGGGTGACCTTGCCTTCCGGTTCCACACGCGTCAGCGAGCCGGCTTTGACCTTGCCGCTCATTTCGCCACTCATCTCATCCTTCTCTCGCACCATTTCATTCTTCAGTGTGGGATTGGCAAAGGTAGCGCGCTGAGCGGTCAGATGATCGCCGCGATGGGTGGCGTAAGAATTGAAATCTTCCTCCGGCAAGCCCATCTTGGCCAGGTATTCGCCGGCGGCGCTGTCGAGCATGATGGCGTTCGATGGCGACAGGTGGTCGGTGGTGATGTTGTCTCCCAACACCGCCAGCGGCCGCATCCCTGTCATCGTGCGGGCGCCGGCCAGCGCGCCTTCCCAGTAGGGCGGGCGGCGGATGTAGGTGGTCTGCGGACGCCAGTCGTACAGCGGGCTGACCTTCTCGCCGTTATCGGCGACCACGGCGAACATCGGTTCGTAGACCTTGCGGAACAGCTCCGGTTTGACGCTGGCGGCGACGATGGCGTCGATTTCTTCATCGGACGGCCAGATGTCTTTCAGGGTCACGGAATGACCGTCGGCGTCGATGCCGAGAATGTCTTTCTCGATGTCGAAACGGATGGTGCCGGCAATCGCGTAAGCCACCACCAGAGGCGGCGAAGCCAGGAAGGCCTGCTTGGCGTAGGGATGGATGCGGCCGTCGAAGTTGCGGTTGCCGGAGAGGACCGCGGTAGCGTACAGATCGCGCTCCACTACTTCTTTCTGGATGACCGGATCGAGCGCGCCGCTCATGCCGTTGCAGGTGGTGCAGGCAAAGGCGACCACGCCGAAGCCCAGGGTCTCCAGTTCCGGCAGCAGTCCGGCCGCTTCCAGATACAAGGCGACCGTCTTCGAGCCCGGCGCCAGCGAGCTCTTGACCCATGGCTTGCGGCTCAGGCCGCGCGCATTGGCGTTGCGCGCCAGCAGGCCGGCAGCGATCATGTTGCGCGGGTTGTTGGTGTTGGTGCAGCTGGTGATGGCGGCGATGATCACGGCGCCGTCCGGCATCAAACCAGGCTCATTCTCTACCTTGCCGCTGATGCCGCGTGCCGCCAGTTCCGAAGTCGGCACGCGGCTGTGCGGATTGGATGGTCCGGCGATATTGCGCACCACCGACGACAGGTCGAAACTGAGGACGCGTTCGTACTCGGCGTTGCGCAGGCTGTCGGCCCACAGGCCGGCTTGCTTGGCATAGGTTTCCACCAGCACGACTTGCGCTTCCTCGCGGCCGGTGAGCCGGAGGTATTTGATGGTCTGCTCATCGATGTAGAACATCGCGGCGGTGGAGCCGAACTCCGGCGCCATGTTGGAAATGGTGGCGCGGTCGCCCAGCGTCAGATGCGAGGCGCCCTCGCCGTAGAATTCGAGATAGGACGACACCACCTTTTGCGCGCGCAGGAACTCGGTCAGCGCCAGCACGATGTCGGTGGCGGTGATGCCCGGCCGCGGCTTGCCGCTCAGCTCGACGCCGATGATGTCTGGCAGCCGCATCCAGGAGGCGCGGCCCAGCATCACGCTTTCCGCTTCCAGGCCGCCGACGCCGATGGCGAGCACGCCCAGCGCGTCGACCATCGGCGTGTGGCTGTCGGTGCCGACCAGGGTATCGGGGAAGGCGACGCCGTCTTTCACCTGGATCACCGGCGACATGCGCTCAAGGTTGATCTGGTGCAGGATGCCGTTGCCAGGCGGGATCACGTCGACGTTCTTGAACGCCTTCTTGGTCCAGTTGATGAAATCGAAGCGGTCTTCGTTGCGGCGGTCTTCGATGGCGCGATTCTTGTCGAAGGCGTCGGCGTCGAAGCCGCCGCACTCGACCGCCAGCGAGTGATCCACCACCAGCTGGGTCGGCACCACAGGGTTGACCAGCGCCGGGTCGCCGCCCTGCAGGGCAATGGCGTCGCGCAGGCCGGCCAGGTCGACCAGCGCGGTCTGGCCGAGGATGTCATGGCACACCACGCGCGCCGGGAACCACGGGAAATCGAGGTCGCGCTTGCGCTCGATGAATTGCTTGAGCGATGCGTTCAAGGTCGCCGGCTCGCAGCGGCGCACCAGGTTCTCGGCCAGCACGCGCGAAGTGTACGGCAGCTTGTCGTAGGCGCCGGGCGCGATGGCGTCGACCGCGGCGCGCGTATCGAAAAAATCCAGCTTGGTGCCGGGCAGAGGTTTACGGTTTGCAGTATTCATGGCTCAGTCGGGAAAGTAGGTTTATGTTTAGGCGACCCCGCCTCGTCGGCCACGGCTACGCGCCCCAGGTCATTCCCGCGAACGCGGGAATCCAAATTGCGTGCAATGGCAGGAAAAATGGATCCCCGCGTTCGCGGGGATGACGTGGCCGACGAGGCGGGGTCGCCTAGACGGTTTTTTTTACGCTAGCGTTTGCCGATCGGAACAAATTCCAGGTTGTCCGGGCCGACATAATTGGCCGACGGCCGGATGATCTTGTTGTCGATGCGCTGCTCAATGATGTGCGCGGCCCAGCCGGAAGTGCGGGAAATCACGAACAGCGGCGTAAACATCGCCGTCGGCACACCCATCATGTGATAAGACACGGCGGAGAACCAGTCGAGGTTGGGGAACATTTTCTTGACTTCCCACATCACGCTTTCCAGCCGCTCGGCGATATCGAACATCGCGGTCGAGCCGGCTTCCACCGACAATTTGCGCGCCACTTCCTTGATCACCTTGTTGCGCGGATCGGAGACGGTATACACCGGATGGCCGAAACCGATCACCACTTCCTTGTTGGCGACCCGGTTGCGGATGTCGGCTTCCGCCTCGTCCGGATTGTCATAGCGCTTCTGGATTTCAAACGCAGCTTCATTGGCGCCGCCGTGTTTCGGACCGCGCAAGGCGCCGATGGCGCCAGTGATGGCGGAGTGGAAATCGGAGCCGGTGCCGGCGATCACCCGGCTGGTAAAGGTGGAGGCATTGAATTCATGCTCGGCGTACAGGATCAGCGAGACGTGCATCGCTTTTTCCCACGAAGCGGACGGCTTGACGCCGTGCAGCAGGTGCAGGAAATGACCGCCGATGGAATCGTCGTCGGTTTCGACTTCGATGCGCTTGCCGTTGTGGCTGAAGTGATACCAGTACAGCAGCATGGAACCGAACGAAGCCATCAGGCGATCGGCGATGTCGCGCGCGCCGGGCGCGTTGTGGTCGTCTTTCTCCGGCAAGGCGCAGCCGAGCACCGAGACGCCGGTGCGCATCACGTCCATCGGGTGCGAGGCGGCAGGCAAGGCTTCCAGCGCGGCCTTGACGCTGGCCGGCAAGCCGCGCAGGGCTTTCAGCTTGCTCTTGTAGCCCTTCAGTTCGGCGCTGTTCGGCAGCTTGCCGTGCACCAGCAGGTAAGCGATTTCCTCGAATTCGCAAGTGTCGGCGATATCCAGGATGTCGTAGCCGCGGTAATGCAGGTCGTTGCCGGTTTTACCGACGGAACACAGGGCCGTGTTGCCTGCCGCGACGCCGGACAGGGCGACGGATTTCTTCGGTTTGAAAGCGGTGGTTTGTTCGTTTGCTGGATTTGCTGTTGCTTCGCTCATTGCCTGATCTCCTGACGGAAAAGAATCGTTGTAATGGATGGTCTTATTTCTTCTGGGCCGCGAACAAGGCGTCCAGGTGCCGTTCGAAATCGTGATAGTTGATGCGCTCGTACAGTTCCATGCGGGTCTGCATGGTGTCGACCACATTCTTTTGCGTGCCGTCGCGGCGGATCGCGGCATACACGTTTTCCGCCGCCTTGTTCATGGCGCGGAAAGCCGACAGCGGATACAGCACCAGGCCAACATCGGCCGACTTCAACTCTTCCACCGTGAATAGCGGCGTCGAGCCGAATTCAGTGATGTTGGCCAGCACCGGCACTTTGACCGCGGCGGCGAAAGTCTGGTACATGCCCAGTTCGGTGATAGCTTCCGGAAAAATCATGTCGGCGCCGGCTTCGACGCAGGCGATTGCGCGTTCCAGCGCCGATTCCAGCCCCTCGACCGCGAGCGCGTCGGTGCGCGCCATGATCACGAAATTGTCGTCGGTGCGGGCATCGACCGCGGCTTTGATGCGGTCGACCATTTCCTGCTTGCTGACGATTTCCTTGTTGGGACGATGGCCGCAGCGCTTGGCGCCGACCTGGTCTTCGATGTGGATCGCAGCGGCGCCGAACTTGATCATGGACTTGACGGTGCGCGCCACGTTGAAGGCGCTGGCGCCGAAACCGGTGTCGACGTCGACCAGCAAAGGCAGGTCGCAGACATCGGTGATGCGGCGCACGTCGGTCAGCACATCGTCCAGGTTGGAGATGCCGAGGTCGGGCAAGCCGAGCGAACCGGCGGCGACGCCGCCGCCGGACAGGTAGATCGCCTTGAAGCCGGCACGCTTGGCCAGCAAGGCGTGGTTGGCGTTGATGGCGCCGATCACCTGCAGCGGCGATTCTTCCTGCACCGCCTTGCGGAAAGCCGCGCCTGCGGAATATGAACTCATGTCTTCTCCTGAAAAAAATTGCACCCTACGGGTAGTAATGCCGATTTGCGAAAACTTGTAGGGTGGGCACTTGCGCCCACGCGGAACCTCGATCATTCGAGGAAGGAGTTCAGCGTGGACAGCAAATCTGCCCACCCTGCGTCTGTTTCATACAGATAGCTGCATGGGGATTTACCTACTATAGAGCAATCAGCGTGCCAAACCAGCCCGCAGCAAGGGCGGATCGCAAGGAAAATAGAAATAACAGAATTAAATCAAATACTTAGAAAATAAGATGGCAAAAAAATCAGTTTCATTTTGCGCGTCATAAAGCAGTAGAAATGTTTCACCATGTGTTACATTTATCCGTATTGAAACACATGCGTTAAACGCATTTGAAACATGCAACCCTCCTCCCCTGTCCGCCGCCATACCGACCATGGCGCCAATGCTGGCGACAGCAACCAGAAACCGGTGATCTGGACCGTCTCGGTGTCGCGCCTGTCCGACCTGTTCCGCGATATCACGCTGGAATACGACGACCGCGCGACGATCGAACCGATCGAACTGGGCTTCGACGAAGCCGCGCGCCATATCCGCGAGCGGATGGCAACCGAACGCTGCGACGCGGTGATCTCAGCCGGTTCCAACGGCGCCTACCTGAAAAGCCGGCTGTCGGTGCCGGTGGTGATCGCCAAGGCCAGCGGCTTCGATGTGCTGCAAGCCCTGGCGCGCGCGCGCAAGATCACGCCCGACATCGGCATCATCACCTATCAGTCGAGCATGCCGGCACTCAAGGAATTCCGCGACGCCTTCGGTTTCAATATCCTGCAGCGCGACTATGCCACCGAAGAAGATGCGCGGGCGCAGATCAATGAACTCAAGGCGCGCGGCGTCAAGGCGATCGTCGGCGCCGGCCTGATCACCGACCTGGCCGAGGAAGCCGGGCTGGCGGCAGTCTTCGTGTATTCCGCAGCGTCGATCCGCCAGGCTTTCGACGACGCCCTGGAAATCGCCCGCCTGACCCAGCTGGAAGCCAGCCGCGGCCGCGCCAGCGCGCCGCTGGCCGACACCCTGCGCGCCAAGCACGGCATCAACGATTTGCGCGGCGACTCGCCAGCGATGGAAACCCTGCGCCAGTCCATCGTGCTGTACGCAAAATCGCAGGCAACGGTGCTGATCCAGGGGGAAACCGGCACTGGCAAGGAGCTGGTGGCGCAAGCGATCCACCGCGAAAATCCACGCGCCCTGGCCGGCAACAAACCATTCGTCGCGGTCAATTGCGGCGCGATTGCAGAATCGCTGCTGGAGTCTGAACTGTTCGGCTACGAAGAAGGCGCATTCACCGGCTCGCGCCGCGGCGGCCATGCCGGCCTGTTCGAAGCCGCGCACCGCGGCACGCTGTTCCTGGATGAAATCGGCGAAATGCCGCTGGCGCTGCAAACCCGTCTGCTGCGGGTGCTGGAAGAGCGTGAAGTGGTGCGGGTCGGCGGCACGCGGCCGATTGCGGTCGAGGTGCGCATCATCAGCGCCACCCATTGCGACCTCGAGCAGCGCATCCGCGAAGGCCGTTTCCGCGCCGACCTGTTCTATCGCCTGGCCGTGCTGCGCCTGACGCTGGCGCCGCTGCGCCAGCGCCCGCAAGACTTGATCGCGCTGGCCGAATGGTGCCTGAAAAAAGCGCTGGCCGCGCTGGGCGCCCGCCCGCATCCGAACCTGCATGCCGAAATCATGGCTTGCGCGCCCCTGCTCGGCGCCTACGCCTGGCCCGGCAACGCGCGCGAAGTACGCAACCTGATGGAAAGGCTGGCGCTGTTCCTGGCGGCCGAGCCGCTGCAGGCGCTGTCGCCGGCCTTCATCGCCAGCATCGCGCCGGAATTCGCCCAAGCCGCAGCAATGCCGGCCCTGGCAACCACAGCAACCGCCGCAGACAGCGCAGCGCCAGCCGCGCAAAACATCGCGCAAGTGCTGGCCCGTTTCGATGGCAACCGCGCAGCCGCCGCCAGGCACCTCGGCATCAGCCGTACCACGCTGTGGCGTAAAATCAAGGATCAATGAAACCCTCGCCATGGAGACGCCCATGTCCACGCGAACAGCCTCTTGCACCTGCGGTCAGCTAAGCATTGAAGTCCAGGGCGCGCCGACCGGCGTCGGACTCTGCCATTGCCTGGCTTGCCAGCAAAGAACCGGCAGCGTGTTCGCTGCCCTGGCCGGCTTTGCCGCTCCCTACAAGGTCGTTGGTTCAGCGACCGAGTATGTCCGCACCGGCGATCAAGGGGCCAGGTTCATTTTCCGCTTCTGCCCGGTCTGCGGCACCAATCTGTTCCACACCGAAGAAGGGGTCAGCGGGCGCGTCAGCGTCGCCGTCGGCGCGTTTGCCGACCCCGGCTTTCCGGCGCCCCAGGTGTCCGTCTACGATTGCCGCCGTCATCCGTGGGTTCAGCTGCCGCCCGGCGCCGTCGCGTTCCAGAAGGATCCCCCGTAACAGCCGGCCCTGGCATGCGGCGGCATCCTCCTGCTGCTGGCGCATCAGTCGAATTTCACCAGGTTCAACACCGCCAGCGGACCGCCGGGGAACTGCACCGCGCGGCCTTGGTTGACGCCGCCTAGGTCGACCGCTGCAAAGCCCAGGCGCGCGATCAGATCGCTGACCGTCTTCTTGGCATCGGCATCTGCTCCCGACAGGAACAACACGCGGCGACCACCGTTGGCTTGCGGATCGGCGTCCAGCACGGCGGCAATCAGATGGTTGAAGGCCTTGACCACGCGCGCGCCTGGCGCCAGCTCTGCGAGCACTTCGCTGGAGGCGCGGCCGCCCAGGTCAACCGCCTGGTACGACGGCACTTGCACGGCATTGTTGGCGTCGACCAGGATGCGGCCCTGCCACGGACCGAGATCCTTCAACGCAGCGGGGATGCGATCCCAGTTGACGGCCACGAATACCAGGTCGGCCTGGGCGGCTTCTTGCACGCTGACCGCCTTGATGTGCGGACCAAGTTCGTCAGTCAGGGCTTTCAGCGATTGCGGGCCGCGGCTGTTGGCGATGCTTGCCTGGATGCCGTTGCGGGCAAGTTGGCGGGCGATGGCCGAGCCGATGGCGCCGGCGCCGATAATGGCGATGTTCATGATGTTTCCTTTGAATGAAGTTGAAATTTGTCTTGCTGAGTTGAATCTTAGGCCTCACCGGCTTATAGCGTTAGTAGATGCAAGATATAATCAGTTTCAAGTATTACTTGAAAGACTAAGCATGGAAACCCTCGCCAACCTGGAATCCTTCGTCCGCAGCGCCGAGACCGGCAGCTTTTCGGCGGCGGCGCGGCGGCTGGCGCTGACGCCGGCTGCGGTCAGCCGCAACGTCGCCCAGCTGGAGCGCAACCTCGGCGTGCGCCTGTTCCAGCGCAGCACGCGCGGCTTGACCCTGAGCGAAGCGGGCGAGCGTTTCCTGCAAACCGTGCAGAGCGGTCTCGACAGCATCCAGGGCGCGATAGCCGACATCACGCTCAACGCCGGACAGCCGGCCGGGGTGCTCAAGCTGAGCGCGGCGCCCGGTTTCGGCATGGATTACCTGTTGCCGCTGATGCCGGCTTTCCTCGCACGCTATCCGGCGGTGACGCCGGACTGGCACTTCGATAACCGTCCGCTGGACCTGATCGCCGGCGGTTTCGATGCCGCAATCGGCGGAGGTTTCGAGCTGCCGCCAGGCATGGTGGCGCGCGAGCTGGGAAGGCTGCATGTGATTGCGGTGGCGTCGCCGGCGTTCATGCGCGGCAAACGCCGCCCCAAGGATCCGGCCGGATTGGCGGAACTGGCCGGCATCGTGATGCGTTCGCCCATGAGCGGCCGGATACGCAGCTATGTCATGCGCAACAGCGCCGGCGCTGAAATGGCGGTAGTGCAGAAGCCCGTGATGACGGTCAACGGGCCGGATGCGATCTTCCCCGCCACCCTGCTGGGCCTCGGCGTCGGCATGGTCGCCGTGCCGCATGCCCGGCCGCACCTGGAGAGCGGCGCGCTGGTGCGGCTGCTGCCGGACTGGCATTGCGACGTCGGACCGGTTTCACTGTATTTCACCAGCCAGAAACTGCTGCCGGCCAAGACGCGCGTCTTTGTCGATTTCGTCACAGAGGCGTTCCGCGCGCAGAAGCTGGCGCAAGTCCTGTCCATCCATGGCGGAGATCTGGAGTCGTAGCCGTAATAAAAAAATGTTCGATAAAATGCAGGATCAGTGACTCGTTACGATCGGAAGCCCAATCATGCTTGCACTTATAGTCATCGCCCATCCGAGTACCACCAGCATGAGCCATGCCATGGCAGCAGAAGCGCAGCGATCGCTTGAACAGTTCGGTTACCGACTCGTGACTCACGATCTCTATGCCGAACGGTTTGACCCGGTTCAAAGAACCAATGAAAGTCAAAACACCATCTCCGGCGACCCGCTCGTCGAGCGGTATTGTTCCGAGGTTTCCCGCGCCGATCTGATATTGATTTTCCATCCCAACTGGTGGGGGCAGCCTCCCGCCATCCTCAAAGGCTGGATCGATCGCGTGCTGCGACTCGACACGGCTTACCGATACGCAGAAAATGCCGGATATTCAAGCGTGCCTATTGGTTTGCTGAAAGCCAGATACGCGCTTGTTTTCAATACCTCGAACACACCGGTGGAACGAGAGATGACGGTGTTCGGCGACCCTCTCGAACAAATTTGGCGTCACTGCATATTTGATTTTTGTGGCGTCAAGAATGTCATCCGCCGGATGTATGGCCCTGTGTCGGGAAGCACACCCGAGGAGCGCGCGCGTTGGCTTGCTGAAATTGCAGAACTGGTACGCGGTGTAGCCCAGGTCAATATATAGCGAGTGTGCAAGCGCTGCCATGTCCCTGGAACACGCTCAAGCCTTGCTGAGGCATGTGGATAGCAAAATCCCTATTACAGGAGGCGGTTCCGTGTCCGCGTGGGCACAGGTGCCCACCCTACGAGGACATGCCGTAGACAATTGCGTCCCGCCACATCCGCATGGACACCGGCGCCCATGGCAGGGTGGGCGCCTGTGCCCACGCAGTGCTGACGCACAATTAAGCCGGCTGGTTTTCGGCGCCGTATTGCAGCAGCCATTCCAGGCCCTGCGGCACAGGCTGGTAATTGCCGTATGCATGGCCGCCGGACAGGTCTGCGGCATGTGCCCAATCGCCATCGTTGCCGCTGGCCAGCACGTCGTCCAGGCCCAGCTTGGCGCCGGCAGCGCCATGATCGCTCGCAGCGCCATCGGCAAACAGAAGCTTGCCGCCCTGCTGCAGCACATCGCTGAGCGCCAGCCTGAACTGATTGTCGCCGGCTGCAGGCGCCTGCAGCAACGCACTGAGGTCGAACACCTGGCTGGCGCTGTCCAGTTTCATGACGCTACTGTCGTCGGCATCTTCGACCTGCAGCTGAACATCGTCCGGCAGTGCGAACGCGGCATATCCGGCAACCGCGCTCTGGCGCGCGGCGTCGTCCGTTGCTGCGCCAGCCGAGGACAGCAGCGCGGAGAGCGCGTCGAAATCGAGCGTAAAGTCATGGCCCTGCAGCGCCTCCGGCACCAGGCCGGCATTGAAATCGCTGTATCCGGCCGGAACGACGCCGTCGGCGGACGCCGCGGCCTGCTCGGCAACCACGATCGTCATGCTGGAGAGCAGCGCCAGATTGCCGTCGGCGCCAGGCGCCATGGCGGTGAGCTGATGCGCGCCCTCGCCCAATTCTGGCGAAGCGCCCCAGTTGCCGTCGGCATCGGCCTCTACCGTATCGACCAGCGCGCCATTGTCGTACAGGGCAACTCTGGCGCCCGGCTCGGCCTTGCCGCCCAGAGTCGAGCCGGCATCGGCGGCCCCTGCCTCATTGAGCGCCGGGTCGAGCGCGGCCGGATCCGGAATTGGCTCGATCGCCTGCACCGGCATGGCGATGTCGCGGTTCGCAAACAGCTGGTCGGCAGCCGCACTGGCCGCAACCTCATGTGCGCTGTCGACGATGGGGGCAATCTTGTGCACGCCTTCCGGGTGCGGAATTTCATGGATGATATCCCAGCTGTGTTCCTCGCCGGCGGCAGCCGCGGCCGGATGGGCGCTGTCGGCGGCGGGCTCGGTCCTGATCGCTGGTTCGACTTCGTGATGCAGCGCCGGCCAGCTCTCCCCCGTGCCGCGGGCATTGGCTAGCGCGCCTGGTTTCTTTTCAGCGTTATCGAGCGCGCCGCCAAGGACCAGGTGGCCGACACCGGCGTCGTCAGCTGCGTGCTGCTCGCCGTCGTCCAGCATGGCCCCTGCCGCGCTCAGCACGCCATGGTTGAACTGGCCCAGGCCATGCCGGGCGGCCATATGGCCCTGCCCTTGCGCCAGCCTCTGTCCTTGCGCCTGCGCCGCGGCCACGCCATCGCCCAGCATGCCGCTGTCGTAGTCGCTTCTCGTGTCCTGTGGCGTATATTCATGGTGAGCGCCGGCGTCAGCCTCGCCCGCAGGCCGCACATGCGCGCCGTCCGGACTCAGAGCGGCAAACACTGCATCTTGCAGAGAAACATGCGGATCGCTGCCCGCGAGTGATGTGTTTGCGCTCATTGCCCTGTCCATTCCTCTAGTAATCTGATATGGCTTCTGGCGCCGGGAGATTCCGGCGCGCAGCAGCCGCTGCTGGAGCGATCCTTTGCTCGCGAAACAAGTCCTGCGCTCAGCGCAGATCGATATACCGGAGATTCTAGAGTGGGGATGAGATGCGGTCTGTAGGGAATGGAATCCATATGCAAAGGATAAATCCTACAAATTTGTAGGAAAAAATACAGGGAACCAGTTCCCCGGCTTTACGGGCAAATCCCCGCATGCGCTGAAGTCCCGCCGGGTGGGCACAGCTGCTTGCCGGCCCCATTTTACGGAAATATGATGGGCCCGGAGAAAGACGCAAGCCATTGCGCAGTTTTGTTCTTTTTAAGCTGAGGCATGTACTCCGTAGCCCAGCCGTTCTGCCTGCCGTTGATTGAGAACCTCGATACGTCTTTCAGCCTGCTCCGCCAGCATGCCGGCAGCGCTCATCGCCAGTCGCGTCAGGCATTCGGTATCGGCGACATTCAGCGTCGGCGGGCAGGCCGGATCGCCTTCCTCGCGCGCCTGGTTGCTGGCATGGATCAGGCCCAGGCAGGTTTGCATGCCTTGCGCCATGTCGAGCGTATGCGCCAGGAATTGCATCGCAGCGTCGATGCGCAGTTCTTCGGCCAGCCATGAGAATGGCTGGTGGCCGGCTTTGATTGGGGAACGGGGAAATTCGGCAGATGTGTCGAGGCTAACCATAATGAGCTCCATAATTGCGGTTAAGCCGGCTCTCGCTGCTAAACGGGAGGACGGCAGATGGCGGGGTTAGCAGACCGGTGCAAAAAGGAAAACCGGCAGCCCGAAGGCTCCCTACCACTGCCGTCCATTGAGACGTACAAAGGTTACACACAAAGAAACCATATGGCGTGGTTTCCTTGTGCGCTTTTTGCATTCCAGGCTGCTAAACCTGATCCCTGTTTTTTTCAGGGACGACCAACCATAAACGCCATCGCTTGCTTCGACAATACGCATTTGGCTTAAACAATGCGCGTAGGGTGGGCACCTGTGCCCACGCGGATACCGTGAGGCGCGCACGCCCTGGACGCTCACGTCCGCAGCACTGCGTGGGCAAAAAAGCCTGCCCACCCTACATCCTTGGCATGGCACGGATTCTTGCCCGCGCGATCAGGCTGCAGCGCATTTTTCGCTATTTTTCCTGGCGACAATCGAGCTTGCTATGGCCAGCGCGATCAAGCGCGTAGGGTGGGCACCTGTGTCCACGCGGATATCGTGAGGCGCGCAAGCCCTGGACGCTCACGTCCGCAGCACTGCGTGGGCAAAAAACCTGCCCACCCTACATCCTTGGCGTCGACACGAATTCTTACCCGCGCGATCAAACTTCAGCGTATTTTCGCTATTTTTCCTGGCGACAATCGAGCTTGCTATGGCCAGCGCGATCAAGGCGGCGCCGACCAGGCCGGTGACGACTTCCGGCACGTGGTAGCTGACGTTGACAAACATGATGCTGCCCAATACGCCGATGGCCCAGAATGCGCCATGCTCAAGGTATTGGTATTCCACCAGGGTGTTCTTGCGCAGCAGCACCAGCGTCATGCTGCGGATGTAAGCCGCGCCCACGCCCAGGCCGAGCGCAATCACGATGATATTGTTGGACAAGGCGAAGGCGCCGATCACGCCGTCGAAGCTGAACGAGGCGTCGAGCACTTCCAGGTAGAGGAAACCGGCGACGCCTTCGCGCACCACGCGGTCGCCGCTGCCGTCGCCCAGCAGGCTGCCGATGCCATGGGCAATGACGAAACTGATCACGCCGGCGACGCCAGCCAGCAGGAAAGCCATCTGCTGCGCGGCCGCCACTTGATAAGACACCAGCACGACGACGCCCAGGGTCAGCGCGACATCGATCGCGGCGACGCGGCCGAGCCAGGCCAGCGGCGCTTCCAGCCAGCCCAGCCAATGGCTATCCTTGTCCTGGTCCAGCATGAACTGGAAGAACACCATCAGCAGGAAGGCGCCGCCAAAAGCCGCCACCTGGTGATGCGCCGATTTCAAGATCGCGGCATATTGCGCGGGCGATTCCAGCGCCAGCGTCAGCGCCGACCAGAAATCCATGTTGGCGAGGACCGCCACGATCAGCAAGGGGAAGATGAAGCGCATGCCGAACACGGCCACCGGCAAGCCGTAGGTCATGAAGCGGTCTTGCCATTTTTTCGACCAGTTTTTCAATACCGAGGCGTTGACCACGGCATTGTCCAGCGACAGCGAGATTTCCAGCACCAGCAGGATGGCGACGATCAGCAGGTCTTGCACGCCGCCCATCAGGTAGGCAATCAGCAAGGCCAGCACGGTCAGCGACAGGGGAATCTTAAAATTTTGCAGCATCATTGGTTTGCTTTCACAGAGACAGGACGCGGGCGTTATGGTCGCGACAGCAGCTGTCTCGAATCTCCAACGCTACGATGCCGGCAGATATTTTTCCCGGCCACACTGCAGCCATGGCTCAATGTGTTGAAGGAGAGATTGTAGGGAGGGCACGATGCACGGTCTGTAGGGAAAGACTGGCATCGGCATGGAAAAAATCCGAAGGGTGTGTCAGGCAATATACGATCACGGCCTTGCGGCCAGCGTGGGCAGATTTTCTGCCCACGCTGTATGACTCATCGATTACGCGGGATTCCGCGTGGGCACACGTACCCACCCTACACGGCCAGTTTAGACCAGGTTGGTGGTGACGCCCTGCTGCACCAGCAGCTCGGCATCCAGATTGCTATGCTGGTACACGTTATACGCCACGCCGTCCACCGTCACCGCATCGGCTGCCTGGGCCCAGTCGCCGATATCGCTGCCGTCCGGCAGCAGATCGTTCAAATTGACGACGTCGCCGGCATCGCCCTTGACCATCATCTGCGTCTTGCCATCAGCCAGGAACAAATCCCTGCCGCCCTGCTCCAGCACGTCGTTCAACGACAGATTCAGCGTATTGTTGCCGCTGCCTGTCAGGTCAATGATTTCGATCGAATCAATCTTGTCGCCCAGCAGAGTCAAGTCCAGCACCTGGCCGGCGCCGGTCAGCTGCAGCGTATCGGTGCCGCCGCCGCCGTGGATCCCGCTGTCGGCGCCATCGAGCAAACTGACATCGGCCAGCGCGAACAGATTGTCGGCAGTGTCGCCGTAATACTGGGCCGCCTGGGATACAGTCTGATGGAGGTCGGGCTCCAGCAGCGTCGGGCTGTTGGCGTACTCGTTGCGGCCGAATTGAATATCATTGATCCAGTACGCGCCATTGCCCGGCGACTCCAGGGTCACCGACGAAAAATGCAAGCCATACGGCAGTTCCGCGCTAACGTCGACTCGCAAACTGGTCCCGGTCGGCGCGAGACTCACCTGGTGCACCGCGTTGCCGTCCTGATCGTAGAACGTGGCAAGAACCCGTTCATTGGAATTGAAATCACCAACCGTCATGGAAATAAAGCTGTAACTCTCCGTATCGGGGAGAGTCAGCCGGTATTCGTCGCCGCCCCTGATCACCAAGGCTATGCTGGGCGACGGATCTGCCCATTGAGCTTGATTCATGCTAAAACCCGGTAGCCAAGGGTTAGTCGCATTTAACTGGACCACAGTCAGATCGAAATTACTCAGATGAATAACTTCTCCTACCGTTGTGAATACCTGTGCCGGCTGAGTGCTCAAATCTTCCGTGACCGTGGATGTATTCTCCTTCAGGAATTCGCGGGCCAGCGAGAGGTTGCCGGCATTATCCACGACCGCGGCGGTGATGTTGCTTGCGTTGCCATTCACCGCGGACGACCACGGCACGGCTGCCGATCCCGCATCGATCTCCGCCTGCGACAGCACATGCTCGACGATGACGCCATCGATCACCACATGTACCTTGCTGCCAAGCGTCAGCGCCGTGCCGTCGAAGCTGATATCGATGTTGAAACCATCCCAGCTCATGGCGGTAGGCGCGCCGACCGTGGTATCCAGCGTCACCGCTTGCGAAGCACCGGTGGTGGTATTGCTTGCAGCGTCGATCACGCGGGTCTGGATGATCCAATCGCCACTGTGGCTGGCGTTATCCTGGAAATTCCAGTTCGATCCGCTCACCAGAGCGTCGCTCCAGGTCAGGCCGCCATCGGTGGAGACCTGCACTTTTTGACCTGTCTCCAGGGCCGCGGTCAAAGTACCATGCACCAGGCGGCCGGCCGAGCCGTCGTTGGTCAGGAAATCGCCCGCGTCGGCGCCGGAATCCTTGCCCATGCCGGTGATGATTGCCTGCGCCGCCGGCGGCACTGTCAGTACTGCAAACGCATAATCGGCCGATGGCGCGCTGACATTGCCCGCGGCATCGGTCGCCGTGGCCGTCAGATCATGCGATCCATCGCTCAGGTCCGGCGAGGGAATCGACCAGTTGCCATCCGCATCGGCCTGCACCGAGCCCAGCACGGTCGCGCCATCCATCAGGATGACGATGGAATTGGCTTCCGCCGTGCCACTGATCACCGGATGATTGTCGTTGGTCACGCCGCCATTGCTTCTGACGTCCCCGACTACCGGCTCTTGACTGTCCAGCACGGTATTGATCAAGGGCGCAGCGGGCGGGACGGTGTCGACGATGAACGGATAGTCGGCCGATGGCGCGCTGACATTGCCCGCGGCATCGGTTGCCGTGGCCGTCAGATCATGCGATCCATCGCTCAGGTCCGGCGAGGAAATCGACCAATTGCCTTTCCCATCGGCCTGCACCGAGCCCAGCACGGTCGCGCCATCCATCAGGATGACGATGGAATTGGCTTCCGCCGTGCCACTGATTACCGGATGATTGTCGTTGGTGACGCCGCCATTGCTTCTGACGTCCCCGACGACCGGCTCTTGGTTATCCAGCACGGTATTGATCAAGGGTGCAGCGGGTGGGACGGTGTCGACGATAAACGGATAGTCGGCCGAGGGCTTGCTGACATTGCCCGCGGCATCGGTTGCCGTGGCCGTCAGATCGTGCGATCCGTCGCTCAAGTCCGGTGAGGGAATCGACCAATTGCCTTTACCATCGGCCTGCACCGAGCCCAGCACGGTCGCGCCATCCATCAGGATAACGATGGAGTTGGCTTCCGCCGTGCCGCTGATCACCGGATGATTGTCGTTGGTGACGCCGCCATTGCTTCTGACGTCCCCGACGACCGGCTCTTGGCTGTCCATCACGCTATTGATCAAGGGTGCAGCAGGCGCTATCGTATCCACCGTAAAGGGATACAGCGACGATGGGGCGCTGACGTTGCCTGCCAGGTCAGTCGCCGTGGCGCTGAGATGATGCATGCCTTCGCCCAGATCTGGCGGCAAGAAAGTCCAGTGACCTGATCCGTCCGCCTGCACCGAGCCCAGCACCGTGGCGCCATCGCTGACGATGACCATGGCGTTCGCTTCCGCCGTGCCGCTAATGACAGGATGCTTGTCGTTGGTGATGCCGCCGCTGGCGACAGGACCTGATATCGGCAGTTGATTGTCGAGCACCGTCAGTATCGTCGGCGGCAACGAAACCGTATCGATCAGCAGGTCGTAGTCTGTCGATAGCGGACTAAGATTGCCCGCCTGGTCCAGCTGGGTGGCGCTCAAGTGATGCAAGCCGTCGCTCAGATCGGCGCCGGGAGTAAAGCGCCAAGTACCGTCGGCAGCGACGGTGGTGGAACCTAGCACGGTTGCGCCGTCGCGCACGACGACCACGGCGCCCGCTTCGCCGCTACCGCTCAAGGCGGGACGCGGGTCGTTGGTCAAGCCGCCGCTGGCGACGTTGCCGGTGATGCTGCCGACATCGTCAAAGGCATTGGTAATCTGCGGCGCCAGAGCGATGGTATCGATCAGCAAGTCATAGGCTGTCGATGCCGGACTGCTGCCGCCTGCATCCGCTTGCGTGACAGTGAAGTGGTGCAGGCCGTCGCTCAGATTGGCGGCAGGGGCGAAGCTCCAGCTGCCGTCGGCGGCCACCGTGGCTGAACCTAAGACGACGCCTCCTTCACTGATGGTGACCACTGCGCCGGCTTTGCCGCTGCCGCTCAAGAGCGGACGCGGGTCGTTGCTCAAGCCGCCGTTGGCGATATTGCCGGTGATGCTGCCGACGTTGTCAAACGCGTGGTCGATGGTCGGCGCCGGCGGCGGTGAAGCATGGTGTTCCTTGAGCAGCAGGGCCACGCCCAGCAGCGTGCCCAGGCCGGCCAGCCAGGGCCAGACTTCGTTCATCAGGTTCGAAGTCGGCGCCAGGCCTTCGCCGAAACCGAGCAGCGGCTGCCGTCCCAGCACCTGCGCCGAGCTGGCGCCGTCGGCCAGCAAGCCGCTGGCGTCATTGGCGATATAGGTGTAATAGGCGCCGTCTTCGGCCACACCGACCAGCTCGGCTTGCTGGCCATCCTGGCCGTAGTAGTCTTCGATGATCAGCGCCGGCTGCTCCGCGCCTTCCAGCGACAGCTGCAGATCGTTGCCGACGCGCTGCACGGTGATGTTCTCGGGCGCGGCGCCGCTATCGGCTTCGGCCAGGATGAATTTGCCGCCGCGCGGCGCTTTCACCTTGGCGGCGGAACCCTGGACATGCAGGTCGATGCTTTGCGTGATTTGCTTGCCGTTGACGACGAATAGTTTGACTGCATTGGCGGCCATTGTATTTCCCTAAAATTGTTATTGATGGATCTCAAGCAGCAAGGCACAGCTGCACATCACTATTCCTGTGTCCCACCGCCATGGATCGATATACGCGACAGTCTAGAGATGAAGCGATGTTCGGTATGTCGGGATCGGCAGGACCGAGCGGCAGACAAATCCGATGCTGACGTCGGATAAAACCGTCATCGAACATATTTTGCTAAAAATAAAGGCGGGGCTTGCTGTAAGCGCCCGCCTTTCTTCCTTCACTTTCGATTTGCCTTGGCCTGTGCTTGGTGGGCACGCAGTGCCCACCCTACGGTCTTGGCTTTGGTCGTAGGGTGGGCAGGATTTTCTGCCCACGCTGTATCGACTCATCGACTGAGCGGATTCCGCGTGGGCACAGGTGCCCACCCTACGCTTTAGTTCTTGCGCTGGCCTTCGACGCGCACCACAACACGACGGTTCGGTTCGTTACAGGCAATGTTGGCTGGCGTTGCTGTCTTGCGGCAGCTGTCGTCGACCGGTTCAGTGTTGCCACGGCTTTCGGTCTGGATCAGCTGGCTCGGGATGCCGTTCTCGGCCAGAGACTGCTTGACCGTCGCTGCACGCGCTGCGCCCAGGCGTTGCGCTGCATCTGCCTTGCCGATCAGGTCGGCGTGGCCGATCACGGTGATGTGCTTGATGCCTTCAGGCTGGGATTGCAGGGTCTGCGCCAGCTTGGCCAGCTCGGTGCGGCCGGCGGCGCTGATGTCGCGGTAGCCGGATTTGCCGAAAGCGAACAAGACGTCGCTGCTCAAGGTGTAATCCTTGTAGCTAGGCGCTGCCGGCGCAGGCGCCGCCGCTGCGAGGTTACAGGCTTGCACCGCCGGCGCGCGCGACAAGGCGTGGATCTGGTCGCGCGCATTGGCCAGCTCGCGCTCGGCCGTCTCACGTGCTACCGGCACCGGGGCGCCGCTGCTGCCGTCCTCGGTCACCTTGAGGAAGTAAGTGACGCCGCTGGCCAGTTCGGCCTGGAACAGGTTGACGGTCTTGCCCTTGTAGTCAGGCTGGTCGTTGAGGTAAGCGCCCAGGGTATGCTTGCCGGGCGCCACACAGAAAGCCGTGTAGCCGTTCGGCAGCAGCGAAGTCTGGAAATGACCGTCTACATAGACGTGGGCGCCGCCGGGGGTGCGGGCGCCGGCCGGCATGGCGCGGTAATAGACCACCTGCGCCTGGCCTGGCAGGACCGCGCGTGCCGGGCTGTATTGCGCGCCGAACACCTGGCCTTGACCGGCGGCCTGGGCGGCCTGAGGGGTTTGCGCCTGTTGGGCGCCGACGCTGACCGCGCCGAACAGCAACGCGCCAGTCAGCGCGGCGTTAAAAATGAATTTCGAATGTGTCGACATGATTTAGCTCCAGTCCGCCGGCAGTCGCGCCGGCGGACGAATAAAAGTAAGTAAAAAGCAAGTGAAGGACAGAATGTAGGGTGGGCAGATTCCTGCCCACGCGGATGGCTTCTTCAAATGATCAACCTTCCGCGTGGGTACAAGCGCCCACCGTGCGACAAACGGTTTAGCTCAGGTTGGTGGTGACTCCCTGCTGCACCAGCAGCTCGGCATCCAGGTTGCTATGCTGGTACACGTTGTACGCCACGCCTTCCACCGTCACCGCATCGGCAGCCTGGGTCCAGTCGCCTTCGGCGTTGACGCCTTCCAGCAGATCGTCCAGGTTGACGACGTCGCCGGCATCGCCCTTGACCATCATCTGGGTCTTGCCGTCGTCGATGAACAGGCTCTTGCCGCCCTGCTCCAGCACGTCGGCCAGCGACAGGTTCAGGGTGTTGTCGCCGGTACCGGTGATGTCGATGATTTTTGCATCGCCGACCTGGGCTTGCTCGGCCTCGGTCAGCGCGCTCAGATCCAGCACCTGATTGGCGCTTTCCAGCACCAGCACAGACGTCTCGCCTGCCTGCTCGACATGCATCTGCACATCCTCTTGCAGGACGAAGGAAGATGCTTCCGGACTTTGAATCCCGGCAACCTCATCGCTAGCGCTTGCCTGCAGCGCGTCGTCGCCAGCTTTGTCGGCATCCGCTTTGTCGGCATCCGCTTGATCGGTATTAAGCTGCTCATCCACCCCCGCTGCCTGTGCGGCCTGGTCGTCTGCATCCGGTTCAACAGGAGCCTCAAACGCTGTCACGCCAGCTCCCACCTCGATAGTTGTCTGCACTGGAGTTGGAAACGCGTCGCCCCAGTTCGCTGCCAGATCCCAATCCGTAGACGTAAAAATGCTATCGATTGCAAAGGTAGGAGTTGGATTTTCAATCACAAAGCTAGCGATTAATTGTCCTGGAGGTGCTTGAAAATTCAGATGCTGAATATTTTGCCCTGTCCCTGCCGGAATAGTAGCGCGACCAATCAAATCTCCTGCTGCGTTATACAGAGCGATTGTGGTTCCATGAGCAGCCCAAAGAGGATTAATGACACTGAAGGACAACGTGTTTCCTGCATAGCCCGCAGCCAAGGTGAAGCTGGTGGTACCGTTCAATCCGAGTTTGAAAAAACCAGGGTTAGTGCTGCCGGTTTGACTGATGATCGTGGCATCTCCGCTGATCGTCAAACCGGAGTTTGACGTGACATACGGCGCTGCGCCTATGACCGTCCCCAACGGTTCTCCAGAAAACTGCTCTGTAGGCGTCGAAATCCATGGCACCGCGGGAGCAACAATATCGAAGCCATACGGGTTTGACGCTCCGCCAGGATTACCCGCCGGATCGGTCGCCACTGCCGTCAGATTGTGCAGCCCAAGAGCCAGGTCGGCGGTGGTCGGAAACACCCAATTGCCATTGCCATCCACTGGTGCCGAGCCCAGTAAGGTCGTGCCGTCATAGATCGTCACTATACTGTTCGGCTCAGCCGTACCGTGCACCACCGGCCGGAGTTCGGTGGTGTCGTCGCCGGTGCCGATGGGAGCGCCAGCGGAGTCGTCGACTACCGTGATCACCGGTGCAGGTGGCGCCGTGGTGTCGACGACGATAGCATGCGGCAACGACGGAGCGCTGACGGTGCCCACCGGATTGGTTTCAATCGCGGTGAAGACATGGTCGCCGTCAGCCAGCGGCGCTGTCGGCCGGAAGGTCCAGGTGCCGGCGGCGCCGACGGTGGCGGTGCCGAGCACAGTGCCGTTGTCGCGGATGGTGACGATGTCACCTGCTGTACCGGTACCAACCAATACCGGCCGGTTATCGTTGGTGACCTCGCCCTCAGGAATCGGACCGGTATGTGGTTCGACATTGTCGTCGATCTCGCTGATGGTCGGCGCCATCGGTATGCTGGTGTCGATGTTCACTGCCCAGTCATTGGAAACCGCACTCGGATTGCCGGCGGCGTCGGTGGCGATGGCGGTGAAGTCGTGCGCGCCGTTGGCCAATGGCGTGGTCGGCGTGAAGCGCCAGCCGCCATCCGCGCCCGCCTGGACCGAACCCAGCACCAGCGCGCCATCATAGATGGTCACGATGCTGTTGGCTTCGGCCGTGCCGTGCAGCGTCGGTGTGGTGTCATCGGTATGACCGTTGTTACCGATCGGGCCGGTAATGGCGCCGAAATTGTCGTCCGCGCCATCGATCACCGGTGCAACCGGCGCCGTGGTGTCGACCACGATGGTCTTCGGCGGCGAAGGATCGCTGACGCTGCCCACCGGATTGGTTTCAATCACGGTAAAGTCATGATCGCCATCGTCCAGCGGCATGTCCGGCTTGAAGGTCCAGTTGCCATCGTCGCCGACAGTGGCGGTGCCAAGCGGCGTGCCGTTGTCGATGATGGTGACGACGTCGCCAGGCGTACCGGTGCCTACCAGCACCGGCTGGTTGTCATTGGTGACGCCGCCGTCAGGAATCGGACCGGTATGCGGTTCGACATTGTCGTCGATCTCGCCGATGGTCGGCGCCAGCGGGATGCCGGTGTCGATGTTGACTGTCCAGTCATTGGACACCGGACCGGTCTTGCCGGCAGCGTCGGTCGAGGTGGCGGTGAAGTCGTGCGGACCGTCGGTCAATGGCGTGGTCGGCGTGAAGCTCCAGCTGCCATCCGCGCCTGCCTGCACTGAACCCAACACCAGCGCGCCGTCATAGATGGTGACGATGCTGTTGGCTTCGGCCGTGCCGTGCAGCGTCGGCGTGCTGTCGTCAGTATGGCCGTTGTTGCCGATCGGACCGGTAATGGCGCCGACATTGTCGTCCGCGCCTTCGATCACCGGCGCCGCCGGGATATGCGTATCGATGGTGAAGTTGAACGGCGCCGTCGGATCGCTCACCACACCTGTCGCAGGATTGGTCGAGGTAGCGGTGATCGCATTCGCGCCTTCCGGCAGGTCAGCCTCCGGCGTCAAGGTCCAGCGGCCTTGCGCGTTGGACGTTGTCGAACAAATGAG
>Ga0210409_10001860_pt1 | contig 26523 bp, 18 predicted proteins | sample IncBWH17MmetaG_FD_161649 | JGI IMG/M metagenome (GOLD analysis project Ga0210409, IMG submission 161649) | Forest soil microbial communities from Barre Woods Harvard Forest LTER site, Petersham, Massachusetts, United States - Inc-BW-H-17-M | ecosystem: Environmental > Terrestrial > Soil >...
CCCCGAAGTGGCCCGGGCCATATCGGCTGCCCCTTGTCCCAGCGCCTCAAGGTGCGCGCTAAACCCTGCCCAATTAGTGAACAAGACCGAGGCAGGCCCGGTGAGAAAGGCAGGAGGAAGGGGTGTCACCACCCGCATGAAGTCCTGGCGCCGCGCCGCTTGACGCGAAGCTGAGCACCCTTCGCTCAACAGTGCGAGCACAATGGCGCAGCAGAGTGCGCCGCAGATGCAAAAGGCTTTGGAAGCCCTTGGACCCCTGCTCCAATATTCCATAGGCGCTACACTAGATTCGAAATCCGCCCGGTCAAGCTGCCGTACGGGTGAAAAGGCGTGAATTTCACATCTCGCCTGTTAAGCTGCGGCGCATGGCGTTCGATTCATTCCGCGAGTTTCTCTCCAAATTGGAGGGGGAGGGGGAATTGAAACGCATTAACCAGCCGGTAGCGACGGAACTCGAAATCACCCAGGTTGCCGACGTGGAAATGAAGAAGTCCGGAGGCGGCAAAGCCCTGCTCTTCGAAAAACCGTTGGTCAACGGACAAGCCTCACCTTTTCCGCTGGCGATCAACACGCTGGGCTCCTGGAAACGCATGGCCCTAAGCCTGGGTGCGGATTCTGTGGACGAAGTTGCCGCGGGGCTCGGTTCCCTGCTGAAAGCCAAACCGCCGACGAGTTTTCGCGACGCGCTAAAGCTGTTGGGCACGGCACTGGAACTGCGTCACGCCAGGCCCAAGCTGGTCAAGACCGGCCCGTGCAAGGAACTCATCCATCGGTTTGAAGCTCCGCCTTCTCGAATTGATCCCTGGCCCCCGGCTCCCAACCTGAACTCAGCCCCCCCCCACACATCCCTAACCTCCGCGCCCACGCTGCTCAATCTTCCTATCCAAAAATGTTGGCCGCTCGATGGCGGCCGCTTCGTTACCTTGCCTTGCGTTGTGACTAAGGATCCCGATACCGGCGAGCGCAACGTGGGGATGTACCGGATGCAGGTTTATGACGAACGGACCACCGGGATGCATTGGCAGTTGCAGAAAGTCGGCGCGCGCCATGGCCGGCGTTACTATGAGACCGGCACGCGCATGCCTGTCGCGGTTTTTCTCGGCGGCGACCCCGTGTTCACCTTTTGCGCCACCGCGCCGCTGCCGGACGGGTTGGATGAATTTTTGCTCGCCGGTTATTTGCGCAAAAAATCCGTCGAACTGGTCAAATGCGAGACGAACGATTTGGAAGTGCCGGCCGATGCGGATTTCGTCCTGGAAGGCTACGTCGATCCTCGCGAACCGTTGAGACAGGAAGGCCCGTTCGGCGATCACACAGGCTATTACACGCTGCCGGAACCATACCCGGTATTTCACCTTGCCGCGATTACACAGCGCAAGGACGCTGTGTATCCGGCAACGATTGTCGGCATTCCCCCCATGGAGGATTTTTACATCGGCTGCGCCTCGGTTAAACTGTTTCTGCCTGTTTTCAAAATGAATTTCCCGGAGATTGTCGACATGGCATTACCCGCGGAGGGAGTGTTTCATAACCTGGTATTTGTCAGCATCAAGAAGAGCTATCCTATGCAGGCTTTTAAAATCATGCATGGGCTCTGGGGCATGGGTCAGATGATGTTTACCAAATACATTATCGTGGTCGATGAAGATGTGGACGTGCACAACACCAGCCAGGTCCTGTTCCGCCTGTGCGCCTGCACCGACCCGCAACGCGATTCGATCTTTACCAAGGGGCCTGCCGACGTATTGGACCACGCCACCAGCGAAATCGCGGTTGGCTCAAAACTTGGAATCGACGCGACTCGCAAGCTGGCCGGGGAAGGCTTTAAGCGGCCGTGGCCGCCGCTCATTACCATGGATCCCGCCGTGAAAGCCAAAATGCGTACCTTGTCTGCAAGCAATAACGGCTGAGCTCGGTTTCAGCCTTATCGGCGTTCATCCGTGTCCATCCGTGGTCTAATGCCTTTTTCAGGTTCATTTACCTCGAAAACTGCCAGGCAGACCTTTGCCCGCTCCGGATCGTTCAGGCAGACAAAACCTTGGGTGAGCTTTGGAACCGGCTCGCCTTCGCGGCGCGGAGGAAGTCGTTCGGCAGCCGCCTGCGCCCAAAGGGAGAAGGTGTCAAAGCCCTCACTCAGGACCAGCTTGCGGCTGATGAGCCGGAACGTGCCCATCTTACCGGGCGCCAGGTTGTGCATCAGTTCCAAAGTGAGCCGCCCCATTGTGAACCTTGGGTTGATCTCCACAATAGGCTTGAGCCGGCATTCCCCTTCGACCGTCCGGTAAACAAACGCATCGATCCCCACGGGTCCCCGGTAACCCACTTTCTGCAGTTCTTCCTCCAGGACCAAAGAAATCTGAGAATAAAGGCTCAGGATTATTTTGTGAATGCCGGGCGTTTGTGGAAACAGGCGCTCCAGCCCGAGGCTAATACGGTGACTGAATCCAGGCCAGGCCCAGTTGCCGCGAAACTGACCCTTCCAGTCGTTGAGAAGCCCGGTGTACCCAATCAGCTTCAGGCCTCCGGGTCTCATTTCCGATTGAATCGAAAAATCCAGTTCCCGTTCCAGCCAAGGCTCAATGACGAGTCGACGACCATTCTCGACGGCGCTGAGAATCCAGCGGCGCTGGGTCTCGAGCAGTTCTGGCTCGAGCAGGCGAATGGCATTGTGCCCGGCCACACCAAGCGCTTCCTTGATGATCACCTTCTGATGGCCCCGACGGCGGATCGCATCGATTCGTTCGATTGCTTCAGTGAACGTGCCGGCGCCAACACCGACCTCGCGTTCGCTGCACAGCCAGCACTCCGAGCCGCTGATCGGATGGTTATCCGCGCGCGGGACACCAATGCTTTCGGCGCTGTCCCTCGTGCATTTGACGAGCACCCTCCGTAGGAGCGCTGCGCTCCACTCTTTGGAGTACAGTTTCGCAATGTCTTCGTTATAGTAATCCCTTGGATGTTTGCTCCCCGACGTGACATTGGGCAGAAGTGGCTCGAACAGTTCCTGGCTGTCAGGCCCACAGGCCCAGGGGCTAAGCCCTCCGATTTTACGCAGGCGTAATCCCTCGGCGGCATCGATGCGTCCCGCGTGAAGCGTAACAAATTCCGGCACGACGTAACCCGCCTGCTTGAGGGTGGTCAGAAACGCGGCCGAAGGGCGCTGTTCGACCAAAACAACATCGTCTTGCCGACACAGGAATTGTGGCAAGTTCTCCAGATCGTGTTGCAGCAGTTTCTGGTGCTGGTTTGGAGTGTAGGCTTTGCCTTGCGCAATGTGCCCCTCCGCAAAGGGATTAAACACGAAAACACTGGGAGTGCGTCCTTTCGAGTGCGCGTAGACGTTGAGCTCCTCGATAAACTCGCGGTCGAGCCCAGCCGCCGCGCGGCCTTCAATATTGAAAACGGGACCCTTCGCGCGCTGCGGAGACATGGGGAATTTCAACTGCCGGCAAAAAGCCTCCCAATCGCTTTGTTGAGGATTCTTCCATTTGCGAAACCATTTGAGTCCATAGGCAACGTGGCCGATTTCATCCTGGTGGATCCGTTCCAAGAGTCGCGACGTCTCGGCATCGCCAACTTGCGCAAAGCCGCGCGAGTAAAACCGTGCGAAGTCCAGGTTGGCCTGTTCAAAAGTCAGGCTCAATCCCGTCAGATAGTCCAAAGGGTTCTCCATGGGAGAAATCGAACGCCAAAAATACCCGCTGACGGGCAGCTCGCCGAAGGTGATCCCGCATTCTTGCATCCGGCGCAGGTACCAGCTCGTATGTTGCTGCTCCTCTTTGAGCGTCTGGAGCACGCCTCGGCGAAACGCAGGCGGAGCGTCGGGAAAGCGTAGCAGCGCGAGCGCCATCAACTCGGTGGCCAGCAACTCGTGGTTGGCAAAGAAATGTAATAGGCGGCCTCGCTGCTCCGGACGTTCCAAATCGTGGACTCCGGGAATGTTGACCTTGCCAGTGTGCTTAGGCTTGAACTGCAACTCGAGAGGCCGGCCCGGCATTTCCGGTGCCATGACGGCCTGCCCAGGCCGCTCGTCCGTGATGCTCGCAGGGCAGCGGAGCTTCTCCTCCAAGGTCTGAGCAAAGAGGATTTGTTCGGCAAATTCTCGCAATTCCATCCGCAGAACCACTTTATCAACAGGTCGGGCAATCGGCGAGCTCGCTTGACCGTTTGTTGGGCCTTTCCTGTATGCCAAGGCTTGCATTGGCGCGAATTGCCTTCAACAGGCGCGCCCGGTGTCCTACACTCATGGCATGGAACGAACCGTCCACAAGGCCCGGAGCTTTCGGGAGGCCGCTCAATGGGACGTTGAACAGCAGGTTCAGATGAGTCCCCAAGAGCGCTGGTTGGCTGCCCGACGGCTCAAGGAACGCGTTTATGGGCGCAACCCGAAGGATGTGCGCGCATGCCACGCGACCAATTAGATAGCGAGTACTTTTCTCCCGCTAATTTTGGCTGACTTGATTCGCAACAAGGAAGTTTGCGCGCGACCCAAAGACGAGGAGGACCTGAGATTTCTCCGCAAGCTGCCACGATAGCCCCTAAATGGTTCCGTTCCGTTACACTAAAAATTAGACTGCGGATTTTTCTCTTGTCGGACTTGTCCTGCTCGTCAGGGCTTGTAAATTCAAACCCATGGACGAAGTCTTTGAGTTGCTTGACGCGGAGGGCGCACACGCCTTCCTGCGGAGCTTTCCGGCCGAAGCTCAGCGGCGCGGCCATCTTCGTTTCCAGGAGGGCGCCGTGCAGAACCTGACCGTGAGCAAGCCGGGGGCGTCCTATACTGCCGTGGTTCAGGATACGGCCTGGAACAATGAGGTTTCTCTTTATTACGATCCAGTTGAAGGCTGGGAAGGGAATTGCTCCTGTCCTGTCGAATTCGACTGCGCCCACGTTTTCGCCGCCATGAGCGCGTTGCTGGCCGAACATCGGACCGCAATGGTTCGCCAACTCAGCACCGGCAAGGGGGGACCGGCGGCCGCGCGTGCCGCGCTCAAAGCCAAGCCGGAATTCGGCCACGCGGGCGATTTGGGGGAACGTCTGGTCGCCGCGACCGGCCGGCCGCCTTCCCAGGAAGCGCTGCGCTTCATAAAGCAGATCCATGATCTTTATCTGGGTTGCGGCCACAATCGGCAAATCAGTTATTGGGAATTCCAACAACTGGGTTTTCCCCTGACGAACTACAACTGGGGCGAAGCGCTTAAAGTTTGGCCCTCCTTCCCCAAAAGCGAATATGAGTTCTGGCTGTACCTGGCCAATTTCCTCAAAGAGCAAAATTTCCAAATTCCAAAGTTCATGCTTCCGATCACCGATTGCTCCGTGATCGAGGAAGGACTGGCCCGCTGGCGCCGTGCCGGCGAGATTGAGAAATGGAAGCGAACGTTGGGCAACCTCCAGCCGGTCGCTCAGACGCCCACAGCACGAGGAGAAATCGACTTGCGCCTGGTGCTCATTGGAGATGACGCGCGTCTCCAATGGCTGCGCCCCGGCTCCACAGCCTTCGAGATGCTCAAGCAGAACCAGTGCCGTCAACTCGAGCAAGACTATGACGAGGGCAACGTCAGCCTGACACCGGAAGCCGAGCTCCTTTGGCAACCGTTCAGCAGCGGCGCGATCTATGGCACGAAAATCGATCTGGTCGACCCCGACCCTGAGGTGGCTCAGGTTCTGAACCGATTGCTGCGGACGCGCGGCTTGAGCACTCGAATCGTCACTGAAGACGGTCAACCGCTCTTGAGAGTGCCTGAGCCTTTGCGCTGGGAGCTCAGCCCGGCTCAAGATGAACAGGGAGATTACCGGTTCCGGCTGGTGCAGGCAAATGGCTCACCACCGCCTCCCCTCTTTTGCATTCTGCCCGGCCATCCCACGTTGTTTCTCACCAGGGACGGTCTCTATTCCGGTCCCGACGCTATGCTGGAGGTGCTTCGCCCGGAAGAAGAGAATAGAATCCCGGCTCCGGCCATCGAGCGGTCAAGCGGCGTGAGTTTTCTCCAGGCGCTGGGCTTGGAGCTGCCGCCCAGAGTGCGCGAGCGCGTGCGCCACCTGCCCTACCAGGTGAGCATTGCCTGCAAACTGCGCCCCACCTACCCGGGCAGCGATACCGAGGAATGCCTGGTCAACATCGTGGCCGAAGCGCCGGATGGCCACCAACAATCCTGGAATGGCTCCAACTGGATCGAGAACCGAACCAAAAGCGGCCGCAAGAAAGCCAAGAACGATGACGCCATCGTCGTCTATGACACTGCTCCGCTGGCGGAAGTGCCGCGTTTGCTCGAACCCCTCAGCCTCAGAGGCGATCCATACCGCGGTGAACTGGTCATGCGGCTTAGCAAGAAGTTCGCCGACACCTTTTTTACTTGGCTTAAAACCGTGCCCCCTCACATCAGCGTGAAGCTGGAAGGGGAGCTGGCGACTCTGACTTCCGGGGATGTGGCCGGCCGGGTGAAGCTGGAAGTGACCGAGCAGGAAATAGACTGGTTCGATCTGCAAGTCGTCCTCGATGTCGCCGATACCACCCTGACACCTGCCGAGATCAAACTGCTCCTCAATGCCAAAGGCGGCTTTGTGCGCTTGCGCGGCAAAGGTTGGAGGCGGCTGCAGTACGATTTGAGCGAGGATGAGAACGATCGGCTGGCCCGGCTGGGGCTAAGCCCGCGCGAGCTCTCGGCTGAGCCTCAACGGCTGCACGCGCTGCAACTCGCCGATGAAGCCGCCAGGAAGTTTCTGCCCGAGCAACAGGTCGAACAGATTCAAAGACGTGCGGGTGAGATCAAAGCGCGGGTGGCTCCGGAGTTGCCTGCCGGAATCACCGCACAACTCCGCCCCTACCAGCTTGAAGGGTTTCACTTTCTGGCCTACCTCGCGGCTAACCGGTTCGGCGGCATCCTGGCCGACGACATGGGCCTGGGTAAAACCTTGCAGACCCTGGCCTGGTTGATTTGGCTGCGCGAACAGCCGCTCGGTTCAAACGGGCAGCCCGCCAAAGAGGCGGCCGAACCTGCGGCTCCGGGACCACCTCCGTGTCTGGTCGTCTGTCCCAAGAGCGTCATGGATAATTGGCGGGCTGAGGCGGAACGTTTTGCGCCTGGCTTGCGCATCAAATCCTGGCCCGCCGGCGAGCTGGAAGGCCTGCGCGAGCAACTCGACACTGCCGACGTCCACGTGCTCAATTACAGTCAACTGCGCTTGTTGGGCGAAGGACTTGCGCCCGTCCGCTGGCTGGCCGTCGTGCTGGACGAAGGGCAGTACATCAAAAATCCAAATTCTCAAACGGCGCAGGTTGCGCGTTCCCTCAAGGCTCAATACCGCCTGGTCCTCTCCGGCACGCCCATTGAAAACCGCCTCCTGGATCTCTGGAGCCTCATGGCCTTTACCATGCCCGGCGTCCTGAGCAGCCGCGCCCAATTCGCGCGTCTCTATGATGCCAAAGGCGACCCGCTGGCCCGCCGCCGCCTGGCGGCCCGCGTCCGGCCCTTCCTGCTGCGTCGCACCAAAACCCAGGTGGCCAAGGATCTGCCCGACCGCATCGAAGAAGATCTGTTCTGTGAAATTGAAGGTGAACAGAAAGCGCTCTATCGCGCGGAACTAAAAGCCGCTCAGCAACTGCTCTTGAGCATCAAAACCCAAAAGGAACTGGCCCAACAGCAATTCCACTTCCTGACCTCGCTGTTGCGCTTGCGCCAGATTTGTTGCCATCCCCGCCTCGTGCGGCCCGAATCCTCCGCCGTCAGCGCCAAGACCGAGGCCTTGCTCGAACAACTCGAACCCTTGATGGAAGAGGGACAAAAGGTTTTGGTTTTTTCGCAGTTTGTGCAAATGCTGGACTTGTTACGTCCGGCGCTGGAACAGCGTCAATGGCCGGTCTTTTATCTTGCGGGCCAAACCGAGAATCGCGGCGAATTGGTGAAGGATTTTCAAAACGCCGAGGGGCCAGGCGTCTTCCTGATCTCGCTCAAGGCCGGTGGATTTGGTCTGAACCTCACCGCGGCGAGCTACGTCGTCCTGTTCGATCCGTGGTGGAACCCGGCGGTGGAAAACCAAGCCATCGATCGCACCCACCGCATCGGCCAGGTCAACAAGGTGATTGCCTATCGCTTGCTGATCAAGGACAGCATCGAGGAGAAAATACGCGAACTGCAACGGCACAAAAAGGCCCTCGTCGAGGATGTGCTGGGTGAGGAGAAGTTTGCGCAGAGCCTCACCATCGAAGATCTTCGCTTCCTTCTGGCTGATTAAAGATCCCTTCTTGAGCCGCGCCCGAATAGCGCGTAGATTGCGCCGCGTTTTTACTTTATGATACAACGAATCAGCAGTTTTTTTGGTCGTAAATCCCCGGTCAAGAGCGGGCCCTTGATTCCTGAACCTGCTTCGGCAGGGTTGCCGCCGCAGAACAACGAGTCCCATCGGCGGCACACGTTTTCTAAAGTATTTCGCTGGCGTCTGCCGGACGGCCAAACCCACGATCCCACAATGGTGGAAGTGGTCGGTTCCTTTACGCACTGGCAGAAAGTTCCCTTAATCCGCGACGGCGCGCTCGATGCCTGGCACGTTACGCTTCACCACCTTCAAGCCAATCGCACTCATCACTACATGCTCCTGATCGATGGAAAACCGACCTACGACAAAACCTGTGATGGCCTGGCGGTTCCCCGCGGCCCCGATGAGGAGCGTTACCAGGTCACGACCGACAAGGGACCCCGGGTCATGATGCTGTTCGCCCAAACGAAGTAGCCTCGGTATTTTTTTAAATTCTCTTCTTCCTCCTCTCCGCGTACATTGCCGGGCATGACTCTCTTGGAGCAGGCTATTGAGGAGTGCATTGCCACGACACGAGCGCTGGCTCAATTTGAAGAATCGCTCGCGCGTGCTGCCAAGCTGGTCGTGGGGTGCCTGACCTCCGGCCACAAGTTGCTGGTGTGCGGCAATGGGGGCAGCGCCTCCGATGCCACGCACCTCGCGACTGAATTCCTTTGCCGGTTCCGCGAAGACCGCCGGCCTTACCCTGCCGTGACCCTCACCGCCAACGGCGAGTTTATGACCGCTGTGTGCAATGACTACCACGCCGACGAAATCTTTGCTCGGCAGGTCTGGGGTTTGGGCCAGACGGGCGATCTGCTCATCGCCTTCACGACCAGCGGAAAATCGCGCAACATCCTGCGCGCTTTGGAAGAAGCCAAGAAGCGGAACTTGCAAAGCATCTGTTTCCTGGGCCGGGATGGCGGCTTCACCCGGGGTGTGGCTACGCTGGACCTCATCGCTCCCGGCAATTCCACCGCCCGCATTCAGGAAGCGCAGAAACTCCTGTTTCATGTCCTGTGCGAAACGGTGGAGTTGGAACTGCCCAAATGAAGAACGTTGAAAGACTGGAGTGAATAAAGCAGATGGGAGCCGAGTCTAGTCTTCATGCCCAGACACTTAGGCGGGCGCGGCTTTTTTTGGCTTGATGCGCTGGTGAGCCGCGCCGTTGGCGCTCACAAATGTTTTTTCCGGACAAATCCTGCTCGGGCGTTGCCCCAGGCTGGTCTGAAGGACGCCGTTGGCGTCCAGCCACACGGAGCTTTCCTGGCGCTATTCACGGACTCCTTGCCGGGTGGCTTGTTTAACCAGTTAACCATTATTAAAGAACTTGATTAATTTTGTGAATATCCCATAGTTTAGTTTCCGATGAGTGCCTCTGGTCGTCATTTGTCTGTACTTCCTCCTCCCCTTAAGAACCACGCAGAGGCACATTGCGCTGCGTTGGCGGGACGCCTTGCCTTCTTTGTTCCTGGAGAGGGAGGAACGCGCCGGCGAGACGCCGGCGCTCCCAGGTTGGTGTGGCCGGTCGTGGCAATGGCGATTATGAGCTGGGCGTCTGGCGCCGAACCACCCTCAATGCAGGCTACCCAGCCGCAGGGCAAAATCAGCTATTACCGCGACATTCGCCCTATTTTACAGGCCAATTGCCAGGGTTGCCACCAGCCGGCCAAGTCCAAGGGCGGCTATGTCATGACGAGCTTCAAGGGTTTGCTCACCGGCGGCGATACCGAGGGTGCGGCCGTTGTTCCAGAGCATCCGGACAAGAGCGCCATTGTGAAGATGGTGACGCCACAAAAGGGCGAGGCGCGGATGCCCAAGGGCAAGAGCCCGCTCGCGGAAGCGGAAGTCGCGCTGATTACCACCTGGATCGAGCAGGGCGCGCAGGACGACACCCCGCCGGATGCCACGCGCCATTACGATGCCGAACATCCGCCGGTCTATTTCCGGCCGCCCGTGGTAACTTCGCTGGATTTTTCCCCCGACGGCAAGCTGCTGGCGGTCTCCGGGTTTCACGAGGTTCTGCTATACGAGAACCAAGGCGCGACCCTGGCAGGCAGGCTCATCGGTTTATCCGAACGCGTCCAGTCGTTGCGGTTCTCCCCCGACGGCCGATGGCTGGCGGTGGCCGGTGGTGATCCGGCGCGCATGGGAGAAATCCAGGTTTGGGACGTCGCTCGTCGCAAGCTCACGGTCTCGACCCCGACCAGCTACGATACGCTTTATGGGGTAAGTTGGTCGCCCGACAGCAAGCTGATTGCCTTTGGCTGCCCGGACAATACCATGCGCGCCATCGAGGCGGCCTCGGGCAAGCAGACTCTCCAGATGGTCTCGCACAGTGATTGGGTGTTAAGCACGACCTTCTCGGTCAAAGGCGACCATATTATCTCCGGCGGGCGAGATATGAGCGTGAAGTTGAGCGAGATAGCGAGCCAGCGTTTTGTTGATAATGTGACGTCCATAACGCCCGGGGCCCTCAAGGGCGGTGTGCTGGCGCTGGCCACCCACCCTTACCTGGAACACATTATCGCGGCTGGCTCGGATGGCGTGCCGAAGGCCTACCGCATTTTCCGGGAAGTCGCCCGCGAGATCGGCGATGACGCCCAATTAATTGGCGAGTTGTTTCCTATGACCGGGCGCGTCTTCAGCGTCCGCTTCAGCCTTGATGGCCGTCGCATTGCCTCCGGCAGCGCGTTGGACCGCGCCGGAGAGTTGGTGGTCTGCAGCTACGATTACACCAACGACGTCCCCCGGCCTTTGCGCCAGATCATGGGAAAGGTTCCGGATAGCCGCAAACCGGAGGAGAAGAAGAGACTCGAGGATTTTCGAAAACAAGGCATTCGCGAACTCGCCAGAGTGGCCCTTTCCAATTCGGCCATTTACTCGGTGGCGTTCACGCCCGACGGCGGGACTGTAGCTGCCGCGGGTTCCGACGGCATGATCCGCCTGTTCAATGCGACCAATGGCGCGGTGCTTAAGGAATTCGTGTCTGTGCCGCTGGCCAAAGAGGGCGTTGTGCAATCCAAGCCTACCTGGGGGACCGCCCCATCCAGGACCGCTTCGTCTGCGCTGGAAGCGGAGTCGCTGCCGGAAGGCGTTCGGGTGACGTCCCTGGAGATTCAACCGGCCGAACTCAAATTCAGCAGCCGCAACGATTATGCCCAACTGCTCGTTACAGCGCATCTGGACTCAGGTGACACCGCGGATGTAACGCGGTTGGTGAAGTTCTCCGTAAAGCCTTCGCTGGCGGAGATTTCCTCGACCGGCCTGATGACGCCGCTGACCAACGGCTCGGGCAAACTGATGGTCTCGCTGGCGGGCAAGTCTGCTGAGGCGCGGCTGGCCATCGGTGGCACCGGCAAGGCTTATCATGCCGACTTTGTGCGCGATGTTAGCCCGTTGATCGCGCGGCTCGGCTGTAATGCCGGTACTTGTCACGGGGCCAAAGAAGGTAAAAACGGTTTCAAACTCTCGCTTCGAGGCTACGACCCGGAGACCGATCTGCGCTCGCTCACGGACGATTTGGCGGCTCGCCGCATCAATTTTGCCTCGCCGGACGAAAGCCTGATGCTGCTCAAGGCGGTGGCGGAGGTGCCGCACGAAGGAGGACGCCGCACGACCGTTGACAGCAAGTATTACCAAATCCTGCGCCAGTGGATCGCCAATGGGGCGACCTTGGATCTGAAGTCGCCGCGCGTGGTGAAGATTGAGGTGCTGCCGCAGGATCCAGTGGTGCAAAAGATTGGTTCGCGCCAGCAGATGCGCGTGGTGGCCAGTTACGCTGATGGAACCAGCCGGGATGTGACGACCGAGGCTTTCATCGAAAGCGGCAATACCGACATCGCCACCGCCGGCGCTTCCGGGCTCATCACCACTCTGCGCCGTGGCGAAGCCCCGGTGCTGGCGCGTTACGAGGGAAACTACGCCGCGACCACTCTGACCGTGATGGGCAATCGCAACGGCTTCGTGTGGCATCAGCCCCCCACCTGGGGCAAAATCGATGAATTCGTAGCCGCCAAGTGGATGCGCATGAAAATCGAACCTTCCGAACTCTGCACGGACCTGGAATTTATCCGCCGCATTTACCTGGATTTGATCGGGCTTCCCCCGTCGCCCGAGGAAATTGAGGCCTTCGTGCATGATGATCGTTCGACCCAGATCAAGCGCGATGAGGTGATTGCGCACCTCATCGGCCGGCCCGAGTACATTGATTTTTGGGCGAATAAATGGGCCGATCTCCTGCAGTGCAACAGCAAGTTCCTGGGGAGCGAGGGGGCTGAGGTATTCCGCGCGTGGATTCGCAAGGAGGTCGAAAAAAATACGCCCTACGACCAATTCGCCCGCGAGATCCTGACCGCCTCCGGGTCCACTCACGACAACCCGGCGGCCAGCTATTGGAAGATTCTTCGCACCCCGGCCGAAACGATGGAAAACACGACCCATCTCTTTTTGGCCACGCGTTTCAATTGCAACAAGTGTCACGACCACCCTTTTGAACGATGGACTCAGGACCAGTACTATGACCTGGCCGCCTATTTCGCCCAGGTTTCCTTCAAGGAAGACCCCGCCAGTGAAGGCAGGAAGGTAGCCGGCAACGATGTCGAAAGCGCCAAGCCTCTGTTCGAAACCGTAGGTGATGCCAAAGAGGGCGAGGTGAACCACCTCCGGACCGGCAAAGTGGCACCGCCGGAATTTCCCTACCCTGCGAGGCATCAGACCGGGGCCAAACCCAGCCGCCGCGAAGATCTCGCCGCCTGGATTACCACTCCGGACAACCGCTTTTTCGCTTCCAGCTATGCCAACCGGCTTTGGGGTTATCTCACCGGGGCCGGGATTATCGAGCCGCTGGATGACATCCGCGCGGGCAACCCGCCCCGCAATCCGGCCCTGCTCCAGTACCTGACCCACGAATTCATCGATAGCGGCTTCAACACTCGGCATATCATCCAGCTCATTTGCCAGTCTCGTACTTACCAGCTTTCCATCCGGCCCAACCAGTGGAACGAGGATGACAAGATCAATTATTCGCACGCCATCGCGCGCCGTCTTCCGGCCGAAACGCTTTTCGACGCTGTGTACAAGGTTACTGGTAGCACGCCGCATATCTCCGGGGCTCGGCCCGGAGAGTTGGCCACCCAGTTGGATGATCCCACCATGGACGCCGGCAGCGGCCTCCTGGCGACGCTGGGCCGACCCGCCCGGCAGAGTCCCTGCGAATGCGAGCGCAGCAGCGACATTCGCCTGGGCTCCGTGATGGCGCTGCTGAGTGGCTCCACCATTTCTGGAGCCATCGATGAGCCCACTAATGCCATCGCCAAGCTGGTTGAATCCGAGAAAGACAATCGCAAGCTGATTGATGACATTTTCCTGCGCGTACTTAATCGTCCCGCCACCGACAAAGAAATCGAAAGCACCCTGTCTTTGCTCACGGCGGTCGATGCCGATCACGATCATATCACCAACCAATTAGCCCCGTTCGAAGTTAAAATGGTGCCGGTGATTACCGAGTTAAATCAGGAGCGGGATCAGGCGATTTCCCGAGCCAAAGCGGACCTGGCCACTTATGACCAAATGACGAAATCACTGCGCGCTGAACTCGAAAAGCGACACCAGGCCGAAATCGAGACCAAGCGCGTCGAGTTGAAGGATTACGAAAAACTCCTGCCCGCCGAAGCCTCGTTTTGGGAAACCAAGAATAATCCTGGCGACACTAAAACCACTTGGATCCCGGTTGAAGCCCAGCAGGTTTCCGCCACTGGGGGCAGCAAGCTCGCCCGCGAGCACGATGGTGCCATTTTCGCCTCGGGCGACAAAGGGCCCTCCGACTATCTGATTCTGGCCCACTCGCCACTCACCAACATTACCGGCGTGATGCTCGAAGTCCTGCCGGATGAACGTCTGCCCAAACTGGGGCCCGGTCGAAATAGTGATGGCAATTTCGTCTTGAGCGAAATCGAATTGTCGTGGGCGCCGGGAACTAACACGCCGGACACCGAGGCGAAGTTTTCCGATGCGAAGGCGGACTTTTCTCAAAACGACTTTGCGGTGGGCCAGGCCATCGATGGCAAGGTTTACACGGGCAGGAATGGCTGGGCCATTTCGGAGGCGCCGTCTATCCAACGTCACACCGCCACGTTCAAACTTGACGATCCGATTGTCAGCACTAATGGAGTGACAGTGCGCTTCAACCTTCAGCAACATTACGACGATACGCATTTGCTCGGCCGCTTCCGGCTTTACTTCACCACCAGCGACGAACCCCTCGAGTTCGGCATGCCCGAAAACGTCGTCCAAGCCGCCCACGCTCCTGCGGGGCAGCGCACTCCCGAGCAAGCCTCCGCGATTTTCGAGTATTACCGATTCACCGACGCTGAGTTCTGGCGCCGGCGCCAGGCGGTCGCGCAGGCTTCCGAACCGCTGCCGGCCGACCCTAAGTTTACTGAGCTGCAAGAGGCGCTTGCCAAGGCTGAGGAACCGATTCATCTCGATCCCACCTTTGTCCAACTGCGCGAGGATGCCGTCACCAGCGCCGAGCAACTGAAGGATAAACGCCTAGTGGTCGTCCAGGATCTCACCTGGGCGCTCATCAACAGCTCGGGATTCCTTTTCAACCACTAACCATTTTCAACCCAGGAACGACAAAAGGACCAATGTCATGATCAAAATCCCCGGTGGTACTTGCTCGGACCTTTGTGATCCCAATCTGAAAATGACGCGGCGCGACTTGTTGCGCATCGGCGGCGCCGGCATGCTCGGCTTGTCGCTTGGCTCACTTTTGAAGTTGCAGGCCAGAGCCGCCGAAGCCGGAACGCTCGTCGGCGGTCCAGGGTGGGGCAGTGCCAAGAATATTATCATGGTTTATTTGCAGGGCGGACCCAGCCACCTGGATCTCTGGGATCCGAAGGATGACCTGCCCGACAACATGAAGAGCCCCTTCAAGACGATCTCTACGAAGATTCCGGGAGTCAAGTTCACGGAAATCCTGCCTGAGCTCGCCAAAGTAAATGACAAGTTCACGATGATCCGCTCGATGAGCTACACCCCCAATGGCTTGTTCAATCACACCGCCGCTATTTATCAAATCATGACGGGCTACACTACTGACAAGGTTAGCCCTTCAGGGCAGCTCGAGCCTCCGGATCCAAAAGACTTCCCCAATTTCGGTTCGGAGATCACCCGGCTGCGGCCATCGACTGAGCCAATGCTCCCCTTTGTCATGCTGCCGCGGCCGCTCCAGGAGTCCAACGTCATCGGCAAAGGCGGGAGTGCTGGCTTCCTCGGCAAAGCCTTCGACCCGTACACTCTTTACCCCGGAGGCGATGATATGGACATGAACAAAATGGACCGTATCCGTGTCGACGACCTCAAATTGCCGCCCGAGGTGTTTGCCTTGCGCCTGGAACGACGCGCCCGGCTCCGCGAGGCTATTGAGCAGTCCATGCCGGACATTGATAAGGCCGTCGAGAAATACAACCTGGACGATTATTACCAGCGCGCCTTGAACTTGATTGTTTCCGGCCGCGCTCGCAACGCCTTCGACCTGCGGCAGGAGCCCGACAAAGTGCGGGATCGGTATGGCCGCAATACCTTCGGACAGAGCTGTCTGCTTGCCCGGCGATTGATTGAAGCCGGGACCCGCGTCGTGGAAGTCATCTGGCCCAAGGTCGCCAACTCCGATAACCATTCGTGGGATGTCCACGTCGATTTGACCAAGCGCATGAAAACGCAATCGGGGCCAATGCTCGATCCGGGGCTGGCGACGTTAATCGCGGACATGGACGAACGCGGGCTCCTGAAGGAAACGCTGGTGGTTGCGATCGGCGAGTTCGGACGCAGCCCGCAGAAAGGCGTGAGCACCTCGGGCAACCGCAACAGCTCCGATGGCCGAGACCACTGGCCGTACTGTTATACCTCCATTATGGCCGGCGCGGGCGTCAAACGCGGTTATGTGCATGGCAAATCCGACAAGACCGGCAGCAGTCCCGCCGAGGATCCGATCCATCCAATGGAGCTCCTGGCCAGTATTTATCACGCCTTCGGGATCGACCCCGACACCATCGTCTACAACCATCTCAAACAACCACGCGAACTGGTCAAGGCCAAAGCAGTCACCAGCCTGTTCGCGTAAGGACCCTTCTTTCGGATTTCGGCCTTCGGCCTTCGGATTGTCTTTGGGTCCTACTTCTCCACCGGCAGACCGGCCTTTTCCCAGGCCTTAATTCCACCGTCGAGGTGGTAAATTGATTGGAAGGCGTGTTTCTTGAACAAGGGCAATGAGTGGGAGCTGCGGCCGCCAGAGGCGCAGTGCACCAGGTAACTCTTGGTTTTGTCCAGCCCCTCAATGCGCTGCTCGAAATTGGGTGCCTGAAAATCGATGTTCTTGGCCCCGGCAATCCGGCCAGTGCTAAACTCGCCCGGAGTCCGGATATCGAGTACGACCACCTTCTTTTCAGCAATGAGCTTCTGCGCCTGCCTGGCGTCCACGTGCTGGATGTCAACAGCCGGTTCTCCCGCTCCGGCGGCAGTGATCCAAACCATGAGGGCGGTACCAAATACAACCCCAGGCAAAACTCGATTGGCTATATTCATCATGGCAGGCATCTTGGCTCCAACCAGGCCGATTGTCCACAGGTGACAGGGACAGCTTCAGCGCGCTATCCCCCGGGAGCAGCACGAGAGTAAAGCCGCCCCGATTAAGAGGCGTAGCGCGGGCCTTCGCATGGCGTAAGGTGAGTTCATGCCTGGACGAACGCGAAACGAGGCCCTTCGCGAGTGGTCTGATTGATCGAAGCGATGATCGTACTGCCGGTTATTGAACGGGAATTGCGAGCCGCTGCGCGGCACCCGCTGACGTATAACTTGCGCGTGCTTGGGGGCCTTGCTCTGCTGGTGGTCCTGGGCATGTTCTGGCTTAGGGACAACGGAGGTCCGGGCGCAGGAGCGCGGCTTTTCGGCGATTTCCACCGCACGCTGTTTTACGGGATTTGGATCCTGGTGCCGCTATTGACCGCCGATTGCATTAGCCGCGAACGGCGGGAAGGCACACTTCCGCTGTTGTTCCTGACGCCGCTGAGCGCATGGGATATCGTATCAGCTAAAGGACTGGCCCATGGCGTGCGCTCTTTCACTCTTTGGCTGGCGGTGCTGCCGATCTTAACCATCTGTTTCCTGGGCGGCGGTGTGGATTGGTCCGAAGCTGTCATGTCGGCTCTAGTCAACTTCAGCGCGGTGTGCCTTGCTTTGGGAGCGGGATTGCTGGCCTCGGCTAGAGCGCGAATTTGGACGCGGACGTTGGCGTGGGCTGCCTGCCTGGCATTTCTTTTGCTATCGGCCTTCTTAGTGCTGCTGCCCTCGTTAGTACTGACATATTGGGTCCTGTTTTTTGCCCAAGCTTCCCCAAGATTGACCGATTTTGCGCAATCCCCCGCAGAAGGCCTGGCCATGGCCACCGATATTCAATGGGCCCGCCAATCCGGGCTTTTTCGCAGCGGGTCGGGAGCTTTGCTTTGCACGTATATTGTAATGGGTTCGTTCTCCGTGCTCGGTCTCTACCTGCTCAGTCGCTTTAGTGCCTGGAATCTAAAACGGACTTGGCAGGAAAATCCGGCCTCGGCTCGCGTGGTCTGGCTGCAGAATAAGCTGTGCAGGCCGGTCCTGTTCCAGAAACAACTCCGGGCCTGGCTTCGCTGGGAGCTGCGGCACAACCCAATCGGGTGGTTGGAACGGCGCAGTTGGAGCGGGCGCTTGGTGGTTTGGAGCTGGTTCGCCATTGTGATCTGCATTTACTCAAGCTTGTTCGCCAATTTTGGGCTTTATCAGCGCGCTTTTCATGCCTTGCAATGCGTGCTGGCGACGCTCCTGGCCGGAAGCATGGCCCTGAGCGCTGCCGGCAGCTTCCGCCGCGAACGCGAGAGTGGCGTGCTGGAATTGCTGCTGGTGGCTCCGTTGAATGAGTGGCAAATTGTGGCTGGCCGCGTGCGGGGACTTTGGTCGCAGTTTTTGCCGGCGATCATTCTGCTGTGCTCCGTCTGGCTGTACGGAGCGACGTTTTTGTCATCTGACAACGAGGTGCCATCGGTGCTGGCCTATGTGGTCACCTTCGCAACGGTGCCGGTCGTGGGGCTTTATTTTTCCCTCGTTAAGCCTAATTTCTTTGCCGCCCTGGTCTGGACCGTGCTCGTCCAAGTCGTCATTCCGGCGGCGGCCGTGTTGGTGACCCGCCTTGATGCGGGGCAGGACTCTGGGCCGGGGGACTTTATTACCCAGGCCTTCATCGAACTGGCCGTGGCGGCTTTTCTGGGCTGGCGTCTGCTCGTGGTGCTGAAACGACGTGAGTTTGTCAGGAACCTGGCTTAACGGAATGTGCCTTGCGGCGCCCCTATTCCCACTCGATGGTTCCCGGGGGTTTGCTCGTGATATCAAAGCACACACGATTAACCCCTTTGACTTCGTTGATAATCCGGCTGGAAAGCCGTTCGAGCAGGTCATAGGGCAGCTTGACCCAATCCGCCGTCATGCCGTCTTGCGAATCAACTGCTCGCAAAGCGATAGTGTAATCATAAGTCCGTTCATCGCCCATCACTCCGACGCTGCGCACCGGCAAGAGCACCGCGAAGCTCTGCCAAATCTTATAGTACCAATCCGTGGCCTTCATTTCTTCGACGACAATCGCGTCGGCGTTGCGCAGAATTTCAAGCCGCGAAGGCGTAACTTCCCCGAGAATGCGCACCGCCAGGCCGGGACCGGGGAAGGGTTGCCGCAGCACGATCTCGCGCGGCAAGCCCAATTCCAGGCCAAGCTCGCGGACTTCGTCCTTGAACAGGCATTTGAGCGGCTCAATTAACTCAAAGCGCATCTTCTTGGGCAGTCCGCCCACGTTGTGATGGCTTTTGATCATCGCCGCTGGATTGCCGGCAATCGGCACCGATTCGATCACATCCGGATAGAGTGTGCCTTGGGCGAGAAACCTGGCTTTGCCGGCGCGTCGGGTGGCGGTCTCGAAGACCTCGATAAAGGTCTTGCCGATAATCTTGCGCTTTCGCTCCGGTTCGGTCACTCCTTTCAAGCGCCGCAGAAACAGGCGGGAAGCATCCTCATACTGGAGTTTGACGCGGAAGTGCCGCTCAAACACCTCGCGAACGACTGAGGATTCGCGTCCGCGGAGCAAGCCATTGTTTACAAAGATGCAGGTCAACTGAGCCCCGATTGCTTTGTGCAACAACGCGGCCGCCACGCTGGAATCGACCCCGCCGCTCAGCCCCAGGATGACATGTTCCTGGCCGACTTTGGCTCGAATGTTTTCGACCGCCTGCTCGATGTAGCCGCGCATCGTCCAGTTTTTGCCGCAGCCGCAGACGTTATGCACGAAATTGGCAATGATTTCACGCCCATGAGGTGTGTGCACTACCTCGGGGTGGAACTGCAAGCCGAACGTTTTTCGATCGCGGCTTTCCAAGGCGGCGTAATCCGAGTTTTCAGTCACCGCCACGGATTTGAAGCCTTTGGGCAACTTCGTCAGCTTGTCTCCGTGTGAGTTCCAAACCTGCAAAGTTTCCGGCAGATTCGCGAAGAGCGGACAGAAACTGTCTTTGACTCGGAGCGTCCCTTTCCCGAATTCGCGCCGGAGCCCCGGCTCGACTTTGCCGCCGAGGTATTGAGCCAGCAATTGCAGGCCATAGCAAATGCCCAGGATAGGGATATTTAATTTGAAAATCTCCGAATCCGGACGAGGCGCATCTTTGGCATATACGCTGGCCGGGCCGCCCGAAAGTATTAAGCCCTTGGGCGCCAGTTCCGCCAATTCCCTGGCCGGAGTATCATAGCGCACAATCACCGAATAGACGTTGCATTCGCGGATCCTTCGCGCAATGACTTGTGTGTATTGCGACCCAAAATCCAAAATGACAATCTGTTCTGTCATGGCGCGGTTGAAAAACGAAAACTTTGGTCGCCGCCCGCCGGTTTGGCGAGAGAAAAATGGCGGAAAAATGTCGAAGCCGTGCACCCGTTTGGTGGGGATGTCGCGCTGTGCCGTCTCAGCCCGCGTTTGAAAAACCCGCGTGCGGTCGGGAGGAAGAGACTCCTGCTCGAATTCTTAAACACCTTCTCAGCGCGCGTTCACCGGGCTGAAGGAAGGCTCGCTGAATTTAGAATTCGATTCTTGAACCGCGGATGGCGCGGATTTCACAGATAACAAAAGATATCCGCGCTGTCCGCGAAATCCGCAATTATGCTGGATGGGTTTGTGGGTTGCCCACTATGGACCATACTTGGCAGTCTCCCTACTGCTTCACGATTTTCGCAGTGCCCGACACCGGATCGTAGACCAGTTTGGTTCCATAGGGTGTATCGGGAATCTTGGGGAGGAACTTTTGTTGAACCAATTCGTTAAGATCCTTTGGATTCCGGCCGTTCTCAACCGAGAATAACTGGATGGCTTTGTCCACCGACGTTGTGTCAATCGTCGATACCGCCGTTTGCTGACCCCTGGCGAGCGCGCCCAGGTAACCCGCCGGGGCGTTCATGGGGCTGCTGGCGGTGTTGGAATTGGTAGTGGCGGCCACCGGTGTATCGGATTTTTGGCTGCAGGCGCCCAACAGGACGATGACGGGTAACCAGAGGTAATAACGTGCTTTCATAGACTCAGCATACTCCGCGGACGCGAAAAATAAAAGGGCCGGGCAATTCCATGCCCGGCGTGAATGACATCCCCAAATTCTTTGGAAGTAATGTCCCTATTTGTTGGTGCCGGCCGGAGCCGCGGGAGCGTTGGTGTCAGCGCTCTTGGTGTCGCCACCACTTTGGTTGCAGCCCGCAAACAAGCCCACGGCAAGGCCCAATAGTGCGATAAGGGTAATTAACCTTTTCATAGTGGGTTTAACCTTGACCAGAATCCCTTGAAGGACAAGTAAAAAGTGCATACCGGGGACACCCCAGCCAGTCTGGTGCGACATCAGCTTGCTTACGAGGCTTCCGAATTGCTCACCCCTCGGACTCTCTGACTCAGCTGGCGGTAGAGTTGCCTGGCATTCTTGCGGGAACCCGGCAAATGCCAGGACGACCGTTCCGCAAACGTGAACCTCCCCGCATCCGGAAGGCCTGACACTGAAAAGGCTGTGCGTGGGCCGTAAAAAAAGAGGGCCCTCCAGCCGGAATTCTGCAGCTCCAACTCCTTTATCCGATCATATGGAGCTGTTAATCGGATTGAATCTCCATCAAATACAAGCCCTGAGTCTGTCAGACTCAAAAACCCGATATCATCTGCATCCTCCAGGAGCGCCAACAATCCCGAGCGGGTTCGTGGAAGGCAGGTCAACTGTACCAGGAAAACAGCTGCCAGTGGTCCCTGTTGCGGGCGCAAAGGCCGGACCAGTCTCCCGACGTAGGAATTGCCGAATCCAAAAGGCAGGAAGAAAGTTGCCACGGAGATGGTCACCAAAGGAACCAGGAAAGTAAGGACGCTCAGGCGCAGCACGCTGACAATGAGGATCGAAGCGATTACCGGCACCATCAAGAGCAGGCCCCACAAACACATGGTAATAACTGCCCACGCAGTCAGCAGGGTGGGAGTTTTCGTTCGGAGTTCTGGCGTGGCTGAGATCATGGCAAGCGCCCCATTGAGGCGCCGTTAAGATAGAAAGTATAAATCTTTATTGCACATGTTATCTTTCGGTAGGCCCCAGGTCAAAACAAGCCCAACCTTAATGCAAAGTACTAATTACAATAAGCTAACATCACCATTCGATTGAAAAACTGGATTGCTTTCAAGCGGCCTCGCTCTATGATATTGCCTACAGGAATGAAGGAATCCATGAACGCTGAGACTCCTGAGAACGAGAAAAGACGCCTCCAAGTGCTTTGGCAGTACGAGGTGTTGGACACCATCCCGGAAGCACTCTTTGACGACCTCACGGAGTTGGCGGCCAACATCTGTGAGGCTCCCATCGCCCTCATATCCCTGGTCGATGAAAAGCGCCAGTGGTTCAAATCGAAGATTGGGACCAGCCTGAATGAAACCTCGCGCGATGTCTCCTTTTGCTCCCACGCTATTCAGCAAGCTGATTTGTTCATTATTCCCGACGCCGCGTGCGACCACCGTTTCGCGACTAATCCCCTGGTGACTTCAGACCCCAAGATCCGATTCTACGCGGGCGCGCCCCTCATTACCCCTGACGGCTATGCTCTGGGCACGCTCTGTGTGATCGACAAAGTTCCCCGCGAATTGCGGCCGGAACAAAAACAAGCCTTGCGTATTCTCGCCCGCCATGTGGTTTCCCAGCTGGAGTTGCGCCGGCGGTCACGCGAACTGAGCGAGGCTCGTCTGCAGAACAATCGTGTCCGCGAAGAACTGGCCCGGCTAAAAACCGAATTGGCGCAAACTCAGCGCGAGCTGTCCCAACCTCGATCCCCTAAGCTGAAAGCCTCAAAGTCTCGCGCGAAACGCCCCGCCGGCTCCGGTCACCGGGCGGCGCGCAAGTAGCGGTCGGACGGCTCTATTGGCCTGGCTTGTCGCGCCGCACCACGATGAACCAGTGACTGGTCGGGTCGCGGTCGCCGCCAATGAGGGTCATGCTCTCCCCGAGCGGCTCCACTGTGCAGTCAACGAGGCGGCCGTTGTGAAAGGTCGAGACACGCCGCTTGCCGGGGTGCGTCAGGTCGATTTCCACTTCCCGCCCATTGCCGAGGCGAGCGCGCGCTACGTGGTTGGGAATGAGCTCGATTTTTTTCTGGTTGATTTCCCAATAGCTTTTGCACCGGAACACGCATCTAAACGTCTCCGTCAGCTTGGGCCCGACGCGTTTGCTGTTGGGCTCCGGTGGCTGATCCTTATCGGAGCAGCGAATCAACTGGACATAGTAGACGAGCGGTTTCTCCCCTGAAGTGGCGCCGGTGCCAAGGCCGAGGCTGGTCAGAACAATGATAACCAAGAGACGCTTCATAGAGTCCGCTTGCGGAGTTCTATCCTATAGACGAAACAGAAGCTGGGTTTATTTAATCGAGTTTGCTCTGGCCTGCCGCTTTGGCGGAGCTTAGGCTCAAATCCAACCAGACCAGGATCAGGTATGAATATTTCACGCCGTAATTTTTTGGATCAGACCGCACTCGGTCTGCTGGGCAGCGCTGCTTTCCAAATCACAACCTCCTCGCCCGCTGCCGGCCAGACACAGGAGGCCGCAAAGCCGGTCATCGTGTCCACCTGGCCATTTGGCAAACCGGCTAACGAGCAGGCACTGCGCGTGCTGAGCCAGGGCGGCTCGAACCTCGACGCGGTCGAGCAGGGCATTTGGGTGGTGGAGTCCGACCCGGCGAACCACTCGGTGGGACTGGGTGGAAGGCCGAATGCGGCAGGCGTCGTGCAACTGGATGCTTGTATCATGTCGGGCCCTGGCCATCGCGGCGGCAGCGTCGCCGCCCTGGAAGGCATTCGCCATCCCATTTCCGCCGCGCGGCGGGTCATGGAGAAAACCTCCCACGTGATGCTGGTGGGCGAAGGCGCGCGACTATTTGCGGTGCAGGAAGGGTTGGAGGCCGTGGAAGTGGATTCCCGGCAGAAATACCAGGAATGGCAGCGGCAACAGACCAGGAACCGCGGCGATTCCTCAGGAGGAAAAAAGGAGAATCACGATACGATCGCGTTGCTGGTTCTGGGGCCGGACGGCAACCTGGCCGGGGGCTGTTCCACCAGCGGTTTGGCCGGCAAGTTGCCGGGACGCGTGGGCGATTCGCCCATCTTGGGCAGCGGCCTGTACCTGGATAACGAGGTCGGCGCGGCGGGGGCGACCGGGGTCGGAGAGAATGTGATGCGCTACTGCGCCACTTTTATGATTGTGGAGTATATGCGGCAGGGAATGCATCCGCAGGCCGCCTGCGAGCAGGCCATCCAGCGCATCGCCAAACAGGATCCCAAAGGCCTGAACCTCAGTATCAATTTCGTCGCCCTGGACAGGCGCGGCCGCTTCGGAGCCGCCGGCACGGACAAGGGCTTCCAGTACGCCGTTGCTACCGCCGGCAGCAGTCAGGTTCTGCCTCCGAAACTGGTTGACCGTCTTTAGCGGCGCATTCCATACCAAACCTCCTGAACTGCTGCGTCTCGCTCAATGCCACCAGGATTTTTGGAGGTGGTTAGGGGAAACGGGAAAAGACCTCACTGCGTTAGGGCTGAAAGCCCGTGATGTGAAAGCTTGGGCTGGAGCGAAGCGGAGGCCCAGGAAAGGGAACCAAAGGGATTTCTTGAGGCCTGTAGGGCCGGAACCCGCAGAACAGATCAAGTTGCTTCGCTCTCTAAAAATGCCTCCTGATTCGCGTCCATTCGCGGTTAAACTCTGCGACCACTCTGAGGGCGCTGCGTCGCTACCCAATTGGGCGCGGCGCCATCGTAACCGCAAATAAAACCCGGGCGACGGTCGCCAAGGAGGTAGGGATGGGGAATCCCGTTGAAGAAAACGACCGTCACCCGGTTAGAGCATTAAATTTTATACGTACGAGTATTATTAACTAACCAGAATCTAAGTCAATCTTTTGACCATCAGCTAAATTACGGATGGAACGGTGAAAGCTCCCATTAGTTTGAGCCCTAGCATCCCATTTAGATGATAAGTCTTGCGAAAGCAGCTCGCTGCTTTATAAGGAATGACGACTTCCGCACCCTGAAGGGAGCAAAGGTTTCCTGGAAGCGCCGGCGTCTCGCCGGGGCGTTCCTAAGCAGGCGACACGCCGGCGAGACGCCGGCGCTCCCAGGGAAGATGCGGGATAGCTTGCCCTTAATCTAAGTCTTAAGCGATTGCCATGGAAGCCCGCGAAGCATTGGTGGCCCTGAACCTGATCGGCAACGTCGGCCCCGTGCGGGTGCGACAGTTGCTCGAGCGCTTTGCTGATGCCCCTGCTATTCTTGGCGCTTCACGCGAGCGTTTGCTGCAAGTGCGCGGCATCGGCGAGGAAACGGCCGGCGCGATTGCGGCTTGGGAAAAGACGGTGGATCTCAAGGGTGAACTTAAGCGCATTGAAGAGTTCGGCTGCCGCATTATCACCCAGGCCGACGCCGAATATCCTGAGTTGCTACGGCAGATCTACGATCCGCCCATTGTGCTGTACGTTCGAGGCGAATTGCTGCCCAAGGACAAGAATTCCGTGGCGATGGTGGGCTCACGCATGACGACCCATTACGGCATCGAGATCGCCCGTAAACTGGCCTATCAGCTCGCCTACCTTGGCGTAACCGTTGTCAGCGGCGGAGCGCGCGGAATTGATTCGGCGGCTCACCAGGGAGCCCTCAGCGCCCAGGGCAGAACCGTCGCCGTCCTGGGGACCGGAATCAACCTCGTCTGGCCTCCTGAGAACAAGGAGCTTTATGAACGTATTACCGCCAATGGCGCCCTGATTACCCAATTCCCCTTTAACCGTCCTGGCGACAAGCAATCCTTTCCCATTCGCAACCGAATCGTGGCCGGCATGACCCTGGGCACGGTGGTGGTCGAGGCCAATCTGACCAGCGGCGCCCTCATCACCGCCAACTTCGCCAACGAATACGGCCGCCAGGTCTTCGCGGTCCCGGGCCGGATTGATTCCCCTCGCAGCAAAGGCTGCCATGACCTCATCAAGAAAGGCGCCAAGCTTTGCGAAGGCGCCGAGGATATCCTGACCGAATTCGAGTACCTGTTCCCCCCGAGTAACAAGCCCGCCTCGCCGGTCGAAACCGGCACGCTGCCTGCCTTGGAACTGTCGGAGAATGAACAGAAGGTCTACGACACCTTAAGCGAGGAACAACTCAGCATCGACGAAGTCATCCGCAAAAGTGGTCTACCAGCCTCCGCCACCTCCGTCGCTCTGCTGAGCCTGGAAATGAAACGGATTGTACGCCAACTACCGGGAAAGCTTTTCGTTAGGAACACCTGACTGCCACACCCGGCAACCCAGCAAACCCGACCAAGTTTTCACTCGACCCATGCCAATTCCAGCTCTTAATGAACATGGATTACTTCCCGCCGCCATTCACGACTGTACCTTGGAAGAACTGAAAAGCCGGTTTGGCTCATTCCAAATCAGCGACCGACGCAATCAGCTCTTCCGAAGGTTCGAACGGTTTGTGGCTGATGCTCAAGCCGCGCAATTTGCCCGAAGCCTGCTAATCGACGGCAGCTTCGTTACTAGCGAGCCAGCTCCCAACGATATTGATTTGGTGCTCGTCTTGTCTCGGAGCCACGACGTAGCTGCGGACTTGGCACCAGGTCATTA
>Ga0210409_10001861_pt1 | contig 26510 bp, 22 predicted proteins | sample IncBWH17MmetaG_FD_161649 | JGI IMG/M metagenome (GOLD analysis project Ga0210409, IMG submission 161649) | Forest soil microbial communities from Barre Woods Harvard Forest LTER site, Petersham, Massachusetts, United States - Inc-BW-H-17-M | ecosystem: Environmental > Terrestrial > Soil >...
CCACCAGGTCCTCGGGGAGCAGGCCGCGGTAGGACTCGGATTGGAGGTTGTCGGTGGCGCGGTAGTACTTGGCCTGGCCGGAGGGGGAAAAGAAGAGCCCGGTGGCGGGGTCGAGGGCTCCCCCGGTCAGGAATTGCAGGGCGAGGTAGGGATGGGTGGTGCCTCCCATGCGGAGGTTGATCTCGAGGGCGGAGATCTTCCAAGCGTCCTGGGGACGATCGCGGCAGACCATGAAGTCCACCCCCAGGCGGCTCACCACCCCATGCCCGCAGAGCACAGCCCCGATTCTGAGGCCGGCCTCCTGGATGGCCAGGCGATAGGACTCGGCGGCGGGGAAGCGGCAGCCCAGGAAGACCTGGCCGCTGGGGCCGCCCAGGATCTGGTCGTGGGTGGAGATGGCGCTGACCTCGCAGGCCGGACTCACCCGTAGCTGGGCGCTGGGCGAGGCCTTGTACGTCGCTTCCAAGAACTCCTCCACGATCCCCCCCATGCGCGAGAACTTCTCGAAGTAGGCCTCCGGGGTCTCGGTGGCCACGGAGAACTCGACCCCCCGCACGGCTCCCGGGATCGCGTCCGGCCCGCCCCCTTCCGGGTAGCGGAAGATCGCGTTCCCCTCCCCGGAGAAGCTGTCGTTGAGCTTGATGACCGCCTTGGTCAGGCCCGGTCGGCGCGCGCGCAGCTCGAGCAGTGCTTCTTCGACCTCCTTGGGGTGGTGGAGGTCCTCGACGCCCAGGGGCAAGTCCACCCCCGCCTGCCGGAAGACCTTCCGGCTCCCGGACTTGGTGCCCAGGTGGGAGAGCCGGGGGTCGGCGCCGTTCAAGGGGATGCCCAGAAGGACGGCCAGCTTCCGCTCGTGGGGGGTGGAGTTGAAAACGGTCAGGTAAGCCCGGGAGGGATCCACGATGCCGGCCCGGATCCGCTCGATCAGGCGCGGGCGCTCCAGGATCTTCTCGGTCAGGGAGCGCGGGGAGGCGTCGTCCGCGCAGAGGAGGGTCAGACGGGAGCGGGCGTGGCTGGCGGGGATTCCGGCCAGGAACTGCAGGTAGTACTCGAGGATGATGGGGTGCACGGGTTGGGAGGTCACGTACACCATGCGCGCGCGGGGGTTGCGGAGGCGGATGAGGAGGAAGAGCAGCCGCTCCTCGTAGAAGCTCGCCCCCGGCAGCTTCTGGAGCTCGCTCTGGTCGAGGGTCAGGGAGGGCACCACCACCGAGGTGTGCGGCTCCTCCTCCCGCATGGTGAGCGCGTTCCACACTTCCTGCAGGCGCGGCTGCACCCTCTCAAACTGGGCGATCTCCTGGTCGAAGGTGAGGTCCTTCGCGAATGGAGGCTTGGGAAGCACAGCCGCCCCTCAGAAGGGGTCGGCGCTGGGGACGGCCCCCGGGGAGCCCACCGCGGCCCGGTCCAGGCTCTCGAGGACGCTCTCTTCGCGCACGTCCACTGCCTTCCCGAGCAATTCCGCCCGCCGCCGAACCTGCCGGAAGAGGTGGAAGCGCAGGGGAGCGAGGAGGGTGTAGTCCGAGGTCACGTGCAGCCGCTGGTCGCTGTTCTCGTCCGGATAGGTTCGGGTCAGGATCTCCAACCGTTCCTGATACCACTGGTTCGTGACCTCCCCCCGATCCCGCTTCTGGTTCAGGATCATCCTCTGGCGGAAGCGGTCCACGATCTCGGGGTGGTGGTTGACGGCAAAGATCCGGGGCAGGATCCCCCCGGGGTCGCGCGCGAACTCCAGCATGGTCACGGCCTCGCCCACGGGACCCCCCACCCCCAGCGTCTCGTAGCCGATGGGCACGATCCCGGCCGGGAGGCGGCCCCCCTCAGGGATGAGGTCGAAGAGCCGGTTCTCCGCCACCCGCAGCCGGCGGCCGTCGGGCAGCTCGGCCGCGAAGCGCCGGAACCAAGGGTGCTGGCGGGCCTCGGAGGTGAGCATGTTCTCGAGGATGCCCGTGCACTTGCCCTTCTCCGGGCTGCGCAGCACCGGCTGCGCCGCCCCCGACCATCGGCACATCACGCCGAACGTGTGGCAGACCCCGAGGAGGGCCGCCTCCTCGTGGGCGCGGATGGCGTCGTAGAGGCGGAAGGTCGGCTCCTCCCATCCCGGATCCTCACGGATTCCCTGGCTGCCGTCCGCCACCCCGTCGTTGCGTCGGGGGTCGAGATGGCCGGGCCCCCCCGTGCCCACGTAGAGGCGGAAGCGGTCCCCCGGCGGCGCGGGCACCATCCCGTGGCCCCGCACGTCGTAGGAGAGGGCCCGGACCCGGAGGCCGCTGCCCGCGAGCGGCGCCATGAGGTCGCAAGCGGCGTCGAGCAGCGCGTGCACGAGGGAGTCGTGGCCCAGGTTCGGCCAGCCGCGGTTCATGTCCAGGATGGGCACGTCGACCATGAAGTCGTCGGGGGGAGGAATGTCCTGCGGACTCTGGACCCGCACGTGGGTGAACGCGCCGCCGAGCGCGCGAGCCGGACAATCGGTGACGCAAAACTCCTTTCCGTACTGGATCTTGTAGAGGCAGGAGAGGGGCACGGACTAGAGCTCACCCATGGAGCCCCAGTTTACAGGCCCCTCTTGGTCTCGTCCACCAACAGATCCACCACCGCACGCAGGTCTCCCGTGCGCGCGAAGGCGGCGAGCTGGCGATCAGCTCCCGTGTCTCCCTCCGTGGCCCAGCGCCGGAGCTGCCGGATCTCCTCCCGGGAGCCGAGCCCGTCCACCACATCGTCCACGAAGTCCAGGATCTCCAGGATGAGACCCCGGGTGGGCGCCTCTTGCTTCAGCCCAAAATCGATCAGGGTGCCGTCGAGGCCGTTCTTGAGGGCCCGGAACTTGTTCTCCATGATGATCGCCCGGTGATAGTTTCGAATGCCAAGGTTGGACTCGAAGAGACGGTAAAGCTTGGCCACCAGGGCCTGGATGAGGGCGGCGATGGCCACCGTCTCCTCCGCCCGGCAGGGGATGTCGCAGATCCGGAACTCCAGGGTCTTGAAGTAGGCGTGGGGCCGGAGGTCCCACCAGATCTTCTTCCCGTCGTCGATGCAGTGGGTGCGCACCAGGAGCTCCACATACTTGGCGTAGTCGTCCCAGGAGTACATGTAGTCGGGGATCTCGGTGCGGGGAAAACGCTTGAAGATGGTGCTGCGGACCGACTTCACGCCCGTCTTACGGCCGCACCAGAAGGGGGAGTTCACGGACAGGGCCAGGAGGTGGGGGAGAAAGGCCCGGGCCGCGTTCAGGATCTGGATCTGCATCTCCCGGTCCTCGACCCCCACGTGCACGTGGAGGCCGAAGATCAGGTTGGCCCGGGCCAGGTCCTCCATCTCGTTCACGATGTCCTTGTAGCGGACGCGATCGGTGATCTCCTGGTCCTTCCAATGGCTGATGGGATGGGTGCCCGCGGCCACGATGCGGGTGCCGCTCGCCTCCGCCATCGACACCAGGGAGCGCCGCAGCAACTTCACCGCCTCCCCCGCCTCGTGGATGTCCGCGCAGACCGGAGTTCCGACCTCGACCACGCTCTTGTGGAGCTCGGGCTTGATCTGTTCGCCCAGATGGGCCCCCGCGGCCAGCATCTCCTCGATGTGGCTCTTCAGCAGACGCGTGGCGGGGTCGATGAGCTGGAACTCCTCTTCGATCCCGAGGGTGAACTGATTGGGCATGGACGAGCTCATCGGAATTGTACCAGCCGGACTCCGACCGGTCATGAGAGAGTCGGCGGCGAGGGAGGCGCTTGCGGCGCATTCCTGCGCGGGGTATTCAGAGGAGGAGGAGGTGCGGTCATGACCCTGTCTCTGAGCTCGCCCAGCTTCGCCCCCGGGGGAGAGATCCCGTCCCTCCTCACCTGCGAGGGCAAGGACCTCTCGCCGCGCCTGGACTGGTCGGGGGTGCCTCCCGGGGCCAAGAGCCTCGCCCTCGTCGTCGACGACCCCGACGCCCCCGACCCGCGCGCCCCGAAGATGACCTGGGTGCACTGGATCCTCTACAACCTGCCCCCCGGGGCCGCCGGTCTCACGGAGGGGGTGCGGTCCGGGGACCTCCCGGGCGGAACGCGGGAGGGGGTCAACGACTGGGGACGGACCGGCTACGGCGGGCCCTGCCCTCCCATCGGCCGCCACCGGTACTTCCACAAGCTCTATGCCCTCGACCTGGTCCTGCCCGACCTTCTGCGCCCCACCAAGGCAAAGCTCGAGAAGGCGATGGAGGGCCACATCCTGGCCCGGGCCGAGCTGGTGGGCACTTACGAGAAGAAGGGCGGCTAGGGGAGGACAGGCAAGCCGGCCGGGGAGGGAGTCGTGAGGACCGCTCAGGCCGCGCCGTAGACCTCGGCGGTCAGGCCGAGGGCGCGCACGCGGTCCGCGATCTCCTCCAGCTGGTCATCGCCCAGGGCGCCCACCCGGGGGTCGGCCGGCCGGCGGGCCACCGTGTAGACCTGGACCCGGTCGAGGCGGCCCCCCGCTCCCAGGAGCGCGCGTAGCCGATCGCAGTAGGCCGCGATCTCCGCCGCATCCGGTCCCCGCCCCCCGAAGGTCAGGAAGAGGCTCTGGATGACGATCGGGCGCGCCCGGGCCACGAGGAGCAGGTTGTCCAGGATCCGTTGCAGGGGGAGACGCGTGCCGTCCACCAGCTGGAAGTAGGCCTCGCTGCCCGCGTCCAGCTTGCACCAGAGCTCGTCGAAGTCAGCGAGGGCCGCGCGGACTCGCTCTTTCTGGAAGAGGGTGGCGTTGGTGAGCAAGCGCAGGGGGACGGAGAGGCCCCGCCGGTCGCGCGCGGCCCTCACCGCCCGCGCGGCCTCCGGGAATTCGGGCGGGCTGGTGGGCTCGCCGTCTCCCGCGAAGGCGATGTCGGCCACGCGCCGGAGGCCGGGGTGGACGCGGTCGAAGGGGGCCGAGTCCCAGAGCACGCCGCCCGCGACGCGCTCGAGCAGATCATCCAGCTCGGCCACGAGGTCCTCGACCCCGACTTCCGAGGGCCCGCCCGGCGTCGTGCGGTCCACCTGGCAATAGGGGCAGTCGAAGTTGCAGACCTTGTCCGGGTTCAAGTTCACGCCGATGGAAAGGCCGCGCGCCCGCCGCGAGACGACCGCGTACACGTACCGGTTTGTGCCGAGGTCGCGCCGATGGTCCTTGAAGTCGAAAGCCCGGAGCACCACCTCATCGTAACCGATAGGGTGCACCCCGACATCCCGGGGCGGACAAGGGCTCAGGCGGGCCGGGTCCGGAGTCGGGCCAGCCGGGTGAGACCCAGGCCCACGAGCACCGCACCCCCCGCCACCAGCACCTCGCGCAGGGTGGCGCCGAAGGCCACGAGGGCGATGCCCAGCGCCAGCGTCGGCACGGCCAGCCAGGCGTGCCCGGGCCGGAGGCCGCGGTCCCCGCGCCGGGCCAGGACCACGAGGGAGGCCGCCGTCACCCCGTACTGCATGAGCACCGCGATGCTGGAGAGCGCGAACAGCTCCCCCAGGTCCCCGGCCTGGACGAAGGCCGTGACCAGGGCCCAGGTGACGATCAGGGCCCGCATGGGCACGCCGTTCGGGGCCAGCCGGTCGAGGTCGAAGAGCACGCGCTCGCCGCTGGCCAGGGCCGACAGGTAGCGCGGGCTCGTCACCATCATCCCGAGGGCGATGCCCAGGGCAGACACGCTGGTTCCCACCCCGACCAGCCACGAGAGGTCAGGGCCCCCGAAGACCCCCGCCGCCTCCGCCAGGGGCGCTCCCGCCCCGGCCAGGTTGGGAAGAGCGGTCACGCAGGCCCACATGAGGCCCACGTAGAGAGCCATGGACAGGATCAGGGAGCCCACGGTGGCGACGGGTATGGCCTTCGCCGAGGAGCGAACCTGGCCCGCGATGACGGGCACGATCTCGAAGCCCTGGTACGCGAACATGACGGTGAGGCCGGCGCGCAGCCAGGAAACCTCGGAGGTTCCGAGCGGGGAGGGAGCGGGGGAGCCCCGGAAGGCCAGGAAGGCGGCTAGCAGGGCCAGGAGGGGCAGGAGCTTGAGGACCGTCAGCGTCGTCCAGACGCGGGCGGAGATGGAGATTCCGGAGGCCACGACCAGGGCGAGGATGGTGACGAGGGCGGTGGCGGAGAGGCGCAGAGCCAGGGGGCTCGTGAAACCAAAAGAGGGGGCGGTCGCGTTCGTGAGGCCCACCATCACCGCGGAGGCGGAAAGGAACGCGCTCACGTACGCCACCCAGCCCACCAGGAAGGAAGCGAAGTCGCCAAAGGCGGCGCGCGCGAACACCACCGGCCCTCCGTCCTCGTCGAACCGCCGGCCCAGAACCGCGAAGGCCAAGGCCACCGGGAGCAGGGCCAGGCCCGTGACCGCGAAAACGAGCACGCCCGCCCGGCCGGGAGCCAACCCCGCGACGGTGGCGGGGGCGAAGAAGATCCCCACCCCCACGATGCCGTTCACGCCCAGGGCCAGGAGCTGGAGGGCCCCCACCGGGCGCTTCTCCTCGAGGCTGGGTGCCGTCACCGGCTCACCGGCTCCACGAGGAAGGAGGGGACTTGGCCTCCGCCCGAGGTCACGTTCGCGAGCGAGGTGCCGGAGAGGCGGGTCAGGAAGCCCTCGACCTCGCCGTTGAAGACGTAAGGGTCCAGGTCCACCACCAGGTCGCGGAATCGAAGCTCGGGGGTCAGCTCGGGGAAGCTCTGCCGCCGCAACTCCACCCGGTCCTGCACCACGTAGGAGGACTTGAGGGCCTCCGCGAGCGCCGCCTCCCACTCCGTTTGCGAGAGCTCCCAGCCGATGAAGACCCCCTTGCCCCCGTATTCGTCGTTGGGCTTCATGACCAGCTGCTCCCGCTCTTCGCGGATGAAGGCGGGCAGGTCCAGAGCCCGGCCCTTTCGGAGGGTCCGCCCCTCGCGCACGCGCCGCGTCCAGGGGATGTGGGCCTTGATCGCGGCCTGCTCGTCGTCGGTGAACAGCGGCTGCAGCTCGTCGTCGGTGAGCACGGCGAAGATCGACTTCTTGTGGAGCGGCTTGCATCGAAAGGGATTGACCAGGACCACCGCCCGGTCCTTGACCGCCTGGACCAGGGCGGGAAGCTCGCGGATCCGCTCCAGCAGCTCGTTGACGAGCAGCCGCTTGTAGACGATGTCCACGGCCTGACCCTCCCACCGCAGGACCCCGCCCTCGTAGGTGAGCTGGCGCGGGTCGCACACGAGCGCCTGATGGCCGCGGCTCGCGAAGAACTCCCGGGCCATGTGGTGCTCGGTGCGGGTGGGCACATCGTCGTAGTCCACGATCGCGATGGTGGGGCGCTCCTTCCGCCCCCCCGCCTCCCGATAGCAGGAAAGCAGGGTCTCGAGCAGCCGTTGCTGGGTCTGGAAGCGGCAGAGGCGGTAGCGCTCCTGGAACTTTTTGAGGATGGGCAGCTCCAGGAAGACGTCGGCCAGAACTTCCGCGTAGCCGGCCCCGGCCGGGGTCTCCGCGTTCAGCTCCACGAACTGGTAGGCGGAGGTGGTGAGGAAGGAGTCGAGGCGGGAGGTGGGAGAGGAGCGCCGGTAGCCGGGGTCGAGGGCGACCAGCGCGCGCTCTTCGGCGGTCAGGTCCACGCGGTCCCAGAGGTCGCGCCCGAGCGCGGCCTCTACCTTCTCGATGGCCCGGAAGATCCCACGGCAGACCGCCCGGATCTGGTCGTAAACGGCGGGAGAGACGAGGTTCGGCCGGGGGAACGAGCAGAGCATACGTCCGCCAAACGTCAGATTGGCCTTGCGCATGCGGTCGAAGAAGCGCTCCTCCAGCTCCTGAGCGAGGCCCTTCTCGTCGCGAAGGAGGGCGTGGTAGTCGCGGATGGCCTCGTCGGCAGCAGGGTCCATCTACCAGCCGGCGATGGCCCGCTCTCCCCGCACGTCCGCGCCCCCGAAGAGCGTCCCCGTCTGCGGATCGATGCCCACCGCCGTGACCGCGGTGGGCATCCGGAAGGGGCCCACGATCCGCAGGTCGTGGCCGCGCCGGCGCAGCTCCTCGAGCACATCCCAGGGCACCCGGCCCTCGATGGTGAGGACCCCGGGCTGCTCTCGATGGTCCCGGAAGGACTGGCGCATGTGCTCGGAGTTGATGCGGGGCGCCTCGATCGCCTCCTGGATGCGGAGGCCAAAGTCGATGTGGGCCAGGAGCACGTTCAGGTTCTGCTGGTCCTGGCTGTCGCCCCCGGGCGTGGCGAGGGCGAGGTAGGGTCGGCTGTCCTTGAGGAGGATGGTGGGGGTGAGGGTGATGCGCGGCCGCTTCTTGGGGGCCACCACGTTCGGGCTCCGGGGATCCAGGCTGAACTGCTGCATGCGCTGGGACAGGGGTACCCCGGTGTCGCCGGCGATGAAGGCCCCGTCCAGCACCCAGGCCCCGGAGACCACCGCGGAGAAGAGGTTTCCGGCCGCATCCACCGCGTTGACGGCCGTGGTGTCACCGGTGGCGCCCGAGGGGGGGCCGGTGAGGGCGGACCCCAGGGCGGGCGGCCGCGCCCCCCCCGGGCTGCCGGGCCGGTGGGCATGCGAGGCCACCTTGGGATCGATCAGGCTTCGCCGCGAGGCCGCGTATTCCGTCGAGAGCAATGCCTCGGTGGGGACGGGCACGAAGTCGGTGTCCGCGTAGTAGGCGTCGCGGTCATCGAAGGCGAGCTTCATGGCCTCGGTCACCGTGTGGAGGTAGTCCGCGGATTGGAAGCCCATGGCCCGGAGGTCGAATCCCGAGAGCAGGTTCAGGGTCTCGAGCATCACCGGCCCCTGCGTCCAGAAGCCGGCCTTGTAGACGTCGTAGCCCCGGTAGGTGGCCTTGACCGGCGGCTCCACCCGCCCCCGGAAGGTGGCGAGGTCCTCGGCGGAGAGGAGGCCGCCCCCCTCCCGGGCCGCGTTCACCAGCCGCCGGGCGACGTCGCCCTGGTAGAAGACGGCGCGCCCGGCCTCCATGGCCTTGGCTCGGTCCTTCGAGCGCTTGAACGCCGCGTCATCCGCGGAGGCGATGGCGCGCAGCGTCCGGGCCAGGTCGGGCTGGCGAAAGATCTCGCCGATCGCGGGGACCCGGCCGCCCGGGTAGTAGACCGCCATCGTCGAGGGGTAGAGCTCGCAGTTCTTGCGTTCGCGGACGAGCGCATCGTGGAGGATGCCGTACATGGGGAAGCCGTCCGCCAGGTCGATGGCGGGGGCCAGGACCTCGGAGAGGCGCTTGGTCCCGAACTGGGAGAGCACGATGGTCATCGAGTCCAGCACCGCGGGCACGGTGGCGGCGCGGGGGCCGTGGAAGTCGATGTAGGGCTGACCGGCCCAGACCTCGGGTTTGGCCGCGGCGGGGGCCAACCCCTGGCCGTTCACGACCAGGACCCGCCGGCTGCGGGCGTCGTAGAGCACGACCGGGGCCTCGCCCCCGAACCCGAAGAGCTGGATCTCGCTCACGCTCGCCGCCAACACCGCCGCCACCCCCGCGTCGAAAGCGTTGCCACCCTCGCGGAACATGCGCATCCCCGCCTCCACGGCGAAGTGGCGTCCGGCCGCGATGGCGTAGCCCTTGGCGTTGACCTCCGCCCGCATGGTCTGGGCAGCCGGGGCCGGATAGGTGCTGGCCAGAAGGAAGACGAGGGAGGCGGGGGGGGCGCAGCGGGAAATGGTCACGGGCAATCCCTCCGAGGTGACGGGGACGGTATCACGGCGCCCCCGGGCCGGTCCAGCCCGCGCCGCGCGCCCCGATCGCGTCGCGGCCGGGCAACCCACGAGCGGACCCCCCTTCTCGTCCGATCGCCGTTGGCAGCGGCCCCGGGGTGGTCCAGCTTGGCGGAGCCGGTCGTGCCGCTGCCGGCCATCGACGCCGGGGCCCCCGTCAGTCCCGCGGCGCCGATCCCGCAGCGCAGGCGGCCGCGCGTTCGAGGAGGAGCGTGCGCTCGCGCGCGTTGCGCGTGAGCGATGCCGCCCGGGCGAACTCCGCGCCGGCCTCGTCCAAACGGCCGAGCTTGGCCAGGAGGTCGCCGCGCACGCTGGGCAGGAGGTGGTAGTTCTGGAGCGACGGCTCGGAGGTGAGCGCATCGACCCGCGCGAGGCCCGCCGCCGGACCGAGCGACATCGCGACCGCAACCGCCCGATTCAACTCCACGACCGGAGACGGCGTGAGCGCGGAGAGAGAAGCGTAAAGCGCCGCGATGCGCGCCCAGTCCGTCTCCGCCGGGGTACGGGCCCGGGCGTGACAGGCGGCGATCGCGGCCTGCAGAGTGTAGGGGCCGGGGGCGCCGCCGAGCGACTCCGCGCGCTCGAGGGCGGCCAGGCCGCGACCGATCAGGACGTGATCCCAGCGCGCGCGGTCTTGATCGAGCAAAAGGACCGGCTCCCCCGACGGACCGAGGCGAGCCGCCGCGCGCGACGCTTGGATCTCCATGAGGGCCACGAGGCCGTGGACCTCCGGCTCCCGGGGAACGATCTGGGCCAGGACACGCCCCAGACGGAGGGCGTCCTCGCAGAGGGCGGGCCGCATCCAGTCATCGCCGGCGGTCGCGGCATAGCCTTCGTTGAAGACGAGGTAGATGACCTCCAGCACCGACCCTAGCCGGGCCGCCCGATCAGCCCCCCGGGGGATCTCGAAGGGGATGCGGGCCGCGGCCAGGGTCCGCTTGGCGCGGACGATGCGCTGGGCGACGGTCGGCTCCGGGACCAGGAATGCGCGCGCGATCTCCTCCGTGGTCAGACCCCCAAGCAGGCGCAGCGTGAGGGCAACTCGCACCTCCGTCGAAAGGACCGGATGGCAGGCCGTGAACACGAGGCGCAGCAAATCGTCGCCGATGTCGTCGTCGACGGCAGCCTCGAAGTCGGCGACGGCCAGCTCCTGCCGGGCGTCGAACTCCCGACCGAGCTCCTCGTGCTTGCGCGCGAGCCGCTTGCTTCGCCGCAGCTGGTCGATGGCGCGATTCTTCGCCGTGGCCATGAGCCAGGCGCCCGGATTGTCCGGGACCCCCGACTCCGGCCAACGCTCGAGGGCGGCGACGAGCGCGTCCTGGGCGAGTTCCTCGGCAAGGCCGACGTCGCGCACGATCCTCGCCAGACCGGCTATGAGCCGGGGAGACTCGATCCTCCAGACCGCATCGATCGCGCGATGGGCGGCGGTAGTCGTCACCGGCGCCGATCACATCATTTTGAGATCATGGCTGCAAGGCGGGGCGGGGCCGGCGACGACCGGGGGACGCTCCGCGATCGTGCCCGCCCGCCCCGGCCCGCCAACGGAGAAGGGCCCGAATCAGCGCGTCCGCAGCGGGATGAGAGCCTTCAGGCGAGGCTCGCGGAGGTAGAGCCCGAGCCAGACGAAGAATCCGACCGCGGCCTGGGCGAAGAACGGATCGCCCACCCGCCAGTGCGTGCAGATCGCGCCTCCCATGTAGCCGGCCAGGAGAATGGCGCCCAGGACCGACGTTGCGGGAATCAGGTAGATCGCGGTGCACGAGAGCTCCAAGATGGCGAGGGGCACGATCATCGACTCCGGCAGTCCCAGATGGGCCAGCCCTTGCCGCACCTCGGGCCCGCCCTTGAGCTTCATGAAGGCACTCATCAGAAGAACGAGAACCGGCAGTGCCGAGATCACCCGCCCGACCCACACGATCTTTCCCTTCGCTGCCGCCATTCCATTCCTCCCCAAAAAGAGTGAACAAGACTGTTTGGTCTCTATCCGCGCCTCGGGCGGGCCTAGAGCGGCTCGCCCGAGGCGCGCCCCGGCTAGCGCTTCGCGTTCTTCGCCATCTGCGCCGCCACCCGTTCCTCTGCCTGTCTGAGCTCGGGCTTGAGCTCGGGTCCGAAGTCGGCCGCCTCGAACAGTTGGCGGATCTCGATCTCGGACTCGGTGCCGGGGAAGGGATTGGGGGCGCGCTTGACCCACTCGATCGCCTCTTCTTTGGACCTCGCTTGGATCAGCCAGAAGCCGGCGATGAGCTCCTTCGCCTCGGTGAAAGGACCGTCGATCACGGTCCGCTTCGTTCCCGAGAACCTCACGCGCGCGCCTTTCGAGCTCGCCTGTAGCCCCTCCGCCGCGAGCAACACCCCGGCTTTCGCAAGGTCCTCATTGTACTTGCCCATTTCGGCGAGGAGCTTCTCGTCCGGGAGAACTCCCGCTTCCGAGTCCTTGTCGGCCTTGACCATGATCATGAATCGCATCGTCTTATCTCCTTCTGGTTCCGGGTTCCGAGCCGGGCCTCCGGAAGGTCTCCACCGGGAGTGAACCCGGCTCTATTGTTGCGACGAGCGACGTCGGGCCAGATCGACAGGAACAGACCCTCTTTTCTTCCTGAGGCTGTCGGGTCGGGGAAGGCGATCCAAGTCCGGACTGCAACATCTTTGTTTACAATAAGTTCACGGGCGACTAGTGGGTGACCTTCAAGACCTTCGTATTTCCAGGGAGGGTCGTCTCCGCGGAGACGTAGCCAATGGCTCCGGGGTTTGCCCCGACAAAGGCCGCCACCTCCTGATCCGAGGCCTTCACCGGCGGAGGTCCGTCTCGACCCTTGGCAATTTCCTCCTGCCAGTAGGCCTGGATCGCCACCACGGGCTGATCGAAGACTTCCTTCGAGAAGCCTACCCTCGCGGGAGAGGTCACCGACTGATCCACCGGCAAGGCGGGAGTTCCGTTGGCCCACTTGGTCACATTCTTCAGGAAGATGCTCGACAACCGCTCGGTGGAAATGGTTAGCTCTGGATTGTCCGCGTTGACGATGACCTTGTAAGTCGGCTTATCCGTGGCCGCGCAGAGTCCCGAGGAGAACAGGCCTCCGAGCGCAAATGCCAGAACTCCCACCGTCCTCATGGGGGTCTCTCCAGCAGAAGACAGCCGCATCCTACCAGAAGCTGCCCCGCCCCTGAACGTCCAGCCCTTCGTGGAACGAAAGCGAGGTCAGCGGAGGCCGAGGGTCCGCGTCCCCGGCGGGACAGGTGCGACGGCGGCGGTCATCGGCACGCGACGCCCCGGGGTGGACCCAACCGGTCCCTCTCCGGTGAGGCTTCTCAGGAAGGCGATGAGGTCGGACTTCTCCTGTTTGCTCAAGCCAAGCTCGAAAATTAGGGGTGACTTCTGGGGGTCCAAATCGCCTCCCCGGTCATAGAAGTCAACGACCTCCTCGAGGGTCTTTAGGGCCCCGTCGTGCATGTAGGGCGCTCCCAGGGAAACATTCCGGAGGGTCGGCGTCTTGAAAGCTCCGCGGTCCTGATCGTGACCGCTGACCGCGAATCGCCCGACATCCTCGGGGCCCAGGGTCCTTCTGGGTACACCTAGCCTGTGGAAGCGGCTGTCGGTGAAGGTGGGGCCGTTGTGGCACTGGACGCAAGCCGCCTTGCCGATGAACAGGATTAGGCCACGCTTCTCGTTGATGGTGAGCGCGTTCCTGTTGCCGCGGGCATACGCATCGAAGGGGGCGTTGGGGGTGATGAGAGTTCGCTCGAACGCGGCGATGGCCTTCGCCACCTTCTTCAGGGTCGGGCTCCCCTCGAAGACGCCTTGAAACAATCGGTTGTATTCCGGAATGGCCCCGAGGCGGGCGCTAAGAAGGTCCGCGGACATATTCATCTCCGCCGCGGCCAGGAGTGGACCCTCGGCTTGCTGCTCAAGACTCGAGGCCCGGCCGTCCCAGAACTGGTGGTGGTTGTAAGCGGCATTCAGAACGCTGGGGGAACGACGAGCCAATTCCCTTCCCTCAAAACCCAACGCGCGCGGCCTCCCATCCGAAAACCCCTTCTCCGGGTCGTGACAGGACGCACAGCTCTGGATGCGGTCCCGCGAGAGGCGGGCGTCGAAGAAGAGCTTCCGGCCCAATTCGACCTTGGCTTCGCCTTGAGGGTTGTCAGCGGAGACCGGGACGGGCGGAAGCGGACCCAGTTCGCCCGGAAGCCGCGTCATCCCATCCAGCGCGTCGATCGTGAGTGCGACCGGCTCTGGTGGCGTGGACTCGCAGGAGCCGACGGGGCCGACAAGGGCCTGGGCGCTCGTCAGACAGGCCAGAAGGACCCATTGTCCGACCCGCCACGCGTGCGGAGTAGGAGTGACCTCCGCGGCCCCTCCCGCGCTCATTGCGCTCTCGCCAAGGAGAGCCCGAGGATGAGGTCTCCATTCTGGGGGACGTTGATCCACTGCTCGAGCTCGGGAAGGCCCTGCGCCCAGGCATGCATGCGGTAGGCGCCCGCGGGGACGTTCGTGATCTCGTAGCGGCTCCCGATTGCGGTGAGCGCATAGTAGGAATTCGGGACGACCACGATCCTCGCGGTCATCCGGCGGTGGATCGAGCACCGGACGTCCACCGTGCCCACCCGATCGAAGGTGACTTGCCTTGTCCCGCCCTTGGGGTAGATCCCGAGGTTGAAGAGCTTGGCGGGGGAGGAAGAGTAGACGTTGTGGGCCACGTCGTCCTCGTTGGGCATGTCCACCGTCTGGCCGACCACGACCACGAGCAGGGGTGAGGAAAACTGGACGTTTCTCTGCGAGAGGACCGGTCTCGCCTTGGGGAGGGCGGAGGCGCTGGGCCCGTCAATCCACACGGCCGCGGGGAGGGTGGGTTGGAGCTCGGACGAGCCGTGCTTGGCCGACGGTGCCTCCAGCGTGACGAGCCCCTTGATGGTTCCGGCCCCCGCCGGGCCGGCCCCGCCGACGAGAATCGCCGCGGCAATGGAGCAAAGAGTCCGTCGCCGCCCGCCCGGCCGGTGACCCTCAGAGCGAAAATGCTTCACATCATCCTCCCCGTGGCTGGGTGCTTCATGGAGTGCCCCTGCCCTCACCCCCCAAAAGAGCAAGCGATGTACCAACCAGGAAGCCTCTTTCCAAAGGCTTTAGCTCCACGACTGAGCACGGGCCGGGCGAAATTCCTGCCTCTGACCGGGCGTTCTGCCGTGCCTGCGCGCGACCGGCCCGAAGGGATGGCGTGCCACCCTTTCGGAGGACTTGGCGGCTCCGGCCACCGGTGCAACAGGCGCCGCGAGCAGCGGGGAGGGAAGGCCGGGCGAGACGAGGGCGGTCGGGGCGGACGTATCCTCCGGCCGGCGGAAGCGCTCCGGGGCAGGTCTGATATCATCGAAAAAAGGAGGTCTCCCGCCACCATGGTGGAAACGCGCGAACCCCTGGACCACCTCATCACCTCGCCCCGGCGCTTTACCGCCGAGACCACCTTCCCGCGGGCGGGGGAGATCCGGCTCTACGACACGACTCTCCGGGACGGGGAGCAGACCCCGGGTGTTGCCTTCACTCCCGAGCAGAAGTACGAGCTGGCGGGGATGCTCTCCGATGCTGGCGTCCACATCATCGACATGGGCTTCCCCTCCGCGGCTCCGTCCGAGCGGCGGGCGCTGGAGTTGATCCTGGAGGGAAAGAAGAGGGGGCGGATCCGGCCCGACCTCGAGATCATCGTGATGTGCCGGTCCAACGCCCGCGACATCGACGTCACCCTCGACACTCTCAAGAGGATGGGGGCCCGGCCCTCCGACTGCACGTTCTTCATCTTCACCTCCGGCTCCGACCTCCACCTGAAGTACAAGATCGGCAAGACGCTGCTCCAGCTCGAGGGCCGGCGGCCGGAGGAGTGGCTGGACCTGCCCGTCTCCTTCTACCGCGAGGCCAACATCAAGATGGCCTGCGCGGCCATCACCCACGCCCGCGACCGGGGGGTGACGGAGATCGAATTCGGGGGCGAAGACGGGTCGCGCGCCGACGTCAACTACCTGATCGAGCTGGCCCGGGCCTGCTACCGGGCGGGGGGCACGCGCTACTCATTCCCGGACACGGTGGGATTCTTCGCCCCCGAGGGTGTCGACTACTACATTCCGAAGCTGGTGGCCGCCTTCCCCGCCAAGCCTCTCGTCGTCCACTTCCACAACGACTTCGGGCTGGGGGCGTACAACACCGTGCGCGCCCTCCATCATGGGGCCACCGTTCCCACCTGCACCGTGAACGGCCTCGGGGAGCGGGCGGGGAACGCCCCCCTCCACACCACGGTGATGATTCTGAAGGAACTCTACGGCATCACCATCCCCGGGTTTCACTACGACATGCTCTGGGCCCTCCGGCGGAAGGTAGAGGAGTTCAGCGGCCTCCCCGTGGGGGCGGGGGAACCTATCATCGGCCACAACGTGTTCAGCCACGAGACCGGCATCCACACCGCGGGGATCACCATCCATCCCGCCATTTACCAGGTGATCGAGCCGGAGTCCGTGGGCGGGCACCTCCGTTTCCTCTTCGGGAAGCACTCGGGGGCCCTCGCCATCGAGGCCACCCTGGAGCAGCACAAGGATGAGCTGCAGGCGGCGGGGGTGCAGATCACCCCCCGCCTGGTGCAGGTGCTGCTGCGCCTGGTCAAGGAGGTCCGGGAGAAGAAGGCTCTGGTCTCTCAGCACCTGGACGGTGTCCGCAACTACTACTCTCATCTCGAGCGTCTGGGCCTGACCGAGCAGGATCTGCTGGCCTACGCCCTCGTGCTCGGTCGGGAGTCGGAGCCGGGCGCCTGATTTTTGGGGAAAGAGAAGCAGGACGCGTCCCCGGGCACGCCGAGCGGAGGTCCGATCGTGGACATCCGCGTGCGCTGGAGGGCGGGCCAGGTGGCCTTGGCCCTGGCCGGGATCATGACCGCGGCGGCCCTCCTGCGCCCCTTGGGTCCCCACGCCTCCCCTAGGCTCCGGCTCGCCGTCAGCCTGGGTCTGGGCCTGGGGGTAGCGGGAACCGCGCTCCTGGCCAGCCTGCGCGGGCACGGCAAGGCGGAACCGCTCGCCTTCTACGCCTTTCTCACCCTCTGCACGGACGCCCTCGGCCAGCTGTTGGCACCGCTCGGCTGGCCGGTGTGGCCGCTGATGGTCCTGCTCGTGGGCGCGGTGGCGGTGGCGGAGACACTGCCCGTGGCCCTGGGCCTGGCCGCTCTCGTTTCCCTCCTGACCGCCGCCGACGCGGCCCCCACGCGCTTCGCGGTCTGGCGACCCGCCGCCGCCGCCGCCCTCGGCTACGCCGCGCTGGTGCTGGCCCTGAACCGGGCGCTCCTCGGCGAGAAGCGGCGGCTCTCCGCGACCCAGGCCGAGCTGGCGCGGCTCAAGCACGGCATCGACCAGCTCGATGACCTCGAGCCGGGGGCGGCCGCGGTGCGTCCCCACACCGCCGCCCACGCCTTAAGGCAGGTGTCGGAGGAGGGGCGGCGGGCCCGTCAGATGGACCGGGCCGCGGAGCTCGACGAGGCCCTCGCCCGCGTGGTGAGAGTGGCCTACGAGGCCTTGGGCGCCCACGCCGTTCTCTACTTCGACGTGGACCGGGAGCGCGAGGTGGCCTACCTGCGGGCCACGCAGGGGCCCCCCTCCCTGGTGACGGACAGCGCCCTCCCCCTTTCCGCCGACCCCTTCTCCTTCATCTTGGAGCGCGGCCAAGCCTTCTACGCCACCGACTTCAAGCGGCTGCTCTGGGCCCTCCCCTACTATCGGGGGGAGGTGAGGATCGGCTCCCTCCTGGCGGTTCCGGTGCGGATAGCGGAGGTGGTAGCGGGGGTGCTCATCGCGGATCGGCTGGAGGTCCAGTGCTTCACGGGAGGGGAGCCCGGCCTGCTGGAGTCGTTCGCGGGCATGGCCGCGGAGGCCATCTTCCGCGCCCGGGCCTCGCTCCGCCGCGAGGAGCTGGACGCGGAGTTCAAAGCCGTGTATCCGATCTCGCAGAAGCTGGCCACCCTCAGCAACGAGTCGGAGGTCCGCGAGCTGCTCTTGCGCTCGGCGCGGAACCTGGTCGCCCTGGAGGGAGCGGCGGTGGTGATGTCCGACGAGCTGCAGACCCGGTACGTGGTGGAGGAGTGCTTCGGATGGGCTACCGAGTTTGCCCAGCGGGAGGTGGGGCTCTCCGAGCGCACCTGGGCGGCCTGGGTCCTGCGCAGCGCGGAGGATCCCTACCTCCTCGACGACCTGGCGGACCATGGGGACCGCATGCCGATCCTGGTCCTGGACGAGGGATCGGTGCGGGCCGCCTCCCTCCTGGCCGTCCCCTTAAAGGCCCGGAACCGCACCCTGGGCGCCCTCATCCTGACCGGCGCCCGGGGCTCCTTCGACGCCACGTCCAACCGCGTGCTCGGGATCCTGGCCAACCAAGCCGCGGCCACCCTCTCCCTCATCCGGGACCGCGAGCAACAGAAGGAGCTGGCGGTCCGCGACGGGCTCACCAACCTCTACAACCGGAGGGCCTTCAACGAGTTGCTCGTCCAGGCTCTGGCCCGGGAGGAACGGCAGGGGGGCCGCCTCGCCCTCATCCTGCTGGACCTCGACCATTTCAAGAAGCTCAACGACACCTACGGCCATCCCGCCGGGGACGCCGCCCTGCGCGGCACGGCCCGGGTCCTCGTGCAGCACCTGCGGAAAGGCGACCAGGCGGCGCGCTACGGGGGCGAAGAGTTCGTGGTCATCCTGCCCGGCACCGACGAGGCGGGTGCCCTCCACCTGGCCGAGCGGGCACGGGACGCGATCGAGCAGCACCGCCTGGTGTTCGAAGGAGCGAGGATCTCCTTGACCGCGAGCTTCGGGGCCGCGGTCTGGCCCACGGATGGGCAGGATGCGGAGGCCCTCCTCTCCTCCGCGGATCGCGCGCTCTATGCCGCCAAGCAAGCGGGCCGGAACCGGGTGATCTCGGCCAGCTCGATTACGCCCGCGGCGCCGCCGACGTAGAGGGCGCGTCGATTCTGCCCAGGCCCCCCAGCAGACCCAGGGCGAGGGCGGCGAACAGCGCGCTGTCGACCCAGTAAATCCCGAGGAGGTTCCAGTGGGCCAGGAGTCCGGCCACGGAGGGGGAGATAGCACCTCCGAAGAGCGCGGCGCCGGAGAAGAAGCCAAAGGCGGTGGCTTTGGCTTCCCCCGGCACCATGAGGCCGCCAATCGTGTAGCAAAGGGTGAGGGCCCCCCCCGAGGCGAGACCCAGGAGGACGGCCAGGGCCAGGAAGCCGCGGAAGGAAGGCACCGCCACCATGGGCAAAACCGCCAGGGCCCCCCCGGTCAGGCTGGCCAGGAGCAACTGGCGGGGAGAGAGCCGGCGGGTGGCCCGGCCGAGGAGGGTTGCGGAGAGCGCGGCCGCCAGGGAATAGACGGCGATCAGGGCACCCGTCGCGGACGCGAGCCGTGCCGCGGGCACCCCCAACCGCTCCAGGTGCAGGGGCAGGATGGGGGTGAAGGAGCGGCCCACGAAGCTGACGAGAAACAGCACGAAGAGGAGGGCGGGCACACCGGGGAGCTGGAGCAGGCTGAAGAACGCGGAGCCGGTCGAGGGGTCGATCCCCGGGGGCGCGGAGAGGGGGGCATCCCGGTAATAGCAAGCGACGAGGCCGACCGCGATCGCGCAGAGCACCGCCGTGACCAGGAAGGTGCGCCGCACGCCGATGGCGTCGGCCAGGAACCCGCCGGCAAACGGACCGAAGGCGGCGGAGAGGATCTGGGCCGCCTGGATCAATCCCACCGCCCGGCCCGTCTGCTCGCGGGGCGCGAGAGCGGTCGCCATGGCCAGCCCGAGGGGGCCGATGCCCCCGAAGAGGCCGATCCCGACCCGACAGAGGAGGAGCTCCCAGACGTTTCCGACCGCCGCCGACAAGGCAAGAAGGACGACGTAGGAGACCAGGGCCCGCAGCGCCATCTGCTTCTGGCCGTACCGGTCACCCAGCCGGCCCCACAGGGGGGCGAGGAGGCCGGCGAGAAGGGGTGCGATTCCGATCAGCACCCCTGCCCAGAGGGCCGCCCGCTCCCGGTCGGGGACGCCGAGCTCGCGCACAAAGAGGGGGAGGAAGGGGAGAACGAAGGCGAAGCCGGTGTAGACCACGAAGACCGTGGTCGCCATCACGTACAGATTGCGCCGCCAGGCGGGGCGCGGCGGGGGGGCGGTCACGAGAGCAGCTGGACCTGACCCACGGCGAGGGGACCGCGGAACTCCAGACTGGTGCGGGTACGGCCACTGCCACCCAGGCTCCGGGCCACGTCCGCCGCCCGGCCGTGGAGGTCGACCGAGGGCGGGGGTCCGAGGTTCACCACCACGTCTCGCCAGCGCACCCCCCGGCTCCAACCCGTGCCGATCGCCTTGCTGGCTGCCTCCTTGCCGGCAATGGCGAGGGCCAGCGCTCGCGCGCGGTCCGGACCCGTCGGCAGGAGCGCCGCCTCCTCGGGGGTCATGAGCTTGCCGACGAGGCGGTCCCCCCAACGTTGAAGAGACCGGGCCACGCGGGCGGTCTCCACCAAGTCCACTCCGAGGCCGACGACCAGACCCCCCCCTGTGAGACGACCGCAGCCGCCTCCCCGCCCCCGAGGAGGACGATAGCACACGGCCGTCCTCCAGCACTCTTGCCCCGAACGACCCCGCGGACCTCGCCGAAGTGATCCTGGCCACTCCGCTGATCCCCCCGGCTCTCCCCTGGGCTATAATTCCTCAGGGTTTTCTGGTAGGAGGTCGTGATGCGCGTCTTTTACGCTGCCGCCCTAGCGACGGTCGCGCTTCTCCTTGTTCCCTCGCCGTCTCCCGGGCAGAGCCTGACGGAGGCCGCGGCCAAGGAAAAGGCGAGGCGGAAGGCCGCCCAGAAGGGCAAGAGCTTCACGGACGACGACCTGCGGGGGGGCGGTGGAGGTACGGTCAGCACGGGGACGGACCCCGCATCCGGCGGGAGCTCCACTGCCAAGCCCGCCGAGGCCGGCAAGCCCGGCGCGAAGCAAAAGACGGAAGACGAGGTCAAGGCGGAGCAGAGCGCGGCCTGGAGTAAGAAGGTGGAGGCCGCCAACAAGAAGGTGGCCGTTCTCCAAGAGACGATCGACAAGATCCAGCTGGACCTCAACGACATGAGCGGCGGCGTCTACTCCAGCCGGCGGGCCACGCTGCTCAGTCTGCTCGACGACACGAAGAAGCAGTTGGCGGCGGCCCAACAGTCGGTGGCCGATCTCGAGGACGAAGGCCGGAAGAATTCCTACCGGTAGAGTCCCCTCCGGCTCTAGCCCCGCTCCAATAGTGCGAGCAGGGCGCGGTCTTCGTTCACCTCCACCTTGCGGGGGGCGCCCGCCGATTCCACGGTCCAGCTTCCGCCCTCGGGAGACAGGGTGACCGAGCGCGTCTCCCGGCCCCCCTCGTGGGTAACGGCGAGCTGCAGGGGCACCGGCCCCGGAAGGTCGCGGGGGCGGACCTCGATGGTGGTGCGAAACCCCTCCGCCGTCCTCTCCGTCCGGTGGGACACCCGCAGCAGGGGGAGCGCGGTGCCGTAGACCCACTCCCGGAAATAGGGCTCCAGGTCCTTCCCGCTGGCCGTCTCCAGCGCTTCCCGCAGGTCGTCGGTACCCGCCTTGGCGAAGCGGTGCTGGGCCTGGAACTGGCGCATGCCCTTCAAGAAGGCCTCGTCCCCCACAATGGCGCGGAGCATGTGGAGCACGTAGGCCCCCTTGTCGTACACCACCGCCCGATAGATCTGCGGATCACCCTGGAGGTGGCCCAGCCGGTGGCCGAGGTTGATGGGACCTTGAGGGCTGTGGCGAAGGGCCCAGCGGCCCATTCTCGCCAGCAGCGCGCGGAAGGCGTCCTCGCCCCGGCTCCGCCGCACCCACAGCGCCGCCGCGTACTGGGCCGCCCCCTCGGAGAGCCAGCGTTCGCGGTAGTTCTGACCCGCCACTCCCTGTCCCCACCACTGGTGGGCCAGCTCGTGGGCGAGGAAGAAGCCGGGCACGTCGCTGAAGTTCGCGGGGTCGTCCCGGAGCGCGTGCTTGAATAGGAAGGAGGGCCGATCCTGAATGAGGACCATGCCCGGGGGGCTGTGGCCCCCCGGGGTCTGTCCCTCCAGGACGGCCAGGTTCAGGAACGAGTAGGGGCAGGGGCCGAACTCCTCCGCGTAGAACCGGAGAACCTCTTGCGCGTATGGGAGCAGCCCGCGCGCGGTCCCGCGCGTGCGGGGGAGCCCGAACCCGCGGACGGCCAGGTCTCCCTCCTGCCGCATGCCGACGTCCTCGAACCGCCCCACGGCGGCGGTAAGGTACTTGCCCGGCTGCTCCTGGCGGTATTCCAGGTGGGTGCGGCTTCCCTCCACCCGCGCCGAGACTTTCTCTCCCCCCGTGACCACGGAGAAGCCGACGGGCACGTCGAATCGGAGCCGGGCCCGGGCGTAGTCGTCGGTGTTGTTTCGGGGGTACCAGGCGGTGCGGTTGGTGTAGACGACCGCAGTCTCAATCCGAACATTCTCCTCCCCGGTGTCGGCGGTGGGCTTGGCCGTTTGCAGCAGCTCTTGGTCGATGGGGGCGGGGTTGTGGATGCCCGCGTAGCGCACGGTGAGGGCGACCTCCCCCAGCACGCCGGAGAGCGGGCCCAGAGACACGACCAGGCTCCCCTGGTCCCGCACGCGGAAGAACAGATGGTTACCCCCCTCCCGCGAGGTGACGGAGACCACCTGAAGAGCGTCGTCCAGCCGGAGACGGAGGTTGGAGGTGGGGACGAGCAGGCGCAAGCGTACGGTGTCCTCGGCGGAGATCCCGAAGCGCTCGGGCTCGAAGCGAACGCGCAGATCGTGGTGAAGGATGTCCACCGCTTGGTTGCCGTCCTCGCTGTAGCGGGTACTGCGGCCGCCCGAGGGGTACATGCAGATCTGCAGGTGCCGGGCACGGTCGAAGAGGCTGATGTCCTCGGGATCCCCCGAGCTGGTGGTCAGGGTGAGGGTGCCGTGCTTGCGGGTGGCGAAGGTCACCACCGCGTCCCCCAGGGAGGGAAGGAGCCACCAGGGGGAGCGGGGAAGGGTGGTATCGAGGACGAAGGCTTTCTGGGCCTGATCGCGATAGAAGCGCTGGGCCTCGTCCCAGCGCTCCCCGGCCCGCGGGTCAGGCTCGAGCTGGGGGCCGTCGAGAACGCGGTGCAGGCCGGCGGGATGGAGGCGCACGAAGGCCGCTCTCACCCTCTCCTTGAGCTCCCGCTGGCCGCAGAAATGCCGGAGCTGCTCCTGCTCCGCGGGCGGGCGGGGCGAGAACCGCGCCTCTCCCTCCCCCACGAACACGAGCACGGTGGGCCCGAGAAGGGGAGGCGACATGAAAAGGGTCCCCCGGATCATCCGTAGCTCGAAGTCCTCCAGGTGCAGGATCAAGCCATCGGAACGGTATCCGCTGGGGTCGAGGGAGAGATGGACGAGGCCCTCGACCTGACCTTGATCCTCCCGACCGGTGAGGACCCACCCCTCGTCGCGCTTCTCCAGTTGCAGGCCCCACTGCTCTACCCGCGCCCGCGGCTCCGTGACCGTGAAGACCTGGGCGTCGGCGTGTAGCCTCTCCGCCCCCTCCGGCACGGAGGGGCGCTGGAGCTGAAGCAGGCTCTGTTCGGCGCTGAAGTGGATTGTGGCCAGCTCCTTCTCCTGCGCCAGCTCTTCCGGGCGGGTCGGGTCCCAGAGGGAGAGGTACGCCGCCACATCCCGCGCTGCCCAGGCCGCTTCCAGGCGGTCGAGCAGGGCCTTGGGGTCGGGGGGCGGGGGGGCGGGAGTGGAGCGGCGGGGGACCAAGGCCAGGACGAGGAGGGCGGCCGCCCTGGGCCACCGGGCCCTCACGCGTGCGCGGTCTGCGGCCGCGGCCCCCGGGGCAGCCGCACCGAAAACACGCTCCCCCGGCGAATGAAGGCGGCGTCCGTGATCCCGGCCTCGACGGTCGTCATGGTGTGCCTGGAGGGCCTAAGTAGACCACACGGCAGAGGCGGGGTCTACGTCGGGCCCGCGCCCGCCCCCTCCCCTATAATGTCGAAGTGAGTGCTGCCGTTGCGCCGGGTCGGGCGACCGGCTCGATTTGAGGCGGGGCGTCGGAGCCTCGGCGGCTGAGAGCTCCCCGCCCGAGTGCTGCCCATGAGCGTGTTCGACCGTCGGCGCCTGGCCCCCTCCGTCTTCAAGCTGGACGTGGAGCGGATGCGGCAGGGCTGGTACTCCGACAAATACTTCATCAACATCGCCAAGACCCTGGCGAAGTTGGCCGCCCAGGGTTATCGCTTCGGAGGTTCGGCCCCCGACCTCTCGGACCTGGAGGTGGACCTCCGCAACGTGGACGTGGGCTCGATCGAGGTGGAGATGCAGTGGTTCCCCCGCCGGGCGCCCTCCTGCGTGGCGGTGGGCGTGGACAAAGCCCTGGCCATGCTCCAGGAGGGAACCGGGTACTTCGACGACCGCGGCCAGTTCGTGGGCACCTTCGACCAGATGGAGGTGTGGGCGGTGCAGGACGGCACCGAGGCCGCCTTCGACGGAGACATGTTGAACGTGAGCCCGGTCATGAGGGTGCGGGGGCGCTACCGCGACTTCGCCATCCTCGAGACCCCCACCCTGGGCGCCCTGACGCGGGGGAGCCGGGTGGCCACGAACGTCTACGAGGTGCTGCAGGCGGCAAGGGGGAAGCAGGTGCTGTTCTTCCCCGCCCGCTTCGATGCCCACGAGGTGCAGGCCGCGGACGGCTACGCCTACCAAATCGCGGTGCAGCTCTTCAACCAAAACTACGGCAAGAGCCTCTCCGCCTACGTTTCCACCGACGCCCAGGGGGACTGGTGGGGGGGAGCGGGCGGGGGAACGGTGGCCCACGCCGCCATCGCCTGCTTCCTAGGGGACACCGCGGAAGCCACCATGGCCTTCGCGGCCACCCGGCCCGCGGACATCCCGCGCATCGCCCTCGTGGACTTCCGCAATGATTGCGTAGGGACCTCGCTGCAGGTGATCCGGACGATGTTCCGACGCTATTTGGAGCTGGTCAAGAGCGGCCGGCCGGAGGAAGCGCGAAAGTACAAGCTGTTCGGGGTCCGTCCGGACACCTCATCCAACATGCGCGACATCTCCGTGCCCCCCCTGGGGGACCGGCGGCTGGACTGCGGGGTGAACCCGCGCCTGGTATTCCTCATGCGGGAGGCCATCGACCACGAGTGGCAGAGCTGGAACCTCACGGGCGAGGACCGCAAGCTCGCCGAACAATACTGCCGCGAGGTCAAGATCGCGGTGACGGGGGGTTTCACCCCCGCCCGCATCCGGCAGTTCGAGGAGCTGCAGGTCCCGGCTGATATATATGGGGTCGGGTCCTGGCTGCTTTCGTCCTGCGACGTGTGCGGCACCAACAACGATTTCACAGCGGACGTGGTGCGCGTGAAGATCGAGGGGAAGTGGTTTGACCTGGCTAAGGTCGGACGCAAGGCCGCGGACAATCTGATGCTGGAGCGCGTGCGCTGAGATCCATGGGCACCGATTCCGTCTCCATCATGACCGCTTTCCTGGCCGGTCTGATCTCTTTCCTCTCCCCCTGCGTGCTCCCCATCGTGCCCGGCTATTTGTCCTTCATCAGCGGCGTGAACGTGGCCGAGCTCAAGGAGGCGGAGGCCCCGGCCGGGCTCGCCCGTCGCGTGGGGCTCACGAGTATCGCCTTCGTCCTCGGCTTCTCAACCGTCTTCGTGGCCCTGGGGGCGGCGGCCACCCTGATCGGCTCCCTGTTGCAAGAGCACAAGCGGCTGCTGGGCTCGGTGGGAGGCGCGGTCATGATCGTCCTCGGCCTTCACACCGCGGGCCTCGTCAAGATCAATTGGCTGCTGTACGAGAGACGGGCCGAGGTCAAGAACCGGCCCCTGGGCCTGCTCGGCGCCTACGTGGTAGGCCTCGCCTTTGCCTTTGGCTGGACCCCCTGCATCGGCCCCATCCTGGGCGCGATCCTTCTCTATGCCTCCCAGGAGGAGACGGTCCTGCAGGGAATCGTGCTCCTCTCCGCCTACGCGGCCGGCCTCGGGATTCCCTTCATCGCCTCCGGGCTGGCCGTGAACGGGTTCTTCACGGCCTTCCGGCGGCTCCGGGGCTGGATGCGACCGATCGAGTACGTCTCCGGGGCCCTTTTGGTGGGGGTGGGGCTGCTGCTCCTGACCGACCGCCTCACCCTCCTCTCGCAGTACTTCTCCCGCCTGTTCCCCTCCCTGGCCCGGCTCGGTTAGGAGCCGTCGCGCCAGCGGCCGGGGGACGGGTGGGGCCCCGCGGTTCCCCTGCCGTTATAATGATGAGGTGAGGCTGCACGTTCTCCTCCTTGCCGTGCTGTTGACCACCAGCTGTGGCGCGGCTCCGAAAGGCGTCCTGGGCGCCGCCCCTCCTTTCGACCTGCCCGACCTGGCGGGGGGGAGGGTCAGCCTGGCGTCCTTGAAGGGTAAGGTGGTGGTGCTGGACTTCTGGGCCACCTGGTGCGGGCCCTGCATCCAGGAGATCCCCGACTACGCCGAGTTCTGGCGCAAGAACCAGCCGCGGGGGATCGAGGTGGTGGGGGTGGTCGTGGACTCGGGGGCGCCCCAGGAAATCCAGGACTTCGTGCGGGAGTACCGGATCCCGTACCGGCAGCTGGTGGGCGATGACAAGGTCCAGGAGGCTTACGGCGCCACCCAGGGTTATCCCACCACTTTCGTCATCGACGGGCAGGGGCAACTCCGTTCCAAGATGCTGGGAAGCCCACCGAGCAAATTCCGGAGACTTCAAGAGACGGTGGACTCCGCCCTCGGCTCCCGCTGAGGGGTGGTCCCGGGCGTCATAGAGCGAGGTAATCACGGTGAGCGTGTCAAAAGATCAGGTCCTCTCGGTGCTGCGGACGATCCA
>Ga0210409_10001862_pt1 | contig 26509 bp, 21 predicted proteins | sample IncBWH17MmetaG_FD_161649 | JGI IMG/M metagenome (GOLD analysis project Ga0210409, IMG submission 161649) | Forest soil microbial communities from Barre Woods Harvard Forest LTER site, Petersham, Massachusetts, United States - Inc-BW-H-17-M | ecosystem: Environmental > Terrestrial > Soil >...
AGGGCCACGCTAGGGGAACAGAAAGGGAAAAACGCACGCCACGGCGAGCGTTGGAGTCTACAAAAAAGTTATGGGAAGATCGCTGGTTATCGTCGAATCGCCCGCAAAAGCGAAGACGATTAACAAATACCTGGGTCGCAATTACACGGTCAAAGCCTCCTACGGGCACATCATGGACCTGCCCAAGAAGGTATTGGGCATTGATATCAAGCATGGATTTGCGCCTACTTATGAAGTCAATCCGGATAAAACAGGCGTCGTAACGCAACTGCAGAAAGCCGCCGCCACCGCCGATGCCGTCTACCTGGCGGGCGATCCGGACCGCGAAGGCGAAGCGATTTGCGCCCATCTGGCCGATGTGTTGAGCGGGCCCAAGCTCGAATTCATCACCGAAGAAGAAAAGGCCATCGAGGAAACGAACGGGAACGGAAAGAAGGGCAAGAAGAAAGCCAAGAAGCCCGTCAAGAAAGCGGTCGCCAAGGGCAAACCCGTCATCGCTCGAAAAAATATTTTTCGGGTGATGTTCAACGAAATCACCTCCAAGGCGATCAAGGCGGCGTTCGAACATCCCGGCGAGATCAACGAAAACCTGGTGGACGCGCAGCAAGCGCGCCGCGTCCTGGACCGCCTGGTCGGCTACAAAATTTCGCCGCTGCTGTGGGACAAAGTGCGCCGGGGACTTTCCGCCGGACGCGTGCAGACGGTGGCGCTGCGCCTGATTGTGGATCGAGAGGTCGAAATCCGCGCGTTCGTCCCGGTGGAATATTGGACCATCCATGCCATGCTGGCCGCGGGCGAGCCGCCCGCGTTCGAAGCAAAACTTACCAAATATAAGGGCGAGGATATTGAAGTCCACACCCAGGCCGAGGCGGACGCCATTGTGGCCGCGGCCGGAAAAGCGCAATGGAAAGTGGCCGGGGTCACGCAGAAGGAAAAGCGCCGCTTCGCGCCTCCTCCATTCACCACCTCAAAGCTGCAGCAAGCCGCCTACAATCGCCTGCGGTACACGGCCAAACGCACCATGGGCCTCGCGCAGCGGCTGTACGAGGGCGTGGAGCTCGGCCAGGAAGGCTCGGTTGCGCTGATCACTTACATGCGCACGGACTCGGTGCGAGTTTCAAATGATGCGCTGGACCAGGTGCGCGGCCTGATCGGCTCCCGCTATGGACAACCGTACCTGCCCGAAAAGCCGAATTTCTTCAAGTCCAAGAAGGACGCGCAGGACGCGCACGAAGCCATTCGCCCGACCGATGCCGCCCGAACGCCTGAGGACGTAAGGCCTTTCCTGAGCGACGACATGTTCCGCCTGTACCAGCTGATCTGGCAGCGGTTTGTGGCCTCCCAGATGGTGCCGGCGGTGTTCGATCAGACGACGGTCGACGTGGCTGCGGGCGATTACACGTTTCGAGCCTCCGGCTCAGTCCAGAAATTCGATGGTTACCTGGCTGTTTACCAGGTGTCAGCCGAGGATGACGAAGATGCCGATGCGGACGCGGGCAAGGCTGTGTTGCCGCAGGTCGCCGAAGGCGAGTCGCTGCGTCTTGAAACCGTGCGCCCCGATCAGCACTTTACGGAGCCGCCGCCGCGCTACACCGAAGCAACCCTGGTGAAAGAGTTGGAAGAAAAAGGGATCGGCCGCCCTTCGACTTACGCTTCCATCATATCGACGATCGTCGAGCGCGAATACGTCACCAAGGACCAGGGACGGTTTGCGCCGACAATGCTCGGGGAAAAAGTGAGTGTCCTTCTCGTGAAGAGCTTCGAGGATATTTTCGATGTGGGCTTCACGGCGCGCATGGAAGAGGAACTCGACGAAATCGAAGAGGGAAAACTTCCCTGGAAGAGGGCCGTCAAGGAATTCTACGGGCGTTTCGCGGCCGACCTGGAGCGGGCCAAGGACGAGATGGAATCCTACAAAGCGGGGATTCCCACGGGACAAAAGTGCGAGAAGTGCGGGGAAGGCAAACTCCTGGAACGCATCAGCCGCCACGGCTTTTTCCTGGGCTGTTCGCGCTATCCGGATTGCGATTTCATTCGCGATCTCTCGCCGGAATTGCCTCCCGAGGGCGAGGATGGCGCGGCGAAGATCGAAGCCTGCGACAACTGCGGGCGCGAGATGGTGATCAAGCGCGGACGCTGGGGAATGTTTTTGGCTTGCACGGGGTATCCCGATTGCAAGACGACGCGCCGTTTGAAAGCCGGCACGCGCCGCGCCTTGCAGCCCGACGAACTGCTGGATGAAAAATGTCCCGAATGCGGCTCGCAACTGGTCAAGAAGCACGGCCAGTACGGCGAATTCACGGGCTGCACCGGCTATCCGAAATGCAAATTCATCCGCGCCAAGACCCTGGGCATCAAGTGCCCGAAATGCGAGGTGGGCGAACTGACGGAGAGGGTCGCCAGGAAGGGACGCAGGCGAGTCTTCTACGGATGCAACAAATATCCGGCCTGTGATTTCACGACGCCGCACCTGCCGATTCCCGAAGCCTGTCCGAAATGCGGGGCGGGATTCATTGTGGAGAAGCGCGGCAAGCTGGGCGCGGTGAGAACGTGTATCAAAGAGGGTTGCGATTGGGAAGCGGCCCTTCCGGAAGTCCCCGCGCCCGGCGTTCCCGAACCCGTGGGCACAGCCCACACCTGAGCGCCTCCGCGGACTCGCCGCATTTTCGTTTTCTCGAGAGGAACGCGGGCTCTTCCGTGCGCGGGCACGAAGCCGCAAAACCGGCGGCCGGGCAGGGGGAAAATGGACTCGGCGGTAAAGCAATTTTTGATTTATTTGCGGGCGGTGCGCAACGCTTCCCCGCACACGATCCGCAGCTACGATAATGACCTCGGGCAGTTCCTCACTTTCCTGACCCCGCCCGGCGCGGCGATGCCCTCTCCCCAGGAAGTCACGCACCTGATGATCCGCGAATTCGTGGCGCACCTGCACGACCTGAAACTGGAAAAATCCTCGATTGCCCGGAAGCTCGCGGCGATCCGGTCGTTCTTTAAATTTGCGGTGCGGGAGGGGTTGGTGGTGCGGAACCCGGCGCGCATGGTGGCGACTCCCAAACTGCCGAAGCGCATCCCCGCGGTTCTGAGCGCCGAGGATCTGAATGCGTTCCTCGATAGCGTGTCGCCGGGACCGGCGCGGGGTGCCAGGCGCGGCAAGCGGGGGTCCGCGGGCGACGACAGCCGCCTGATGGTCAAGCGGGACCGCGCGATTCTCGAGTTGCTGTACGCCTCCGGGCTGCGCGTCAGCGAACTCACGGGCCTCAACCTTGTGGACGTGGACCGGAAGGAACTCATGCTGCGAGTGCGCGGCAAGGGGAACAAGGAACGGATCATCCCTTACGGCGGCAAAGCCGAACAGGCGCTCGAAGCGTATCAGGCCTTGCGCGAGGAAATGCTGCGCAAGGCAGGCGGACGCGGCGACCGGCAGGCCGTGTTTCTCAATCATCTGGGCACGCGGCTGACGCAGCGGTCGGTGGCGCGCATCGTCAAAAAATACGCGCGGCTGGCCAACGTGAATTGGGACTTGCACCCGCATTCGTTGCGGCACGCGTTCGCCACGCACTTGCTGGCCGATGGCGCGGACCTTCGCGCCATTCAGGAATTGCTGGGACATTCTTCGCTTTCCACCACGCAGCGGTACACGCATGCCACGATTCGCCAACTGATGGAAGTGTTTGACAAGGCGCACCCGCGCGCTTGAATTTGCTTGTGTAGCGCCGGCGTCTCGCCGGCAATTCTTCAGATGTCTGGACAATGCAAGAATGCCGGCGGGACGCCAGCGCTACAAAACCGCTCCTGCCAAGCTCATGGTGTCGCGGGCGGCAACCAAACTCCAAATTTTCGCGGGATTTGCGGATTGCTCTTCGGCTGGTTCGGCGATGGTGCGCCTCGTCGCATTCGATCGCCGGCGGCGAAAGAAAAAAGTCAGATGCCTGGCGCTGGACCGGCGGCAACGGAATGGCTTGAGGAGTTGGAGAAGCGGGACGGTCCGCTCCAGAATGCCGCGCCGGTGAGAGCGCAAAATACCTTCACTTGCGCAAAGGGAGCATCGCCGATTGCCTCCCAAGTGAGACTGCGTGTGTCCTGGCCAAATTTTCCAATCCATCGCGGGCCGATAATACTCCGGCGCTTTCCCATTAGAAAAGTCCATTTGCCGCGAGAGGCAGGCTGAGTTATTCTCGGCCAGCTTTGCCAGGGGTGAAATTCGAGGCGACGATCCCGCCTTGCTCTGGCGGTGAGAAAACAACCGATCGAATATTGTAAGGCAATATCAGGTTGGCGTTGCTTGTCCGTCGCCTACAGTTCCGAAAAATTGATGGAAGGTGGGAAATCCGTCTACAGGGAGAGCATGGGGCAAAATGAAATTCTTTCAGAGAAACATATATTTCGTGCTGGGATGGATTGCTTTCGGTGTGTTTGCCGCGCCGGCGGTGACCTTTGCGCAAACCGATGAGATCCAGGTATACGACGCCGAAATTGAAGACCAGGGCAAGTTCAATATCATGATTCACAGCAATTTTACGCCTGCCGGGCGGACGGCTCCCGTTGTCCCCGGCGGCATCATTGCCAATCACTCCTTCAACGGCACGGCCGAGTGGGCTTACGGCGTCACCGACTGGTTCGAGCAGGGACTTTATTTGCCGGTGTACACCATTTACTCGCCGGGGCACGGCGGGACGATTAACGGCTTTAAACTTCGCGAACTATTCGTGCGGCCGCACGCTCACGACCATACTTTTTTTTACGGAGTGAATTTCGAGTTCAGCGTCAATTACTTGTACTGGGAATCCAAGAGGATTACCTCCGAGGTCCGGCCCATCGTGGGATTGCACTTGCACCCGGTGGACATTGCGTTCAATCCAATCGTGGATACCGACTATACCGGCGGATTTGGAAACCTCGAATTCGTACCGGCAACGCGCGTCGCTTATAACTTCAACGACAAATGGGCCGCGGCACTCGAAGAGTATTCCGACGACGGGCCCCTGCACAAATTCCTCCCGATGCATGACCAGTTCCATGAAGTCTGGGCGGTCATGGACCACAACACCAAGTGGCTGAACATCGAAACCGGCATCGGGGTCGGCGTGAGCCATGGGGCCGACAAATTGACTTTGAAGCTGATGCTTTCGCGCGATTTGAATTGAACGCGCGCAGCGTGCGCCTGCCACCTTCAGCGGCTGAAGCCGAAATTCAAGAGCTGCATTTTGGCCGAGCGGAAGCTCGGCCCTCCTAGAGGCGCAAGCGCTGAAATTAAAACGGCGACTGAGAAGGAGGCGTTATGGCGCTGCAACGCCTGATTGAATACGGCGACGCGAATCCGGAAGTTCGCGCCGTGTACGACGATATTCTCGCCACGCGCAAAACCGATTACATCAATAATTTCTGGAAAGCGCTGGCGAACGATCCCGCAACTCTCAAGCGCACCTGGGAATCCATCAAGCAGATTATGGCGCCCGGGGCGCTCGATGCGCTGACCAAGGAGTTGATCTACATCGCCGTCAGCGTCAGCAATCAATGTCCCTACTGCATCGCTTCGCACACCGCTTCCGCGGAAAGCAAAGGCATGACCGGCGAAATGTTCCACGAGTTGATGGGCGTGGTGGGTATGGCCAATGAGACGAACCGGCTGGCTGCCGGGTACCAGGTGGAGATCGACGAGCGATTCAAGACGGCGTAATTTCGATCGCCCTACAAGTGGCGCGGGCTTCAGCGTGCGGGTTTTCTGTCGCTCTGCGCAGCGCGGGAATAAGCTTGTCCACCGCCCACCACTGGGACTAAAACCCGCAAGCTGAAGCATGCGCCACTTAATCTGATATAATTTCACTTTATGGAACTCACAAGTATTATAAATTTGATCTGTTGGGCGTTCCCGTGTGAAATGGACGGCGCGGGGGAGAATTATGGATATTGTACGCATATTTGACACTACGCTGAGGGACGGGGAGCAGTCCCCGGGATTTTCCATGTCGGTGGCGGAGAAGGTCCGCATGGCCCGGCAGCTGGAATCGCTCGGCGTGGACATCATCGAGAGCGGCTTCCCCATCGCCTCGGCGGGAGACCTTGAGGGCGTGCGCGCGGTTTGCCGGGAAATTCGCAGCTGCACCGTGGCGGCCCTGGCGCGCGCGCGGCGCGATGATATTGACGCGGCACTCGAAGGACTGAAGGGAGCGGCGCATCCGCGGCTGCATACGTTTCTCGCGACCTCGGACCTGCACCTGCATCACAAGCTGCGCCTGACGCGCGAAGAGGCGCTCGAGGCCATCTCCAGCAACGTGCGCTACGCGCGCGAACGTTGCGCGGAAGTCGAATTTTCCGCCGAGGACGCGAGCCGCACCGATATTCATTATCTCTGTGAAGCGGTCGGCCGGGCCGTCCGCGCCGGCGCCACGATCATCAATCTGCCGGACACCGTCGGCTACGCGGTGCCTGAGGAATACGGCGCCATGTTCCGCCACGTGATCGAGTATCTGGACGGCGCGAACGGCGTCACGCTGAGCGCGCACTGCCACGATGACCTGGGCCTGGGCGTCGCCAATTCCCTGGCCGCGGTGCAGGCGGGCGTGCGCCAGCTCGAGCTGACCATCAACGGCATCGGCGAACGCGCCGGAAACGCCGCGCTCGAGGAAGTTGTTGTGCTGCTGAACGTGCGGCAAGCGACGCTGGGCGTAACCACCAACGTTCATCTCGATCAACTGTTTGCGGCCAGCCGTCTGCTGGTAGAAATTACGGGCGCTCCTCTGGCGCCCAACAAGGCCGTAGTAGGCGCGAACGCATTCGCCCACGAAGCGGGCATTCACCAGGACGGCATCCTCAAGAACCCTCTCACCTACGAAATCATTTCCCCCGAAGCGGTCGGCGTTCCCAAGCGGCAACTGGTCCTGGGGAAGCATTCCGGGCGCAATGCGCTGCGCGCGACGCTCCTCGATCTGGGTTACCAGCCGACTCGCGAAGAGCTCGACGAATGTTATAAGCGCGTAGTGACTCTGGCCGACGCGTCGAAGAACGTGACGAATCGCGATTTGCTGGCCATCGCGCACCAGGTGATGCGCAAGCGCGGGAGCGAAACGCCGGTCGGCGCTGAATAAATAGATTGCGGAGTGTTTTAGTGGCGCATGCTTCAGCTTGCGGGTTTTGGCCTTGCAAGGACTAACACCCGCAAGCTGAAGCACGCGCCACTTTCCTCTGGACATTTGGTCGAGAATCATCTTCCATAACTGCCATCTCTAAGATCCGAGGTGAATTTCCATGCGATTGAGGATGTCTTTTTACGTGGCGGCGGCCATCCTTGTTCCTTTCTGGTACGTGGGCGCGCAGCAAACGGCGCAGAAAAAGCCGCTGGACATTTATTTTCTGGACACCGAAGGCGGGCAGGCCACGCTGTTCGTTTCTCCCTCGGGGCAATCCATGCTGGTGGACACGGGATTTCCGGGGAATCAGGGCGCGCCGCCCGCGGAAGCGAACGCCCCTGGAATTACGCGCGACGCGGACCGCATCATGGCGGTGTTGAAAGTCGCGAATGTGGACGTTCTCGACTACCTGGTGATCACTCACTTCCATGGGGACCATGTGGGGAACGCGGCCGAACTCGCGCACCGTATTCCGATACGCCACTATGTGGACCATGGCCCATACACCGATGAAATGCAGCCGGGCCGCGACGCCGCCTTCCTGTCTTATTTGCCGGTTCGCGAGCATGCGCACGTGACCGTAGCCAAGCCGGGCGACCGGATTCCCGTCGAGGGCCTCGATGTGCAAGTCGTTTCTTCGGCCGGCGAAACGATCAAGGAGCCAATGGCCGGAGCGCCAGGGGCGGGGGCGCCCAATCCGCTGTGCCGCGAAGCGAAATTGAAGGAACAGGACCCCACGCCGGAAAATTTTGAGTCGGTGGGAATCGTGGTGCGATATGGCGGCTTCCGGCTCGTCGATCTGGGCGACTTGACCTGGAATCAGGAGCACGCCCTGGCCTGCCCGAATAATCTGGTCGGCACGATGACCGTGTTTCACACCACGCGGCACGGAGATCCACATGCCGGAGCGCCGCAATTCGTGGACGCCATCCGCGCGCGCGTCGCCGTCATGAACAACGGAGAAAGAAAAGGCGGCTCGCCCGAATACTGGCAAACCGTGCATGATGCGCCCGGGCTCGAGGATTTCTGGCAGATCCACCGCTCGGCGGCGGGCGGCGCGGACCACAATTCAGCGGAACAATTCCTGGCAAACCTCAATGAAACCGATCACGGCCACTACATCAAGATGTCCGTGCGAGCCGACGGCGGTTTCACCATGAGCAACGAGCGCACAGGGTTTACCAAAGAATATCCGGCCCGCGGCGGCGCTCCGCGATAAATCGAGGCAAGATCGGACTCGCGGCCCGAATACCAATGCGTGTCTGACTGCGCGCCACCGCATTTCGCTTTTTCCAAGGTTTCAGACAGGAAATCGTGAGATCGGATTCGAAGGAGAAACACCCGGCGCCCGATTCGTTCGAGGAAGCAGCGCCGGCCCGAAAAATAATTACTACTGAGTAATAAATGAGAAGTAACATAAAGTTACCGTACCTGTCCTTACTTGCTTAGCTGATCTGGCACTTTTCGATCCTCGGGCCTCCCAAAACGGGCTGCCTTCCCCCCTGCGTTTTCCTGGGGTTTCACCGCGTAAGCTGCTGACTGGATTGGGGTTACGAAATAACAACCGAATTTGGCGAATCGCTTGCGCGTCTTTCCAGTGGATTAAAACCGAATCCCGAGGACGTTTTCCGCAGGAAAGGGAGCCACTTGAATATGCGCGACAGAAAGCTACTTCCCAGAGTATTCGCTGTCGTACTTATCACGCTATTGGCGGGGACATGGAGAAATCTACGGGCGCAGGAGACCCATTTGGATGTGACTTCTAGTCCTTCCGGGGCGCACGTATCCGTGGACGGGATGGAAATCAGAAAGCTCACCCCCTTGCGCGTAGACCTGCGCATGGGAATGCATCAGGTGAAAGTCTTCATGCCGAATTCCGACTGGAACCCAGACACGAGGACCGTAAGAATTGTGCGAGGCGACAACGATCTTCACGTGACTCTGCAATCTGGGACGGGCGGAGGCGGAACCGGCACCCAGGGACCTGCTGGACCCATGGGGCCGCAAGGGCCTGCGGGTCCCCCAGGACCAGCGGGGGCGACAGGGCCAGCCGGTGCACAAGGAATTCAAGGCCCCAAGGGAGCTGCAGGGCCCTCTGGTCCGGCCGGTCCCATGGGCTCCACGGGGCCGGCAGGACCTGCGGGAGCCACCGGTCCTATGGGACCAGCAGGGCCCGCCGGGGTAGGGATCCAAGGTCCCTCGGGGCCTACTGGCTCGCAGGGCAACCCAGGACCTCCAGGGCCTCCAGGACTTAACCGCTTACAAATCGCGACGTTGCATTGGTATCAAGCCAATCAGACTGGAAATACATTCTCGGTGGGTTCATCTCCTCAGGGTGTAGCCTTCGACGGCTCGAACATCTGGGTCGCAAATAATGGCAACAGAAATGTCACGGAGATCCGAGCGAGCGACGGTACAACCCTGGGATCATTCTTTGCTGGAACGACCCCCTTTGGTGTTGCTTGCGACGGAGCCAATGTTTGGGTAACCAACTTTTCCGACAACAGCATCGTCGAACTGCAAGCCAGCAATGGCAGCATTCTTAACACCTTCGGTAGTACGGGGAATGGACCGGAGGGCATAGCCTTCGACGGCTCCAGCATTTGGGTTGCAAACAATGGCAGCAACAACCTCACCCGGCTTAGCGCCACCAACGGTTCGCTTCTTGGCACAGTTGCGGTCGGGACCAATCCAGTCGGCGTGGTTTTCGATGGCGCCAATATCTGGGCGGCTAACTTCGGCAGCAACAATGTCACCAAGGTTCGGGCCAGCGATGGCAGTGTCCTCGGGACTTTCAATGTCGGAACAGGCCCTTCAAACGTAGCCTTTGACGGCACCAACATTTGGGTGACGAACACGTCCGGCGGGAGCGTAACCGAGCTGCAGGCAAGCGACGGGAGTGTCATCAACACTTTCTCCGCCGGTCCTGCCCCCCTGGGTATAGCCTTCGACGGGACCAACATCTGGGTAGCCAACTCATCGGGCAGCACCGTCACTGAACTCCGGGCCAGCAACGGTTCGATCGTGGGCACCTTCTCTGCCGGCAGCGGGCCCACAGGAGTGGCTTTTGACGGCGTAAATATATGGGTGACTAACAAAAACGATAGCACGGCTTCAAAGCTCTAGCTTCCTACACCGCTTAGCTTGCCGGAGCAGGCCCTGGCGAATGACGCCAGGGCCTGTTCTTTTCTTGTTGCGGGCCTCTAATGCACACTGTTCTTCGCTAAATCCTTCCATAGGCCCGGTCAGTAAGCCATTCCTGTCCTGGAAAACAACGGTCCCGGAGTTTTTCCCTCTGCCGTGAATTTTATCCGATACATCAGCTCGCCCCAGGTTGTCGTGCAGGCGATGAAATAGTCCGTCTCTGCCTGCCAATCGGCATGCGTGAATCGAACGAGCGTCTGGCCTTTTTGTTCCGCGAGATCGAAAAGCAGCCGGGTGCCGCTCCACTCCTTGCCGGATTGGCAGAGCCAGTGGGCCTGGCGCGGCGCTGCCATATGGACGGGGTGAAGGCCATACACGGTCGCGCGGTCGAAAAAACCAAGCTCGACGTTGCCGCTGGTCTTGTCCTCCGTTACGTCGGCGGCCCACCAGCGCGAAAATCCTTTCGCGGAAGCGACGAGGGGATGCACAAGTTGCGGGGCGGCGGCGATCTGGATCGAGTGCTTGATGTCAGGCATTTGGAATCGCTCTCCTTAGTAGCGAATTCAGCCGGAGCACGCAGAAGCGTGCTGTTCAGTGCCGCCCTGTTCTTTTTGGCTTTGACGAGGTTTTCTTCGGCTTCGCAGCGGGTGATTTTGGTTTGAGCGAAGCACCGTATTCAAAGGCTTTCGCAACCCAGGCGGTCAGTTCTTTCCTGTCCCGCATCACCGATGGCGGGGCCGCCGCGTATTCCCGCATCGGACGGCCCGGCATGGGCTCAAAAATCCTGGCGTTATGAACTTTTAGAAATTCTTCGCGTGGACCCTCGGGCAGGCGAAGAATCATGGACTCCTGGAAGAGGCCCATGAACATGTTTCCGTTCACGAAGCCGGCTGGATAGCCGAACATTTTGCGCTGGACCGCGGGCGGACCGGGCATCACACTCTCGAAAAGTTCAATAAGCCCCTGGGAAGATTTTTGCCATTTCATGAAGGGCGCCTCATCTTTTTCGCCGTGATTTGCTTGCAATCAATTCCATCGCCCATGGGGAGATCAATAGAAATGTTTGGGCATCCATTTCTCGCGTCCCTCCGGGAGAAGATCGTAGAGATGCCAGACCGGAGAGAACGGATCGATGCCGCGGTGGTGGCCGGGCGCGCGAGACATTTCCGTCGTGTAGGTGAAATAGATTTTGCCGCCGGGAGCGCGGCGGAAAACGCTGACGGCGGGGCGTTGCCCCTTTTCATCTTCCACAAAAAAATCGCTGTTGAACGTGTTGTCGTGGCTGGAGAGAAGACGCATCTTGTCCCAGCCCCGGCGGCGGCCCCATTCCCTGAGGCGGCTGATCTCCACTTTGGCGACCAGCACGAAATTGACTTTATCACTCACGTGCTGCGCGATTCCGGCATAGCCGTCAGCCCACATGTTGCACATGGGGCAAGGAAGCTTGTCGTTCGGGCCCCACATCAGGTGATCGACGATCAGGCTGTCCTTGCCGGGAGCGAAGAGTTCAGAGAGACGCACGTCGCGGAGATTCGCGGGTGATTCGTCTCGGAGGTCGGAGGGTCCTTCACGGAAAATATAGTCGGTTGCGACCAGCACGTCCGTCGGCAATTGCCTGCGTAGCGCCGCCACGCGTTCAGTCTGGTCCTTGAGGGCAATTTCCGCTTCCAGCAACTGGTTACGAAGTTTGCGATATTCTTCGCTCTCGCCTTGGATCGCTACGTTCATGGCACATTCCTCCCGGAGAATTTGAGAATGGTCGAGATTTTGTAGGACAGCCACTCCAGGCTGTCCGCGTTGGGGCTAGCAAGATCGCGGAGGACAGCCAGGAGTGGCTGTCCTACACAAATCGAAAACGCCTCATGGATTACGCGAACGGATTTTCGTCCGCGCTGGGGCCATAGATCGAAGGCACAGGCACGTCCAGCAGCCTGAGATAGACGGAAAGTTGTCCGCGATGGTGATAGAAGTGGTTCATAAGAATGGAGCGAATAATCCCGATCCGCGGCGCAGAGAGCAACACCTTCCCGTCCCTTGTGAGCGTCCACATGGCCATCAATTGGGAATCGTTTAATTTCTTGAGCGTCCCCAGCGCGTCCGCGGTGCTTTGGGAGAACGCTTCCAGGATTTCCTTCCGGCTGGCGGGCTGCGGTTGCGAGATATTCCCGATTTCGTGTGTGTCCTTGGAGATGATCTCAGCCAAACGGCCCTGACCGGCGGCGATATGCATGGCGAGTTGACCGAGGGAAGAGGACCTGGGGTGCGGCTTCCAAGGGAGTTTGTCGGCCGGAACGCGATCTAGAACGCGTTGCGTGGTTTTGGCTTCCTGTTCGAGCTCCATCAAAATTGAATCTACGATGGCCATGGTTGCTCCTTGTGGTGTTTTCGAGATTTGAATTCAAAAGTTTCGCGAGCCTTGAAGAACCGTTGCGCTTACATGTTCAGATAATTCGCGAGCTGATCGATGCAACCATTCCAGCCGTGTTCGTGCTTATCGCGTTGTTCCACATTCGGCAAATATTCGTGCGTGAGCAGGATTTCAGTTGACGGTCCCAAATCGCGAAATTCGATGGTAACCAGTGACTCCTGCACCTCCGGGTCATGATCCCAGGACCAGGTGAAGGCGATTTTTTCCGGGGGCTTGATCTCCCGATATGTTCCGCTCACGCGATGGACATTGCCACCCTTGTGATGCATCTCCACGGAATATTTTCCGCCCACATGAAATTCGAGCACCGGCACGAGCGTGGAATATTCGTCGGACGGAGCGAACCAGCGCCCCAGCTCGATCGGATCGGTCCAGGCGCGAAATACTCTCTCGCGCGGCGCCTGAAAGGTCCGCCTTACCTTCAAGGTAGTTTCCGGGGATAGCCGTTCTTTGGCCATGCGGGAGTCTCCGTCGGCTATTGAGCCAGATATCGGTCGAGAGCGTCAAACTGCGTTTCCCAGAAAGCGCGGTACTGAGAAATCCACGTTTCGGCTTTCTTCAAGGGCCGAGCGGCGAGCCGGCAACGGCGCGTTCGCCCGAACTTCTTTTGCGTGAGCAGGCCGGCTTTCTCAAGAACCCTTAAATGCTTCATCACGGCCGGCAGGCTCATGCGGTGAGGCCGGGCCAGGTCGGTGACGGAAGCCTGGCCGCGCGCCAGAGCCGAAACGATGGCGCGGCGGGTGGGGTCGGCCAGGGCTTGAAAGGTGGCGTCGAGTCCTCGATTATACTTAACCATTCGGTTTACTAATATACGGTCTCGCTCTCCAAGTCAAGCCCAAATTTTGCGCCGCCCGCTGGAATGAATGGAACCGAACGCTGCCCTCCCTGAATGCGGGCGGCCTCTACAAAACCTGCCACCAACACGGCGGGACGGTCATGCAGCGGGCGTTCTGTCCCTCGTCTTCCGGGACAGAACGGGCACTTTCATGGTGCAGGCGAGTCATGACTGAGCCTCCGCACACTGACAGGAGGAATGATCCGGACTATACTAGCTGGCGTTGGGCCGGCGCAAACCTGTTTCCTGCGCCCAGGCAACGGCGCGCAGAAGGATTTGGCCGCGGCCCGCGACAAAAACATGCCTATTCCAAAAAAAATTGTGCTTTTGCCGGGCGACGGCATCGGCCCTGAAATCATGCGGGCCGCCGTGCGCGTGTTGAAGGATTGCGCCGCGAAATTCGGGCGCGACTTTCGATTCGCCGAGTTCCCTTTCGGCGGCTGCGCCATCGACGCGACGGGCGAGCCACTCCCCGCGGAAACGCTCGCGGCTTGCCGGGGTGCCGACGCCATACTTCTGGGAGCGATTGGCGGACCCAAGTGGGATGCGGTGCCCCTGGCCAAGCGCCCTGAAACCGGGCTGTTGGCGTTGCGTAAGGCGCTCGGATTGTACATCAACCTTCGCCCTATTGATTTGCACGCTCCGCTCCGAGGCCTTTCGCCGCTGCGAGCCGACCGCGTCAGCGACGTGCACATCGATTTTGTCCGCGAACTTGCGGGCGACATCTATTTCGGCGAGCATCGGCTGGAAGCCGATCCGAGCGGAGAACGCGCGACCGACACAGGGGGATACACCACGGAGGAAATCGAGCGCGTCGCTAAGTATGCTTTCGCGCGCGCGGAAACCAGGAAGGGCCGGGTCGCTTCCGTGGACAAGTCCAACGTGCTGGCCATGTCGCAACTGTGGCGCAAGACGGTCACCCGCCTGTCCGCGCAACATCCCAAGGTAAAGCTGGAACATTTGTACGTGGACAACGCCGCGATGCAACTTGTGCTTGCGCCCGCGCAGTTTGACGTGATCCTCACTTCAAATATATTCGGCGACATTCTGACGGATCTCGGCGCGGCGCTGGCCGGCTCTATCGGCTTGATCCCCTCGATGAGCTGCGGGCCGGGACCTTCGCTTTATGAACCGATTCACGGTTCCGCGCCCACGCTGGCCGGAAAAGATGTGGCCAATCCTGTGGGCATGATTCTTTCCGCCGCAATGATGCTGCGCGAAAGCTTCGGCATGAAGCGCGAGGCCGAATGGATCGAGGCCGCCGTGGACCGCGTGTTTGCAAGCGGAATTCGCACTCCCGACACGGTTGAGCCGGGCACGACCAAAGTCGGCTGCATTGAATTCGGCGAGCGGTTGTGCGCGGAGATGACTGCCGCCTCCCAACGGTCGCAGCGCGCCAAACCGGGGACCTGGTGATCGCCTATTAATCGACCCTCTTCCCCGTGGGCCCACCCTCAGGGGCTAAAGCCCAAATCATCAGAGGGCCTTGAATGTCGCGGCTGAAGCCGCGACCCGCAAGACGTATTTGGAAGATAGCCTTTAGCTGGTCTTCCTTGCCCCGAGCAGCTTCTTAATCAACTGAATTTGTCCGGCGTGATAGACGTCATGCAGGGCGATGCCGGCGATCATGCGCCGCGCGGAAGATTTGCTTCCTTTCGGCGGACGATCCAGATTTCCCGGCGGGAATGACGAAACCACTTCTCTCAAAAGCTGATGTTCTCGATTTAGTAGCGCCACATCCGCGCGCCAGGCCTTTTCGCTTCGATCCATTGGCCGGGCGAACCAATTGCTCCCTGGCAGAGAAAATGATCCGCGTTTTTCCCCTGTCAGGCGCCGCCTCACTGCGTATTTCCAATAGGCAGCGTGAACCACAATTTCCCAAATATTATGGCGCGCGGCTCCGGGAGACCGCGCCGCTTCCCCCGCGCGAACACCGCGAATTGAACCGCGAAGGTTGGGCCCGTGCCATGCGGACCGGTTGTAAGCTTCGTCAATCAATCCCAGGAGAAGTTTAATTTCCCGATGCGCCATTGCCGCCCCGAAATTATGGCCTTTCCCGCCCGCCAATTTGGCGCACTATAGCAGAAACCCGAGCGTCAGGAGCATCCCCAATGGCAGGCGAAATGAAGCAGGGAGCACCTCGATTCGACGGTGCTCCCCCGGAAACCACGATGCGAAGGGTAGAAGGTTCCTCCTAGTGTTCGTCGTCGCCGAATTCCAATCCAGGAAGAACAGGCGTGAATTCTTTCCTGACGGCTTGCAAACTATCGGGGTCCAGCCCCAACGCTTGCAGGATTGTAGGAGCAACCTGAGCGGTTCGGACTGGTGTCGTGATTGTTTTGCAATCGAAGCGCGGATTCGACAGGAGCATCATCACATTGGTATCGTCGTGAGCGAAACCGCCATGCTCCATCAGTTTCCTGGCGCTTCCCGTGTAGATCACCCCGATATTGGACTCGACGAAGATATCCGGAGAGCGTGGATCTCCGTTGGGGGGCAGGCCGGGAGGATTGAACAACAGATTGAGAGCCGGACCAGCATAGATTTCACCGATTCCGGAAGTTGAGGCTTTTGCTTCCAGCATGGCAACCGCGTTGGAGGTCTGGCTGGAATCCGCAAGCCAAAGGAGCGAGAGATCGTCCTCGGTCGGTCCGATCTGGTTCACCTCGGAATCGGGAAGCAGAGAGGCGATGACCGCAGAGGGGGGCTGACCGTTGGGAATTATACCCGGCCCCGGGATCGGGAAGAAGCGGTTCGGATCGATGGGCGACTGGCCATGTTTCGCGGTGACGATGATGAGCGTCGAATCCAATTTGTCGTTCGCCTTGAGATGAGAAACCATTTCGCCAATGGCCAAATCAACGAACTGGATTTCCTCGAGAAGTGAACCGGTGGGGGTTCCGATCGCGTCCACATACCCTCCGTTTGGTCCGCTCTTCTCAATTAGTTTCTGCCCGACGCTTACCGCCTGGAAGTTCATTCCGAAAATGGCAGGCACGGGAGCCGATTTCTTGCCATCGTGGGTTTTACCGTCAATTTCGTTGAGGATCGCGTTGACTTTCAGTGTGTCGTAGCACTGAATGTTTTCGAAGCCGCGGGTATAGTCGCTGGTGTCCGCTGTATCGTGAAGCTTCGAGCAGTCGATGCCCGTTGGAGTGGTCACGCCCGGCAGGACAACCACCGGCGAATTGACTTCCGGCGCATAGTAATCATCGACGTTGGTGCCGTCACCAGGGCCGGAAACCGAAAGGTAGGAAGGGTGTTTGTCGGACCATGCTGTGTAACCTCCCTCGCCATGAATGACCCCGAAAATCGTGTTTACCCTGACGAAGTTCCAGGGATAAACCGACGCGCAGCCATTGCTTGGGTCCCGGGGCATTTTGGTCGGGTCGAGCGAGAGTGGGCCGCCGTCTACGCCAGCCGGGGCTCCGCCGTTAAGCTGGGTTTGATCGATACTGATGCCTTCATCGTATTCTGTCCTCGCGCCGGTCGGCGCCGCACCCGGCGTGCACAGGGAAGGACTCCCGGTTACTCCGTTGCCTGTCGTTTTCGCGGGAGGATCCAGCGAACGGTCATAGGCAACATCGTAGAATACGCCCATCGTGCTGGGAGAACCTCCGGTCACAAGCGTCATCAGCCCTGGAAAAGAATCGGAAGGCTTGGAAGTGGATGCTCCCGTGTAGGTAACGCCGTGGTCGCCAAGCGCCGCAAGATTGGGACAGTACGGCGCACCGCTGTTAATGGTGGAAATACCGTTGACGCAGTTTTCGAAATCGAGCGCATGCATGCCGTCGATGCTAAGCAGCAGGACATGGCGGAACTGATGGCGTTCGCCTTCGTCATCGCGATGGCGGCCCTCTTTCGGTCCAGCGTAGACGCTCGAAATGTTAGATAATATGAGCAATGCGGCCAGAATATTAGCTTTCCACTTACTAGCCATGCCAATCCTCCTTGTGATTTTCATTCCACGTACTTGCCCTTGCGGGGACTGCACTTTACTTATCGGACCTTGAGCGCTGCATAAATCGCGCGTGAATGCTTGGTAAAAAATCCAAAGGAGGAAGTCGTCGCTTCTCTTTTCGCTATGAGGAGAACGATCGCATTGCCATTAGCGCAGGTTTGCTGTTCGCGGAGGACGACGGATTTGTCACCCGATACGCCACGGCGCGACCCCGGTTCTTATCTCTCGAGGTAGCGCCGAAGGCGTAATGTTTGGAATTGTTCGCTGCGGCCTGTACAGGCTGCGGAAAAACTCAAAGCGTTGTCATTCTGAGCGAAGCGAAGAATCTCTCTTAGATTTAAGTATAAGAAAAGAAACCAGGAGAGATTCTTCGCTTCGCTCAGAATGACAAGACAGGACATTTTTTCCGCAGCCTGTGTAGTTAGTGGGAGTCCCAATCGCGGTCGTGGCACAGATCGTGATGATCTTCGTCGCGGTGATCGTCATGGTCATGCTTGGAAGTATCGACGAACACCATGCCTCCCGGATTTCCCAGGCCGGTCACAATTGGGGTGATCACTCCGGTAGTCATGTCGAGCGCGCCGACGAACGGCCCCCCGTCCGCGGCAGTGTACGCCGTGCCCGGGACGAAAGAGTTTTTGCTTAGTTTGTATACGGCGTTCAAAACTTTATCGGCAAAGAGAATATATCCCTCGCTCGAGGTGACAAAGGTGGTGTCATCGGTTTCAACGGGTGCGGGGCCGCCGGAAGTTAGATAGCTCAACGGCAACCGCAACACGCGCTGATTGTGAGAGTCGGGGTTGCTCACGATGATCAGTTCATCATCGCCCTGGCTGTCCAGGACTATGTTTCCCAGCGGATCGAGCGTCATTGAATCGGGGTCCAAGAGGTTGAGCTGAACCGTTGCGTCGGTGGGTATATCGATGGCGCTGGCTTCCCCGGCAAGCACGGGCACCACTTCCACGAGGTTTCCCTCCAGGCGAGCGCTGACGAGGGCTGGGCCGGTGTTCGGATTATTCTTGGGGTTCGAGGCGCTGATATAGACCTTGCAGCCTCGAAAGACCATGTCATCATAGCCGCCGCCGTGGAGCGTGGGACCGAAAGTATATAGTTTTTGGTGCTGTGTCTCGGTATTGATGATTACGAGGTTGGCGTTGGCATCTTCGTTCTGGAGCACCCACAGGAGATGCGTGACCGGATCGACCTTTAGCCCGTCGTTGTGGCCGACCACTGAATACGTGCGAACCACACTCCCGTCCATCCTGTACTCCACGATCTGGTTGCTTAGCCCGTCGGAACCGTCCGGCAGATGACCATCGCCGTATCCCACGAAGACGTGGCCGTCAAGCACGGCGATGGAATCTGGCGCACTCAGCCCCTTAGGTGCCGTGGCAAATACAGTCAGTTTGTAGGGAACCGTGGCAGTTTGCGCGAAAACGGAGCCGGCGATCAGGCCGGATGCCGTGAGAACCGCCAGTGCGAAGACAAGCGTTGTTACCTTCTTCATAAAATTCGGTCTCCATTTCTTGGGAGGGTTAAAAGGCGTTATCAGACTAAGTCCTGAAGAAAACAGCTCCGTGAACGCGGGATGAACTTTTGACGACTGCTCACAGTTTCGTCCTCTCATACCGTCCCTCCGCGAAAGGGAAGGCGCAATTCTTCTTTGGCGGCGCAGGACGGAGCGCACCGCCGCGAAAATGAAATATGGTTGCTCGGGGATCGCATCCAACCGCGCGCCAGCGCTGATGGCTTCCGGCAAATGGCGACCGCAATTGGGCCGAGTCGCGAGGGGCATCCCGGATTGCACAATCAGGACCGCAAGCCCTTGCGATTCAGGGGCCGGGAATGATAGCTTCAATCTGGCCAGACTGGGTGATTCTTCTTTACGTCATTGGAGCGGAAGTCACCGTTGAGTAATCAGAGCGCCCAAAATAGTTCCAAAAACGGCCACCGTGTTCCCGGGAGCATTTCTTCTTCTCTCTCGCGGCCGGACCTTCATGCCTTGACGTTCTGGCGGGTGGAAGGGAGCCTGGTTGCGTTGGGGGCCGTCCGGCCTGTGGCCTACTTCACCTGGAATTCCCACACATTTGCGGGGCGCTGGGCTCGCCGGGGAGGAGCGCTGGCGCTGGCTCTGGTGCGGCCCTTCTTGTATGCGAGTAACCGGGTGTTTGCCACGCGCGTCCTGCACACGCTCTTGTCCGGGGTCACTCGCGACCGTCTGGATTCCCTGGGCGAGGAATATTTCGAATACATCCTGAAAAAGCAACTGAGAGCGGAAGGGGTCGAGCGGCTGCGGGCTTGCGTGGCTGAAAAGGGCGTGGAGAATGTGGTGCTGGTCAGTCAGGGCCTCGACCACGTGATGCGGCCCCTGGCGCAATACCTGGGCGTTGCACGCCTCGTTTCGAACCGGCTCGAATTTCGTGGCGGAATCGCCACGGGCCGGCTGCTCGATCCCGTAATTCGGCCGAGAAGCCCAGTCGCGCGAGCATTTGAGCGTAACGCCGACGGCCGCGTGCCGGCTGCCCGGTTATTGAGGAATCTCGGGCTGACGGACCATCCGGAGCGCCTGGAAAAGGCAATTTTGCCGGCCCAGCGCCCCCAGGCGCCCAATGGGCGCGCCCTGGTCGTATTCGACGGGAAAAGACAAACCGAACCCCTCTCTGTCCGGCAAACCCTGGAGGGAAAGAACATTCTCCTGATCGGCGTAACGGGTTTTATCGGAAAGGTATGGCTGGCACAACTTTTGAACGAAGTCCCGCAGATTGGCAAGATCTACCTGCTGATCCGGCGGCAGCGAACGACGACCGCGCAAAGGCGCTTTGAGAAAATTTTCGAAGAATCGCCGGTATTCGATCCGTTGCAAGAGAAGCTGGGCGAGCGTTTCGCGGAGTACGCCTCCGAGCGCGTGGAGGTCGTCGAGGGCGATGTGAGCCAGCCGGGACTGGGGATTGTCCCGGAGAAGCGAGCGCAACTAGCGCGCAATCTGGACCTCGTCGTCAATAGTTCCGGCCTGACGGATTTCAATCCTGACCTGCGCGAAGCCCTGGCGAGCAATGTGGCGCCGGTCCTTTATCTGATTGAATTTCTTCGCGAATCGGATCACGCCGCACTGATGCACCTATCGACTTGCTATGTGGTGGGAGGAAAAGACGGGCGAGTCCTCGAACAAGCGCAGGCGAATTACACTCCGCTGGGGGTAGCGGATTTCGACGCCGAGCACGAGTGGCGCTCTTTGCACGAAGTGGTCGCTCATGCCGAAGCGCGGGCCGAAAGTCCGGAGATTACGGCGGCGCTTCGCCGGCAGGCGCTGGGGAAACATCGCGGCAATGAAGAACCGGCGGGCCCCGAGCTGGAAAACCTCATACGCAAGAATCGCATGCGCTGGCTGCGCAATCGGTTGACGCGCGCGGGGACCCGGCGCGCGCGGCGCCTAGGCTGGCCCAATACATATACGCTTTCCAAATCGCTTGCTGAATCCATGATCGTGCGTCGCGGAGCCGGGTTGCCTATCGCCATCGTGCGGCCCTCGATCGTGGAGACATCCACGGACCAGCCGTTTCGCGGCTGGAATGAAGGGATTAACACGTCGGCGCCGCTTTCTTATCTGCTGGGGACCTATTTTCGCCAACTGCCGACCAACGAGCGCAAATGCCTGGACGTGATTCCCGTGGACATGGTGTGCCGCGGAATGACTCTGATCGCCGCCGCCCTGATCGCGCGGCGTCACGAAGCGATCTATCAACTGGCCACGTCCGCGAGCAATCCGTGCGACATGGGACGCTCCATCGAATTGACTGGGCTCGCGCATCGCAAACACTATCGCTCGCAGCAGAGCCTGGAGAACTGGATGCGAATGCAGTTCGACACGATTCCCGTTTCCAAATCGCGCTACGAGAAATTTTCCGTTCCCGCGCAGAAGGCCGTGGTCAAGGGCATCAATCGCGCCGCTTCGGCGCTGCAAATGAAAAAACCCCCGTTGGCCCGGCAGGAACGCGACCTCGCGCGCGTCGAAAAACTGATCGAGCTCTACGAACCCTTCATTTTGCACAACGAGCAGGTCTTCGAAGCTCAAAATGTGCAGTTGCTCTCGGCGGCGCTTCCCCCGGAAGAACAAGCGGCCTTTGGTTACGATCCCTCCACCGTTGACTGGTGGGATTATTGGATTAACATTCATATTCCGGCCCTGCGCCGGTGGGTTTACCCGCTCATTGAAGGGCGTCCGATGGAAGAACGTCCGCGCCGCGCTTTCTCTTTGCAGCACGCCGGCAACGGAGCGGAACGCCCTAAAGATCTGCCCCGTGCGGGAGCTGCGTCAGGCGCGGGGACCCAAAACTAGTCCATGGCCATCTTCCTGACCGGTTCCACCGGCTATATAGGCGCCCACGTCGCCTCCATCCTGCTGGAGCGGCACACGGATCGCTTGAATCTGCTGGTGCGGGCGAAGACGGAGCAGGAGGCCAACGAGCGCCTGTGGCGCGCGCTGCAATTGCATCTGGACTTTACTCAGCTCCATGAAGCGCTGGAAACGCGCATTTCCGTTTTTCGCGGAGATCTCACGGAGCCGCGATTCGGGCTGGACAGGGCCGAATACACGCGCCTGGTGGGGACGACGGAGTCGGTGATTCATTGCGCGGCTTCGCTCAACCGCAAATCCGAAAAAAGCTGCCTCAACGTGAATCTGCGCGGCACTCTGGAAGTCGCTCAGCTCGCGCGGCGCGCGCACGATGCGCACGGCCTGCGGCGCTTCAGCCAGGTTTCCACGGTCGCGGTGGCGGGGCATCGCAGCCACGAAGTGGTCGGCGAGGACTCTTCCATCGATTGGAACCGCTCCGACTATGACCCGTATGCGCGCACGAAAAAATTCTGCGAGCACATGGTGCGGGAATTGCTCCCCGACGTTTCTCGAACCGTGTTTCGTCCGAGCATCGTGCTCGGCGACAGCCGGCGCGCGGAAACTACGCAGTTCGATATGGTCCGCGCGTTCGTGTTCCTCGCGGGTTTGCCGGTCCTGCCTTTTCGTTCGACCGACCGGATCGATATCGTTCCGGTGGACTACGTAGCGGAATCCGTCGTCATGCTGCACCAGAAACCGAATCCGGCCCATGAGATTTACCACCTCTCTTCGGGCGCGCGATCAGAAAGGTTTTGCCAGCTCACTCGCGCATTGGCCGAGGCAGCAGGAAAAATGGAGCCACTGTATTGGCCGGGGCTGGAGCGGAATTTTTCCTCTGTCTTGAATTGGCTGTCGAATTCTCGCGGCCCGGTTGGCCGGAGTGCGTCTTTGCTGAAAGTGTTCATGCCATATCTCGTCTGGGATACGGTGTTTGATAATTCGCGAGTTGTCGCGGAAATGGGCCGCGCGCCGGACCCATTTTCCAAGTATTGCTACCCGCTGCTGCGGTTCAGCCGCGGCCATCATTTCTCCTATCCCTACCGGCCATGGCCCGGGTCCGCCGGATTCGTGCATGAAGACGCTGCGGCGGCCGGCGTGGGAGCCGCGCGGGAGACACGCTCATGATGGATTTCGTTCTGGGAGCCTGGACCAGCGCGTACATCGAACTTTCCAGAGTGCTTTGGAAGTTTGGAGCGGGACGTCCCTGGCAGCACGGCGAGAAACTGAAGCTCCTCTTGGCGGGTTACAACGGCACTCGCAACACGGGCTCGGACGTTCGCGTCGAGGAAATGCTGCGGCAGGTTCGGCGCGTTCTGGGCGAGGAAAATCTCGCGCTCAGCGTGATGTCTCAGAATCTGGACTGGAGCCGCGGGTACTTTGGCGACGCGCGACAGATACATCTTCCGGACATTTACCCGCCGTTTCTGTTTCGCGAAGTGAGGCCGCACCACGGCGTAATCGCCTGCGAAGGGTCCATGTTCAAGAGCAAATTCGCGGATGCGCTCACCACCATGTTCATCGGCGCGCTGGGAATTGCTTCGGCCGAAAATAAATTATCGGTCGGCTATGGCGCGGAAGCGGGGCACATGAATCCGATGCTCGAGAAGATGTGCGCGCGTTATTGCCGCCGTTCCCTGATCATCACGCGAAACGAAGAATCGCAGACGGTGCTCAGCAAACTGGGCGTGGCGAGCGAAGCAGGAACTGACACGGCATGGACTTTCGAGCCGAACCCGCCTGAATACGGCCGCAAGGCTCTGATCGACGCCGGGTGGGACGGAGAAACTCCGGTGCTGACGGTCTGCCCGATCAACCCGTTCTGGTGGCCGGTAACGCCATCCACGCCGAAGTTTGTGGCGCACGCCTGCTTTGGCGCATACAAGAAAAGCCACTACCGCACGATTTATTTCCATAAATCGGGTTCCGCGGTGGACGCTGCGTACAAGAAATATCTGGCGGCGCTGGCGCAGGGCGTGAAAGCGTTTCGCAGCAAGCATCGCGTTTTTTTGGTTCTCGTCGCAATGGAAAGCCTGGATACGAGAGCGTGTGACGAACTCGCGCCGCAACTGGGCGGCGCACCTGTGTTCAGCTCCGATGATTTCGACATGTACCAGATCGTGAGTATTTTGCGCTTGTCCAGCCTGATGGTTTCCTCGCGCTATCACGCCATTGTCACTTCGATGCCCGCCCTGGTGCCCTCGGCGGGAGTCACGATGGACGAGCGCATTCGCAATCTGCTCCGGGAGCGCGGCCACGAACACTTACTTCTGACGGTGGAAGATCCTGATCTGGGGGAAAAACTCGCCGGCGTGATGGATCGCCTGGCTGTGGAAGCCGATTCGGTGCGGGAAGGCATCGCTCAGTCCGTCGTTCGCAATTTGAAAACCATGGCCCGCATGGGCGTGTTCCTGGAGCGCGCGGTTCACCAGCAATATCCGGAGTTCCCGGTGCGCTCGGGTGTGCGTAGCTGGGAAGAATACCTGCCGCCGCTCAGCCCAAATCTCGGGCGGCTGCTTGAAACTTACGAGGGCGCAGCGGCCGCTGCCGCGGGGGATTAGCCACAAAGTTGCGCGAGAATTTTGTGGCACGGGGTTCAGCCTGTGGGGTTAGCTGTACGAGGACCATCCCTCAAAGGCTGAAGGGCCTGTGTGACAACTCGATTCCGAACATGCCAGCGGCTAAAGCCGCGTCGATCTTGACACTTTGCGGCACGGCTGAAGCCGTGCCCTCCAAAGCTTTGGCAGTTGCACCACAGGCTGAAGCCTGTGCCACTTAACGCCATGAATTTCCTTGAAAATATTTTCTCGCGATTGCAGATAGCAGCAAACCGCGTGCTTTTGGCTGAAGCCAGTGCGGAAGGCGATCGAACTGCTACGGGCGCGGACTTGCTCGGTCAAATCGCCGCTGCGCGCGCCTTCCTGCGTGCATCGGGACTTGCGAAGGGTGACCGCTGCGCGCTCGTCGCTCCGAATAGCATCCGATGGACGGCGCTCGATCTCGCGATTATTGCGGAAGGACTGATCGCCGTTCCGATGTACGCCCGCCAAGCCGCGGGAGAACTCGCCGCGATTCTGCACGACGCCGGGCCCGGCCTCATTTGCTGCGGCGATCCGGCGCTTCGCGAGGCGATCTCGGCGGCGTGGCCGGATGCGCCGCGATTTGTCCTGTTTGACGAAATTTTCAGCGCACGTCCGGCTTTGGCAACGAATATGCCTCCCGCGCCGGTTGCCCTTTCGGCGCAGGATACGGCCGCCATTTTGTACACGTCGGGGACCTCCGGCGAAGCCAAAGGCGTGATGCTGACGGTCGGCAATCTCGATCACATGCTTTCCTGCACCAGGGCGCGCCTCGATCAATTGATGGGGCCGCGCGATGTTCCGGATCAGGTTTTTCACTACACGCCGCTGTGCTTCGCTGCGTCGTGGATTCTGTTGCTATCGTGCCTGTCACGGACGAGCGTCCTGACGTTTTCGACGGACCTGGCCAGGCTTGCGGACGAAATCCGCTCCGCTGCTCCAAATTACTTCCTCAACGTCCCGTTGCTGCTGGAACGAATGCGCGCCGCCATCAAGGACAATCTTCGCAAGCGCGGCGGGGCAATCGCGAAGATTTTCGGCCGCGCGGAGGAAGCCTGGATTCGGCTGGATGCGAAGACGCCGAAGACGTGGGATTTTTTCTGGCTGGGACTGGCCGGCCTGGTGATTTTCCCTTCGATCCGCAAACGTCTGGGACCGAATCTTCGCGCGATGATTTGCGGCTCCGCGCCTCTCGCACGGGAAACCCAGCTATTTTTTATGATGCTTGGAATCCCCGTGCTCCAAGGGTACGGCCTTACCGAAACCACGGGAATATGCACTTTGGACGATCCGCGGCGCGTCGAGCCGGGACGCGTCGGCCCCGCCATTCCCGGCATTGAGATGAAGGTCGGCGAAAACGGCGAAATTATTGTCCGCGGGCCGAATATTTTTGCCGGCTACTGGCGCCGCCCGGAGCAAACGGACGCGGTGCTGCACAATGGATGGTTTCGCACCGGCGACCAGGGCGACGTGGATGCCAATGGGAACTGGCGCATCACGGGAAGGCTGAAAAACCTCATCATCCTGAATTCCGGACACAATATTGCGCCGGAGCCGATCGAGGAAGAAATATTTCGCGCGGTCCCGGGCGCGCAGCAGGTCATGCTGGTCGGCAATGGCCGCGGTTTTCTAGCAGCAATCATTACGGGGGCGACCAATGGCGCCGATATTGATACGCATCTGGAGCGGGTGAATGCAGGGCAACCTCACTACCGGAAGATTCGCAGGTATCACGTCGCGCAAGAATTGTTTACCATTGAAAATGGCTTGCTCACAGCCAACGGAAAATTGCGGCGCGAAACGATCGCCGCGCGATTCGCGCCCGAGATTGAAAGGATGTACGCAAAGCAAGAGTAGATGTGATTTTGGAGGTCGGGACTTCAGTCCCGACATTCGCGTTCGAGTATTCACGGGCTTCGGCCCCTGAAGGTTCAGGGCCTAAAGGCCGCTCTTATGCGACTCTGCTTGTCCGACCTGAAGGTCGGACCTCCTAAATATCAAGCTTAAAATCAAAGGCATCACAGAAATCGAATCGAGGGCCGGAC